>Ga0268276_1001675_pt1 | contig 20966 bp, 19 predicted proteins | sample saktaG_4_FD_190145 | JGI IMG/M metagenome (GOLD analysis project Ga0268276, IMG submission 190145) | Saline water microbial communities from Sakinaw Lake, British Columbia, Canada - sak_2010_1_5_45m | ecosystem: Environmental > Aquatic > Non-marine Saline and Alkaline > Saline ... | reverse complement strand
TGATTTTATAGATGCAAGGGTTTTGATAAAAATCGCCCTAAATGTATGCATTTTTATGCTAAAAAGTAAGATATAAATAACTGTATAAACAATCTGTTAGATACTTTTTCAGGAAGCCCTAATTAATTAATTAAAATGTTGGTATACGTATAACATATGTTTAACCTTCACATATTCTCAAAAAAGTTTTTCTATAGAGAAATAAACTTCTCCATACAGAAATAAAATTGGATGTTTTCTTCATAGACAAAGTTTTAAACCAATCTAGCCGACTTCTGCTCATCGCGTTTCTATTTTAATCATTCATTATCCTATTGTCAAGACCTGATGAAACAGCCTCACGATATGGCAACTCCCGATAGCCAGCAAACTTATTCCACCGACCACCGCACCATTCACCATTCCCTGCCAGCCGGCTGTTGGTGATAAATCACTCCGCTCTATCAATGAACAATGATCGTTCGGAATTCATTGAGAATATTCACATCGCCGGCAAAGCGTATCTCCGCTTTCTTGCGAACACGAAACATGATCTCGGCCAGGGCATCCAGCGCGGCCTTGCGCTCGTTGGTGGCGGTGCTGCGCAGGCGTTTTCTGTGCTAAGGATAGAATCCGATGGAATCAATGTTTTTGGGATGTCAAAGAGCTATAAAATAAAACCTGTCTTGAAACGACTTCTGGTATCTATCTTATACCGAATTTTACATGTTATTATCACATAGTCAAGAAAATTATTTAACGTGAGTTCGACATAAGAAATACAATATAGCTGTCTTCGTCGCTTGGTTCTAAAATAATTTTTATTTTCATTTCACGCTCCCCGATTTTTCTTACTATTAAAATTTAGCGCAATAACGGCCTATGAAAAAAAATGATAATTTTCTTGAATAAAATTCACTAATTAGTTAACCTTGCAGCATGGAAAGAAAAATTGCTTTTTACGGAAATTATTTCTCAAAGTTCTATGAAAAACAAAATATCAAAACGAGAGATAAGATAGATTATGCAATTGACATCATTAAATATTTTGATCGGGTACCAATCCAATTCTTGAAACATATTGAAGGAACAGAAGGTTTATATGAAATTCGGGTATCAACGACGTTTAAACAAATTAGAATATTTTGTTTTTTCGATGAAGGACAGGTTGTTGTATTAACAAATTGTTTTGTAAAAAAAACACAGAAAACACCAAAAAAAGAATTGGAACTAGCAAAAAAATTAAAGCGGGAATTTTTTGAAACTAAAAAGAAGGGAGTTTAACGATGAATTCTATAACAACGTTTGAAGAACATTTAGACAAATATCACGGAAAACAAGGGACGGAAAGTCGTGTGAAATTCGATACTAAATCGTTGGCGTTTAGACTTGGTGTGATGTTACAAGAAGCTAGAAAAGAAGCTAATTTAACACAAGAAGAATTAGCAATAAAAACAGGGACGAAAAAGAGTTATATTTCAAGAATTGAAAATGGGAAAAGTGACATTCAATTATCAACATTTTACAAATTGATAGAATTTGGATTAGGTAAACCATTGAATATCAGTATTGGATAAGAAATTACAAGCCATAACCTGTTTAATTCATAAATCTTGCCACAAAGACACTAAGGCTCTAAGAATTAATAAAATGTAGATATTGAAATACACGAAACAAATCAAAATTTATACCTTACCTTTTTATCTTTATTTTTATATTAAACATCACTTTGTGTCTTGGTGCCTTTGTGGTAATGAATAATTCAGGATAACAAAGACTCATAAAGCATGGCGGGTAATGTGGCTTTTCGGGTGTGTGTGGCTCGCATCAATATCATCACGGTTTGAAAGTGAATACTCCCGGATCCGCGCTTATTCCCATTAGGAACTTTTTCAGAAAACCTGTATACTATTCGCGTAACTTATTAACAATTTCTGAATCAACGTATTTAAACAGTTAAAGCAATCAAAAAACGATAGAGGCAACACATGACAGACAAAGTATATGACGTAGTGATAATCGGCGGCGGTCCGGCCGGGTTTACTTCGGGAATCTATACCGCCAGAGAAAAACTGGATACGGTTCTGCTGGAAAAATCAATGACGGGCGGCCTGCCCAATGTGACCGATCTGATCGAAAACTATCCCGGATTTCCGGAAGGCATTGCCGGTCCGGAACTGATGCAAAAATTCCGTCGTCAGGCCGAACGGTTCAATGTGGCTATTAAGGAATACGACGAGGCCGGTGAAATTATTCCCGGAAACGAATATCACACGGTCAAAACCGAAAAAAAAGAGTATCGTAGCAAGGCTGTTATTATTGCTTCCGGTGGCTTGCCCCGTCTGTTAAATGTGCCCGGAGAAAAAGAATTCACCGGCCGTGGTGTCTCCTATTGCGCTACCTGCGACGGACCTTTTTACAAAGATGCTGATATTGTAGTCGTAGGCGGTGGCGATGCGGCAATTCAGGAAGCTCTTTTCCTGACAAAATTCGCCGGCAACGTCACGGTCGTTCATCGACGGGATCAATTGCGGGCCAGCCCGATTCTACAGCAACGCGCCTTTGACCACAAGCAGATCGACTTTATCTGGGACTCTGTGGTCACGAAAGTGTCCGGCCAAAACCTGGTTGAGACCGTTGAAATCAAGAACGTCAAAACCGGTGAATTAAGCATAAAGAAAACTGATGGTGTGTTTATCTTCGTTGGCTGGTTTCCCAACACCGCATTTGTCAAAGATCTCCTTGAGCTGGATAGCGAGGGCCATATTATCACCGATTGCTATATGAATACAAACATCAAGGGTGTTTTTGCCGTAGGCGATGTTCGTTCCAAAAAATTCCGCCAGATCGCCGAGGCTGTTGGCGATGCCACCGTTGGAGCGCTGGCGGTGTCCGAATATATCAGCGAAATGCAATAAATCTATCACACAATACGGATATGACTATGAAGCGCCTGTTTTTCTCGTTGTCGATTACACTGCTCTTTTGCTTGAATGCACTCGATCTAGCTGCCTGCACAACCGGCCTGGCCGGCTCGGAGGCGACATCAAACAGTCACGTGCTTCTCTGGAAAAATCGCGACTCCGGCTTTATTAACAACGAACTCGCATTCTTTAGAAACGGTGATTTCAGCTATATGGGGATTATCAATACCAACGACACCTCCCAGATCTGGGCCGGTGTGAATAATTATGGTTTTGCTATCATGAACGCGGAGTCCCGGGACATGGCCGTTCCCGGTGAAGGTACAGGTTACGACGATGAAGGCTACCTGATGAAGGCGGCCCTGCAGCAGTGTAAAAATGTTGCGAATTTCGAAGAAATGCTCAGGTCGTCCAACACAGAGGGCCGAAAAGTCACCAGTAATTTCGGTGTTATTGATGCTCTGGGAAACGCCGTCTTTTTCGAGACCGGCAATCATGAGTATGTTCGGTTCGATACAAAAACATCAAAAGAAACTCCGTACCTGATCCGGGCCAATTTCGCCTATGAGGCCCGGTCTTCTGAAGGATACGGCTATGTTCGTCACAATCGCGCCAGGGAGCTTTTCAATAAAGCATACCGCGATCATAATCTTGATCATCAGTATATTATCTCAACGGTTTCGAAAGATATTGAATTACCCGACAGCCTGATCGACAAAACCAATCCGGGTCAACGCAAAACCCAGGATACTGTCAACCGGTATCGAAGTGTGTCGGCGGCCGTATTCGACAGCTATGATGCTGGCGGATTACCGGCATTAACCACTTTCTGGTGCTCTCTGGGCGAGCCGGTCGCTTCCATTTCGATTCCCCTTTGGGTTCGGTCGGGACAGGTGCCCATAGCCCTGGATTCGGATTCCGGTTCATCGCTGAACAAACTGTTTCAGGAGATCAAAGAAGCTTTGTATGCAGACAAAACGCATCTTGGTCTAGCGCGCCTGGAACAATCACACAATATTCTCGACAAAGGCCAGAAACAAATTTTTCGAAAAACAGCCAAAGAATTAAAAAAATGGGAACGTGCGCTCCCAGGGCCCGATACTGTTGCGGCATTTCAGGAAAAAATGCTCTCAATTGCCGTCCGGTCAGCAAACAAAGCGCTGTTCAAACTGCACTCCGAAAACAACTAACCGATTTCAATCACTTTAAAAATTTGATGGATAAGATCGACGTTTTGCTCTAGGACGGCTTCGATTTCCTTCTGAAAATCTTCGGACGAGCTGAGGTGCATGTCCCTTGATTTATTTAACGGTTTTATTACAGAGCTTAAATACTTTTTTTGTAATTCATCATTATCGGAAATCATCAGGTGATAGAGATCGCGAACATGCTTTAAAAAGAAATAATGCTGGCTGAGCAAATCAATCCGGACCTGCTGGTCCGGTAAATACGTCACTAATTGTGTGAATAATTTGGAAGAAATCGGCCTCGTGATTGAAAAATTTGCCTTCAGGATAAACAGAAAGTTTTCCAGGTCCCGCAGGCCGCCCGGGCATTCTTTGATATCTATAACGCCCAAATCGTCATGATATTTCCGGCGTGCTGAAATTTCGGTTTTCAGGGAGCTAATGAATTCCGCTTTATGGTCAAAAATAAACGGCCTGACAATTTCCTTATCATAAGCATCTTTAAAATGAGCGCTGCCGACAATCATTCTTGCTCCAAGCAGCTGCGACATGTCAATAAATGCGCTCTCATCCGGACAACCAAAGAAATTTTTCAGATCACTGAATGTTGTGACATAATTTTTAAACCGGTCAGCAAAGCGGTAATGCGTCATAATCGAACGACGAATAATATGTCTGTTCATTTTCAGGATGATCCGGTTGGCGTAGCTAAGCATCTTTTTATCATCGGAATTTAGCAGAATTATCAGATCGTAATCGTCATCAAAAGACTGGCTGCGGGCATGCCCGCCGGCGGCAAACACGGCCAGCAAATCCTGTGTTTTCGGTATATCATTGTCCAATTCCCGGGACGCCTCTTCCCGGCAAAGTTCAAAAAGAATCTGAATGAAATTATCGGAAAATATTGTAAACTGCTTATCCACCTTCTCAAAGGATCCGCCATTGATTATTTTAATTCCAAGACGTAGAAACTCAAAATCGTAATAGTCTCCCAGCTTTTCGATACGTTCTGAAATTGTATCAAAATTGTCCAGGTTTCGAAGCAGGCCATCGGCAATTTGAGCAAATTTCAGTTCATTGTTCAACGATGAAATATGGGCGGCATAGGAATTGAATACCCGCTGAAAAAATCGCTGAAAATAATAACTGCTGTTTTTATACAGATGACATAGCGTCAGCAGATTATTTTGCAACATAATAATATCCGGTCCCCACAACGGCCGGTCAATAATCTCAATCAGTTTTCTCAGTTGCCGCTCATTCAAAAGCGCCAAAAAATTGGTCATCATTCGAGGCGAAAAATTCAATATATGACACAGGCGGCTGATGTTTTCATGGGTTCCTTCAAAATCATAAATATATTCATTCAAAAACATTCGGATAAATTCCGATTCCGCTAATTCCGGCCGCCGCCTGGTAATAATCGTAATCAGAGATATCAGGGAATAGGGCGTCAAACGTCCCCAGCGTACGTAGGTTTTTATTAATGCGGTTCTCTGCTCTCCGGGAAGGTTCATAAAATCGCCGGTAAACCGGTTCAGAAGAATCATATCTTCCCGGTCAAGCAATGTAAACACATCGTCCCAAAAACGGGTGCCGCGAAAAAACGAAGATCTCTTTATAAATTCTTTAGCGATATTGATCTGTTTTCCCTGATTGTTCAAGGGTTCATCATTTATTTTTGTAATAGAATTAAAAATTGTGATGTTGCTCAGATGTTTATCAACCTGTCGGACCAATCGTTCGGCTCCACGCCGGGCGGTCTCCTGAAGATCCTGATAATGAATCAACAGCTGCGTGTACGCCGGGGCATAGCGTTTGTCTTCGTATCCCATCGCCAGGGCAACTTTCTGAAGATTGTCCGATATGTGTTCGTCTTCCAGGTAGACTTCTTCTTCCTGAACCACAAACAGCTGGTACAGAAAGCGGAAGGTTTCAAAAAAGGTTAGCGCCCGGTGGATACGCAGATAATCTTCCCGATGTGCCAAATCGGTTTTCAGCAGAACATCGAGAACCTCAAGGGTCGTATTTCGGTCAATGCCTTTCCAGGTTTTGACAGCAACTATCGTTGCTTTCAACATCCGCAGTGCATCGCGTTTTGGAATCAGTATATTTTCCGATGCTTCTTTCATAATCAGGTCGCGAATTTCACCCAACAAACCCCGCAGACAGCCTTCATGATATCGGTTGTCCTGTGCCGGTTGATAATAATAGCGATTCAATATTTCCGCTTTAAACTGGCGGAAAAGATCCCGGCGTCCAAGTATTGGTACGGCGTTCAGCATTTCACTCAGAATAACAAAATCCTGAATCTCATTGTCCAGTAACTGGTGATATTCGTTTATAGATGCCGAATAACCACTTTTCCCCACATGTTCGGACAGGTGAAAATGTAAGGTGCTGGCATTTTTCAGCATTTCATGGTTCAACAGTCCAAATGCCTTGGTAATTGTCGATCGGTCTTTTGTACCCCGATCGATAACTCCCAGATCAATATCGTCCTGGTCCACCCGTGTTCCGACACAACAGACCACAAAATCGGGGCGGGTGTCGTCCGGCAGAAACACATCCAGAAGAACCGACATATAAGCGCCGCTGAGCAGACGGAAATCGGCGCCGGTCCGGACTAAAAACCGCTGGAAATTATCATACCGGTCGGTTGGGGTAGAGAGATTCATACGCAGAACATCGAGCGCTTTAATATTCATTAGCAGGAACTGCAAAGAATAATAGCAACCCAGCATTTCCATTCGGGTTTCACGATCCTTGATGAACTCCGTTATCAGGCGCATTTCCCGCGCCGGCTGAGATGAAAACCGAAGCAGGCGAAACTGATCGAAAAGATGCTTTTCATCGATTAGTGAAACCAGCGAATCGAAGTTTTTTTCAATGTTATAGAGATATTTATTGTGATGGTTTCCTAGGGCGCTGACACGTCCAAAAAGATCAATTGTGGAAAAATCGATGGTTTGAATCACAGTGGTTTTGACACAGGGTTATGTGTTCAACGGACCGTTCTGATTGAGCCATTTCTGGGCCAGCTCGATGCCCGTATAAAACGCCGTAATGTTAATTTCTTCCGTCCCCTTGGGTACCCGGGAGCGGATAGCGTGTTTTACCGAGTCTTCCGAAACCACCCCTGACAACTTGGTAATAATTCCCAGTGCAATAATGTTGGATACCAGAAACTTCCCGAGGCGCTCGACGGCGGATTGAATAATCGGAATCGCAACAACTTGAAATTTGCCCTCCGGAATTTTCGTGACCATTTGAGAGTCGATTAACAAAACGCCACCCTCTTTCAAATCGATAATATATTTATCACAGGCTTCCTGGGTCAGCGCCAGAAGAATATCAATGTTTTCAGCTTTGGGATAATCGATATCACCATCGGAAATAATCACTTCGGAACGGCTGGCACCCCCGCGGGCTTCGGGACCATACGACTGGCTTTGGGTTGCATTCAGGCCGTCGTAGATGGCGGCCGCTTCGGCCAGCACTTTTCCAACCAGAATCAATCCCTGTCCACCGGAACCACTCAATCTCACTTCATAGCGAAAGGCCATAAATACTCCCTGATTTTATTTCGCGTTTCGGGCTTGTTCGACAACTTCATTGTAACGGGTAAGGTAACTCTTCTGATCTTTATCTACAAATACGCCCGTGATAATTTTTCCTTCCAGCTCTTCTTCTGACATGTTTTTGGCCCGTTCTAGTCCGACAGAGTTGGCCTTTTGGGCCATCATCATATCAACAGCAGTCCCCTCTTTGTTTCGCCGTCCATAAGATGTCGGACACGGAGTCAGCACTTCTACCACCGAAAAACCAGTTTTTGTAAGGGCCTGCTCAATATATTTATCTGTCCGTCCAACATGGTATACGGTAGACCGGGCCACATAGGCGGCCCCGGCAGCTTGGGCCAAACGGCTGATATCAAACGGTTCGTCCGGGTTTCCATAAGGAGCCGTAGATGCTTTTTTACGGCTGGGTGTTGTCGGTGATACCTGTCCGCCGGTCATGCCGTAGATATAATTATTATAGATAATCATGGTCACATCGATATTCCGGCGGGCCGCGTGAATGAAATGGTTCCCTCCGATTGCCGTTGCGTCACCATCACCGCTGACAACAATTACATGTAGTCTGGGATTCGCAATTTTTAATCCTGTGGCAAACGCCAATGCCCGGCCATGGGTTGTGTGAAGAGTGTTAAAATCCACATAGCCCGGCGTCCGGCTGGAGCAGCCAATCCCCGAAACCATGGCAATATCATTTTTATCCCATCCCAGTTTATCGATTGATCTAAGGATAGATTTTAAAATAATACCGTGCCCGCAACCATCACACCAGATGTGAGGCATTTTATCCAAACGCAGGTATTGCAAATAATCCATGATTAATCCTGTGCAATTATGGCATTAAAAATTTCATTCGGCGTAATCGGTTCACCATTTATTTTATTGACCCGAACAACCGGTTTCGAGCGCCGCGTTGCCCACTCGACTTCATGAGCGATTTGGCCGAGATTCATTTCGGCGACGATGATTTTCCGAACCGGAGCGCTGATTTCTTCAATTTCTCTGTCGGGAAAAGGCCAAATCGTCTTCAGTCTCAGCAACCCGGCCTTAATCCCCTTTTCCCGGGCGTTGATAACCGCCCGCCGGGCAGATCTTGCCGTAGACCCAAAAGAGATCACTAAAATATCTGCATCCTCCGTATAATGTGTTTCAATTTCAACAATATCATCTCTGTACCGATCTATTTTCCGGTTTAGCCGCTCTAGTTGGACCTGTATTTTCCCGGGATTATTGGTGGGAAAACCGGTTTCGTCGTGGGCCAGCCCTGTCACATGATACCGATAACCATCTCCAAAGTTAGCCATTGCCGGAATATCGGATTCATCCAATTCATAGGGCAGGTATTTTTCCGGTTTAACAGACGGTTTTTTACGGTTCTCGATTCCCAGCTGTTCAATCGGCGGCACTTCAACTTTTTCAGTCAAATGCCCGACAAGCTCATCGGACAACAGAATAACCGGCGTTCTGTATTTTTCAGCAAGGTTAAACGCTCTCACCGTCATATCATAGGTCTCCCGCACAGAACAGGGCGACAGTACAATGATCGGATGATCTCCGTGGGTTCCCCAGCGGGACTGCATCACTTCCCCCTGGGCTGCGTGGGTCGGCAGTCCGGTACTGGGGCCGCCGCGCTGGACATTGACAATCACACAGGGAACCTCGGCCATCACAGCAAAACCAATATTTTCCTGCTTTAATGAAAAGCCCGGCCCGCTGGTTGCCGTCATCGCTTTAGCGCCGCCCAGGGATGCGCCAATCGTTGCGCCCATTGCCGCAATTTCATCTTCCATCTGAATAAAATTACCCCCGAGCATTGGCAGGCGTCGGGATAAAACTTCGGCTATTTCAGTTGAAGGGGTAATCGGATACCCGGCAAAAAACCGACATCCGGCCGCCAGGGCCGCTTCGGCACAGGCAACATTTCCCTGCCACATTTTTACATTTGGATTAGGTGTTTCCACAAAATCTCCCATTATTTTTTAATCGAATCCGGCTTTTCCGGAGCGGTTACTATAATCGCAAAGTCGGGGCATAATTTCTCACACAATTTACAGGCGATACAATCTTCCGGCCTGGCCGCTATGGGATAAAAACGCCCCATGTCATAGACTTTTTTAGGACAAAAGTTGACACATATTTCACAACTTTTACACCATTGTTCATTTATCGTTATTTCAGAAATTATTTTCATAATGTAACACCACTTTTTTACAAACTGAGAATTGCTGCTAATGACAAAAACACGGCTTTTCCTGCCGGAAAAATCGTGAGGTTAAAAATTTTGTTAAAACGACCACGTATTGTACCAATTTTAGTTGTTTAAAATTTCTATTTTAACCGGATCTGTTCCAATCCGCACTCGCGCGCCCAGCGGCAGGGTCAGACGTTTCCGGATATGCCCGTATGCAAAATTACTGATTACGGGAAATTCGTATTCGCCAATAACATCATCCAAAAATTCACGCAGCGTAAACGAACGCTTCGGATTTTTTGGGAAACAGTTTACAAAATGGCCCAAAATCAACGCTGATATTTTATCAAACACGCCATGCAAACATAACATGCGAAATTGTTTGTCAAGATGGTAGGTTTTTTCACCAATGTCCTCAATGATCAAAACCGCCTCATTCAGGTCAGGCATATACTCGGTTCCCAGCAGGGGCGTAATCAGGGACAGACAACCGCCAACCAGGGCTCCTTCGGCAGTTCCTTGCCGGTATACATTCATTTCTTCTCCGGCAGGACTTTGCAGGACCAGTGGATATGGATGGTCCGTTATTACTTTCCAGAACCATTCTTCAGAATAGGAGTCAAACTGGCCGCTCATATCCGATGCCACCATCGGGCCGGTATATCCAACCCATCCTAATTTGCCTAGAAAGGCCATTTGTAATGCGGTAATATCCGAGTAGCCGACGATCATTTTAGGAGATAGCGACGCCAATCGGCTGTAATCAATTTTATCAATAATTCGCAAAAGACCATATCCGCCTCGGACACAAAAGATGGCATCAACTTCAGGATCAAGTATAAAGATTTCAAGCCACTGCAACCGTAAATCATCATTCCCGGCAAGATAATGTTGCCGACGTGTCAGATTCGGAGCCGTTTTTACATGATATCCCCGGCCTTCCAGATAGGCGATGCCTTCTTTTACCTGTTTTCTGTGTGCCGCGCTGGCCGGTGCAATTACACCAATTGTTGCACCTTTGTGTAGCGGCTTCGGGAATTGGTACATCCTGCTCCTTTTTAAATGATACACGCCTAAAGTTGCAAATACTATTTATAAAGATAAAGTTTTTTATCAATTATTTCTAAATTAATTAACAATGATTCCCATTATTTGCCCGGATCATTAATTTTACATGAACTAAATATGTTTTTTTTTAGAAAATCTTTTAACTTATCGTATATAAATATTTGTATACCCGATTTTTACTTTATATTAATTAACGGGTTTAAGTAAGAGAAAATGCGAAATGAGGTTATTTATGAACAAGTGGATTGATCACAACAAGTTCCGTTTTCAAATTTTTATGGTGTTCGTTTTCATTTTTGGGGTAAATGCCCAGACCGACAACCTGGACAGCATGGTAGATACGTTGGCCGGCAGACAGGAAATGGAATTTCAGGAATCCGTCGAAGAACAGGCCTTCGGTGATACCCAGACGCTCCGGCAATTTATCAAAGACTCTCTGCAACTGGTTTATGAAGAGGCGTTTATGGAACAGAAAGATTCCATTGCAACCCTGTTCAACAATCAAATCACCGATATTCTCAACCAGAACTCCCTTGAAACCAACAGACTTGAAAAAACCGTCCGGGCTCTGCGTGACAGCCTCAAGCTGAGTAAAAAACTCGTGCCGTCGCCGACTGTTACCCAAAAAACCGAATACGATCCGGTCATCGAGGAAAAATATTTCCAATATGAGAAACTGCAAAAACGGCAGGAAACCAAATCAAAAGGGGGATTTTTAATTCTCTCTTCCACTATCGAAGATATATATCCTTTTCAGATCAACGAACTGGAACGCTACATCAACCGATTTTTCCCGGATGCACGCTGCGATTCCGTTCAGGATTATCTGACTCAAATGTATATTCGGAAACAGGAGTGGGCCAAAGCGGAATTGTCTATTCTGAAATTTATCTTTTTATACCCTCAGTCACCATTATATGAAGAAATAAAAACTATCCGCTCCGGTATTTTCGCAACTGAAAAAGTGTACAAAGACAATGCGGATTTTCTAATGAGTATTGTCTCAACAACCCCCGAGTACCCAAGCATTGAAACCCGCTACTACAAGCTGCTTGAATTGTTGAAAGATTTTCCAGACCCGGCGGTAAAGGCAATGTTCGTTAAAGAAGCACAAAAATATCTCGAACTGTATCCCTTTTCGGAACAGTCCTCTCAGGTTTGTTTATGGCTTGCAAATTACTATGCCAATAATCAACGCACCCAAAGCGCCTATATTACCTATCATCGTTTAATGATTTTCTATCCAAACAGTTCGGAAATGACCGCCGCTCTTTACCAGTCGGCCCGTTTACAGGAAAAGGAGTTTGAGGAGTTCGATCCGGCAATTGAGACATATTACCGGTTTATTGAAAGATTTCCCGAAGATACTCTTACCGCTTCCGCTCATAACCGAATTGCTAAAATTGCCGATTTCAAACAACAGAACTGGGAAAAGGCCACTGTAGAATACCAGATCAGCGCTGATCTGTATTTGGCAGCGGGGAAAACAGACCTCTGCACCGAAGCACTGATGCGCAAAGCGGTCATTCTGGCGGATCAAATGAATCTGATTCAGGATGCCGTTACAACATATTTATCGATCGACGAGCGTTTTTCGGGAACCGAGGGGGCCCATAAAGCTATTATTGCTGCCGGTGATCTCTATAAACGGCACAAACAATTCGATGCCGCGATCGCACAGTATATGAGCCTTTATGAAAAGTATCCGGATGCCGGAAATGTTCTTGATGCACTGGATAAAACGGCCGATATCTACAACAGCGAATTGGGCGACGCCGATAAAACGGTCGAAACCCTGAATCTGATAATCACGAATTATCCTGACTCAAAAAGCGCCGGAAAGGCTGAAAAACTTCTGAAGAAACTACAAAAAGTAAAATAAGTAACAGTATCTAAAATTAAAAAGCCGGTCCCTGATAATCGGGCCGGTTTTTTAATTAATCGGTGATCCGAATTGCGGTTTTCGTTGGATTATATGGATAGTTTTTATCACTGTATACAAGCGCAAATATCCTGTATAGTACTTTCGCCAGCCGAAATGCTCCCCAGGCCCAGCGGGCCGGGTTTGAAAAAAACTTTCTGTTACCGCTCGGTGTGATAAAATCCGTGTGGTGCAGATAGACGCCGGAAGAACTGTTTAGGGCATTAATCAGTCTTTGGCCCTGACTGCAATCCACGTCTTCATCGAGAATGCTTTGAATAATGAATACGGGCCGCTCAATATCTGTTTCAGGGACAGAGGGTAAAAACATCTTCTCCAAATCACAGTTATCAATAGTGGGAATATCCCGAATGTCCTCTTCGGTCATCTCGCCCCGGAATACCGACAGAACCAGGCTGCGAGTTTCCAGATCAAGATTTTGGGCAATCCTGAATGCTTCCGCCGTACGATTTTCCAGAAGTTTTTCAAATACCAGCGATATTTTTTCCGGTTTTCCGGCTTCAATATAGTTTTCAACCATATTATACAGGCATAGAAGCCGTATACTTGCGGAAGAGCTCCGTTGTATCCACCGGTTCCTGAATTTTATCCGTCCCGTAAACGCAAATCTGACCAGTGCGGGAATATCAACAACCGGAGAAAGAAATACTAAACAGCGTATTTTATGAACTCTTTCCGAATCGTTCATAAGCGAAAAAATGAAACGCGAACCGAAATCCGATCCGGCCAGCACAATGCGTTCTTTGTCAAATAACTCGTCCCGATACACGGCATCTATCAGTTCACCTATGTTGTCCGGTTTCGCTTTGGTAAGTTTGACGCCCGTATTCGCCGCATCATCGACTACTATGACATGATAACCAATAATGGCCAGTGCTTTTACAAAACGGTTTAATTGTCTGGATTTCCGGGTGAATGAAATTGCACCGGCCACAAAAATAAAGACCGGACGGGTTTTTACCTTTTCTCTGGTATACAGCGTAACCGGTATTTTCCCCGATTCTCCGGAAAGTCCAATCCGCTTTTTTTTTAAAACCGGGCGCCATCGGATAAACTGATTAAATAACCCGGGTTCGGAAAAGAATAACACTGCAAAAACAGCCCGACCAAACAGACCAATCATATAACACATTTCTTTAATCGTACGGGCTTGTTTCATTGGACGGCTATCAATAACTTATCATTTGTGAATAATAAAAAACTCTCCTGCAAATATAATGAAATGAACCATGGAAATCCAAAAGGATTAACTGAATCCGCATTTCACGATAAATCTTCCTCACTGTCCCGGTCTGAGCGACAGTATATTCAGTCACTTCATCAGAAAAAATACCGATATCACCATACTCAATTTATTTTGGAAGGTATCAAGCTCGTTCAGGAAGCTATTCTGGCCCGGTATCCAATCCGGAAAATATATATCGGAAAAACGGCTCAAAGTAAAAACTGGTCACAAGAGTTCAATTCACTGGTGGATCCAGAACTCGTTCAAATTGTATCTGACTCAGAGATCATCGCAATCAGCTCGTTGAAAAATCCGGAAGGTGTTATTGCAATAGCGCCGATTTCTTCCCATGAATTTTCGATAAAATTGCCACAGCTGGCACCCTTTATTTACCTTTGGGAAATAAATGATCCCGGAAATCTTGGGACAATTCTAAGAACCGCGCGATGGTTCGGGATACAAAATGTACTACTCTCTCCCAACAGCGTAGATCCGTTTTCACCAAAGGTTGTTCGTGGCACCATGGGCGCCCTTTTTAATATTTCGATCTGGCAAAATGTTGAATTTGATGATTTGAAAACCTATGCGGACAACCGGGAAATCCTGCTGGTCTTCGCCGATACCAGTGGCCCGCCTGTAAACTCTCTGCACACCGACAGCTGGGGCCTGATTCTGGGAAACGAGTCCCGCGGATTGCCGGATTCTATTTTAAACAGTTCAACTCAAACCATCGGTATTCCGCGTTTCGGCTCCGGCGAATCCTTGAATTTATCAGTTTCGGCCGGAATAATCCTGAATGAATTATGTCGACAAGACAGGGGGTAAAATGCGCTCAATTCTAATGGTTGCACTATTAATATCAGCGGCATGGTGTGTCGATAGTCTTTCCACCAAGAATTCCGACCTGCCCGTCGGCTCACCGGCGCCCGGGTGCTTTGCCAAAACTATTGACGGCCAGGATTTTTTTCTGAGCCGGCATGTCGGCCCAAAAGCACGTATTGAACTAAAGGGTCCGGTCGTGTTCTCCTTTTTTACTACATCCTGTCTGCCGTGTCGTAAAGAAATCCCTTTTCTGCATACTCTTAAAGAAGAATATCCCGGCGTAAGCATATACCTGGTCAACATCGGCGAAGACCCGGAAACGGTTCGATCCTATGTCGGTAAAATGAATTATACAATTCCCGTTCTTTTAGACCGTTATGGCAAAATATCAGAAAATTATTCCGCGAAAGTTACACCTACCCTGATTGCTATCAATGAATCCGGCTTAATTGATTTTTATAAACAGGGGTTCGCGGGTGCTGATACCAGTACGATAGCGGAAATATTTAAACGGCTGGCGACAGATTAACGTCATTATTATTTAACGCTATTCTCGTCGCATTATCTTGACTTTAGCGGCCCTTCTGTCTAAATTCTCACGCCTTTTAACACAGCCCAAACAATACAATGTTTAATATTATACCTCAGATAAAAACCGCTATATTTCTTATGGCGATTGGCTTACTATTAGCCTCTGTTACGGCGGTATTCATAATGATGGCAACTTCCGGGATCGATGAAATAACCGCGGCCCAAATCGGCCTGCTGATCGGCGAATTGTTTCTCCCGGTTCCGATTTTCATCTGGGCCAGAAATTATCAGATAGATATGCGGCGCCTGTTCCGCCTGAATCCGGTTTCTATTTCATCTATCATCGCATCAATCCCGCTGGCAGTTGGGCTGACTATTATTACCGATGAATTTGACCGGGTTGCCCAGTCTCTGGTCGCTGCGCCGGAAGGGTTTTCAAAAATTCAGGAAATAATGACCATTACCGACCCGCTTTCGGCATTTTTCATTATCGGGGTTGTTATTATTATTGCTCCGTTTATTGAAGAACTGATCTTTCGCGGATTTTTTCAGCGAATTCTGGAATATCGTTTCAATGATGTTACAAAAGCAGTTCTGTATTCGGCGTTGACCTTTGCAATTATTCATTTTAATCCATGGTGGGTTGTACAAATTTATATTATCGGTATTTTCATGGGCTATGTTGCCTGGCGAACCAACTCAATCTGGATATCCTTTATCCTTCATGCCATTAACAATGGTATTGCTGTAATATTTACCCATCTTTCCAAAAACGGTCTCGGTTGGTACGAATGGCGGGGACATGTTTCCCCGATAATTCTTATCGTCGGCGTTCTGCTTTTGGCGGGGGGGATACGTTGGTTTGTCCGGTCAACTCCAATCGCGGAAAAGTGGAGTGGGGCCGTGCCGATCGAAGAGTTACTCGGAAGTCCGCCAGAATCAGGTAGTTAACCATTTGATCCGGAGGTGTTTATGATGGATCGTGAATTTATCATTTTACAGGATGCGTTCAGGCGTCTCATTCGCCGAAACGCCCGTTCAAATACGCAAAAGATAATTATGAAAACCCACCCTGCCGATCTGGCCGCACTGTTCAGATCATTCACGGAAGTGGAACGGGAAATGGTTTTCAAGCTCATTTCCGACCGGACATATAAAGCCGAGTTTCTGACAGAATTGGACCGTTCAATTCTGGTCGAGATACTTGAAGACATGCCCCCCAAGGACATTGCGGAATTATTGAGTGAAATGGCGCCCGATGATCAGGCGGACTTACTGGCCCACATACCCGCCGTTTTAGGGAAAGAGGTGCTCGGATTAATGAGCAGCGCCGACTCAGAGGATCTGGAAGAACTAATGATGTATGAACCGGATACAGCCGGCGGTATCATGGTGCCCCTTCAATTTAAAATGAACGAGCACAATACAGTCCAGGACACCATCGACGCAATTCATGAACAAAAAGATGTAGAAATGGTATTTTATGTTTACATCGTTGATGACGATAACAGATTAACCGGCGTCATCTCGTTACGGCAACTGCTGATGATATCACCCAAAACTGTTTTGCGAAATACCATGATTACCAAACTGGTAACAGTTCAGCCGGAAACGGACCAGGAAGAAGTTGCCCGGATTATCAGTCGCTATAATTTCCTGGCTCTCCCTGTTATCGATCGCGACAATCTGCTTCTGGGAATTATCACAGTAGACGATATTATCGATGTCATCCGGGAAGAGGCCACGGAAGACTTTCTGCAGATGGCCGGAGTTGGAAAAGATCGGGAGATTTTATTAAAGACCCCGTTTGAAGCAGCCCGAATCCGGTTCCCGTGGTTATTCGCGACCTTTATCGGCGGCTTAATTGTTTCTGCAATCGTAGTCGGTTTCCATGATTTATTGAATCAGTTTGTCATTCTGGCGGCGTTTATGCCGATTGTTGCCGGGATGGGTGGAAATGTCGGTTCTCAGTCGTCAACCATTATCGTTCGGGGTCTTGCAACAGGTAGAATCAATTTTCAACAAATCTTTAAAGTTCTGGGGGGACAAGTCATTATCGGTCTTATTCTGGGCGTTGCATTCGGTGTGTTATTAACTCTGTTTTCGAACCTTTTTTATCATTTAACAAACAATATTCTTCTCATTGGAACTGTTATTGGCGTGTCGCTTTGTTGTGAGTTGATTATTGCGGCCACGCTGGGCACACTGGTCCCAATGGTGTTACAGCGCATCAATGTCGATCCTGCAATCGCGACCAGTCCGATTGTGAGCACCTCTCTCGATATTACCGGGATGCTGGTTTACTTTTCGATAGCGACCGCGTTATTAATGTAAATCGATTTGTTTCCGCGCAAACAAAGCCGGTTTCATTTTAAATATTAGTATGACACCAACCCCAATCAGGGCGGGAATAAACACATTACAAACGAATACCAGCAACGGTGCAACGAGTGCTGTTTCTTTTAATATCTTGAAATGCCGGAGCATCTGCAATGTTGTCCATTCGCGCACGCCGAGGCCGGCAAAACTAATCGGAATCATTACGGCAAACAGAACAATGTTTACGGTTGTAAAAACAGCCGGAAATGGAATCTGGGCCGATCTTAAAACCAGCCAGTATTGTAGCGCCACAATGAATACATGTAAAAACGACAGGGGAATTGTAACCCACAAAACCTTTTTAAAAGGATAGGCCCGTTCACCGGCCAGAGACCGGCCCTGTTTCAGGACAATATCGCGGGCGATCAGGAATATCATAGGGACAATGACCAACAGAATCCAGTAATACGGTCGCATTTTCGGAAAAACCGTCCACGCGCCCGCCAGCCCACCGACTAACACGGCAAACGCCAGGCTGCCTTTGTCGGCCAGGTAAGCGATTAGTCGCTGAGAATATCTCCCGGGTACAAACATCATTTTTCCGACTTCGCCAAGGCCCCCGGGAATCAAAAAACGCAGAGCATATCCGCTAAAAAACACCCGCAATAATGGATGTGTCGCATTTTTTGATAAAATGGCTTTTGTTGTTACATAAAACCGCAAATATTCGACAAACCACAGTCCGACTCCCGCAAAAAACACCTGGCTCATTGTGATCCAGCCGCCTGTTGACAAAACGGCTGATAACTGCGTAATATTTAAGCTTGATAATAAAAAGTAAAGAATTACCGTGGAAACGGCGATTTTTAAAAAATACCCAGAAATATTTTTTATTCTTTTGGGCCCTGTTTTGTCTGCCATTATTAATAATCAAACCGAATCTGAAATGAAAAATACCGGTCAACATTGCCTTGAATTTCCTGAATTTTCAGCCCCCAGTCAAACACTATTTCCTTGCGCCAGCGATAGGTTAGCCACAGGCTGTATTCGCTGGTTGCCGTTATATCGCCCATCAGCCAGGTTGTTTTTTCATCCAGGGTTTCATCGCGCTCATTATAATTCTGATTCGAATTTCCACCTGCAGGATAATAATCCAGATCATTTTCATCCAAAAAATCATCCCCATGTTTTAAGTAACGATACTGCAACTTTGCATACAATCGCCGGCTGAGCCACCACTGATTTTCAAAAAACCATAAGCGGGAATTGGGCCCGGCATAGAATCCCAGATCAGCACCATTGTGCGTATAAGAAGAATAGAAAAACTTATGAGTGTATGTCCAGGGATGTACGGCACTGAATTCAATTCTAAAATCTGTGGGTAATTTTAACGGCGCGTAGTGAAGTCCCAGCTGAAGGCCCTGTTTATTGGCCCAGTAATCGTTAAATATTTGCGTCGTCGTAAATTCATCTAGATACAGAGTTCCGTATAATTTACTTCCTTTCCATGGAAAATATTCAAACTCCAGTGCCATAGTCGCATTATCGCGATCCATCAGATTATGCTGGGTCGGCCAGAGGATCACCGGCGGCACAAGATACATCAGCTCCATATCGCGGTTACCATAAATGTAGAGTTCCGTAAAGCTGAAGTTGAGCTGTTTGGTAATCGCCAAGTCCCAGCGATGTCCGACCATATATTTTTTGGTATATGTCTTTTCACCCGAGGTGGTATCCCATTCAAATTCTTTAGGTAAAAGAGAGCCATGAAAAAAGGAGAATTGTGCACATCGAAAATCTTTTTGCCAACTGAAAAACGGGAAGGGTGTCACATTATCCGACAGGATCATTGAGTTCGGGCTGTTGCCCCACAACAGAGGTTCGGTACCCAATTCAAACTGCCCGTATTTACCGGAAATCTGAATATAGGCGTTTGAATAATCAAATGACCGAAAGCTGATTGTTTCCGCGGAAGGTTCCTGAGAATAACCACCTTTATACTCTTTGGTCAGTTCAGTATAACTGTTCATGTTAAACTGAACAAACCGGTATCCGTCAAAATAGACAAAGAAGTTGTCACCCAATTGTGCTGAAAACCGAATCGCATCCTGGGTAACCGGACGATATAATCCGTTTTTAGACTCTACCCGAAGCATCTCTTCCCAGTCAATCCAGATAATTTCATTATCGCTTTCGTGGACGAACACATGTTGCTTTTCACGATTGTCTGTATATTGAAAAATATCGCCAAGCCCGTTCTTTATATTGTTAAATGAACGGAAAAAGAAAAAGGTGTTGTTCTGGTCGCCAGCCTGAAAATGGTTTTTGCGGGGGGAAAGTTCCAGACGGTAATCTGCGATATACTCATCGAGTATGGTCCGGTCAATTCCCGATAAATCGTTACGTTTTCCATTCAGGATCGCCAACTGCCCGGCAATTTTATCGCGCGTATAGGGCTTCGTGTCGTTTAACAAACCCGGCAAAAGCCCGCCCGTCGCCATTCTGTCGATAAACAGATAAATTGGATCGTTCAGGCGGACATGCCCCTGGCTGGCTTTTAGAGATGCCGGAAAACAGACGACAACCATCAGTGAGGAAAAAACCAGGAGATTTAATTGCACCAATATCCGGTTCTTTTTACATTTTTTTTGAGTCGACCTTATAGCGCCCCCCTTTCCAGGTAAATCCAAACAGGCTTCCAATAACAGCAACAATCACAATAAACGGCGCATGGATCAGTTCCATAAAAATATAATACAATGGATTTAATTTCTGACCAAATCTTTTATATCCATAAACTGTGTAAAGGGTGTCACAAAATATTTTAATTCCAAACAGCACAACAAAAGCTAGCCAGAATCCAGGGAAAAAAATCAGTAAAAACGGATAAAGTGTCAATCCGAGATAATAGAAAAACGTGCTCACAGAAAACAGCAATACCGGCGCACTGGCTTTGCCGATCTTTGAACTCCAGCGGGCCCGTTGATTGATCATGTCCCGCAATGTTCGCTGGGGAGGCGTCTGGACCGTCCCCGCCGGATGTAGGTTGAACTTTAAACGGTAGTGCTTTTTTTCAGCCGTCTGAATGATAAAAAAGTCGTCACCGGAAATAACCTTTTTCTGAAGTGCTTCATGCTCATAATCGTCATAGAGCTGTCGATTAAACAACATGTTGTTTAATCGACAGCTCTATGACGATT
>Ga0268276_1001673_pt1 | contig 20985 bp, 23 predicted proteins | sample saktaG_4_FD_190145 | JGI IMG/M metagenome (GOLD analysis project Ga0268276, IMG submission 190145) | Saline water microbial communities from Sakinaw Lake, British Columbia, Canada - sak_2010_1_5_45m | ecosystem: Environmental > Aquatic > Non-marine Saline and Alkaline > Saline ... | reverse complement strand
ATCATTTAAAAAGGCATAGATGCTTATCACCTATTGCCTTTTTTTTGATACTCAAATCTATTAAGCTAAAATTAAAATACCACCAATAAGGCCTGCAAGCCCAAAAACTAAAATCAGAATATTGTAGCCAGTTTTACCCATCATTTTAATCAAAAGCTTTGATTTAGCGTTATTATATAAGAATGGGAATTGTAACAACAAACCTGCTAAACAGAAAACACCATAAGCAATTAAAAAACCACCTAAAATTTGCATTTTAAACCTCCTATATATTTACTCTTTTAGCATAGAGTTTGAATAAAAATAAGCCAAAAGCAATGTTAACAATAAGTCCTAATCCAAAGTAAGCCCATGTTGAGTTGATGAAGAATGTTGTCGGAAGAAGCTGCATCGAAATGATTCTTACAGGCCAGAATCCTGGAATTAAACCCAATAATAATTCAGTCCAGTTACTGACGAATAATGCAGCAATTGGAGCAAGTAAGATAATTCCTGACATTTTCATTACGACAAAACCTTCTACTTTATTGCTAGCAAACGAGTTGACGATTAAAGCAAGAATTGGTCCTTGTATAGGTGCAAGTATGACAATAAATAGAACATCCAAGAAGTTTGATGTTTCCAAGAAACCTGTTAGAATAATCAACAATAATGTCGTTATAAAGCCGAATATATAACTAATTGCTAGTTTAATAAAAATGTATGATCTTACCTTGATTGGAGTTATTTTCAAAGATAACAACACGAAGTCATCTTGATCATCAAGGAGTGTAAAACCAGTGATTGCGCCATATAAGAAACTGTTCATCAGAATGAAAAATGTAACAACGATATTAGCAGCTAAATCACTTTCCAAATCCCTCAAATAAGGAATGAGGAATACACTCACTAGAATCATTAAAGCAGAAAAGAATACAAAGAAGAAATACATCTTATCCCGCAGTATATTTTTAAATTCATGTTTCAATATTCTTTTAAACATTGACATCACACCCCACTTTGCTTAACTGCATATTCCTTGAATTTAGGCAATATGTAGAAGAAGTATCCGAGTGTTCCAGCAAGCACCATGACAGTCAAACTGATATAGAATTTTGCTTCAATTGGTGCACCAAAGCCTACTTCAATGAGCTTAATTGAAGCTTGTGTAGGAAGAATCAAGAAGATATATTCCCAAATTTCACCTTTAAATACAACATTGAAAGTATTTAAGATACTTGGAGTTGCAAATAAAAACATAAAGATCATAACACTCGTAAGCATAGACGTAAAATCTTTACTGTGAAATGAGAAGATGAACCCAAGTAAACTATGAAATAATACTGATACAACAAGTGCTAAAGTAATGAGAAGCCAATTGATCTGTACATCTCTTACAAAATAGAAAACAGCAATAATTATTAAAGATGAGATTACAGTATGAATAGTATTTGCAATTGTTTTCGATAAGATGAGATCACGGTTAGATACTGGAGTGACTAGCATCGTTGAAAATGTTGATTCAGTTTTTTCAAAAAACATGATTGCGCCAATAAAGATGATGGACATCATTGATGCATCGATCAAGATGACCATTGGAAGCAATTGTGAAAGAAGACCTGCATCATCAATAAAATAGAGGAGAAAAAACCACATTACAGCCACTACAAAACTAATTGTCGTTACACCATATTTATTTAAGCGCTGCAATTCTCCTTTGATGAGGGTCCAAAGATGATTACTCTTCATGTGAAAGTCCTACACCTGTAACGTGAATAAAGATTTCTTCTAGTGTGGTTTCGCCACTATGAAGTGTTTCTATTTCTTTAGTTTTCAATCTTTCAATAAACTGTTCATTTTGTCCAATACCGTCCATTGGATATTCTTCTAAAACAGTTTTCCCTTTTTCCTTATATTCAAGTTTCATGGTTCTTTTACCATATTTGAGTTTAAGATTTCGTGGGCTATCGATTTCAATAATTTGTCCATCAACAACAAATGCAACCCGATCACATAACTGATCGACATCAGTCATGATGTGACTGGTTAAAAAGACAGTTCCACCCGCTTTTTTAAATTCACGAATCATATCTTTTAGAATCATCGCATTTGATGGATCTAATCCATTAGTTGGTTCATCTAAGAAAAGCATTTCAGGATCATTAAGCATTGCACGAACAAAATTAAGACGAATTTTCATGCCTTTTGAGTATTCGCCAACCATCTTGTCGCGATCTTCCCACAATCCCACGCGTTTCATTAAGGCTTCAGTATCTGCATTCTTTTTATAAAGTTTCAAAAAGAAATTGATATTTTCCATTGCTGTCATTTTCGAAAAATGAATGGGCATTTCAAAGCTTACTCCAATTTTTTCAAAGAAGCTATCATCGAGCTCTGCAATGTTTGAACCATCATACATGATGGCTCCTGAGTAGCGGTCCAAGAGTTTAATAAGAATCTTCTGTGTTGTGCTCTTGCCAGCTCCACTTGGCCCTAGAAAGCCAAAAACCTCACCTTTAGCAATTTCAAATGAAATGCCTTTGATGGTTTCTTCCTTGTTCTTTGGATACGTAAATCTAAGATTTTCTACTGCAAACATTTTATTCAATTCCTTTCTGTAGCATTTCTATTAAATCATGAATCTTTTTTTCAACTTTAGAGAGGTCAGCTTCATCTTTGAAGTATTCCTCAAGAGTGATTTTATTTGAAAATTCCATTAAAAATGCAGCCAATAATTCAGCATCAACTGATGCTCTGATCCTTCCCAATTGCTGATCTTGTTTAATTAAGGATGTAAATAAGGCATCAGCTTGACCAGTTGATTGGCTCATCAACTCTGAATTAAGAAAGTGCTCAGAAGTAAAAATTTTCTTACCTGCTTTCAAAATATTGGGATGCTCTGCTCCAAATCTAAAAGCGCTCATGTATAATTTTTGAAAGCGTTCGAAAAATGGTAAATTGTCTTCCATTGTATATAAAGAACCAAAATGACTGATCTTTTTTTGAGCAATAAATAGATATAAATAATTAAACAGATCATCTTTATCCTTGAAGTATTGATAAAAACTTCCTCTGGGAATTTTGGATTCTCTGATGATATTTGCAAGGTTTGCAGTCTCATAGGCATGGATACCAGCTTCGTGAATCACAGCATCCATGATACGATCTTGTTTGTCTTTTGGTAAATTGAAATATGTTTGACTTGGCATGGTTCACCTCAATATGACACTGTTGTCATATTTACATTTTACAACGAATTTGATAGATTGTCAATATAAAAAGAAGAGAGCAGTCAGCTCTCTAATGTAGGTGTGTATCATTATTTATTCTTTATCTTCTTGATGCTCTTCGCAGCATCCTTCTTTTTTCTTTTGTTTTGTTACTAAAACTTTATAAAGATCATCTTCAATTTTGTAAATTTCTACGTCATGAATATTGGTCAATCCATTGACAAATTTAACCATTTCAGCCTTATCAGTAAATAGTTTAACTTCCTTTTCAATTAACAGATTTATCACATGTTTTTTGAAGGGCTCACTTCTAAATGGTCTATGTTCATGCATTCTTCTAAACTCATCTTTGAATTCGTGTTTTTCTGAATCTTCGAATCCGTCAGTTTCTATAATAATTTTCTTTTGCATCTTGTGCACTCTCTCTCTCGCACCTACGACTATATTTTATGCCTATATAGACCATATGTCAAGAATCGATAGCTACTTGATTTTGCATTTGCCGTTTTGAATTTCTTTGGTCATCCAAAACAATCCAATTAAAATAATGATCAATGAAATGATCTTATAAGGAAAACCTGCGAGTGGCAAGGCAATGACTGAAAAAGCAATGCCAATACTTGCGAAAAAAGCAATAATACAAGAGGTACAACCATAGGTAAATATCCCAAAGAAAACCGAAAAAATACCAAAAGAAGATGATTTGCCCTCTTTACCCTTTAACTCAACCATAGCTGTGCTTAAGTTCATGAGAAGTGCACTTAGAAATGACATAACGATGTTCATTATTATATTTAAGACAACTAAATAAGTACCATATGTCAATGACATTTCTGAATAAGACATATTTAATCCGTCAACAACTGTATATATCACCATAAAAATAATCAAGAAAATAAGGCCTTGAATGATATACTTCTTTTTAAATTGTAATTGAATAGCTGCTTGTAACATATCAATCACCTCATGTATGATTTTGTGTTTCAATTTAGTATAACATAAACAATAATAGACTTTATAGTAGGATGCATTTCTTTAGTTTTAAATATATTTACTGATAATCAGCACATATTCATATGTTATTAACAGTTGTAGTTTTCTTCGAAAAGTAAGAAGAAACATAAGAAAAAAAGGGCAAAGCCCTTTGTTAGCTGTTTTGATATACTTTGATCGATTCTACCTCTAATTCAAATGGGAAGGTAGAGTCATCAATTTGACCACCATACCAACCACCTACTGCAAGATTAATAATTAAGTAATAAGGTTGATCAAAAGGCCATTCTTTTTCAGTATCAGTCTCTTGTTTTTTAACTACTAAATGCACTTTTCCATCAACAGCAAAGACGAGTTCATTCTCAGTCCAAGTCAGTTCATAATCATGGAAAACATCTGATGCGTCTTTTAGCTCTATTCTTTTTCCCTTTTGGGTTTGAACCTTATGATTGTAAGATTCTGTATGGATAGCACTTGAAACAGTACCACAACGATTTCCAGCAAATTCAACCAAATCTATTTCACCACATAAAGGCCATTTGACATGATTTTCCTTATTGCTTGTTCCTAAAAACCAGATTGCAGGCCAGCTGCCTTTTCCCTTTGGCATTTTAGCACGAACAACAAATTTCCCGTATTGGAAATGTTTCTTGCCATAAGTATTTATTTTTGCTGATTGATATTTGCAGTGTTGTTGATTATATATAGAAGCAACTAGATGCAGTTTTGAATTATTTACATAACAATGATCTAATGAATCTGTATAACACTGTGACTCATTATTAGGCCATCTATCGCCAATTTCATAATTCCAGTATTCAGGATTTACTTTACCACTATAGTCAAAGTTTTCTTCAAAAACAAGTTGATAAGTTTTCATCTAAATTACCTCTTTCAATGTTGAATAAATGCTTGAACAAATATAATCTTAACACAAAAAGAACAATAAAAAAAGTATAAATTGAAATTAGAAATTGTGGTTTATAAAGAGTTGATTGACAACAATGTACAAGCTACATATAATAAAGATAGTCCTCAATTCAGATTGGAGAAAAATTATGGAGACAGCAAAATCAATAAAAATCGCATATATTGGTGGAGGCTCAAGACAATGGGCAAGAAATCTGATGAGTGATCTCGCTTTGGAATCAAGTCTAGATGGTGAAGTTAGGTTGTATGATATTGACAATAAAGCAGCAGTTGATAATGCTAAAATTGGCAAACTATATCAGAATAATACAAACTGTGTCAGCAAATGGGATTATGTGGTAAAAGATAACCTTAAGGATGCACTGATAGGTGCCGATTTTGTTATCATCTCAATCATGCCGGCAACCTTTAAAGAAATGGCAGTCTATCTACATTATCCTGAAAAATATGGCATCTATCAATCAGTTGGAGATACAACAGGGCCTGCAGGAATCATGCGTTCCTTGATTGCAATGCCTATCTTTGTTGAGTTTGGTGAGGCTATAAAAAAATATGCACCTAATGCGTGGGTCATCAACTTCACTAATCCAATGACGATGTGCCTTAGAGCCCTTCATGAAGGCTTTTCTGACATTAAAGCATATGGTAACTGTCATGAAGTTTTTGGTACTCAAAGTGATTTGGCAAAGATGTATAATGACATCAAAGGTAAAAAAATTGCATCAAGAGAAGATGTCTTGGTCACAGTTTCTGGTATCAATCATTTTACTTGGATTACTCAAGCAAGTTGTTTTGGTGAGGATTTGATGCCTCATTATGAAAAGCATGTAGTTAAGTATGGAGATCCTATGGGTATAAGTGATAAAGAAACGTATCATAACAATTACCCATTTGGAAGTGAAAACAAAGTTAAATATGATTTGTTTAAACGATATCATTGCATGGCAGCAGCAGGTGATAGACACCTTGCAGAATTCATGCCTGCAAGCTTCTATCTCAAAGATCCAGAACAAGCAGCTAAATATAAGTTTCATTTGACACCAGCTGAGTGGCGCATCAATCGTCTAAATGAGTATCAACTTAAGACTGAACAGTTAATTGAAGGTAAAGCAAAATTATCCTTAGAAAGTAGCGGAGAAGAAGGCATCAGACAAATAAAGGCTTTATTGGGTATGGAATCACTTGTGACAAACATCAATCATATCAACATCGGACAGGCATTAGGTTTGCCTTTAGGACAAGTAGTAGAAACAAATGCTCTATTCAGATTCAATTCAGTTGAACCGATAACAACCTCTAAACTTCCAACTTGCGTGGAAGTGATGATAAAAAAACATATGACAGGACATGATTTACTCATCAAATGTTTCCAAACTCGTGATTTGTATTACGCCAAGCATGCACTTGCCAATGATCCATTATGTCAGCACTTAAGTATGGATCAAATCTTTAAATTGTTTGATGAAATGTATGCTGAACTCAAGGATTATCTCAAATACTATCAGCAATGAAATGAAAAAACAAAAATTATTTGGTTACTAAACTGAATAATTTTTTTATTTTTAAGTTTTTATTATAGACAATCATTCCAGAAATCGATAAAAAGAAATAGTTGCTTTGATTGACGCACATGTTACGTAATATATTTAATTTATAAGCATTTTTAATATAATGAAAGCGTATGTCAAAAAAGTATTGACAACGGTTCCACATCATGGTAAAATATATTTAGCATAAACGGTGTCCGTATATATAGACGCTATTGAAAACACATCAAATTAAAAAACTATAAATATATTTATATAAATAAGTGAGTAAACAAGGAATTGAGATCTAAATTCATATATATCAGGAGCAGAAAATGAAACAATTTATTCATGATGATTTTCTTTTGCCAAATCCAATTGCAGTCAATCTTTATCACAAATACGCAAAGAAACTACCAATCATAGATTATCATTGTCATTTGAATCCTAAAGACATTTTTGAAGATAAAAAATTCAATAACCTTTATGATGCCTGGCTTTCTGGTGATCATTACAAATGGCGGTTATTGCGTGCAAATGGTGTTACTGAAGACTATATAACTGGTAATCAATCTGATGAAGACAAGTTTATGAAATGGGCTGAAGTTGTTCCGCGTTTAATTGGCAATCCTTTATATCATTGGACACATTTCGAGTTAAAAAGATTCTTTGATATGGATGAACTTCTCAGTTTAAAAACTGCAAAGAAAATTTATCGTGAAGTCAATCAAAAACTCAACATTCTGACTGCTAGAAAATTAATTGAAATGAGTCATGTTGAAATTATCTGTACGACAGATGATCCAACAGATAGTTTGGAATGGCACGATAAATTAGCAAAAGATCAATCCTTTAAAACGAAGGTATTACCTGCATTTAGACCAGACAAAGCGATTAATATTGAATTGGACTGGTTTTGTGATTGGATTAAACAATTGAGTCACGTCGTTGGTTACGAAATAACTAGTTTAGATTTGCTAAAGAAAGCCTTGTCTGAACGTATTACATTTTTTCATCAAAGAGGTTCTAGACTATCCGATCACGCACTAGATGTATTGTTATATGAAAAAGCAACGGATGAAGAAGTAGCCAACATATATCAAAAGGCATACAATCATCAGTCACTCACTTTAGATGAAATTAAAAAATATAAAGGGCACCTACTTGTATTTTTAGGCAAAGAGTATCACAAGCACGGATGGATACAACAATATCATATCGGAGCTCTTAGAGATTTATCGAAGAGAATGCTTAAAGAACTTGGACCTGACACGGGATTTGATGCCATCAATGATGGACAGATAGCACAGCCTTTAGCTCAACTTCTAGATGCACTTGATTCAACAGGCGAATTACCCAAAACAATCATTTATACCTTAAATCCTAGAGATTTTGAAGTTGCAATCACTTTAATGGCTGCATTTCAAGGCGGAGGAATTCCAGGAAAAATACAATTTGGTTCTAGTTGGTGGTTTTTAGATACTATAGATGGCATGACAAAACAGATTAAAGCTTTGGCGAATAATGGGTTGTTGTCACAATTTGTCGGTATGCTAACAGATTCTAGAAGTTTCTTATCCTATCCTAGACATGAATATTTCAGAAGACTATTATGCAATATCATTGCTGAAGAAGTCAATCTTGGTTATTATCCGAATGATGAAGAATTATTAGGACAAATAATCGAAGATATTTCATATGGTAATGCAAAAAAATACTTTAAGTTATGAATTTATTTGGTGAAGCAGTTGATGGTTTGATCAATGAAAACAGTCAATTGCTTCACATCCTCCCAAAGCAACTCACTAGAATTTGGTGAAGTTATATAGGGATGCTCGATGAAGCAAAAATTGTGTTTATCCCAGTCATGATAACGTTCTTTATGAAATCTTCCATCGAATCTACAGTTATAAAAGATGGTTGATCCATATTCACGCCATGGTCTTGCGAGATAAATATCATTAGAATTTGATTTTGAAACTATGTAACAATCAACAAATACGAATCCATATTGAGATGTCTCATAAGTCGATGGTGCACAAATATAACCTTGATTTAAGGCAATAATTTCACATTTTTGAAAAAGTGCACAACCACTTCCGAAAATAAAGTCAACATCCCCTTCTATTTTACAGGTCTCAAAATAAGATAATGTATCTAGTGTTTGTATTTCTGACAATGGAAGGAATTCATTATATCTTATTGTTAAGTCTATAGGCAGTGGTCCAATGAATAATGTATCTTGATGACCTAATAGATGACAAGAGACAATTTTGGTATGATTTCCATAAATAGCCAAAGCAACAGCTTGGCCTATTGTAAAACCTGAACCAGCTGAGTTTCTTATTGATAATTGATGCAATTCTACATCATTTGAAAGAATCGTCAGAGTTGGTGTTCTAAAAGTATTATAAAGTAGGCCATCTTCATGCATTTTATAATTGTAATCATCATAGTCAATGATTGACTCAGATGCAAAAGAACCGATGAGCTTCAGTTTATGATGAGATATTCGAAGTTTTTGGTAATAAATGCCTGGAGCAAGATGTATTTCTAATAATTCATCTTTTGAGTATTCATCCATTATTTCTTGAATATTATCGTTTGTGTCCAGATTTAGCGTAATCATTGATGTTCCTCCTTTCAAATCTACCTATATTATATAGAGGAGTTGTTACTTTGACAATCAAAAAATTCAGAACCATCGATTTAATCGTATTAGCAATTATAGCACTCATTGTCGATGTGATTGGTTATTTTGCAAGTCAAGGCGCTCTCGTATTCTTCTATGTCACGTTATCAACGCCAATTATGATGATTGCCTATATTAGATGGAATTATCGTGGGTTGATTATCAATGTTGTAGCAATCATCATTTATACATTTCTCTATAGCAATTTCGTTTTTGTTTCAATGATTGGTTATGCTTTGAGTATTATGTCTATCGGGCTTGTCATGTTTTGGTTCAAGATTGTCAAACCAAGTCATATCAAGGATGAAATTCTTATTTTAACGTTATATTACTTATCCGGTTATCTTTTATTATTCGGATTTCAGATATTAACGCAGTATATCATTAATGGCCAAGTTCAATGGATTACAATGATAACAAGACACAGTATTAATTTCGTTTTGGGTTGGGTTATCATGCTGATTGCCTCAAGACAACAAGATTTCATGGTTGACATGAACACATATTTACTTAGACAAATCGAAGAAAGAAAAAATGAGGGTCTTTAGACATGGGGAGCAAATTCAATCGTGATATAGACACAATGACAATTGAAGAACTAAAGGATGAGCAACAATCAGAGCTGATAGAAAAGAATAAGTGGCATCATTATTGGCATTTGATTAAAAAAGACTGGCCTTTATATGCAATGCTATTTCCTGTGTTGTTATTTTTCTTCATTTTCAGATACATGCCTATCTATGGTATTTTAACAGCCTTTAAAAATCAAGCCGATCTCACCTTAGGTGTTGGGGAATCTCCTTATGTTGGTTTCTATGCATTTAGATCTTTGATTGGTGGAGATTATTCTAGAGAATTTTGGCAAGCATTCAGAAATACGTTTGCTATCAGTATGTATGGCTTGATTTTCGGATTTCCTGTTCCTATCATTTTAGCGCTTTTCTTCAGCGAAATCAAAAGCGACGTTTATCGAAGTATTACACAGATTTTGTCTTACTTGCCTAAGTTTATCTCTACTGTTGTCATCACATCCATCATTACTTTAATGTTATTTGAAGGACATGAACCACATCAAGCACCTGGTATTCTTACAAGTGTGCTGACAAATATCGGTTTAATTTCAGCAGGAACAAGAATGTTGGGAGAACCTCAATATTTTAGGTCCATCTATATCATTTCTGGTATTTGGGAAGGTGCTGGTTATGGATCAATCGTTTATTTTGCTGCCATTATGGCTATCAGTCCAACAAACTATGAAGCTGCTCGTATTGATGGTGCAAATAAACTAGCACAAATCAGATATGTGACTTTACCGGGTATGGCACCGACTTTGACCATCATGCTGATCTTGAGAATCGGTGAAATTTTATCTGTTGGTTACGAGAAGATTATTTTGCTTTATAATGTGCAAACTTATGCAACTGCTGACGTCATCTCTACATTTGTCACACGTATAGGTGGATTGTTGGGTGGTCAATCTGTATCGTTAAATACTGCAGCTGCAGCTGGTCTGTTTAACTCGATTATAGCAATGTTTCTAGTCATAGGGGCTAACTTCATTTCGAGACGTGTCTCTGACACATCATTATTCTAAGGAGCCAACTATGCAAAGATTAGACCGAACAGAATTAATATTTAAGATAATTGCATATTCCTTTGTTACCTTATTTGCTATTGCAGCTTTGTATCCATTTATCTATACCATTTCAGCGGCTGTATCGGGCAAATTGGCTTTCGAAACTGGTAAAGTTATCTTTTGGCCAGTTGATTTTCAAATGGATGCGTTGATTGGTGTTATCTCTGATAAAGGATTTTGGATAGCCTATACAAACACACTGTTTTATACATTTTTTGGTACTGCATTTTCAATGATCCTATCTGTTATGGCAGCTTATGCACTTTCCAAACAACGCTTAGTTTTTAGAAGCAAAATCAACTTTTTCATCGTCTTCACCATGTGGTTTTCTGCTGGTATGATTCCTGTGTTTTTAAACTACAGAATGTTTGGTGTGGAATTTAGATGGGGTATTATTTATGGTTTTGGTATCCAAGCTTTCAATTTGATTCTGCTGAGAAATTACTTCAGTGGTGTATCAAAAGAAATTGAGGAAGCAGCAATTGTTGATGGAGCCAATGAGTTTCAAATCTTAACAAAAGTCTACTTACCAATGTCGAAAAGCGCAGTAGCAACAGTAACTTTGTTCTATGCTCTATCTCGATGGAATGGCTACTTTTGGAATTTGATTCTTGTCAATTGGACTGTTGAACATCCGCTTCAGGTTTTTTTAAGGAAGTACTTAAGTGAATATTTGTTGGATGAAAATGCATCGATTACGAATACACCTTATTCACCTTACTCGTACATGTACGCTATGATTGTTATGTCTATTATCCCAATCATCGTTATTTATCCTTATTTGCAGAAGTATTTTGCTAGAGGTGTTAACGTTGGTGGGGTTAAAGAATAAAAAAAGAAAAGAGGAAGAAAAAGAATGAAAAAAGTATTTGGGATAATTCTATTGGCATTATCACTATTTGCTTTAGTGGGTTGTATTGACGACACACCAGAAGTTATACCTGAAAAAACATTAGTTTCGATTAGTGTTAAAGTCGCACCTACTAAACTGGCTTATGAAGTTGGTGAAGGTACATTAAGCTTAGCAGGATTACAAGTTGAAGGTATCTACAATGACGGTTCCAGTGTTATTATTACAGAAGGCACAGGAGCACTTAATTATCAGGTTAGTGGATTTACTACATCAACATCGGGCATCAAGACGCTGACCATTACTGTTGGTGCACTTACAACAAACTTTATTATTGTTGTTAGTGATCCAGAAGCTGAAGTAACATTGCTTGCCATTCGTGTAGCTCATCAGCCATCAAAGACGACTTATGGTCTTAATGGCGCGTTCACACCCAATGGTTTAGTCGTTGAAGCAGTTTATTCAGATGGTTCATCTTCAGTCATTGATAATGAAGATATTATCTTCAATGGTTTCACTTCAATGACAGCTGGACTTAAGACAATCACTGCTTTCTACCTTGGCAAAACAGTTACATTTGGCGTAGTTATTACTGCTGATTTAGTTGAAGATGATCCTTCTAAAGCAATCACACTCAACATGGCATACAACTATAATGGTAGAGGTATCGCATTCCAAGAAACAACACCTTATGTATCCTTAAATGGTAATACATATAACAGTGGTGATTTACTCCCTGTTTGGGAAGCTCTCGGAGAAAAATTGAACATTAATTTCGTTGATGTTAAAGTATCTAACAATACAAATAACCAATTCAATGAGTTATTGACTTCAAGCTTCGCAGGCGTTGACCTAATCAACTCAACAGGTGCTACTTTGACACAATATGGTGTTTCTGGAGACAATTTTGTTGACTTATCTAAGTATCTAAATTCAATGCCAAACCTTAATGCTTTCTTAACTGCCAATCCAGCAGTAAGAGCATCAATGACAGCATCAGATGGTGGCCTATATTACACACCTTATTTTGATGGTTTTGGTGAAATTGAACAAATGTTCTTAGCACGTATTGACTGGGTTCAAGATATTCTTGATGTTACGTCACCTGTATTTGACGCTACAGCTTATACTGGTGCATTTACTGTTACTACAACTACACCAGAAAGCTTGACTGTTAACGTAACTGTTGCTAATCCAAATGGAACAACTCGTGTTGTTGAAAAATCACATACAGCAAACATTCTAACAACATTAGCTGCATTACCAGTTAAGACTGGTGCAACACTTGCTAATGCATTTAGAACTTATATGACAGCTACTTACGGCGATCAAGGGTATACTCATTTATCTGACGTATTTGTTGGTACTGATGCTTCATACGATGTTGATGAACTGATTGCTTTAATGCATGTTGTTAAGGCTAATCCTCATTTCTTGACAAGAGAATTTGCAACTCCTTTAACATCAGTAGAAGTTTATTTCCCAAGAACAGCTCAAACTTCACGTATTAGAAATTTATTCCGCGGATTAGAAATGTTTGGTCTTCGTGGTATGTTCTCAAGATATGATTGGTGTTATTTCGATGAAGATGGTGAAGTTGTTGATGCAAGAGCACAACAAGAAACTATTGATGGTGTAACTCAATTATCTAAGATGTTCAATGATGGTCTAATTATTCCAACATTTGATACTGGCGGAACGACTGATCACAGAGCAATGTTATTGCAAGGATCATATGGGTTTATTACCTATGACTATAATGCATCTTCAACTCCAAATGGTTATATTGCTGCTGCTCAAGCATTAGATCCTACATTCAAATTTGAAGCAATACTACCTCCAGTCAATGACTGGTTGAGTGATGGTGAATATTTCCATTTCTCAGAAGGCGTTAGATCATTAAAGAATGAAGCATGGGGTATTCCTGCAGCTGTTGAATTAGATACAGCTAAACTTGCTAGAGTTCTTACTTTAGTAGATGGTATGTATGATTATTCAGCTGACGATTCTATTGGAAATATTCATCTTTATGGTCCAGAAGGTTGGATTGATGGAGAAATCGAATATAATGGTACAATGATTCCTAAGATTTCTGATGCTGCAATGGCAGAAATGCAAGCATTAGCTTCAGGTAACATGATTAACTACTTAAGAAACTTTGTTGGAGCAACTAATGCGATTGGTCATATTCGTAGCCTAGGCTTAGAATATCAAACATTATCTCCACAAGGTGTTGAAGGTATTGAAAGAATCAATGTGGCTGTTCAAGCTGGTACATTCAGATTGGCAGGTCAGTATGTTTCAGACAATCCTTGGTATAGTTTAGCTCCATCATTATTTGCTTTAACAGCAGATGAAATTGCAGATATGCAAACATTGACTTATGATGATTTATGGGCTGATTCAGGCTTACCAATTCTTGTTCGTTATGCATTCTCAGGTAATGGTGGTTCTGTGACAGCAGAAAATTATTTCAGCACTTATGTTACTAAATCAGGCGTTAATACTTATGAAATGATTTATAAAGCAGCTCTTCAAGCAGCTTACAATCGTGTAAACGACAGATAATTTAATTAACTGAAGTCTCTGGGAGGGCTTGTGGCCCTCCTGGAAAACTTCATTCATTCTAGACGAAAAGAAAACGGAAATCTATGAAAAATATATTTAAAACAATAAGTCGTATTTTGAATAGCATTGGAAAATTTTTTAGCAAAAATATGCAGATCATTATTTATACGATTCTGATCCTCACAGCATCAGGGTATTTTACGTATACACTTGGTTACGCATCTAACTGGGCTATGATTGTATCAGAAACACGTGCTGCAAGTTTTTTTAATGCTTCACAACAAGCCAACCGATTGATGGCACAATTGGGGTTTATTACTGTAGTTGTTGTTTTGCTAGGATTGGTTTTCGGTTCAGCAAAACGCAAAACATACTACGCCAGTAATATTGTTTTAAGTATATTATCGAGTATTTTACTCATTGTTTCAGCGATACTCACACTCTATTACAATAAAATTATTGAATCACTTTATCGCTCAGTTTCTGAGTTAGAAGTTCCTCAGTACTTATATGATATACGCAGAATTACAAAGAGTTATTACATTTTTGAATTTGGTAATTTGTATGCATATTTTATGATTTTTATAGGTGTGATGTTTATCGTGTTCTTAGTCTTTAAATTGGTTCTACAAAAACAAAGAAGACTCAAATTACAGAAAGCGGTGGAAGCATATGTCAATTAGTAATATTAAAGTTGATAAAATGCGCTATCAGGCCAACTCTCTTTCTTTTGGCCTTGTTATGCTATCGCTATTGCCTTCAATCATCTCATTGTTTGCTATTATAACACCACCAGCTGTTGTTTCAACTGTTACAACAGGCATTGAAATACTGCTTAGTATTCTATTGCTTTTGGTTACTTTTTTAGCTGGTGAAAAAGCTAAAGCATATCAAAAAAAGTGGGGTATAACTTTGATTGTGATTGCTGTTATTCACATTTTAAGAATATTTTTTGAACCACTAAAACTCTATGGACTTGGTCAATTGACAAAAGGTCAATTTACGATCATTATCCTTGAAATAATTACTGCGTCAGCCTTGCTGGTCGTTGCTGGATTGATTACGATTAAAAAGCATAATGACCTCAAGAAACACTTAAGAGAGGTAGAAAAATAATATGGCAACCATGACCTTAAAGAATATTAATAAAATCTACTTAAATGGTGTTCAAGCTGTTTTTGATTTTAGTCTTGAAATCAAAGATAAAGAATTTATTGTGCTTGTCGGTCCTTCTGGTTGTGGAAAATCTACGACGCTTAGAATGATTGCTGGGTTAGAAGAGATTAGTAGTGGTAAGCTGATGATTGATGGCAAAACAGTTAATGACGAAGCACCAAAAGACAGGGATATCGCAATGGTTTTCCAAAATTACGCATTGTATTCGCATATGACGGTTTATCATAATATGGCTTTTTCATTAACGCTCAGAAAAGAAAATTCAGATTTTATTCATGAACGTGTGATGTGGGCTGCTGATGTTTTAGGTTTGGTACCTTATTTGAATAGAAAGCCTAGGGAATTATCAGGAGGGCAGCGTCAAAGAGTGGCTTTAGGACGTGCAATTGTTAGAGATCCAAAAGTTTTTCTTTTAGATGAACCACTTTCAAATCTTGATGCTAAGCTACGCGGTCAAATGCGTAAAGAACTCAAAGAACTTCATCATCGTCTTGGTGTAACCATGGTTTATGTTACCCATGACCAAATAGAAGCACTTACTCTTGCAGACCGGATTGTTGTTATGAAGGATGGATATATTCAACAGATTTCAACGCCTGTAGAATTATATGACAAACCGATCAATTTATTTGTTGCTAATTTTATTGGTACACCACCAATGAATTTCTTTAATGCTTTAATAACAAATGATGGAAAAGTAGTTATTCAAAATATTGAAGTTGATATTTCTCATACTCCAAATTACAAGTCACTCAAATCTAAAGGTTATTTTGGAAAAAATGTTTATGTAGGTGTTAGACCAGAATCCATTAAGGTAAGTCGACCTCTTGGAGTTAAAAATGAAAAAGGTTATCAGACCAAAATTGATTTATTTGAATTATTAGGTTCAGATGCATTAGTGCATTTCAATATCGGAGCAAAAAGCGTTATTTCAAAAGTTGATGCAAAAGAAATTATGCATCCTGGAGAAGATGCTATCTTTGATTTTGATGTCATGCATCTCTACTATTTTGATAAGGAAACGGAGATGTGTATTTATGAATGAATTCATCCATCGCGAAAAATGGTATATTCGTTGGTATAACTACAACAAATATTCGATTCCAGTTTTCTTTACGACCATTGGAACAATGGTATTTACGCTTTTTCTAGATTTTAGAACAGGCGATATCAATTTTCAATCCCATATTTCCGCGATTAATGTCTTAACAAACCAGATGGTTGGATTTTATTTGTTTTGTATCTATATCATTGCTATTATTCAGCTTTTCAACAGTATGGCATTTGCAAAAAAAAGATCACCAATCTCTTTGATTCTTTTCACTTTACTTAATGCTTTACAAGTTTTTATCGTTTACTTATATGTCAATGTGTTCTATACTGAAGTAGAAATTAGATTAGATCACTTTGTCATACCATCTTATGGGATATTTTCAATGAACATTATGATGATAGGTGCTGTTTTCTATATTATCGCGACCATCTTCGCATGGTTTTATGTGGATTGGAAGTATGTGAAAATTGAAGAATAAGATAGATAAAAAGCAAAATGAGTTGAACCCATACAGCATTGATAAATTAAGCAACATCAAACCTGGAGTGAAAATTGGATTTTTGAAGTTTTGGGTTGCTGGAGCCGCATTCTTTGTTACTTTTACGACTTTTCAGTTAGATATTTTTGATTTATTGGTTCTTTTATACCTTATCATGGTACTCGCCACAGAGTATATCATCAATAAAGTCATCGTGTGGATGAATAATGATCGTGTGCCCACTTTGAAATATTTACCACATCATGTCAATAGAAAGTCCTTATGGTCATTATTAGCAACCATGGGCTATGTATTGGTGATGATTATTGGTTCTTATTATTTGATTGAGGGTGTATTAAGTCTTGGTGTCCCTTCATTTGGAATGATTCTATTTGGATTTGATTATGTTGGTGTGGATCCAATAACATTTGGCGTTGTTTACTGGATTGTTGATCTTATTTGGATTACTGCAAAAAATAAGTTTTTCAATAAGAAAATGAAATGAGGTGAGTTAACATGTTCAATGTTATTTTTCAATCTTCAACTAGCTTGACACTTGAACTTGTCAACCATGATATCTATTATTCAAAAGCTGTTTTTGATGTTTATCTTAACCACAAGCTGAAACTAAAAGACGTTAAAACTAACGTTTTTTCATTATACGATCTAAGTCCTGACACTTTATATCTCATTGAAATTGAGAAAGATAAGCTGGAAGTTCGAACAGCTCACGAATCTGCTGTTGTCAATGTACAAGATTATAAAGCGATTGGAGATGGCATTTGTGATGATACAAAGGCAATTCAAAGCGCTATTGATGCCTGTCCGAAAAATGGCAGAGTATTTATTCCTCAAGGAACTTATTATGTCAGCCCTTTATTTTTGAAGAGCAATCTAACAATTGAACTTACCAAAGGAGCAATGCTTTTAGGTCATATAGATCGGAATGAGTATCCAATTCTACCTGCGACAAAAACAAAACTAGATGGATCCATACTTGAATTATCAAGCTGGGAAGGTATTCCAGCACCAACTTTTGCTAGTATAATTACAGGTATTGAAGTTGAAAATGTCAAAATTATCGGAGAAGGCATCATTGATGAAAATGCCCAAAATAGTGATTGGTGGATTGACCATAAAGTGCAACGTGGTGGAGCTTGGAGACCCAAAGGTGTCTTTTTGTCCAACTGCAAACATATTGGTTTTCAAGGTTTGACAATTTCTAATACACCTTCTTGGAATCTACACCCATATTTTTCTAGTTATATCGATTTTATTGATATGAAACTCATCAGTCCAAAGGATTCACCAAATACTGATGGATGTGATCCGGAATCCTGTGATCATGTCAATGTCATTGGCCTCAATTTTTCAGTTGGAGATGACTGCATAGCCATTAAATCCGGGAAATATGAAATGGGTATGAAATATGGAAGACCAACCTCAGATATGGTTGTACGCAATTGTTTAATGGCATATGGTCATGGAGCAGTTGTTTTAGGTAGTGAAATGAGTGGTGGAATTAAAGATTTAACGGTCAGTCAGTGCTATTTTAAAGAAACGGATCGTGGTTTGAGAATTAAGACAAGAAGAGGTAGAGGAGAATCTGCAATTATTGATGGCATTACTTTTGAAAATATCTATATGAAAGACGTGCTCACCCCTCTTGTGATGAATATGTATTATTACTGTGATGTCGATGGTAAAACTGAATATGTCTGGACAAAAAATGTTTTACCAATCGATAATAGAACACCTTATCTTGGAAGTTTTGAGTTTAAAAACATGGTTTGTGAAAATGTTCATGTATCAGCTGGTTTCTTTTATGGATTACCAGAGCAACCCATTAAATCTATTAAACTGGAAAACATTAAATTCTCTTTTGCAGAAAATGCAAAATCAGATGTTCCTGCTATGATGAGTTTTCTTGAGCCAATGACTAAGCAAGGATTGCAATTTCGATATGTTGATGAAGTCATACTTAAGAATGTTGTATTTGATAAAATGTCAGAAAACCTGATACTCTTAGAAAATATTAAGAAATTTAAGCAAGAATAAAATATAAATTGACTATGTCATATCATCATACTATAATGATAATGTATGATTTAATAGACATATACTTGACATACTAAACACCGTTTATGAAAAGGTAGGTTACTAAGTAGATGAGAAAACAAGATATCTTAAAAAAAATTACTGATGTTGGTGTGGTTGCAGTTGTTCGCGCTGAATCAGGCGAACAGGCAATTTCTATTGCAAAAGCATGTATCAAAGGTGGATTATCTACGATTGAAGTCACATTTACGGTACCTGATGCACATCTTGTCATCAAAAAACTTACTGAGACCTTTTCCCCAGATGAATTACTCATTGGTGCTGGTACAGTTTTAGATAGCAAAACGGCAAAGATTGCTATTTTGGCTGGTGCGAGTTTTATTGTCAGTCCAGGATTTAATCTGGAAACTGCAATGCTTTGCCAATCTTATGAAATTCCGTATTTACCTGGATGTTTGACACCAACCGAAATGATTGTAGCACTAGATGCTGGATGTGAAATCATCAAATTATTTCCAGGAAGTGCATTTGGACCTGGTTACGTGAAATCGATCAAAGGACCGCTCCCACAAATTAATTTAATGCCAACAGGTGGAGTATCTTTAGATAATGTAGCTGAGTGGATTAGAAATGGTGTAGTTGCTATTGGTGTAGGAAGTGAACTTACTGGACCAGCAAAAAAAGGTGATTTTGATGGGGTAACAAAACTTGCAAAAGCTTTTGTTGAGGCTGTCAAAACTGCACGTGGTTTATAATTTTCGATTAAAGGAGAACAGAGAATATGGCGAAAATAATAACGATGGGTGAAATCATGCTCAGATTATCTACACCTGGTCAAATGCGATTTGTACAAACAAATTCATTTGATGTGGTTTATGGTGGTGGTGAAGCCAATGTTGCAGTTAGTTTAGCAAATTTCGGACATGAAGCCTATTTTGTTTCCAGACTCCCAGAGCATGAAATAGGACAAGCTGCAATTAATGAATTAGCAAAATATAAGGTGAAAACAGAACATATACTTAGAGGTGGAGATCGCATAGGAATTTATTTCTTAGAAACAGGAGCGAGCATGCGTCCTTCCAAGGTGATCTACGATCGAAGCAATAGCTCAATAGCTCAAATTGATCTGGATGCATTTGATTTCGATCAAATATTTGCAGATGCTGATTGGTTTCATTGGTCAGGTATAACACCTGCAATAAGTAAAAATGCTGAAGAATTGATTCGATTGGCATGCATTGCAGCTAAAAAACATGGTGTAACAGTTTCTGTGGATTTAAATTATCGTAAGAAATTGTGGACACCTGAACAAGCTCAACATGTGATGAAAGATTTAATGCAATATGTTGATGTGTGTATTGGCAACGAAGAAGATGCAGCTCTTGTTTTGGGATTTAAGACGCCTAATACCGATGTATCGACCGGACAGATAAGTCTAGATGGATATAAACAGGTTTTAAAAGAAATGAAGGATACTTTCGGATTCAAAATGGTTGCCACAACCTTAAGAGAATCATTTTCAGCGACAAAAAATGGCTGGAGTGCTTTACTTTACGATGGTAGGTCGTTTTATGAATCTAAACACTATGTGATTGAACCAATCATCGATAGAGTTGGTGGTGGTGATGCGTTTTCTGGTGGTTTAATCCATGGATTATTGACCAAGAAACCACAAGATGCCATTGAATTTGCAGTTGCTGCAAGTGCACTAAAACATACAATTCCAGGTGATTTTAATCAAGTGAGCGAAAAAGAAGTCGATGCCTTGGTTCAAGGTAATCAGTCAGGACGTGTCCAAAGATGAAAGAAAACAGA
>Ga0268276_1001672_pt1 | contig 21005 bp, 19 predicted proteins | sample saktaG_4_FD_190145 | JGI IMG/M metagenome (GOLD analysis project Ga0268276, IMG submission 190145) | Saline water microbial communities from Sakinaw Lake, British Columbia, Canada - sak_2010_1_5_45m | ecosystem: Environmental > Aquatic > Non-marine Saline and Alkaline > Saline ... | reverse complement strand
CAACAGTTAAAAACTTTAGAGATGTTATTGAGGCAACAATTAATGTAGAAGGGGGTTATTTATCGTGGAAAGAATCCTCATTGTCTGCCGTTAATCTAGCAGAAACTTACCTAATGGCCTTAATTGATTGTTGGAATAGTTATGTTTATACAAAAGTAAATCCAGATGTGGTAATCTTAACCCATAGTCAAGTAGAAGAAAAAATAGAAGCAATTCAATCTATTATTGATACTCAAATAACCCCACTTAAAAATAGATTAACTCCCGACACCGAAACTGCGGGACAAAACATTGAAATACTGAGGGGTCTAATAACAGAGGTTGACATCGCTACAGATGAAAATGGAGAAGTTGATGCCTCTATCATATCTGATATCTCAGATAGACTTAACAATTTAGAAAACCTCCACACAACAATGGATGTTAAATCAGCCGAACAAGAATTTGATTTTGAAATTCAACCAACAACAGGCAGGATAATATCCGATGTATTAACAGAAAAAGCAACTTGTGAAGCCGGAGGAGGAACTTTTAGTTTATAGATAATTTTAAACAATGAAACGATTTAGGAACTACAAAATAATATCTTTACTCTCTACCTTGATTTTTTTGGGGGGGGTGAAGATTTCTCATGGAGCAGGAGTAGGAACAGCCCTTTGGAACCTTTTAAAAGGAGACACCGATGGTTTCCAATTGTGGCTTGGTAACACAATTTTATGGGTGCCTTCTCAACTGCTTAGAGTTGCTGGTGTTCTTTTCAATTATGTAATGGAATATACCATTAAATTTTCTAGTTTACTTGAGGAAACAGGGGTAGTAAATATCGGTTGGAAAATTTTTAGAGATTTATCTAATTTAGTTTTTATTTTTATTCTTTTAGCCATTGCTATCGCTACTATTTTAGGGATTCAAAACTATGGAGCCAAACAACTTTTAGTCAAAGTTATTTTGGTAGCTCTGCTTATCAATTTCAGCTTATTCACCACCAAGGTTATCATTGACGCAGCCAATGTCTTCACGGTGGGTTTCTATAATGCTATCTTAGCTGGCGAAGGAAACACTGGAATTACAGGAGCAGGTGAGTTTGACAAGGGAGTTTCTTCTGTTTTTGCGGGAGCTTTAAATTTACAGACAATTTTTAGAGGTAATGATGCGAAGGCTCTTTCCAAAGATGAATTTGGATCAAACCTTAACGCAGACAATGTTTTACTCATCGCACTCCTCGGAGCTATATTATTAATAATCACCACCTTTATTTTTCTTGCCACTAGTTTTTTGTTAATGAAACGAATTGTTGTTTTAATGTTTCTGATGATGATTTCTCCTTTGGCATTTTTGGGAATGATTTTGCCTGCCACCAGTGGCCATTCCAAACAGTGGTGGAATATGTTATTCAAAGAAGCTTTTTATGCTCCTGTCCTTATGATGTTCCTCTGGGTTGTGGCCAAAGCCATTACCAGCGACAAATTTAGAGAAATTTTTAGTAAACCAGTGGCAAAAGAAGGATTTGCAGCTCTCGCTACGGGAGGGGATAAAATGGTAATTATTTTCAATTTTATCCTAATTATCGGGTTGTTGTTGGCTTCTCTTATTTCTGCTAGCAAATTAGGAGCCAGTGGAGCCGACGGAATGATAAGTATGGGAAAAAAGATGCAGACCTGGGGGCAAAATAAAGTAAAAGCTGGGGTTGGCGCGGCTACTTTTGGAGCAGGGGGAAGGTTGGCGAGAAGAACCATCGGAGGAACAGCTCAATGGGGAGCTGATAAATTGTCTGGTTCACGCTGGGCAGCTAAAGGGGGAGCTATTTCCAAATTAACTGTAAAAAGCTTAAGAGGAATCGGTGATTCAAGTTTTGATGCGAGAAATACTGATATGGGTAAAAAAATGGGATTGGGAGAGGGAATTAAAGGTGGTTATAAAACAGTAACCGATAAAGCTAAGAAAGCAGAGACGGCCTATGCTCAAAGTTTGACGGGTGATTCAAAAACCCAAGCTACTGATACTAGTGGACAACCAATATACACAGGAACTGGGACAAGTCGGAAAGCTGTTATGTTGAGTAACACTGAGGCCTATTCACAAAAAAGAGGGTCAAAAAAACTAAGTGGTATCTGGGGGACAATGATAAAGGGAGCAGCTGTTAAAGGTAGGAAACAAGCTGGAGCAGATATTATGGCGGAAACTACTCAAAAAAGGAACCTTAAAGCTGCACAGGAAGGACTGAAAACAGACAAAAAACTTTTGGAGATAAAAGACAGATTGAGAAGAGCAAAAGATGAGTTAGAAGATGCTAAAGAGAAAGGGGGTACTCTCACTGGTTTCAGAAAGGCTGTTTACTCTGCTGAAGAAGAGTTAAGAATAAAAGATTTAGAGCTTAAAGAAAAAATAGAAGAAGTTAAAGAAGAGTACCTCAAAGCCAAAGGAAAGACAAAGGTAGAGAAGAGTAAAAAAGATAAAGAGGATACAAAGGATACAAAATAGAAAGGTTGCGAAAATCGCTCTGCAATTTTTTCCTTAAACACCTAAATTACTAACAACTAACAACCTAAACTATGTTTCCATTTAAAGTTTTAGAAGAAAAATTTCAAACCATCCCTGATAAAGTGAGAGAGGCAATTTTATCAACCGAAGTCAACCAAAAATTACAAGAGATTGTCGCAAAATACCAATTACAATTTGACGAGGGAGAAGACCTCACTAAAGAAATTGGTTATGTGATGCTCGGTTTAAAAAGTCCCAACGATTTTGTTAAAAATGTTCAAAATGCTACCGACTTAGATGAGAAAACTTCAAAAAAAATTGTGGAAGAAGTCAATGAAAGAATTTTTAAGGAAATAAAAGATTCTTTAAAGGAGGTCCATAGAGAAGAAACTCAGACAGAAGAAGTTGAGGACGAAGACCTGAATGAAGAAATTCAAGAAAAAATGAGAGCTGAACTTCTTCAAGAAATAGAAAGCCCCCAAGAAAAATCAACCGCTTTAATTAAACAACCAGAACAAGAATTACAAAAAATTGAACAACCCACTGAAGAAAAAACACCTTCGTCCACAAACAAACCGACTTTTTTTGAAAAAACTGAAAAAGGAGAGGAGCAAAATCAAGAAAAAAAATATATAATAGACCCATACCGAGAACCGATAGAATAGGTTTTTAGAAATTAGGTTTTTAGGTTTTTAGAGAAAATGGTAGAATTATATTCATATAAAGGTTTAATCGTATGGCAAAAATCAATGGATCTAGTCATAGAAATATATAAATTAACAAATAATTTTCCTAAGTCGGAAATATACGGGCTAAGTTCATAAATAAGAAGATGTGTTGTCCCCATACCATCAAATATCGCAGAGGGAAGATATAAAGACTCAAAAAAAGATTTCATTCGTTTCCTTAGAATAGCTTACGGATCAGGCGCAGAATTAGAAACTCAAATAGAGATATCCAAAAGATTACGATTTACAAACAATCAAGATTGCAAAAAAATTGATGAATTATTATTAGAGATAATGAAAATGTTAAACACACTCTTACAAAAATTAAAAGCTAATAACCTAAAAACCTAATTCCTAATAACCTAAATTTATGCAATTTGAAGTACCACAATTTATTGAAGTTGAGGACAAAATATTCGGACCCTTAACCTTAAAACAATTTATTTACCTAGCTGGTGGAGTAGGAATTAGTTTTACTTTATATTCTCTTTTGCCTTTTTTTATAGCCGTTCTTTTAATAATTCCCGTTATGCTTCTTTCAGTCGCCTTAGCTTTTTACAAAAAAGATGACCGCCCATTTATTTTAACCGCTGAATCTGCCTTCAAATATCTTCTCGGTAACAAACTATATATTTGGAGAAAAGAGGAGGAAAAAGGAGAAAAAAAAGAAGCGAGTAACCAGAATACTTCTCAACAATTAATTATTCCTAAGTTGTCAAAGAGTAAATTAAAAGAATTAAGCTGGAGTTTAGATATACAAAACGAAATTCAATAAATTATGATAACAAAATCAACCACAAAGAAAACCCAAGATTTTGTCTCTGTAAAAGAAATACGGGACGGAATTGTTATTTTGAAAAATGGAGCCATGATTTCCCTTTTGATGACATCTTCACTAAACTTTGCTCTAAAATCATCTGATGAACAGCAAGCTATCCTCCTTCAATTTCAAAACTTCCTAAACTCGTTAGAATATTCTACCCAAATTTACATTCAATCAAAAAAATTAGATATTCGTCACTATATCGCCATCTTGGAAAATAGGTGGAAAGAACAAGTAAATGAATTAATAAAAATACAAACAAAAGAATACATTGAGTTTATAAAAAATTTCACTGAGAATGTAAATATTGTTTCCAAAAATTTTTTTATTGTAATTTCATACAATCCCCCAGTCTTTCAAACAGACAAGGGACTTGGTAAATTATTCGGGGGAAAGACAAAATCTGGTGGAAAAATAGGTTCGTTTGAAGAAAATAGGATTCAATTAGAACAAAGAGTTAGTGTTGTTGAGCAAGGGTTAACTCGAACAGGACTTCGCCTGGCTAGATTAGGAACAGAGGAGATCGTTGAATTACTTTATAAAATATTCAACCCCGGGGAATCGGAAAAACCAATTCAATTAAATCAATGAGATAACCATTATGAACATGTTTAAACAGTTTTTAAATAAAAATGAAAAAAAAGTAGAGATAGAGCCCATCTTACCACAAGAAATTTATGATGCGGGAGTTTTGGAATTAAAAGATATTATTGCTCCCTCTGCTTTAAAAATTACTTCTAAAGATACTCGTCTGGGAGAAAAAATAGCACGAACTTTTTTTGTTATATCATATCCTAAATTTTTAACTGATAATTGGTTTTCCCCTATCATTAACTTAGACAAAGAATTTGATATCTCAATCTTTATTCACCCTGTTGAAACAAATCAGGTTTTAAGACAATTTCAAAAAAAAGTAGCCGAGGTCCAAAGTCAAATAATGATGCGAGAATCAAAAGGATTGGTTCGAGATCCCACCTTAGATACAGCTTACCAAAACTTAGAAAACCTTCGAGATAAATTGCAACAAGCTGAAGAAAAATTATTTGATGTCGGAGTTTATCTCTCTATTTATGGAGACACTGAAACAGAACTTGATGCCGCCGAATCAGAAATCCGTTCTATTTTAGAATCAAAAATGATTTATGTTCGCCCAGCTCTCTTCCAACAAGAACAGGGATTTAAAAGCACCCTTCCTTTAGGAGAAGACTTGTTAAGAGTTCACTCCAAATTAAATTCATCACCTCTTTCTAGTATTTTCCCCTTTGTTTCTTTTGATTTAACATCTGATAAAGGAATCTTATATGGGGTTAACAGACATAATTCTAGTTTAGTTATTTTTGATAGATTTTCTCTCCCTAACTATAATTCCGTTACCTTTGCAAAATCAGGAGCAGGAAAATCGTATGCTGTAAAATTAGAAATTCTTCGGTCTTTAATGTTTGATGTAGAAGTGATTGTCATTGACCCTGAAAAAGAATACGAGTACCTTTCCCAAGCCATGGATGGAAGATATTTTAATATTTCTTTGACCTCGGAACATCATATTAACCCCTTTGACCTTCCAGTTGCCCGAGAGGGAGAATCGCAAGCCAATGTGCTTAGGTCTAATATAATTAATTTGGTTGGGTTATTCCGAGTGATGTTTGGGGGTCTCAGTCCAGAAGAAGATTCTTTAATTGATAAAGCAATTACTGAAACTTATGCTCTAAAAGATATTACCCCTGATTCTGATTTTACAGATATAGAGCCCCCTCTTTTGTCAGATTTTGAATTAGTTTTGTCTGGAATGGAAAATACTGAAAAATTAGCTCAAAAACTTTCAAAATATACCAAGGGAACTTGGTCAGGATTTATTAACCAACCAACTAATGTAGATATCAATAAAAAATTTGTAGTTTTTTCACTAAGAGATATGGAAGATGAATTAAAACCAGTGGCGATGTATATTATTACCCATTACATTTGGAACGCCATCAGAAAGAATCTGCGAAAAAGATTGCTTGTTATAGAGGAAGCTTGGTGGATGATGAAAACAGAGGACACTGCTTCTTTCTTATTCAGTTTAGCTAAAAGAGGTAGAAAATACTTTTTAGGTCTTTCCACTGTTACACAAGATGTCGCCGACTTCTTAAACTCCCCCTACGGTCTCCCTATTATTACCAACTCCTCAATCCAATTGTTATTAAAGCAATCGCCCACCAGTATTGACCAAGTCCAAAAGACTTTTAATCTAACTGATGAGGAGAAATATTTACTTTTGGAATCAAACGTGGGGGAAGGTATTTTTTTTACAGGAACAAAACACGTTGCTATTAAAATAATTGCTTCCTATACCGAAGACCAAATTATCACTTCCGACCCTTCTCAAATTCTTTCTATTAAACAAGCCAAGAAAGAATTAGAAGAAACCAATAGTGTGTAAAAATCCATGGGGATAGAAAAGAAAAAAGAAAAAATAGATAATATTACAGCCGTTTTAATGATTGGCACAGCTATTCTGGCTGATGGAATTCAGGTTTTTTTGACACTTATTTTAATTGGTCCTTTTGTTAATTGGTTAATTAGTATTTTTGCTTGGTTAACATTTTTTTTCTGGTTTTATTTAAAAGGAGTCAATTTTACTAATAATCCCAAGAAGATTTTTACCTTAGCAGGAGGTTCTTTGCTAGAGGCCCTCCCAATCATTGCTTCTTTCCCTATTTGGACACTTACAATATCCACAACTATTTTTATGGACAAGGCAGAAAGCAAATTAGGAGCTCCTGTTGGGAAAATAGCCAAACTTGGTAAAATAATAAAGACATAGACAAAATGACAATTATTAAAAATAACAAAAAAATACTCAGGAAATTTCTTTTTGGTTGCTTGTTATTGTTTTTAGCCGGACCTCTTAATGCGAGCTTTACTAACCCCGTCTCTTCTATCTATAGTTTAGAACTGAGTTTAAATCCTGAGTATCCTGTTGCTCACCAAACCACCTCCGCTCAGGTAGAACTATATGGCTTAGATATAGAAAGATATGAAATTTCTTGGTTTGTAAATGGAATCCTTAAAGAAAGAAAAGTGGGACAAACTGAGTTTTTTTTCCAAGTGGGAGATTGGGGCAAAACCACCACCTTAACCGTTCAAGTTAACACTCCCAATAATGGTCTGTTAACAAACCAGCTCTCAATTATTCCAGTTGAAGCGGATTTGATTTGGGAAGCTGATACCTACACACCCCCTTTTTATAAAGGAAAAGCTGTTAATTCTTCTAACGCTGTCATCAATATAACTGCTTTGCCAAATTTTGTTAATAGTAGTGGTCAAAAAATTAGCGCTGATAAACTAATTTATAAATGGACCGAGGATTCAAAAGTAAGAGGGAATCAATCTGGTTATGGGAAAAAAACCATTTCCTTAGAAGGACCTCAGACCAATCGCTCAAAAAGAATTACTGTGGAAGTCCAGTCAATGGACGGAACTCTAAAAGCAAAGAAAATTATTTCTGTTAGGTCCCAAAGCCCTCAAATTATTTTTTACAAAGAAGACCCCCTCTTGGGCACTTTATATAATACAGCTCTTAAAGATGAATATAATTTAATCGGGGAGGAACTAAGGGTTGTGGCTGTTCCATTTTTCTTTTCTTTTCAAAATGAAACCCGATACAACTGGACAATGAATAATCAATCTCTTGATAATAACTTGGATAAAGATAAAATTATTCTCAGACGACCCACTGACCAGACGGGACAATCAAAAGTAGCCCTTAAAATTCAAAACTTGGACAAAATATTACAATTTACTGAAAATGATTTTTTAATTAAATTTGAAAATTAATAAATATGGATAAAAAGAAACAAACAAAATTAACAAAAATAATAATCACTCTCTTAATCCTATTTTGTTTTTTTGTCGTGCTATCAACCATAGTAACCGCAGCCGATGAATATCAGTTATTAGAATCCCTTCCAGGAATGGGGGGGTATTCAGCTATTGAAGATGGCGACCACCCCGCTCCAGGGTTAGGCAACTACTTAACAGCTATGTTTTATATTGGAATAGGAATAGCCGGGGTTTTGGCTGTGATAATGATAACGATTGGAGGATTACAATATATGACCACCGAGGCTATTTCTGGAAAATCAGGCGCTAAAGCTAGAATCAATAATGCTATTTTTGGTCTTATTTTGGCTTTAGCTTCTTTTCTTCTCTTGAAAGAGATTAATCCCAAGCTTTCTTCCCCTTCTTTGACGATTGAGCCGGTGAAGAAACCACCAGCGGTTACACCACCATCTAAAGAAGTCTGGGGTGGAATGTGTACTTGCTCCTATATTAACCTCTCTGGGATAGCAGATGAAAAAATAACCTATGTTCAAGGTGAGTCGGGGCCTATATGTATTGCAAATTGTGAAAAATTCTGTGGGACTCTTTCTAGTGAATATACAAAAAAAATTACATGCAAAAAAACATTTGATCCAACAGAAGAAGAAGAATAACAATATGGGAAACCTTGATTTCAAAAAAATAATAATCGTCTTACTAATTCCAGTTGTTTTGATTGGGGTATATTTTATCTTTTCATTCTTCAAAAATAAAAGTTCTTCTTCTTTGGATGATTTGGGAACATTTTTCCCCTTTCTAAGTGAGAGCGACACCTCTGGTGGAAATGGAGTTACCTCCTCAGACGACCTTAATTTATCTAATAACAATAGATTAACAGCCGACTTAATTCCAATTTTAAGACAAATCACCAACACCCCCGTAGCTGGAGCCACTATTTTCAAGAAAGAAGTTGACGAGGAGAGTGGAGAAAAAACAGATTACATCATTCGTTATGTGGAAAGAGCCACTGGTCATATTTATGAAACAACTGCCAACGCCCTAACCCAGAATAGAATCTCTAACACTACTATTCCTAAAATACAAGAGGCTCTTTGGTTAGATGATAAGTCGCTGGTTATTAGATATTTAGATGATAATAACACCATTAAAACCTTCTCCGCCGAATTAACTGGGGATGATTTAGCCAACCAAGAATTAGAGGGGATCTTTTTACAAGATAATATACAAGAAATAATAAAGTTTGGAAATGGAATTTTTTATCTTTTGGAAAGTGGAAGCGGGTCAATCGGGGTTAATTCCGACAAGAGAGATGAAAATAAAAAAATCATTTTTGAATCTCCTTTAAAAGAGTGGTTAATAAAAAATATAGATGATAGATATATTAATTTCACAACTAAACCAGCTATAAACATATCGGGTTTCTCTTTTCTCTTTGATACAAAAACTGAGAGTTTTGATAAAATAGTGGGAGAAAAAATGAACCTGTCTACCCTTACAAGCAACCTTCTTAATATCTTATATTCCGAATACAACAAAACAGGTCCTCAATTATTTATTTACAGCAACCAAGAAAAAACCAACACAGAGGTCCCCCTCACAACTTTTCCAGAAAAATGTGTTTGGAATAAAAAAAATACTTACCTTTATTGTGGTGTCCCTTCGGAGAAATTATCTAATAACGATTTAACCAAGTGGTATCAAGGACTAATCCTTTTCTCTGATAATATTTGGAGGATAGATACTGAGAACAATGCGACTGAATTTTTGGTTTCACCTCTGGAATTTGAAACAGGAGATATTGATATGATTGACCTAATTTTGAACAAGGATGAAAATTATTTACTTTTCATTAATAAGATTGACTATAGTTTGTGGGGATTGAAATTAGAGAAGGAGTTGTAAAAAAATAAAAAAATCAACAAAAAACGAAAAAATTAAAAAACAGGTTTTTGGGAGTTTAAATGTTTGTCTCCCTACTAAAATGGATGTTTTGGGTTTTTCCAGTATCTTTATTTTGTTTTTATAATCAATCTTCTAAAACCATTTTCTCCAACCGACTCAGTAGAAACATTCGGGTTATCAGCTAAGACAGAATGGGCAATCATTCTCTCATACGAACTCATTGGGGGCATTTCAACATCTCTTTTAAAGAGAGCGACTTTTTCCGCCAAATCAAGAGCTTGTGCTTTTATTTTTTCTATATTTTTGCCTTGATAATCATTAACATCAATAAAAAAATCAACTCTTTCTTCTTCTTTGGTTTGACTGTTTATTTTTTTCCAAACCATTTTTTTAATTAAATGATTAATTGCATAAATAGTGGTTCCCTCACTCCCAATTAAGATTCCTGACTCATTTGTTTTAATTAAAAACCTCGTTCCCCCCCGAAACTCAGTGTCTTTTATAAAGGAGATTTCATTAAAATCAACACATAATTTTCTTAAAAAATCTTCTATAAGTTCTTTGATTGTTTGAACATTGTTATCCATAATTTACTTTTGTTGTTTAATTAATTCAGCTTTTGCCTCCATTTTCTTTTTTACAAAAATCTCCTGAAAAATCATAAAAACATTACTGGTTGTCCAATATAAAGCAATCGCCGCTGGTAGGCTATAAGAGATAAAGAAAATGATAACTGGCATAATAAATTTCATTTGAATATTCATATTCTTCATTAAATCATCTTTAAAAGATTTCGTTTGTTTTTCTTTTTTCTGTTCTGTTTTAGGCAACATTAATTGAAATTGAATATATTGAGAAACTCCAGCCAAAAAAGCTAAAATAATATTTTTCTCTGTCATGTCAATCAAACCTAAAAAATGAATATTTACCTCTGCTGGAATCTTTATAAACGAATAAAGAATATCTGTATTTATTTCTGGCAAACCGCCTTTTAGAAAAACAAAATAAAGAGCAAAAATAATAGGCAATTGGATTAGAACAACCAAAAAACCCGATAAAGGGTTGAGATTATTTTCTTTATACAAGTCCATAATCAAACGGGCTTGTTCTTCTTTTTTGTTTTTGTATTCCTCTTTTATTTTTTTTAATTTTGGCTCTAATTCTTTTGTTTTAATCTGAATTCTTATTGATTTCTTAGTTAGGGGGAAAAGAATTAATTTTGTTATAATAGTTACAGAAATAACAGCCAAACCCATATCCACCCAAGGAAAATTAGCAATCAAAAACACCAAACCATTATAAATAGGGTTAAAAAAGAATTCATTAAAAACAAAAGATATCATATCCAAATATAATATCCCAACAACAACAAAAAAGCAAAAATATTTTATTTTTACATTTTTATATTTTCAAAAATTTTTAATAATTCTTTTTTCAAATCCTTAAATGTTAATTTTTCTCCTCCTGTTTTTAAAAAAAAGACAACCGCCCAAGAAGAGGGTAGCCCTTCGTATATTTCTTGAATTATATTAAAAAATCTTCTTTTAAATAAATTCCTAGACACAGCTTTTTTAATCACTTTTTTAGAAACAACACAAGTAAACCTGCTCTTAAAATCTTTATTAGGAATCTTTAATATTTTTATGGAAAAATAAGTAGAATTATAAGTTTTTCCACCAACTAACACCTCTTTAAATAATTGAGTGTTTATTTTTTGGGAGTGAGGTAACATTTAAAGTAGTATAAAGTAAAAAGTCGAAAGCCGAAAGTAAAAAAATCCGCTTTAGCGAATTTTTTTTAAACATCTAACTAAACAGCAAGTTTTGTTCGTCCTTTTCTTCTACGATTTTGAAGTATTTTTTTTCCACCCTTACTTTTACTCCTAACTAAAAAACCGTGGGTTTTGTTCCTTTTTCTATTTTTAGGTTGATATGTTTGTGACATGATTTTTTGTTATTATATACTACCAAAGGTTAAGTATCAAGAGTTGTTGAGAATTATAATTTAGGCACCTGGTGCCTAAATAGTGTTCAATTAAATGAAGGACTTTGTTCGATTATTTATTATCTTTATCCACAGGTTAACAACATATTAATCCACTTTTCACAAGTTTTGTAAAAAGATATTAAGGAATATAATAAAAGAAACTTAATATTAAAAACTAATTAAATGGATTCTATTATAGATAACAAAAAAATATGGGATGACACTTTATCTAAAATGGAGTTAAGTTTATCAAAGGCTAATTTTAATACATGGTTTAAAGATACCTCTATTATAAAATACGAGAAGGGTATTATCTATTTAGCTGTTCCCAATGAATTTGTCAAGAATTGGTTGTATGAAAAATATAATAAGTATGTTTTAAAAATATTAAGAGAGTCTTTAGACAACCTAAAAACAATTAAATATATTGTAAAAGATATTTCACAGATTAATAAAAAAGAATCTATGGATCAGTTTATTTCCCCATCTATAAACAATAGATTACCTTTGGAGGTTTTTTATATAGATAAGAAGGATAATCTAAACCCTCGTTATGTTTTTGATTCTTTCATTGTTGGTTCCTTTAATGAATTATCTTACGTAGCCGCACAAACAATCATTAAAAAACAAGGAATTGTTTACAACCCTTTATTTGTTTATGGAAAAACAGGTTTCGGTAAAACCCACCTAATTCAAGCAATAGGAAACGAAATAAAAAGCAAATATCCCAATAAAAATGTCTACTATATCACTTCTGAAAAATTTTCTGTTGATTGTGTCAATTCCATTCAACAAAATAAAGTTAATTTATTTAAGGAAAAATATAGAAAATATGATGTTTTAATCATGGATGATATTCAATTCCTCTCAAGAAAAGATAGAACTCAAGAAGAATTATTCCATTTATTTAATTATTTCTATGATAATAATAAACAAATAATTTTCTCTTCTGACCGACACCCTAATCATATTTTAGATATAGCAGACCGCCTTAAATCACGATTTGGTGCAGGAATGATGGTGGATATTCAGGCTCCAGATAATGAATCTCGGGTTGAAATATTAAAATCAAAAATTAGGATTAATAATTTTTACCTTTCTGATGGGGTTGTTGAATATATCGCTAATGAAATAAAAGGAAATATTAGGGAATTAGAAGGAATTTTTAATTCAATTATTTGCCAATCTCAATTAAGAGAAAGGGAGTTAAATATTCAAGAAATAAGAAATTTAATAAAAACTAATATTGCCCCTAAAAAAAATATATCTGTAAAAGAAATTGTAAAAACAGTAGCTGGTTTTTATAACATTGAAGAAAGCTCTATTTATGAAAAAACAAGAAGAAAAGAGGTGGTTAAACCAAGACAATTAATAATGTATATCCTTAGGGAAGATTTTAATGTTTCTTATCCATCTATTGGAGAAAAATTAGGAGGAAGAGACCATACAACTGTTATTCATTCTTGTGAAAAAATAAAAAATAATTTGAAAACTGACAATCTCCTTGCCCAGGAATTAGAACAAATTAAATCAATAATATAAACCTTTATAAGTTGTTTAAAAATACTTTAATAAAATGTGGATAAAAATACTTTATTTTAATAAATTAAAAAATTAATAAAGGTTTTATTAAGTTATTAATATTTATCCACATGTTAATAAATTTTTTATCAATCAAAAAAGGTTTAAAAATAAGTGTTTTTTACACTTATTAAGATAATCACTCTTTATATATAATCATTATTATAAATATAAAAATAATAAACACTATATAATTAAATTAAAATAGATAAAGATTATATAAAAATATATTATTACCATAATCGTTTTTATAAATCCCCACTTGAAATTATATGAAGCGAGCATATAATTCCAGCGTTCAGATTATACAAAAATAAGTATTAATATAATCATTTTTGTAAATCTTCACTTGAAATTATGAAAGTAAAATGTGTTACAAGTAAATTAAATAATTTTATTTCTAAAATTGAAAAAATAACAGGTAAAAATTTAAATTTACCAATTTTAAATTGTATTTTATTAGAAGCTAAAAAAAATCAACTAATTATTAAATCAACTAATTTAGATTTAGGAGTAGAAATTTCTTTAACAACCGAGGTTAAAGAAGATGGGATAATAGCTGTTCCAGGAAATATTTTAAAAAACTTACTAGCTAGTATTTCTAATGATAATATTTTATTAGAAACAGAAAAAGATAATTTATTAATTTCCTCAAAAAACAACACAAGTATTATTAAATCTTATGTTAATAGTGATTTTCCTTTAATTCCTAAGGTTGACTCAAAAAATAATATTACCATAGATAGTAAAAAGTTGTTAAAAGGTTTAAAATCTGTTTGGTATAGTGCTTCTACATCAACAATTAGACCAGAATTATCAAGTATTTTTATCAATATAAAAAATGGATATCTATATTTTGTCGCGACTGATTCATTTCGTTTGGCAGAAATTAAAATACCAATTAAAATAGAAAAAGAGATAGAAAACATATTAATTCCATATAAAAACATTTCTGAAATAATAAAAATTTTTGAGGATGTAGATGGGGATATTGAAATAAATTTTACTAAAAATCAAATTGCTTTTAAATATAATAATATTTATTTAACCTCAAGGATTATTGATGGGGTTTTCCCTGATTACAAGCAATTAATTCCCAAAGAATCTACCACAGAAGCTGTTGTGTTATTAGATGATTTAATTAATGTGTTTAAAATTATAAATATTTTTTCAAATAAATTTAACCAAGTTAATTTTAATATAAATCCAAAAAACAAAATCTTTGAAGTAAAATCTAGGAATGATGAGATTGGTGAAAATCTTAATAAAATTTCAGCTGCTTTATCTGGTGAAGTTTTGAATATTAATTTTAATTATCGTTATATTGTTGATAGTTTTCAATCAATTACGACTGACAGTGTAATTTTACAATTCAATGGAAATAATAAACCTTTAGTGATCAAAGGTGTTTCAGATAACCAATTTCTTTATCTTGTAATGCCGATGAATAAATAATTTTTTATCTAATCTTATAATATTACTCAATATTAAAAATTACAATCTTAACACTTTTGTTAAAAACACTATCATAAACAACTACCTTTAAATCATTCTTTTGTTTGATATTTTGAATATCATTGGGTATGAATGAGAAAGTTTTTTCGTTTTGAGAAGAACCAATAAAAATACCATTTATATAGTAATCAATTTTTGAAATAGGATAGGGAGCAGGTTGCTTCTCAAGAGTGATTACTATTTTTTGTTGTTTATTATAGGTGATTGAATTAATTGGATTCGTTATATTAAATTGGGGGCAAAATTCTAGTTTATGAATGTCGTCAAACTCAATAGGTATATTATCAACCGTCGTCGTCCCAAAATTATTATCTAACACCCATTTTACGACTCCATACTCCCAACTATTAAATTGTGAATCTTGTTCAGGATATTGAGGTTGGGGACCTTGAGGATTGTTTTTATCAACCCAATACAAAATAGAATGAATATCTTGGACGACGATCTCCTCCCTGAGGTCCTCAGGGGTGTATTCGGTAGCTAATTTTTTTGATATTTTATCAATAACATAAGTCTTTCCTCCTAACCACGTCCCGCGTAAAATTGGCTTCATTTCATTTAATGGGAGTTTCTCGGGTTTTTCAAATTTCTTGTCAGGATATTTTTTTAAAACTTCTTCAACAAATTCATGCCACATTGGAGCAACCACAAAACCAGCTACCTTTTTTTCCATAGAGCTATTATCATTATTTCCTGCCCAAGCTCCTACTGTAATTTCTGTTGTATAACCAATAATCCAAGCATCTCGATAATCATTAGTTGTTCCTGTTTTTGCAGCAACATCTCTTCCATCAAAATAAAGAGGAGAGTATTCTCCAAAAGCTGGAGTTCTCGCTTTGTTGTCAGATAAAACGTCGGAAATCATAAGAGCGATTTGTTTAGGAAGAACATTTTTAGGAGTTGCGCTGAATTTCTCTATAATTTTACCTTCTTTTTCAACCTTTAATATTCCTGTGGGTTTGTTGTTAATTCCCTCATTGGCGAAAGTTGAATAAGCCGTTGTCATATCAAGTAGAGAAACCTCTCCACCTCCCAAAACTAAGGTTAAACCATATTGGTCTATATTAGTTAAACTTTGAATTCCTAAATTTTTAGCTGTTTGTAGGGATTCGCTTAGACCAGTTAAGTAAAGTGTTTTAATAGCGGGAATATTTATTGATTGGGCCAAGGCTTCTCTTAATGAAATAGGTCCTCTAAAAATACCATCATAATTTACAGGTGAATAACATTTATCCTCGTTTCCAACAACAATGGGCGTTCCATCAGGATTACATTCTGTTGAAAATTCTGTTTCTAAGTCAAATACAATTGTTTCAGGGGTATACCCTTTATTGAAAGCAGTGGCATAAACGAATGGTTTAAAAGCTGACCCGGGCTGTCGGTGGGCTAGTGCTATATTGAAATTACCATCAATTTTTTCATCAAAATAATCACGAGAGCCGACCATAACCAAAATTTGTCCAGTTTGAGCTTCCATAGTAACAATCGCTGCGTTTTCAGCATTAAATTTTTCTTCATTTTCTAGAGCATACTTCTTGACAATTTCCTGGGCTTTTTCTTGAAGTTCATAATCTAAAGTCGTTGTTATTTTATATCCCTCTTCAGCTACTTGCTTCCCGTATTTTTGTTCTAAATATTCTTTAACAAACATCACAAAATGTGGAGCAAGAATCCCTGTTTCAGACCTTGGTTTAAACTCCAATGTTATTTTAGAACCAGCTAAAAATTCTTCTTCAGAAATAAATCCATTCTTTAACATTTGACCTAAAACTAAATTTTTTCTTTCTTCTAGTTTTTCTCTATTGTTGCCGTAAGGAGAATAAAAAGTTGGGGCCTGAGGAATTGCTGCCAAATAAGCTGACTCAACTAAATCTAAATCTTTAGAACTTTTTCCAAAAAAAGCCAAAGAAGCTTCTTCTATTCCATAAATGTTTCCTCCATAAGGGGCTTCGTTTAAATAAAGACCCAAAATTTCATCTTTTGTCATTATTTGTTCTAATTTGTAGGCCAAAACCCATTCTTTTAATTTTCGGGTGATTTTTTTTTCAGTAGTTAAAATCGAATTTTTTACTACCTGTTGGGTTAAGGTAGAACCCCCTTGGCTAAAACTCATTGACTTCAAATTAATTAAAATTGACCTCAAAAAAGCGAGTGGTTTTACTCCTTTGTGCTCATAAAATTCAGCGTCCTCAATAGCTACAATTGCGTTTTTTGCATAACGTGAGATCTCAAGGAAGGGGACAATTGTTCGTTTAGTATCTTTATGTAAATCATATAAAAGAATTTCCCCGGTACGGTCATATATTTTAGTTGATTCGGTTACTCGTCTATCAGAGATTGTGTTTAAATCAGGAATTTTAAAAGTTGAAATCCAAATAAAGAGACAACCACTGGTGAACATAACAAAAACAAACAAAAAAGCTATTATTTTTTTAAAAGAAATTCTTTTTTGTTTATTTTTCATATTGTTTTTAAATTATTGATGGCAAAATGAGTTAAACCAATTGCGATCGCATCATATTCGTCGTCATGCTTGATTTTCTTTTTTATAGCAATAAGGTTTTTAACCATGGTTGTTATTTGTTGTTTATCACTTCTTCCATAACCAGTAATTGCGGTTTTAACTTGCAAAGGAGTATATTCAAAAATGGATAATTTATTTCTAAGAGCGACATATTTGATTATTCCTTTGGCCTCCGATACTAACATAACCGTTTTTTGATTATTATTGAAAAAGAGTGACTCAATTGCCATAATAGTTGGCTTGTGTTTTTGAATTAATTTTTCTATCTCTAACCCGATTGAAAACAATCTTTTGGCAGGGTCTTCTTGGGAGGAAGTTAAGAGGCAATCTGAATAAATTAAAACTTCTTTGTTCTTTGTATAAGTGGACTTTTCTAAAATAGCGATTCCTACTTTCTCATAACCGGGGTCAATTGATATTATTTTCATGTAATTAATAACAAAGAAATTTTTGATTAATCTATGTTAGTAAAAACTTCTTGAATATCATCACTCTCTTCTATTTCGTCTATAATATTCTGAGTTTTTTCCATATCTTCTTTTGATAAAGGTATTTTTGTTTTGGGGATCCATTGATTTTTATCTTTTTCAAAACTCCAAGTTACGGAACCAGTTCCTGCTAGGGAAAGGTTATTTTTAGAGAGAATGTGTCTAATTTCAGCAGCGGTTCGATTTTTGTTATCAGTTAGGCACTCAATAATTAAAGCGCAACCTCCTGGTCCATAAGTTTCATAAGTGGCTGTTTCCATATTTACAGAATCATCACTTAGACCCTTTTTTATGGCTCGCTGTATATTTTCCAAGGGCATATTTACACCCTTAGCTTGCTCAACTATTCCTTTTAAGGTAGGAGAATTAATGTCTCCTTTTGCTTTCTTTGATTCAACAGTAATCAATTTTGCAAATTTAGAAAAAACCTTGCTTTTTTTGGCGTCAGTGACTGCTTTTTTATTTTTTATTTTTGACCATTTGTTATGCCCAGACATAATTTAGGTGGTTAGCCACTTAGTAAATTAGGTTTTTAGAGGAGAAATCGCTTTGTAATTTCCCCTCTTTTTATTCACTTATTATCTACTTAACTTAATTATATTCCAAATTAGCCTAAATATCTACATATAAGACAATATCATCACAGTTGGGAGGTTGATAATTTATTTGAAAAAATAAAAAAGAAAACCAAATCATTGGAAATTATTTCTTTTATTTTATTTCTCAGAAATAATTTTTAGATGTTTAAATGCTTTTTCAGTTGCTTTTCTTCCGCGAGGAGTCCTTTCAATCAGTCCCAACTGGATTAAATAAGGCTCATTAACTTCTCCTAAGGTGGAACTTTCTTCAGAAAGGGCAGCAGCGATAGTACTTAATCCAACAGGCCCACCTTTAAATTTATCAATAATGGTTTTTAAAATTTGTCTATCTAAAAGAGACAGACCTAAAGTATCTATCCCCAACATCTCTAAAGTTTTTTTGACAGTATTTTTATCTAATTTGTTTTTATTTATCTGGGCTAAATCGCGGCATCTTTTTAATAAAAAGTTAGCAGTGCGAGGAGTAAAACGACTTCTTTTAGCAATTTCTAAAGAGGTCTCTTCATCTATTTTGACACCCAGAATAGAGGCGGATCTTTTTATTATTTGAGCGATTTCCTCATCAGAGTAAAACTCTAATCTGAAAGTTCCCCCGGAAAATCGAGAACGAAGAGGAGAAGACAACATGGAAATTCTTGTGGTTGCAGCAATTAAAGTAAAAGAGGGGAGTTCCAATTGAATGGTTCGGGCAGAAGGACCTTTTCCAATAATGATATCTAAAGAACCCGATTCCATCGCTGGGTAAAGTATTTCCTCTATATTTTTGTTAAGGCGATGAATTTCATCAATAAAAAGAATATCTCCTGGTGAAAGGTTGGTTAAAATAGAAGCCAAGTCCCCGACTTTCTCAATGGCGGGGCCAGAAGTAATTTTGATTTGCTTATTTGTCTCTTTTGAGATTAAATAAGCCAAAGTTGTTTTTCCTAATCCTGGGGGTCCATAAAATAAAATATGTTCGGGTTGTTGAGCTCGTTCCTCAGCAGCTTTTAGGAGAATAAAAAGATTGTTTTTTATGTCTTGTTGACCAATATAGTCGTCCCATTTGAGAGGGCGAAGAGTTTGGTCCAAAAAAACAGTTTCTTTTTTGTCAGGTGATGATACATTTGGTTTTTTTGCTTTTTCCATTTCTTTTTTCTCTTTTCTTGACACTAATCAGTTTTTATGTTAAATTGTCGGGGTGTTTGAGAACATAATTCTCTAAGTAATTGAGAACACTTTATTGAGGTTTTTCCAGTTATTAGTTTTTATAACTAATTTACTTGAACTCCCCTTAAATAAATGTCTTTAAAAATACAATTACTTGGAGAATTATATTCTTAACTTTTAATTTTCCTCTCTTTTTTACATCTAAACATAAAAACTATCTCAAATCAACAATCCTTTTTAATTCCTCCATTGTGGTTAAACCACTTAACACTTTTATTATCCCATCTTGTTTCAAGGTTAAGATATCCTGTTGCTTAAAAACATTTTCAACTTCTTGTTTACTGGGATTTTTTTCTAAAATTTTTTCAACCCCATTATTAATTAAAATTGCCTCAAAGATTCCAATCCTTCCCTTATAACCAGTTCCATTACATTCACCACAGCCCACAGTTTTATATATTTGAGTGGTATTTTTTGTGAACCTCTCAGGATTGTTAATGTTCTTTAAAACACCATCGATGATTTCTTTTTCTTCATTAGTAGCTTCCACTTTTCGCACACAGGATAAACAAGGTTTTCTTACTAATCGTTGGGCAATGATAACATTTATTGCTGTCCCGATAACCTCAGGCTTAATTCCTAAATCAATGAGGCGATAAAATGTGCCAAAGGCATCGTTAGTGTGCAATGTAGAAAAAACAAGGTGACCAGTTAAAGCTGAATTTACAGCAATTTTAGCTGTTTTTTCATCTCTGATTTCACCTACCATAATTACATCAGGGTCTTGACGAAGAGAAGACCTCAACCCCTCTAAAAAAGTATAGCCTTTTGATGTCTCTACTTGTGTCTGAACCACTCCAGGAAGATGATATTCTATTGGATTTTCAATCGTAATAATTTTTATTTCAGGAGTATGGATTTTTTTTAAAAAAGCATACAAAGTTGTTGTTTTCCCCGAACCAGTTGGTCCAGTGTTTAATAACATTCCATTAGGTCGACTAATTTCTTTCATAAGAGTTTTCAAAAGTTGTGGTTCTATTCCTAATTCTTCTATAGAGACAGCGATGGTGTCAGGATTTAAAATTCTCAAAACAATTGATTCCCCGTAAGCATCGGGAAGAACCGAAGTTCTTATTTCTATATCTTTCTTCTGCAATTTGATACTCAATCTTCCATCTTGGGGTTTTTTAATGATGTTTAATTTTAACCCAGAAATTAATTTTACTCGGGCAAGAAGAGATTGATAAGTTTTTATGTCAAAAGTCAGAACTTTTATCAGAATACCGTCTAATCTGAATCTAAGAGAAACATAACCCTCTTCTGGTTCAATATGAATATCAGAAGCGTTTAGAGCAAAAGCACTTGCTAGAACACCTTCAAAAAAACGAGATACTCGGTAGGGGTCTT
>Ga0268276_1001671_pt1 | contig 21034 bp, 32 predicted proteins | sample saktaG_4_FD_190145 | JGI IMG/M metagenome (GOLD analysis project Ga0268276, IMG submission 190145) | Saline water microbial communities from Sakinaw Lake, British Columbia, Canada - sak_2010_1_5_45m | ecosystem: Environmental > Aquatic > Non-marine Saline and Alkaline > Saline ... | reverse complement strand
AGATGCCTGGCAATGTGTACGAGGTTTATGTCCTGGTGAATCTGATGCTTGTTGTAAATCAGCTACGACAGAAACTAAGCCAGATGAAACAAAAGTACCAGCAAAAGATTGTACCTCAATTCAAGCAGGACAAGAAAATGAATCACAAACAGGAACCTGTGTTGAAAAAGCAGAACAATGTAAAACCACAGAAGGTTACACTCTCGAAACAGATAAAAAAGAATGCCCAGGACTATGTTGTATCCCAAAAAAATGTGCAGGAACAACTGCTAAAACCTGGGAAGAACAAAAAGCACTATGTAAAGATGGCGCAGCATTGCTTCCAGCAGTGTTTACACCAGCCGAAATAGCCGCGGGATATGTATGTTGTCAATCAAAAGAACCTGCAAGAGAAGTTCCAAAAAAACCAGGAACATGGGGAAGACTAGGGATATGCTTCAAGTTTGAGGTATTTAGCTCAGATGAAGGGAAATGGTGCGACAAAGCAATAGGGATAGTCACTGATTCGGATAAGTCAGGTTTAAGCACTACAGATGCTGGTTCATTAAAAACCAAATTAGAAGCAATTAGAAATGAAAAAAAGCCATCAACTAAATTAGATAAAATAGATGATTATAATAAAGCTGCAAACACATTAAAACAAGAATTAACAAATAAAGCAGGCACCAATCCTACTGATGCTGCAAAAAAAACACTTGAATCTCAACAACAAGCAATAGAATCATCGCAGGATTCTATTGATAAAATCAAAAAAATATACGCAGTAACACAATTCGAATGTATCTTAAATTATATATCTGTTGCAACAGGCATAGTTAAAACAGGAATGCTAGTATTTGGCTCAGGAGACAGAGAAATGGGCTCATGTACTGCAGAAGTTCCAATAAGGGGAACAACACTTTGTTCAACTTGTAATGAAGATCCTTTCAGAATATGCACAAAAGAAAGATGCCAGATACTAGGAGATTGCATCTCAGTTGCTCAAAATGATGCTAAACAATATGCTTGCATTCCTGGAAAATGCGAAGATTTAGGAAATCCTATATTCAAGGAAGGGACAGTAGAACTGATTGCAAAAGGAGATTCTCTTCCAAGCTCAAATAAAGCTGACTTAGTAGCAGACCAAATCCTTAACACACAAAAGTTGACAATAGTTTCAGGAAAGATAAAGACAGAAATTAATACAGGAAAACCAATTGCATTCAACACAAGGATAATCTCTGTGAATGTAACAACAGACCAACCAGCAAAATGCAAGTTTATTCTTGATAAGAAAAATTCTAGTTTCTCAGAAATGTCTGACTTTGAAGAAAATGACTTCCCAACATACAAAAGCAAAGCATCTTATCAAGTAGCATATGTGATGCTTCCTGGAGAAATTTCCAGAGACACAAATCATAGAATATATATCAAATGTCAAAATGCCTGTGGTGTAGAACCAACAGCAGATTATGACCAAAACGTAATTACCTTCACTTTAGATAAAAAACCAGATGAACTACCTCCAGAAATAGTTTATGTTGACCCTGCAGTTGGCTCAATTATCTCATCAGATATAGGATATGCAAATGCAAGTTTCTGGTTAGATGAACAAGGAACATGCAAATTCTCAGATGCTTCAATCAATTTCACAATCGACTACAATGGCTCAAAAGCAATGGTTCCATTCAATCAATTAAGTCCTGGAATAAATTCAAGTGTTGTTGCAGGCATGTGCTCTTCAGGAAAATGTCTTGATAGAAACGCACAATGTGCAAGATGCTGGCTCAAATTAGATTTAAGCAAAGGCTATGAACTAATAAACCTAAGCTCAGAAGAATTTAATGAAACAAGATTCTATCACTTATTGATAAGATGCAATGATGTTGCAGGAAATATTATGACCGAGGATTCAGTTTTAGACTATAATTTTATGACAGCTCCTGGCTACCAGATTAACATTACAATGCCAGAAGAAGGGCAAAAATCTTTTGAGACTGAACCAGAAATAGCAGTGACAAGTTTTGAAAGAACAACACAATGCAAATACAAGATTTTCAACCAATCTGTTCCAACAGACCCTCCAAAATGGAATGATATGTACTTCATTGATGAAGCATTCGCAAAAACACATCAAGGTAAGTATAATGGGTCTTTAGAAGGCACATTAGCAGGCAAGGTTTATGCATTAGCTGCTTTATGCAGAGATCAATATGGATTAGAAGCCCGAGATTCTGTGACTTTCATTGTCTTGAAAGATACAATAGCACCGATCCTAGTAAGAACATATCACGACACTTATACTGGAGACTTTTTAGCAGTTGAAACAGATGAAAAATCTACATGCTCATATTCTTTCTCAGGATGCAATTTCAATTTCTCTGAAGGAGTTATGATGGCTGGAACAGAAGAATACATACACGGAACTTATTGGAAAGAAAAGACGTATTTCATAAAATGCTATGACAAATGGGGCAACTTCCCAACAGAAACTCCAGGCAGAGGAACAAATAGCACATCATACAATTATTGCACAGCAATTCTCAAGCCTTTTGAGATTCCGATGATTGGATAATTTCAATAAAAATGTTCGGTTCTGATAATTAAAAGGTTTTTCTTTATTTTGGAGGATTTAAAATCCCAAAGGCGATTAATGCAGAAAGAATAATTATACCAATTAAGGCTATGGGGATAATGACTGCAAGAAGAGCAAAGGTTTTTCCCTTTAAGTTAGGGTTTTTCTTGATTTTATCTAATGCAATTAGACCTAAGACAAAAGCTAATGGTGAGAAGATTGGAATACAATAAAAAGCAATATAAGGCAGATAGAATTTTCCTTCTGGTTTGTTAGTAACTTGAGGTTTTTCTTTTTTAGGTTTTAACGGTTTATCCTCTTTTAAAAACCACTTGAATATACTCATTTTTGTTTAATCCTCAATATGATTTAAACCTTTTTTTATTTTTACCTACCCATCTAATTAAGTGTTTAAAGACGCTAAAATAAAGAAACCCAAGACCAATAAGAAGGAGGATAACACCCATGACTATATTTCCCTTAAGTGGGGGAAAAACTCCTAAAGGTAACAAACTATAAAGTGTTAAAACAACACCAATAAAAAACACAATAAACCATCTATCCAATTTTCTTCTTTTCTCATTTCTTTCTTTATACTCCTCTTTCGAAACAATTCTTACTTCAAATGGTTCGACCATATTTCTTCAATCTTCTCTAGAATTTAAATCTTTTTCTTTTATTTTCTACTTAGATATAATGCAATAATCTCAAACAGAATTGCAATAAGTATTTCTCTTATTTGTCCTAAAATAACTAATTTTAGTTCTGTTGTATTACTCGGTTTTACTACAAAGAACATGACCATAGCCCAGATGAAACTGGCTAATGCTAATATATGAAAAATAATGCATACTACCTTCTTAGATGAATTCTTTTCATATTTATTTACAGAATAATTTTCTTTCTTTTCAGTTTTTTGTTCTAATTTTCTTGCTTCTTGATGTTCCTTTTCTACTTCATTAAAAAAGCTCTTTATTCCCATTTTAATTATCTTTCTTCTGCTCCCCAACTAAATTTTAACAAACCCAAGTTTACTTCAAATCCAAAATTTTTCTTAAATTCTGGCTGATTTTCTATGATATTTATAGCTTCAGGGAATAATCTTAAAATAAAAAATAGATTAGCACCGTTTATATTCCCTATTCCTCCTCCACTCAGAAGAATTTTCAGATCATTAAGATAATCATAAGCATGATTTATTTTATTACTATCCCATCCAGTTTCATTGATAACTTCTTGCGTTCCAACTTGTCTTTTATTCTTATTTATAAGTTCATCATAAAAGAATAATAATAACTCCCCCGCATCTTTTTGTACTCCCATCTTATACAAGATTTTTTCAAGAATTTAAACTTTTTGCTCTATTATTATGGATTTATTGCAATTTAAATAATTTTTTGTGCCAAAAAAAGGATTTATCATGAATAAACTCATGATACCCTCGGGTTCATAAAATTTGAGTTCCCCTAAGCATTAAGACACAAAAATAAAATTATTTGTCATCAAAAGATTTATATATATTACTAAATATCAATACACTATGGGATTTAAGGAAGAAATAACAGGAGAGGGGATACCTACAAAAAATAGAATGCATTGTCCAAAATGCGGTAATGAAATATTTAATTATAAGGATCCAGAGTATTCAAATTTTTTTACAAATAATTTTATTCTTAAGTGTCCTGCTTGTGGCTGGTGGAAGTATGGTAGTAAACATCCTTTAGCCCATAAAAATAAAAGTACATTTAATGAATGAAAAAATGGGGAGTTGATTTTTTCTAAATTGAAGCCAATCGCCAAGGAAAACCAATCTACACATACAAAACAGGGTTATCAGAAATATGATAAAGCTGTTCATGTATTAAAGGAAGTTGCAAAACTTTCCAAAGTATCACATGATACGGTTCATAAGGTAAAGTTTATAGAATCCAAAGCAGATGAAGAAACAAAGAAGAAGTTACCTTCATCATCTTTCTCTACCCTCTTCAAGAATTTAAACTTTTCTTTTTAAATACATTATTCTTCAAAAACAGAATAAAATAATATGTAAAGAGAACAACTAAAAAATAAACGAATGTAACAAAAAAACAACTTCCAATTAACTCCCAAGAATTAGAAATTTGGGGTTTAAGTTCAGTATAAAGTGCAAAAAATAAGCCAGATAACAATCCTGATAAAAGTCCGATTAAGAATGAAGGGACATGTTCCTTAAAACGATCATTTTCCATAAAAATTTAGAATTCTTAAGAATTTAAACCTTTTTCTTTCTTGAACATAATAGTTCTATGGGTTCGGAGGGATTCGAACCCCCATCCACCGCTTTCTACAGGTAGTATTTTGGTTTCTCTACCTTCCTAGAGTTTCTCTTTACAAAGAGAAACTGTAGTCTGGAGGCGGTGAGTCTAGCCATTGACCTACGAACCCTTGATTATATTAAGAAATTATGATTTTAAAACCTTATCTATAACCTATGTTAGAAAAATGATTTTGGGGTTAACCCCAAATATCTTCAACTCTTATTACATGCCAGCCGAACTGTGTTTTACACATCACAATTTGTCCTTTCTTACCATTGAAAACAGCTTGTTCAAACTCTCTTACCATCTGCCCCCTTCCAAATTCTCCCAGACTTCCCCCTTTTTTTCTAGAAGGGCATAATGATTTTTCCTGAGCAAGTTTTTCAAAACTCTCTCCTTTTTGTATCCTTGCTAAAATGTCTTTAGCTTCTTGTTCTGTTTTCACAAGTATGTGGCTTGCTTTAGCTTTATTTGCCATAAATAAAATACAAAATCCGGGATTATAAACCTTTTTCTTTGTTTAGACTTGACTTCGCCAAATTCTTACATCTGTATGTGTAATGACTCGTAGTATCAATTGTTTTTATACTTAATTTTGTCAAATGCGAGTTATGTATTAAAAGACTTTTATGCTTTATCCGATTTTCTTAAGAACTCTCCAAAAATAAACAATCAACTCAAAATACTTTACACTTATCGATGGCGAAGTCAAGTTTAGAATTAGTCCCAAATTCTAAACATTTTTGTTCTAAGAACTCCAAACCCATTTCTATTTTAATTTGGGGCGAAGATAAAATAAAAATCTTATTACTTTTTGAGCATAGTCTATATCAAACCTTTTACCATAATAAGCAATCCCATTCCTAGAATACCTCAGATTATTTAAGAATTGAACATCTAGTTCTGGAAAATTTAATTTTCTCAAATAAGAAACTTCAGATTCATGGGCATAACTTCCAAAAGCATTATACCCCTTAATAAGCATTTTTGCCCTTATTGTTTCCATAATAATATCATAAGATAATTTTATTATGCTATTTGAATTTTTGCTGTTGATGCCGATTTTCTGGATAATTTCTTTAACAGCAGATAATTGCTCTTCAGATTCTTTTATTAAAAATTTTGCTCTAACAATATCTGGCTTTTGGATTTTAACAATGCCTTCTTTGATAAATTCTTCAAAAGTTTTTAATGGATTTATAGTTCTACCCCCCCAACCAAAATAATTCCATTGTAAATATTAGTTCTAAGTTCTTTATGAATCTCCTTAAATGAAAGATAAAAGTTGATTCTTATTTCTTTTCCAAGTATCTTTTCAAATTTTTCAAGATTGACTTTCTTTTCACTTGAATCAATAACTGCCAGGTCTATATCTGAATTAAAAATATCGTCTCCTCGAGAATAACTTCCAAAAACAATAATTGTACATCCAGGAAACTCATTGAATAAAAATTCATAAAGCCCAGATTCATAAATCTGCTTCAAGTTATCTGCCCTTTTCATCCCCATCAATAAAATATTTTCTCTGTTAAGTTCTATAGAAAGTCTTTTTGATTCTTTGTCTTTAGAAACCTGAATAAAATTTTCTTTTTCTAAACCAGGCAATGCCTTCGAAATAGCTGGGGGTGAAACTTGCAAAGCTATTGACAATGCCCGGGCAGTAAAAGATTTCCCTGTATTAATAAAAAGATATCTTAAAATCTTTTCCTGCAAAAGTGTTAACTTAGGTTTAAAGGTATTAACCATAGTTTATTAGTATTAACTAAAGTTTATAAATCTTTTTGTTCAGATTATCTTCAGATTAAATTCTTTCGCTTTATCTTGACTTTGCCAAATGCGAGATATGTATTAATAGACTGTCATGCTTTACCTGATTTTCTTAAAAACTCTCTGAAAACAATCAATCAAATCAAGATAATTTACACTTATAGCTGGCGAAGTCAAGCTTTTTCAATAGAAATAGCATAATTCTTCCCACAATCATCCACCTTGTTTTAAGAATCCTACTAAATAGTTATACTGCTCTGATTTATTTTCCATTAACCAAAGTGTAAATTCTAAAGGACTTTGATGTGCTGAATTTGGTGAATCTTTGTGGCATCTGGCGCAAAGCAATATGCCATTCTTTGTATCGAATATTAACTGAGGAAAATATTTTTTCACACTATTAAAAGAGATTATATGGTGTGGATGCTTCCTTGGAAATTCTCCGTTTTCTTTGATGATATTTAAATCCCTATTGCATCTTTGGCAAATTCCCCCATCCCTCTCTATTATGGACAATTTCCAAAGTTTTAATCGAATATTAAATTCTTTGGCTGCCTGATTCTTTTGATAACTCTTAGTTAACTTATGCCTCTCTTTGAATCTTTTTAATTTCTCTTTTTTAGTCAGTCTTTTCATTTTTGTATATGGCAATTAAGTTCCAGAATTGCCATCCTTCACTTTATCTATAAGTATTAAGCATAATTTTAAATACATTGCTACTGGCTAAGAAGCTTTTCACTGTCGTGTTTTTATATTACAGATGTTTTGAGTTTAGTCAGTCTCTTCATTTTTGTATATCTTCTACAACAACAATGTATTTAAAACTTTTTTATCTTAAAAATCATGAGAAAACAAGGACTCGTCAGGAAAGCTGAAATTTTATTGGATTTAATAAATCCTTACCAAATAAAAATAAACTTGGAACAATGCCAACAATACTTGGAAATGGCTACAGAATTTTATAGAAAATCCCATAAAAGATTTTCAGAACGAATTATATCTTTAAGAGACGTTCTTGACTATGTCTAAACATCCTGCGGCAGAATAGTTGTTCTATGATTCGATAAAGCCCTTTCAGCTGCTTTTTTTATAATCTCCTCTATTTTCTTGTTCAGAGCATCAGCTAGCTCAACAGAAACCCTCAAGCCCTTATCTTTAGGCAATGCCTCTTTGATTTTATTTTTAACAACCAAGTCTACCATGTTTAGATGATGTAAAAACTAAAAAAATTGCTTTGAATAAAAAACCCTAAATTCCTAGCATTCTGGTTTTATTTTTCCTATAATCTTAAACATGTTACAGTCACAGTCAACACATTTGCCCTTAACTGCCCATGTTCCTGGTTTGATTTCAGTAGCAACAGGGTCTTTAATTTTTTTCTGTGCCTTGCATCTCATGCATCTTCCTTCAAATTGTTTCTTTGCTTCAGCCATTTTTTTGTTTTCCTCCTTTGAGATTTAAATATTATTTAACGACGATATTAACAAAAAACTTTGCCCTTTTTAAATATTCCGAAACCAGATTTTCTATTTATCTACTTGATTTCGCCAAATGCGAGTTATGTTGAAATAGATTATGCATAGTCAGTTCTAAATTTTCAGAAATTTCTTCGAAAACAAAAGCTAAGAATCAAACCGAAATAATTTACACTTATCTCTGGCGAAGTTAATTCTTAGATACTTAACTTTGCCAAATGCGAGAGACGTATTAATAGACTGTCATGCTTTACCTGACTTTCTTAAAAACTCTCTGAAAACAATCAATCAAATTAAGATAATCTACACATATAGATGGCGAAGTTAAGTATATAACCGGAATGCGATTAATCCCAACTAACTTAATCTAGTTGGCCTTACCTTACTAAGTATTTTCCCATGGTCCATAACATCATCCAACATAACTTCTACCAAGCAACCGAAATCTCCTTGTCCCCCCACCCAACGTGTTTTTGCAAAAGAATGATCACAGTGATGACAAACAGAAGAACATATTCTATCAGTTTCATCAAAGCGATTAAGATGCCTTCTGCTTTCCAAATCCGATTCACAACTGCCAATATTCACATAAACCGAGGCAGTTGAAATCCCCACCCTCTTCCCTTTAAAATGAAAATCAGCAGGGTCTATCACTAAATTTTTTTCTTGCAGTTCTCGTCCAGACATGTCCTTTAATGACAAAGCAATGCCGTATTCTGAATTTCCTGGAACTAACTTCAAAGCTTCCAAGTAAATCAACTTCCCTCCACAAATGCTAATCCCTCTTGATCCAAGCTCTCTGCACAATATTTTTGGAATTTGACCATTGCCCCTATAAGCATCAGGAGCAGATCTTAGAACAACCCCAAATTGGAAGGTAAATGTTCCCTTAAAATCCGTCCCCCTATACATTTCATCTATTAATACATCTAAATTATTATTTTCTTTAATAGTTTTTGGAGCAACTTTTGCAGGAACTAATTGCGGGAAAGCCATATAAAAGCAGATATTAGACAGTAAAGAAGTTTTGCCAAAATCACCCTCAACTCTTCCTGGCGCCCTTAATATTTTTAACGCTTTTTTTGAAAAACCTTGTTCAGATAGAGAATTGACATATGCCTGATAACTAGACAATCTGTCAACAGTTTCTATAACAAGTGTTCCGATCTGCTTTTTTTCATAAAGCGGAATTTCTCTTGACATGATTTATGAATACTTATCCACTTTTTAAACATTTCGTTAATGTCATTCTAGAATTAATACTATTTCACAATCATTTTTTCAATAACTTTTCCGCCATTAAATCTAATAATCAGGCCACAAGTTCGGTCTAGAGAATCTAGAACATCCTGGTCTTTAATTTCTTCGCATCCATCAACAAAAACAATTACGTCTCTTGTTTTCTCAGTTATCTTTGTTTCATCACAATCCCTGTAATTAAAATCCAAACAAACAATCTTTTCTTTATCTGCATAAACCATCTCTCCTTTCTTTGTTTTCTTAACTTTTCCGCCAATTAAGGTAATTATCTCCCCTTCTTTAGCTTCTCTTAAAACAATTGGCCAAACTACCTTGCCTAAGTCATAAGCAGCCATCGGTAGATTTTCTTTAACAGAAGAGAGATTATAAACATCAACCAAGGTATTAATAGTATAGATCGATTTTCCTTGCTCAAGCCTTTCAATCAAAGCTTCTGCACTAGGAGTTCTTCTGGAGGGATCAACATTAAATGACTTGTAGGCTTTTCGCATAGCTTCGATTCTTTCTGTTCTCACTATATTCACTTGATTTTTCAATTTTTCAAGTTCAGGATCAGATTTTTTTATCTTAACTCCAGAAATAATTGCATAACTTGTCTTTAATCCTAATTTTTTAGCTTCGTCAGAAATTAAAACTTTAGAATTCATTTTTACTTCTTTTTTCCTTCTTCTAATGGCTTCATCAAAGGAAAAATAACACATTCTCTTATTGGTTTATCCATCAGGTAAGAAAACAATCTTTCAGAAACCCCAAATCCACAAGTTGGTGGCATTCCGTATCTCAAAGCTTCAACAAATTCCTTGTCATGTTCTTGCGCTTCTTTGTCTCCTTTTTCTTTCAGTTCCATCTGCCTCTTGAACCTCTCTTCCTGATCAATTGGATCATTGAGTTCAGAATAGCCATTCCCCATCTCACTTCCAGCTATAATCACTTGGAATTGTTCTACTTTTTTATTATCTTCTCTGCTCCTTTTAGCAAGAGGAGACACTTCAACAGGTTGATTAATCAAAAATCCTGGCCCAGACAAGCTAGTTCTGCAGTATTTCCAAAGAACATCTACTAATCGCCATTTATCCACATTAGGATCATATTCCATCTTCAATTTATCTAATTTGTCTTGAATCTTATCTTTATCATCTTTGTAGATATTTATTCCTGTTTTTTCTTTGATTAAAGTCTCATAATCATACAATTGCCATTTTTGTCCTAAATCAATCTCATATCCATGGGTCTTGAATTTCAAAGTTCCTAAAACCGCCATTGCAACTTTTTTATACAATTCTTCAACAAGATTCATTCCAGCTTTAAAATCAGCATAAGCCCAATAAAATTCCATTTGACTATAATCTTGCAAATGTTCCATGTCCATGCCCTCATTTCTGAACTGTCTTCCAATCTCAAATGTCTTTTCATATCCTGCTACCATAAGTTTTTTTTGCCATAATTCGCCCATCGAAATCCTTAAAAATACATCTACGTCTAAAGTATTATGATGTGTTTTGAAAGGCGTCGCTGCTGCTCCGCCTGTACAAGTTTCTAAAACAGGAGTTTCTACTTCCAGAAAACCTCGTTCAATTAAAAAATCCCGCATAGTCTTCCAGAATTTTGCTTTTTTGATGAACAATTCTTTTACTTCTGGATTCATTAATATATCAAGATATCTTTTCCTGTACCTTTCTTCCACATCTTGCAACCCGTGGAATTTTTCAGGCATAGGCAAAATAGCTTTTGTCAGAATATTCGATTTTGTGACCATGACACTCAGTTCTCCTCTTTTTGTTCTGAAAATTGTTCCCTCTGCTCCAATAAAATCTCCTGTATCAATGTTCTTTATCTCACTTGAAATTTTGTCTTTGAAAACAAGCTGAATCTTTCCACTTCCATCTTGAAGAGAAACAAAATTAATTTGTCCCATGTCTCTTACAGACATCGCTCTACCACAGACCTTAACTTTGGTCTTATCCTCTTGCTCATTTTTCAAATCTTTGAACTTCTCCTGCAATTCTTTAGCTAAATGAGTTCTCTCATAACTATAGGGATAAGGTTCAATGCCTTTTTTTCTGAGCTCATCGATTTTTTTCAGTCTTTCTTTGACAATCTCTTCTTCACGTGCCATGGATTGTTAAGATATGTGGATTTAAAAATCTTTCAAATTAAGAAAAAAGAAAAAAGATTTCAATCCTTGAAGTAAGCAACTAAAGCTTCTGTTTGTAAACCATAGCTTTCTCTAGATTGATGGGATAACGACAAAATTCTGAAATATCTAGCATCTTTAAAATGAAAATTTCGCTCACTAAAAACAGCATCTGCTAGTTTATCAGCCAATCTTTCTTCCCTGCTACCTGAACAATCTCTTTCGTCGACATAATAATCCCAAAGAGTAGAGTCTACTAAGCTTGATTCCAAGTAAACCTTACCTCTTGCACTTGATTCATCCAATTGTTTTGGAGAACCAACGGGGCAATTTTGTAATCCTTCCTCAAGATTTAACATTTTTCCTTTCATTTTGTTTCTCCCACAGGTTTATCTGAAAAAATCGCAGTTGAATAGCAGGTACATCTATTGTCATAACTGCAGTAGTGAACAATATACTTTGGCTCTAGACCTTCTGCTTCCAACAAGTCTCTAGCATTCGCTACCTTGGAATGAAGTTGTCCGACATCTATATCATGATGTGCAACTACTGCCGTTAGAAAACACTTTTGTCGTGCTTCTTCCTCAGTTATTTTTTCTAATCCTTCTGTAAATGTGGTCATTTTATTTTCCTCCTTGTTTTATTTAATTGTATCCTTAAAAAGCGAAACAATCGCTTCAATTGCCCGTCCCCTTATACTCGGGGCAGGAATTTCATCATGGTATAAAACTCTCCAGTATTTGGCATCCGGATATTCCCCCCTTAATTTATCTATTTCTGAATGTAATGCTCTTATTCTTTCGTCATCTTCTGGGTGAGGGCACATAGTTGTGGCATAAAAATCATCCATACCCGGAATAGAGTATCTAACTAATTCAGTTCCCAAATAAATCTTACCCTTTGCTCCTGCTTCATCTAATTGAGTAAAACCTACGGTGCTATAATGGGTTTTTTGGAGACCTTTTTCTAGATTTCTCCATAAAATACGTGGAATTTTTGTTTGTTCTTTTTTTTCTGTCATTTTGTTTTTCTCCTTTGTTTTTATTTATTTTTTAATTATCAAGTGTTGTTTTTCACCACTTGATAATAGTTATATGAAACCCACTTATTTAAACATTTGTTGTAATCTTAACAACAACAAAAACACAAGATTTTTATATGCCCAGAGAATAGAAAGAATAGTATAACATGACAATAAATAATGAAATTCTTCAAGAAATCGGCTTAAGCACAACAGAATCAAAGGTTTATCTTGCACTATTAACCTTAGGAAGTGCCCTAGCTGGTGAAATCACTAGACAAGCTGAAATAAACCGAACAAATGTCTACGATGCACTTGAAAGGCTTGTTTCTAAAGGGCTTGTTACATATTCTATAAGCGCAAATAGAAAAGTGTTTGAACCAGTCAGTCCATCAAGATTAAAAGAAATTATTAAAGAAAAAGAAGAAAGATTAAATTCTTTGATTCCAGAGTTGGAAACAAAGTTCAAAGAAAGTAAGCAGAAAGAAGAAGCTTTAATTTTCAAAGGAAAAAAAGGCATAAAGTCAATATTTGAAGATATTCTTAAAGAAAAACAAGAACTTTTGGTCTATGGTGCTGAAAGTAAGTTTCAAGAAATGTTTCCAGCTTATCAAAAAGAGTGGAATAAAGAAAGAGCAAAGTTCAGAATAAATGTCAAGATGATTTATAATGAAAAAGTGAAAAGTAAAAAGAAACACGAAGGATTAAAACTTATCTCTATGAAGTTTCTGCCAGAAACTTATGATTTTCCCTCTACCATTTTGATATATGGCGATAAAGTTGTAACGGTTGTCTGGACAGAGCTCCCATTAGGATTTATGATAAAAAGTCAAGAAGCTGTAAAAAGCAATATAAATTTCTTTGATCTACTCTGGAAAATTGCTAAAAATTAAAGAATTAGACATAAAAACCGCATTTCTTGCAAATATCTAAATAAAATTTGCCTTTTCTTGAATCTATTCTAAAATCTTGATAATCTTTGGAACACCAGACTTGTGACAAGCTCTCATTTCTTAAATCACCAAAAACAAATTCTCCAAAAAAATCATTGCAGCAAGCAAGAAACTTTCCTTCTACGTTAACTGCAACATTGTTACTGGGGATGATGCATCTTTGCATTTTACAATATTCCCCAGCTGAAGCATTTCCACGATTTGCCTTAATTCCAAGTCTCCTGTAGACTATCCCTTTTCTTTCACCTTTCACTGATTTTTCAAACCATTCTAAAAATTTCTCGGGTTTTCTTCCTTCATGCCCTGTTACAATAAACAAATTGACTCCACTTTCTCTTAATCTTGAGTAAACCTCTTCATTTAAGTAATCGCCATTGCTATAAATCCATATTCTCGCCCTAGGAAGTTTTTGCCTAGTAAAAGAGATTAATTCAGGAAGTCTAGTATCTAATAAAGGTTCTCCATAAAGATGGGGCGCAACAACTCCCACATAATCCATGACCTCTAAATCAAAAATTATTTTTTTGAATAATTCTTCAGGCATCAATCTTTTTTCTCTTTTGTATTCAGAATTTGGACAATAAGAACAAGCCCTGTTGCATTCGGTTGTAGTCTCTATCTCTATTTTCGAAAAAATATTAAAATTGCCCTTTCTTAAAAAATATCTTGTTCTCCAGAGTAAGATTTTATCAATTTCATGAGAATTTAGTTCAAACGGCGTGGGGTATAATGAGAGCGATGCTTTTTTCAAGATTTTTTCTAAGTTCATAAATCCCCTAGAATAATCGATTTTTAAGTATTTATATCATAAAACACAACTACTTATCAAACTCATTTAAAACAATAGAGGTCTGTGTTCTTTCTACCCCTTCCATTTTTCTCAATCTTTTTATCAGAAACTCATTCAAATCTTTTATGCTATTCACCCTTACTTTCGCTAGAATATCTGTTAGACCAGTAATGGTATAAACTTGCGTTATCCCTTCTACTTTCAAAATCTCTTTTGCAATCATATCTTGATCTTTGCCAATTCCCTCTATGTGGTCTTTTCCAACACTGATTAAAATCCATGCTTGAACCATTCTTCCTAATTTGATTTCATCAATATCAATAGTATACTTTTTTATAACTTTGTTTTGCTCAAGTTTCTTGATTCTGTGGTGTATAGTAGTTATAGGCAGATTTAGTTTTCTTGAAAGCTTGCTAGTTGAAAGTTTAGAATCTTCTCTTAGTGCACGTATTATCTTATTATCTTTATCGTCGATTCTTAATTCCATTTTTCCGATTATCTTCTATTTATGGAACAAACATTCCACTATTTAAATACTTTTTGGTTTTTTAGGCATATTATTCCTTATTTTCTCACATATTCTTATATACAACTAATCATTAAACCCATTAGAGACAAAATGGTTAAAGGAACTCCTGAAGAAACAAAAAATTCCATGGAGAGGATGTATCAAGATAGGACTCTTGTAACTCTACCAGGAATTCTTTCAAGTATGTTTGGAGTTTTATTTGGGATTACAGCAATTTATCATACAATCCATTTATTTAAAGGAAAAAAAAGTGGAATCTGGACAAGATTAGCAATTTTGATAGAATACACCACTGCTTCCATCTTAATCTGTATCCCATTTAACAAACCAGTTCTAGGATTACTGGTTGGATCTTCAATTGGAATTCTAATTAATCTCCTCGATTTTATCTTAGAACAATTTCAGATTCACCCAACAAGAAAATTAAATAAAAAATCAAAAAAATAAATCAAAAATTTTGAAATTAAATTTTAGGAGGTATAAAAATGAAAACCTTGGACCAAAGCGTTACAGTTAATCAATTAGGAGAACCAGTCATAAAAGTTAGCAAAGACAACAGAATTGAAGTAGATTTTGAATGGTTATTGAAGTATGGGGGATATCCTGCGACCTCAGTTCTTGCACCCGCACTAGAAATTTCTGGGATTCACTACCAATTTTCCCACCAATCTGGAAAATCCAAGATAGTGAGAAGCCTGTTAAGAGGTTTAACCAATTATGTAAAACAATATGGCGAAATGAGTGTCAGAACATTTGCAGAATCTCAATATTTCAGAACATCCAAATCTTCAGCACAAGCAGCATAGCTAACCCCAAAAAAATGGAATCTGAATTAGAATTTGCTGATTTGAAAAAACAGAAGATTCAAGATTTAGAAAAGCAAGAAGCTGAATTAGATGAACTCTGCGATGAAGAACTTTATTTAACTTAGTTTTTATTTTAATTTACTTTGCTCGCAGATCAAGTTCATTCTGCAAGAGGGTAAGTGATTGACTTGCAAAATACATAACTTTTCCCAAAGAAATCTTCTGGGTAATTTTTTCAACAGATTTCTTCTCCTGTTTTGGGATTCCTTCATGATCTCCAAGAACAAAAACAGAGTTATTGTCAAGTTTAGCATTTCTCAATTGTTCACCACTAACATCTAACAAGTAAATGCTTTTTCCTTCTTTCTTTAAATCCTCAACAACATCAAGAAAACTTTTTCTTTCAATGAAACATGAATCAAAAACTTCTATTTTCTGGCCTTTCTTGTATTTGTAAAGCATCTTCTTGATTAATCCAGCAACATCTTTCTTAGAAAAAAAATCTTTGTTTTTTTCATTTATCTCCAATATAATGTGTTTTGGTGGATCTGGCTGTCCATAAAAAACAAGATGAAGCCTTACTTCTGGCCTTATTGCATTTGAGACAAAAAAGCTATTAATAACAAAATGGCACACAATATCCATTCTTCCAGCATCTTTTAATCTTGAATCATCAAAATTCCCTGTTGTACATGCTTTTGATGAAAAATAGATGAATTCTCTCATGTTTATTCTAAACATACAAGATTTTTAAACTTATATCTATAATTTATGATGCTCCACATTTTCGAAACATCCTTCTAGAACAAAAACATACAAACCACATAAAAACTGAAAATTTATAACCCAAAAGTCTTCTGGAACTCTTTCATCTGCAAAAGGCTAGTTAAAAAGTCTTTTCCTTTCTTGGTTATAGCAATCTGTTTCTTCTCTTTCTCAAAAGTCTCATTCACCAGTCCTTTGCTCTTCATTTCCCCTAGATACGCCTTCATTTGAGCATAAGAAAGATTAGATTTATACATTAAATGCGTTGGTTTTATCTGCCCATTTTTTTCAGAAATGCATTTAAGCATATCCAGAATAATATCTACCCTAGTTCTTTTTGAGTCTCTTACCATGGTAAAATATGACTATCATTAGATACAAGAGGATTATAAATGCTACTAATTGGAGCAAGCCCGCCAGTATATATGTTGCGGGATTTATAGCCACAAAGACAAGCAGCATATAGCTTATGAACAGAATGATGAAAGCGATTGACAAAACTAAAGATCTTTTTAAATTTACTTTTCTATAAACACGATAGTAATTAAAGGAAATGATTAAAGAGAATAAGGCAGCTGTAGCAGCGAAGAAATGAAATGCCACTGAAGTCAATATTGCCAATACCATGATTAAGTAGATTACTATCAAATGATTTAATCTTGAAACTTTATTGTTCTTTTTTGAATTGTTATATAAAAAATAAAACCCTAACAAAGCAAATAGCCTATAAAAAAAGCCAGCCACATAGTTCACTATCTCCAATGGCCTTGTAGCCCTAGAGGCGATTATTACATTTCCAAGATGGAAAAAGCTAGTCAAATCATAGTAAATCTTAAGGTTCATGAATATCTCAAAGAATTCGCCTAAACCAATCAGCAAAAAAGATATCCCTAGATAAAAGAAGCTCTTGTTTTTGCTTAACTTATAATAACTCCAGCTGGTTATAGTAAAAGCTACAAGTATGATAAAACTAAAAAAATCTATTATCAAATCAGGCGCAAAAAACCACTGTGGAGGCAGAATTAATCCCATCCTCGATAAAACTTTTTTCACTTTAAAAACTTTATGAATTTGAATTCTATATCTTGATTATGTATCTCCTTTTCACAATTGATTTAAAAACCAAGTCTCTAGTGTTTTTGGAGGTGAAAAAATGCAGATTCAACACAAACAAAATCTGACCGGAGATCAAACAGAAGATACAAAACAACTCTTAAGATACATAACTGGAAAAAGTTCAAAAATGCCTAGACTGGACAAAGGACAACAAAGAGAAATTTTGATGTTAACAAATTTAGGCCTTAAAAACTATGAAATACAATATCTCATGCATCTCAAGAACAAAGAGAAGTTGGAACAGAAGTGGAAGAGGTAGTATTCTCTTTCCTTTGACAAGCAAAAAACGCAGGCGTAACCTGATTTAATTTGCTCTTAAATTTTTTAGCATAGAACAAACCTTACAAACTTCATTCCTAGAAGGCTCACCGCACTCCTTGCAGTAAACTAATTTTCCAATAATCTTTTTCCGCATCTCTTTTTGAATATCAAGAAAATTCAAGACCAAATTTTCTTTCAAGTTGGAATTTTCTTTTTCGAGGATGTCCAATTCTTTTCTTATCTTATGCCTCAAAGCTCCAACAACGCAGGGGCATCTTTGATAAAGGACAGGAAAGTTATTTTTTCTAGAATAAAGTTCAACATCTTTCTCTTTCATGAAATACAAAGGTTTTATTCTCGCGACAAATTTCTTATCTTTGATACTTCCAGTCAAAGGTCCAAGATTAATCCCAAGCATCGGATTTCCATGCATGAGATTCATGAAAACATTCTGAGCTTCATCATCAAGATTATGGCCTGTAGCAATCTTGTCTGCCCCAAGCTCACGAGATTTTTTATTGATAATCCACCTCCTTATTATCCCACAAACAGTGCATTGTCTTAATTTGGCTTTTTCTTTTAAAACAGATTTGACATAACACATAGCATAACCGATTTCTTTTCTTACATCGTAGACATGCAATGGAATCTTATGTTCAAGACAAAACTTTCTGACATCTAGCTCATTTTCATCGCTCCATTTTCCCATAAGCAGGTTGATATGGATTGCATGGACATTATATCCAAATTTTCTAAGAAGATAAGTTACAACAGTAGAATCCTTGCCTCCAGACATTGCTACAACAATCTTGTCATTCTTCGAAACAAGATTGTACTTTTTGATGGTCTTTTTTACTTTAAGTTCAAATTCACTTGGTTTCATAAAATCCTAAATACAACTAACTTAAAAACATTTTTAAATCTCCTAAACATAATTTGAGTATAAAAAAGAGGGTAAAATGCAATACGAGGATTATGTTCACTTAAATTACACACCAAGGAAATCTGATTTAATCTGTGAGTTCTACGCAGATCCCTCTAAAAATCAGACTCTAAAAAGAGCAGCTGGAGCAGTCGCATCTGAATCTTCTGTCGGAACCTGGACAAATGTTACTACATCTACAAAAAAAACAGGAAAACTTGCTGCAAAAGTTTATGAAATTAATAGTAAAAACAGGATTTTCAAAATAGCTTACCCTATTGATTTATTTGAACCAGGGAACATGCCCCAAATACTTTCAAGCATAGCTGGGAATATATTCGGGATGAAGATTGTAGATAACTTAAAATTATTAGATATACATTTTCCAGAAAAAATAATCAATAGTTTTAAAGGCCCAGAATATGGAATTCTTGGAATTAGAAAAAAACTCAAGATAATTGACAGGCCATTAGTAGGAACAATAGTCAAACCAAAAGTAGGTTTGCACCCAAAAGAACAGGCAAGAGTAGCTTACAATGCCTGGATTGGTGGCTGTGACATAGTAAAAGATGATGAGAATCTTTCAAGTCTCAAGTTCAATAAATTCAGAACCAGAGTTATAGAAGTCCTAAAAACTAAGGAAAAAGCTGAAAAAATTACTGGTGAGAAAAAGATGTACATGCCCAACATCACCGCTGAAACATTTGAGATGTTAAGAAGGATGAAGTTCGTTAAAGACCATGGAGGAATTTGCACGATGGTAGACATTTTAACAATGGGCTGGAGTTCTTTACAAACTGTTCGGAATTATAATGATGATCTGAAATTGATTATTCATGCCCATAGGGCAGGCCACGCAGCATTAACTAGAGAAAGAAAACATGGAATTTCAATGTTAACCATATCAAAAATATCAAGACTAATAGGAGTAGATCAATTGCATATCGGAACAATGATTGGAAAAATGCAGGGAAAAGAAGAAATCCCCATTATTGACCAGGAAATAGAAGAATCAATGATTATGCCAAAAAAAGGACTTTTCTTCATAAAAGGGGGCCATATGTTGGAACAAAACTGGGGCAAGATAAAACCAGTTTTTGCTGTCTGCTCAGGAGGTTTAAATCCAGTTCATGCCCCATATTTAATAAATCATCTCGGAAGAAACATCATCTTGCAGTTTGGCGGCGGCATTCATGGACATAAGATGGGAACAATCGCTGGTTCAAGAGCATGCAGACAAGCTGTTAATGCAACTTTAAATGGAATTTCTCTACAAGACTACGCATTAAATCACAAAGAACTTGCTCAAGCACTAAAACAATGGGACTAAAAGATTTTCATTTTTTGGCAATTCTCCACATTAACTCAAAATAATTCCGATAACCATCTGCAATCTCTTTATTTTTTATAACAATCGCAATTGGTTTCTTGGCCCAGAGAATTATGGCAGTTTTATCTCCATAAATATTAACAGCAACCGGGCTTGAATACTTTTTAGGAAGATATTTTATTTCAGCTAAAGGAATTTTTTTCATCTCCCTGTCCTCTGCAATTATCCTCACCCTTACTTTTTTCTCTTTTCTTGCTTTGTCATACCACTTAAAATAAAAATTTAGGGTTTCATATGCTTTTGAAGAAGCTCCAAGAATCAATATTTCTTTGTTACTCAGCTGATCCTCAAAAATACTTTTCAACCCTTCCTTGCCTTTATAAAAATTTGTTTCTTCTTTTTCCTTTGTTTTAAGATATTTAAATCCCAAATCTTGGATAAACGGACCAAGTATATCTTCTTTCTCTTTTATAATTTGCATAATCCTGCTGGGATTAACTGCCTGAAACAATTTCCTATTGTTCTTGAGAATATATCCCACAAGACCTTTTTTAATCAGCATCTCAGTAGTATCATAAACTGTTCTTCTATGCAAACCGCTATTCCTTGAAATTTCTCCAGCTAAACTAGGCCCAAGATCTAATAATGAAAGATAGACTTTAGACTCATTCTCAGTTAAACCCGCTTCTTTCAATTCATTTACCATAAACTTGAGATATTTACTTGTTTATATATTTTTCTAATGTGGAGGTAAATATCACCACACAAATCTAAATACATTTTTGTATCTAGTATATTGAGCGAAATAATAAATTTAACAGGAGGTTAAAATGACAGAAAAATTAGAAAAACAGATAATAGAATTAATTGCAACTGATAGATTAAGCATTCCCATGTCTAGTCTTTCAAGCAAATTAACAAGAACCAAACAAAAACTAGCAGAGCATATGGACTTATCGGAACATGACAATGATTATGTTGGTGAAAGAGTATATGCCCGAGTTGAAGAAGAATACAGTACTCAAAAAGCTAGAACCATAAGAGAAGCTGTTGA
>Ga0268276_1001665_pt1 | contig 21078 bp, 20 predicted proteins | sample saktaG_4_FD_190145 | JGI IMG/M metagenome (GOLD analysis project Ga0268276, IMG submission 190145) | Saline water microbial communities from Sakinaw Lake, British Columbia, Canada - sak_2010_1_5_45m | ecosystem: Environmental > Aquatic > Non-marine Saline and Alkaline > Saline ... | reverse complement strand
CCCCTTCAATGGGTTCTAGTCCGAGTAATGCTCTGGATTCATTTAAGGTCATGATCCCTAGGCTCATCAGTTTTTCGATGGCACTCACTTTTGTATTCCAACTTGCATACTGCAATCGCTCACTATAGAAAATAATCTCCTCACCACGAGACAGCTCGTTTTCGGTGAGTAATCCCAAAGAAAAAGCCTCTGATAGCTGAATTGCTAGAGGCTCAATCGTTGATTCATAAAAAGAGTTAAAATCCTCTTCGGTAAATTTGTTCGCAAATATCGGTGCAGATACTCCAAAGTAATCCAAGATCTTTGATTGTAAAAACTCAAGTGTTTCCTTGTCAATTAACTTTGGATCAACTGTTAAAGGTACATATTCAGACTTTAAATCAATTGGGATGATAGAACTACCTTTTGTCAAGATTGAATCATTTAAAGCAATATCGAATAGTTCACGTTGTTTCTTCTTATCCACTTCTGACAGCATACCATTCATCTTGATGATACCTTTAATCTGCATCGATGATTTAACCGCATTTTCAATTCCTTGTAAAACGTTCTCGTTGATTGAGATAGTTTTTAAAATTGCTTCATGATCACCACTTGATCCATTTCCACCAAAGATATCATTCGAACCGAAGTATTTTCTTAAGTGAATTACATTCTCATAGGGCAATGTGAATTGTCTACCATCATCGAAATAGAACTTGATGTAAAACGAATCAAGATTATCTACTAATGCTTCAACGAGAATTGGTCTAAGTGGATAAAGTGCTTTGATGGTTCCGTTTTGCGAATCAAACATTGGATAAACAAACACATTATCATTCAACAATAACAATGTAATAATCTTATACACAAAGTTATAAGGTGTCATGAGTGGGTTTGGATGATGCTTTAAAATAAAAGACAGTCTACCACTTTTCTCGGTAACTGTCTTATCTGATTCAGTTTTGATGTATCTCGGTTTGAGTTTAGCACATTGACTGGCCACTCGATCAATACATATCTTCACCACATCACTTTTTGAGATATTCGTTCCAAACGGTGAGAAGTAGTTATTAGTTCCACTTAATAGTTGGAAAGTGTCTGTTGACCCTTCTTTTTTCTTTCTTGAAAATATGCCCATTGTTATCATCCTACTAATCTATTATTTTAAAATCAAAAAAATGTTGCATATCAATTATTTTCTTAATTTCCTTTTCCGAAAATTTATGTGTTCTTAATTTATTAGTCGTTTTAGAGTATACAGTTCTCATCTGGTAAATGGGTATATGTTTCTTCTCAGCGGCACTAACTAATAAATATATATCTGTATCACTCATAAATTCACCTAAATATATCCCCAAAATTGGGACAGAAGCTAACACAGTATGGTCATAGCCGTTAATAACATTTCCTACTATTACTCGCCATTCTCTTTCGTATGACCAATTGGGATTTTTGTTAACTGCTAAGTGGTCTCTAACTCCACGATTCTTATAGAAGAAATCTTCATCGTTATACATATTCAAACCATTTATAATGGATTCGCGATTAATATTTTCATCCTTTTCAGATTCCTTAATCATTTCATCAGTATAATCAAACGCTTTGGTATTGTAATTCACGGGGAGTATTCTTTTATGAAATTCTTTGAACTTATTCCATGTTTCAATACTAACTTCTTCATCGGTGATATTAAAAGTGTCAATAAGAATTTTGATTTCTTGATCAACGAATATGTCTAGTGCTTCATTTAGATTTTGGTAACAATATTCAACAGCAAATCCTTTTGCGTTATCTGCATAATGAGACCACATTGTTGAATTAGTTACCTGCTCCGAAAGGGAAGCTACATAATTCAATCTTTTCGTTATTTGCGTTGAGAATCTATTAATTTGATACAATGCTGAATTGTCCTTTATTAAATTTTCAGATTCTTTTTTATGCAACACCATTTTTTTTATATTAAATGTTAAATATCCATCGTAAGGATCATTAAAAGTAATTGGTAAAGAAGCCCAAAAATCATTTGAGATGAAAGATTCAATGTTTCTTTGGTTTGATACTCGATATCGATAAAAATGTACATCTCCATTAATTTCAATGTTTTCAGTATAATCACCATCGGAATGAATGATCATCTCGCGAGTATAAAAACCATTTTTAACAATCCTTTTTATAAATCGTCTTTTATCCATCAGAAGCCCTCCCAAAATAATTCATTTACTATTTATTATTTTACCATGTTTTCGTAATCATTTCTATATCGATTTAGTACAGCATAAGCGATTATAAGTGCAACTGTTCCATCAATACGTTTATACTTAGAGTTAAGCTTCGAGGGTTGAATATTTCCATTCAGATCCACTTTAGCTTGTGTATTTGAAAGACACCATTTTAAGATTGGATTATTATCATAGATAAGCGAGTTATTTTTCAGATCTGCTTCTAATTGTTTCATTGGTTCTGATAGTGAATAAATTCCTTGTCGGACCTTTTCCATATTAAATCCAAGATCTTCCATTTCCTTAATCCAGTACTGTGAGTTCCATGGATCGAATCCAACCCATAAAGGTCTAATTTGATACTCTTGTATCATCTTCATGAACCAAGCAGTCACTAAACTGAAATCATTTTGACTTCCTCCAGTTAATGTAATAAATCCTCTTTTTACCCAGATATCGTATGGTACGTTGTCTTCATCTATTCTTTTCTTAAGAACTTCACTTGGCATAAAGAAATGAGGTATAACATACTTTCGATTGTCATCCTTCTTCTGAACCAACAGTACTGCTGCAGTTAAATCTGTTGTTGACGACAAATCAACCCCACCAATTGCATAACTATTTTTAAGATAATTGATATCGTATTTTAGTTCATTGTTTAAATCATCAAATGATAACCATGCACCTTGATCGACTTGTTTGATATTGAAGTCTTTACAAAGCATAGTCACCCTTGTTGAGTGATCGTTTTTTGATTTGTTCATCACATCATCTAAATAGGATTTTGTTTTTACAATACCTAAACTTGGATTCGATTTAATCCATGTCTTTTTATCATCATAGATTTCTTGAGTTGAATCTTGAGTATATAGCCAAGGCAGTACTCTCTCATCTTGTATTTCGCCTTTGAGCATCTTCCTGCAGTACTCCAACTTATTGTCTAGAAATCCTCCAACTGTAGTTCCTTCTGTTGTAATGATGAAGATGAGTGGTTCTTTCTTTGTTGATTGACTTTGCTTAATGGAGTCATACACTTTGGAATCTGTCATCTCATGAACTTCATCAATACAACCAACTTCAATGTTATAACCATCTTTATTTCTGCTTTGAGCAGACAATTTTTTGATTTTATTCTTTGTTTTAGGAGAATAGATAAAGAATATATTTTTTTTGCTTCTTTTTTCATTTGATAATGAAGGTGATTGTTCTCTCATGTTGTTTATTTCTTCAAAGAGAATGTTCGCTTGTTCACTTGTATTGGATGCACAAACGATATCTACTCCACCTTTAGATAAGAAAAACTCTGCTAAGTCAATCCCAGCGACAAAGGTTGTCTTTCCATTCTTGCGAGCAACAAGCAAAATGACTTCATTAAATCTTCTTAACCCAGTCTCTTTAATCTTGAACCCATATGCTATCTGGATGATTGCTTTCTCCCATAGTTCCAAGATGAATGGCTGACCATTGAATGGTGACTTGGTGTGCTTACAAAATGTCTCAATAAAATCAACTCGAAGATTGCCTGGTGTTTCATCAAATGTATATCTTGAATTATCCAAATCAGAAATCAATAAATCGAGTTGTTTTAATAATTCTTCACCAACGAGGATATGACCAACTTCAATTTGGTACCTGTATTCTAATAAATAATTCATCAGACGCTTGCTCGCTTTAAGAACTCATCAAATTCATCGTTACCATCAACAATATTCTTTCCCATAATAGAATTCAATGTCTTGATAACTGTCCCATATGAATTAATTAGTTTTGTATAATACTTAGCTGATTCAGTTTGTCTTTGAGCACCTTTACTCGAAACTTGGACTGATCCATACTTTCGGATTTGTTCCTGAAGAATCCCAAGTTCAATCTTCATGAATGCTGCTTGCTCAACTAAACTATCAACAAGTTGAGTTTTATTCTCATCAACTGATGAAAAAAGCGACCGAAGTCGCTCAAGTTCTATATTGATATCAGAAATCTTTGACACAATAACACCTCATTCAAAAAGAGATTCTGGACAAATCACAACTGGACCTACTGCACTTATTCCAAACACTTGATGTGCTAAATCATTAAATGCCATCTTATGAAGAATACCTTCTTCATTAACGATTACAATGTGATTTGGGACATGAATCGGATAAATTTCTATATACCCTTGAACTTGGTTTTGTAATTCATCAAGTTCAAATGTCTTTCCCTTAGGTTTGAGTAACTGAAGTGTATTGTCTATCTTAAGTACTAGTGCTTTATCAAAATGAATACCACTAAGATAAATTCTTAATGGTACGACTGTTTTTGTATTGCACTCGGAACAGCAAGACCCACTATTAATGGGTTGTGCATTATGTGAATCGCCTATAATTTCTTTATTGCAAATACTGCACTTCATCGTTAATTACCTCTATTAAGTCTTCCTCTGGTACAACAGCAAGGTCTCCCCATGTTCCATGTAGTTGATCGAGTCCATCGATGTATTCAACGACTCCTTCTCTACCGTTGTAATGGTCTTCGCCTTTCATATCAATGATTCTGATTCTATCTCCTATTTTATACACGTTATTAACCTCCTATGGTCATTTATATATATCACTCTAATGAGATGAAATAGTAAAAAAATGAAAAACAAGTTTTTCAACTAAAGAGGCGTTGCCTCTTTTTTGTTTGCTTGAAATTTGATAAAATAGACGTATGAATAATGTTGAATATGCAAAGCGAGATGCTTTTAAACTTCAGTTGCTTCAATCTGCTGAAGTGGGTCAAAAGGTCTACGAGAACACACTCAATAAATTAAATAATTGTTCCTATGCTAGAACTCTTGAAGACAAGTTTACGATTCAAGACATTTTTTCTAACTATTGGGATGATTTTTGTCAATTAAATAGCGATAAAGTAATCCGCCCTGCAATTATCACCAATGTGGAAAGAATGATTGCTTGCCGAGATTTAAGTAAGGGGTATATTTTTTATGAATGTCCAACTTGTGAGAATTTTCATATCAGTGGCTTAAGTTGTCATTCTAGGTTTTGTCCAAGTTGTGGTAAAGTTTACAGAGAACGACGAGCGAACGAAATTGCTAAAAAATGCTTAAATGTACCTCACAGACAGTTTGTGTTTTCGATTGCGAAAGAACAACGCGATTATTTTAGAAGATACCGTGTTCTCTATGATGAATTATTTCATGCGGTAAACGATGTGTTTGAATATTTGATTCAAGGTAAATCTAAAATTGCTCAAATAGAAGATCGAGAATTAGGATATATGATGTTTCTTCATACCTTTGGTAGGGATTTAAAACACAACCCTCATATTCATGTTTTAATTGCGGAAAGAGTCATTGATAATGACTTGTTAGTGAAACGTTTTGAATATTTTGACTTTGAAGTTTTAAGAAAAGCTTTTATGAATCAATTGTTGAAAAGATTCTATCAATATTTGAAAATTCATACTTCAAAGAATGTATTAATCAAGTTTTCTAAGTTAAGAAATTATCTATATCAAACTTATCCTTCTGGTTTCTACACTCATGGACCGAAACTGAAAAATAATTCTCGAATCAGTATTAAAAATGTCACGAAGTATATCGCTAGGTATGCTGGCCATCCGGCTATCGCAGAATCAAGAATTACAAATGTGGATTATGATAACCACACAGTAACTTATTACTATGACCCTCACGAAGATGATAATAACGAAATCATTGAAGAAAAACTAGGCAGACAATTTGTGACAGAATCTGTGTTTGATTTTATCGAGAAGCTCATCATTCACATCCCTGATAAAGGATTCCATACTGTCAGGTATTATGGCTTCTATGCTAATAAATCTAATAAAACAATTCCTAGTTTCTTGAAACTCTATTCTCTTTCTGACTTAAAGAAATTATCAAATCGTTTGTTTTGGAGAATAAATCTTATTCTTACTTACAAATACGATCCTCTTCTTTGCGAATGCGGTTCCATCATGAAAGTTAATTTTAACTCGTCTTATTTTCCGAACTACTATACTGGAGGTGGCTAACATGCCTAAACATTTTAATACAATCAAACGCTTATTAACCGATGATGAAAAAAGACAAAGAGCTATCGAGTTCAATGAATTTTGTGAAGATTTCGAAACCGTAGATGTTGAGAAATTTGTAAAGAAAGTTATCTTTGATGAAACGATTATTTTGAAATGCTTGAACTGTGGTTTTCAAGAAGAAGTTGATTACGATATTATTAGTGAGTGTTGGGATGAATCGGATGGCGATTACCCTGAGTCTTACTGTATGAAGTGTAATAAACCGAAGGTCGTTCCTTTGGATGTTTATAATAAGAAAAAACACATAAAGTAATTCCTTAACTTCATCTTCTTAAGCCTACAACCCGTGGGCTTTTTTGCTTTTTGATCATACTTCTTTTTGAAATACAATTTCCTATTAAAAGAAAAAAAGAGCCAAAATTTGGCTCTTCTAATTTTTTAGTCAACTAATCTAGATCCATACATATAATAATAGTAATCACTTTCTAAAGCAGTAGATCCTAAAAGGTTAAAATTATCACTCATATCATACATTTGAATTTTCGTATATGACACTGTATAAATACGATCTTCAATCATAATCGTTCTATCAATGGAATCAAAATAGTAATAATAAGGATTTTCAGCATCTTCAACATAGTTTGTTAGCTTCGTCACTAGTTCTAAATCTCCACTTAAATAAACTTTGAATACGTAAGCACTTTGTGAAGACGAGTAGTAAGTATAAGACCATTCATATACTGGAATAACAACGTACATGAAATCTGCACCTTCAGGTTGATAGCTTACAAATGCTTTTGAATCATAAGTGACTGGTGAATAGGAGTATGTACCTTCTACAAAATAATTTGCTACAGATTCCATAGGGGTTACACCGGTATTATATAGTGATACTTTGACACCTGTAAAATAAGTCCATCCTTCTGGACTAGTCTCTGCTTGACGACCAACGCCTAAGAATAAGGAATCACTAATTTTATGTAGATAGTCAGATACGCCATCTTCATAGAATGTATCTACGACAGCTGGGTTTTGAGGATCACTTAAGTCGAGTTTATATAATGGGTCTGTGTTCACAAATGTAACAACATAAGCTGTAGCTCCATCGTAACGAACTGCAAATATTCTTTCTCCAGGTTTTCCAAGTTCTTCTGTTTCTCCTAGAAGAGGCATTGTGCCAACTGCTGTTGAATCAAGTAAGAATACTTTATTGATAACGTTATTTCTAACAGTTGTCGCATTCGTTACAGTTGTTGTAGGTTCAACTGTTGTACTTACAGTATCATCCGAGGTAGTAACCCAGTTAAAGTTCCAAACATACTTTGTAGTAGCGATTCTAAACACACCATTATATTCATCCATAGAAAATTGATTTAAAGGCATTCCAGAAACTTTACCACAAGCTTGGTATACTAAGCCATCTGTTGTAACTTCGAAACGTAAAATGTAAGTGTCTTCTTGATACGACTGTGTTTCTTCATTATAGAAGTAACGGTAAATAATCGTGTATAGGTTCGTTTCACTCATATAAATTTGATAAGAACTACCTAAATAAGCTTTTACATTGGCACCTTCAGCATCTTCAACATTCAACGATACTAACATTAAATATCCAAATGAATCATTATCGTTAGGCATGTAATAAATATTAGATGCGGCAAGTTGAATTGTTTCTTCGCCAACTGTAGAATCTGTATATTCTGGAACAAAATGATCTTCCGTATATCCATAATAGATAGCATAATTGTCAAGAACTAAATATAGGTTTCCGTTAATCATTCTTGAATCTACTAAAGAGGAACTATCAAAATACATTGTTTTAGAAATGGATACATTGTCCATATCAGATGTATCAAATACATTCACTCTTAATCCATAAGTATATGAATACCAGTAATAATAATAAGGAACTGCTTCGTCAGTTTTATTTGCTTCATCATAATGATATTCACTTGAAATAACAACGACTTTATCGTTATATTGATACATTCCAATTAAATATCCATTTTCATAAGTGTATGAATAGACGATTTGTAAGGACTCAGCGTTGATAATATAGAAATGAGAATTCGAAGTGATATAGATGTAATTTCCATCTGTCAAGACGGTATCACTTTCAAATACACCTTCCACTTGATTATTCGTCACGCTGTGTGATTTTTCCTCATTAGAATCAGCTGATGCTTGAGGATTTGCAGCTGCGGTGGTAGTCATTACTCCACTTTCTGCAGTATCTGCAAAAAGCATATCAGAATTTCTATAAAGATAATTACCTGTTGAACTTTGTTCGTCGTAATAGCTAGATAAGTATGTCTTTAATTGATCATAACTGCTAAAATTACCTACGTTATCTGGACTAGGTAATTGTGTAGTCGTGATGGCATTATTTTGACATGCAAATAAACCTAGTGATAAGAATACTAGAAGTGCAATTGTAATAAAACGTTTTAAAGAAATGATTGATTTCATTTTGATTTCCTCCTATTACTTCACTAATGTAAACAAATGAGGTTGTTGTTTTGTTGGAAAATAGTGAAATTACTTAGTTAATTCGAGAAACAATTCAATATCTTCCTTCACTAATTCTAAAGAACCTTTCCAAAAGGCTTTATCTGTGACATCAATTCCTGCTAATTTAGCAGCGTCTTCTACTGTGTTTTTACCTGTAGCACTTAATAATTTGTCATACAATGGAACAAATGTTTTTTTGTTTTCGAGATATTTCGCATATAATCCTTTTGCGAACAATAAACCAAAGGCATATGGGAAATTATAGTAACTTAAATTACCACTATAATAATGACCTTTACATGCCCACATATAAGGATGAAGGAATTCATTGTCCAGTCCATCACCGTAAGTTTTACGTTGTGCATCAAGCATCATTTCTTTTAATTCATTTTCATCAAATACCGTTTCTTTTCTTCCTTCAAACACGCTTTTTTCAAATAGGAACCTACTCATAATATCAACAATGACTTGAGTATAATCTTGGATTGAAGATTCTAATAAGTAGATTTTTTCTTCTTTGGATGTTGAGTCATTTAATGCGGCTTTATTCACGATGGTTTCACAGAAAGTAGACGCCGTTTCTGCAACAGGCATCGTATATTCAGCGTTCAATATGGATTCTGTAAAAATAGCTTCTCCATGATAAGCATGACCTAGTTCATGAGCAAGCGTAATGACATCGCCAAAAACTCCTGTGAAATTATGAAGCACTCTAGATGCTTTGACAGAATGCATATTTGAACAGAATGCACCGCCAACTTTACCTTTCTTAGGATAGTAATCTACCCAGTGATCCTTAAAAGCGGTATCTGCCATTTCATATAAACGGTTACTAAATGTTTTAAAGTTTTTTAGGATATAGGCATTGGCTTCTTCAACGGTAAATGATTTATCTACTGAACCAATTGGCGCAAATAAGTCATAAAATGGTAACCCATTTTTGTGTCCTAATAAAGTACCTTTTCGTTTTAAATATTGACGGAAAATAGGAAGATATTCTTCCATTGTAGAAAGCATCACTTCTAGTGTGATTCTTTTCATTCTAGATTGTTCTAATGCTTGATCCAAAGGAGATGTAAATCCTCTGATTTCGGATAAAGTATTGACCTCTCCTTTAATCGAATTTAATGAAAAAGAAATCGCTTGTTCTATTTTCTTATAGGCTTCAAGTTCAGCAAAATAGGCGCTTTTGCGTATTTCAGGATCTTTCTCATAAGCTAAGTTTCTTACTTCGGATAACGTAATTTCTTTTCCTCCGTAATTCACTGCGACAGTAGAAGTCAGTAAAGATTGAAGTCTTCCCCATGACATAGAACCTGTTTGTTTTAACTTTGAAATAAGAATTTCTGTTTTATCATCAAGTAAGTGAGTAGCATAAGTCCTGTTTTCTTTAATATGAAATTCATGTTCTTTCAAAAATTCATTATTTTCGATAATTTCATCTAAATTTTCAACTTTAACTAGCCATTTTTTGAAAAGAGTGTCTAGTTTAGTAAGTTGTGTAAATTTATTTTGCAAATGATTCAATGCCTTAATCGCTACTTGATTGGTAGAGTCAGTCGCTTCTGTTAAAGAGACGAATTGCATTAGCCTATCCGCAAGCGCATAAAAATCTGTTTCTTTCTTTAAATAATCAACTAATTTTGCTTCTGCGTTTTCAGTAGATACAAATACGGCTTCTTCTTTTTTCAGTTCTTCAATTGTTAGTTCTAATTTTGATAAATCTTGTAAATATTTTTCATCTTCAAAACTTTTGTAAAGTGGTGATAAATCCCATGTGTACATATTAAATCCTCCGTTTGTGATATATTCTGCTTTTGTTAAATAATATACTTTTGATAATTTTGGCCCAAATGCGTGTGATTGGTGGGTTCCCTCTTTTTCATAAGTAAATCCACACTTTTCAATCACTCTTCTTGATTTATCATTTCCTAAAAAATGTGCTACTTTGATTACTTCAAGCTTTAGTTCTAAAAAGGCGTAAGACATAACTCTCTTACAAGCTTCAGTCATGAGTCCTTGTCCTTCATAAGGTGTAGAAAGGACATAACCTATTTCGTATATTTTGTCGCCTTGTACGGAAATACGTGCATGAAGCCCAATAGAGCCAATTACTTGATGATTTTGTTTTAATTCGATGGCCCAAACATCATCAGCACTGATAAATTTTTCAATGACTTCAATCGATTCTTGAATTGATTCATGAGGTTTCCATCCTGCAAAAGGGCCAACTGTATCTAATTTTGCATATTCAAACAAATCGGCGGCATCCTCCAAAGTCCATGATCTTAAGAGTAATCGCTTGGTTTCTAGATGTTTCAACCCAAAACCTCTTTCAGGGTAAACCCTTTTGAGGCAAAGTCTATTTCGTCATCGCTATGAACAGTTAACATGATTGTATTTACAACCGCTTCATGGACTAAGGTTTCAAAATCAAATGCTTCTTCAAATTTTTTAGCGATTTTAATTTGTGGTCTGATGGCTGGTGAAATTGGAACATAGATAGTACAACAATCTGAGAAAGGTCTATTGGAAATATCTAAAGTTCCTATATTCCTTGCAATACTCATAATATCTAACTTATCATAAGCGGATAAGGGACGTATTATTAAGGAATTGGTCACTTCGGTGATACAAGACATACTTTCAAGTGTTTGCGATGCGACTTGACCGATAGAATCGCCGGTAATAATAGCCTCGGCATCTCTTCTTTTTTGTAACTGAGTAGCAATACGAATCATCATTCGCCGCATAATGGTAATCGTGTAAGATTCAGGAATGAATTGCAAAATGGATTCATGAATCTTTGTAAATGGCACAAAGTGAACTTTAATTTGATTATGAAGTGCATATTTGGATAAGACTTTAACTAAATCAACTACTTTTTGAGCAGATTCAATTGGCGTCATCGGTGTTGATTCAAAGTGGATACATTCTACTTGTAATCCTTTTTTTAATGCTAAAAAGGTCGCTACAGGAGAATCAATTCCTCCACTTAATAGGACCAAAGCTTTTCCACCCATCGGTGTTGGGTAACCACCAAGTCCTTTTATTTGATGTGTATAGATATAAGCAGCTTCTTGTCTGATTTCAACATTTAAAGTAAACTCAGGGTGATGAACATCTACAGAAAGAAAGGGGGCTTTCCTTAAAATATGCACGGATATTTCTCTTGAAATTTCCATCGAGGTTGATGGAAAGTTTTTATCAGCACGTTTTGTCTCTACTTTAAATGATGTGGATTGTTTTTTTGTCTCCATCTCAATCATTTGAAGAGCAATTTTACTAATCTCTTCGATGTCTTTTGCGCATTTTGAAATAAGACTAAAAGAATATACACCTGTCACAAAAAGAAGCCTCTCTACAGCTAATTCATAAGGAACATCTTTTAAATAAATATAGGCGCGGTCATGTTGAAAATTAAAAATGACATCTAATCCCAATAATTTTTCTTCTAATAATTCATTGACTGCTTTGATAAAATATTTTTGATTTTTTCCTTTTAAGGTTAAATCTCCGTAACGCACTAAAATTCCTTCAAACATAGGTTCCCTCGCTGATATCTTATAGATATTTTATCATAAATGTTGTATATTTCGCAAAACTATTTTATAATAATCCGGGTGATTTAAATGTTTGAAACAATTATTAAGAATGAAAGTCGAGAAATAAACAATGAGACTTTTTTGGATTATATCAGTGGGTATCTTTCTTCAGATCTAAATTACATCTCTAATTTATCCAATATGGCTGCGATCATCAAAGAGTTTTTTGAGGATATTTCTTGGGTTGGATTCTATCTTTATGATGGTGAATTATTATATTTAGGCCCTTTTCAGGGAAAGCCTGCTTGTGTTGAAATTGAACTAGGTAAAGGTGTATGCGGACAAAGTGCGCTACTAAATGAAACAAAAGTTGTCCCTAATGTATTAGAGTTTGAAGGACATATCGCTTGCGAATCAGATACTTTATCTGAAATCGTCCTTCCAATATATAAAAATAAGAAGTTATTTGGCGTACTCGATTTGGATAGTCACACACTTAATCGGTTTGATGATATTGATAAGGAAACGCTAGAAAAGGCCGTAAATCTTTTAGTTGACATTCTCTAGGTTGTAAGGTATAATATTCCGTGCGCATGTAATAAAAAGCAGTTGTTTTTAAATCGTTAGATAGCGATTGTTCCTAGTAGGTTTGGTAGTACTGTTAACTGCTTAACAAGAAACCATTTAAACAATCACGTTATCGAATTTAGAAGCTCCTCATTGTTACACGTAATAAATTATAGGAGGATTATATATGTCAAGATTTACAGGATCAGATTGGAAAGTCAGCCGTCGTTTAGGCTACTCTGTATCTGAAACAGGAAAAGAATTAAACAAACGTCCTTACGCTCCTGGTCAACATGGGCAAAAACGTTCAAAACAATCTGAGTATGGTGTTCAATTACAAGAGAAACAACGCGTAAGATATACTTATGGCGTAAACGAAAAACAATTCCGCAAAACTTTCAACGAAGCAAAAAAAATGGATGGAAAACAAGGTGCTAACTTCTTATTCTTATTAGAATCAAGAATTGACAATCTAGTATACCGTTCTGGATTTGCTAAAACAAGACAACAAGCAAGACAACTTGTAAACCACGGTCATATCTTATTAGATGGAAAGAAAGCTTCAATCCCATCTATGAGAGTAAAACCTGGTCAAGTGATTTCCGTAAAAGAAACTTCTAAAGACTTAGTAATTATCAAAGCAGCTTTAGAATCAGTTATCAGCCGTCTTGAATTCATTTCATTCGATGACAACACAAATAGCGCTACTTACTTACGTTTACCAGATAGAGCAGAAATTTTACCAGAAATCAAAGAAAACTTAATCGTTGAACTTTACAACAAGTAAAAAAATATAGTGCATCCTTCGGGTTGCACTTTTTTTTTCATTTTTTTTTATAAAAAAATGAAAAACAAGTTTTTCAACTAAAGAGGCATTGCCTCTTTTTTGTTTGAGTAAAATTTGATAAAATATACTTATGAATAATGTTGAGTATGCAAAACGAGATGCTTTTAAAGTTCAGTTGATAAAAGCTTCTGAATCTGGACAAAAAGTCTACGAAAATACAATTAATCGATTAAATAATTGTCCCTATGCCAGAATGATCGATAATAAGTTTACGATCAAGGACATTTTTTCCACTTATTGGGATTCTTTTTGCAGGCTAAATAGCCAAAAAGTAATCCGACCTGCGATTCTTACTAATATTGAAAGAATGATTGCTTGTAGAGACTTAAGTAAGGGATATATTTTTTATGAATGTCCAACATGTGATAATTACCATATCAGTGGCTTAAGTTGTCATTCTCGGTTTTGCCCTAGTTGTGGTAAAGTTTACCGAGAAAGACGAGCGAACGAAATTGCAAAAAAATGTATCAATGTTCCTCACAGACAGTTCGTCTTTTCGATTGCGAAAGAACTAAGAGATTATTTTAGATGGTACCGTGATCTCTATGATGAGTTATTTCATGCGGTAAATGATGTGTTTGAATATTTGATTCAAGGTAAATCTAAAATTGCTCAAAGAGAAGATCGAGAATTAGGATACATGATGTTTCTTCATACCTTTGGTAGGGATTTAAAACATAACCCTCACATTCATGTTTTGATTGCTGAAAGAGTTATTGATAACGACTTAAAAATGAAACGTTTTGAATATTTTGACTTTGAAGTATTAAGAAAGGCTTTTATGAATCAACTGTTGAAAAGATTCTATAAGTATCTCAAAAATCATGCTTCAAGGAAAAAATTAATCAAGTTTTCTAAGTTAAGAAATTATCTATATAAAGCCTATCCTTCCGGTTTCTACACTCATGGTCCGAAACTTAAAAACAATTCTCGAATCAGTATTAAAAATGTCATAAAATACATCTCTAGGTACGCTGGTCATCCAGCTATCGCTGAATCAAGAATTACGAATGTGGATTACGATAACCATACTATTACTTATTATTATGATCCTCATGAAGATGATAATAACGAAGTTCTTGAAGAAAAATTAGGTAGACAATTCGTAACCGAATCTGTTTTTGCTTTTATCGAAAAATTAATCATTCACATCCCCGATAAAGGATTCCACACTGTAAGGTATTATGGCTTCTATGCTAATAAATCTATTAAATCAATTCCTCATTACTTAAAACTCTTTTCTCTTTCTGATTTAAAAAAATTATCAAACCGTTTGTTTTGGCGAATTAATTTGATTCTTACTTACAAATACGACCCTCTTCTTTGCGAATGCGGTTCCATCATGAAAGTTAATTTTAACTCGTCTTATTTTCCGAACTACTATACTGGAGGTGGCTAACATGCCGAAACATTTTAATACAATCAAACGCTTATTAACCGATGATGAAAAAAGAGAAAGAGCTATGGAATTCAATGAGTTTTGTGAAGATTTCGAAACTGTAGATGTTGAGAAATTTGTAAAGAAAATAATTTATGATGAAACAATTATTTTGAAATGCTTGAACTGTGGTTTTCAAGAAGAAGTTGATTACGATATTATTAGTGAGTGTTGGGATGAGTCTGAAAGTGATTATCCTGAATCTTACTGTATGAAGTGTAATAAACCGAAGGTCGTTCCTTTGGATGTTTATAATAAGATTAAACACATAAAGTAATTCCTTAACTTTATATTCTTAAGCCTACTACTTGTAGGCTTTTTTGCTTTTTGATCATACTTCTTTTTGAAATACAATTTCCTATTAAACAAGAAAAAAGTCGCAATCGCGACTTTAATTTGGAGTACCATAAGTGATTTTCTCAAAGCCAAATGTTATTCGATACATAAATTCGCTCCAAAATGCATATTCAAATAGAACATTCAGTTTATAAAACAAACGAATTATATGAAATGAAAAGTGTACACCTGAAATAGTAATACTACATTCTGGCTTAATTTTATCGGGAAATGTAAAAGTGTTGTCTGTTTGATTAAAATATGCGTCCTTGTGGGTAATCGAATTCCTAATTGTAGAATCAAGCACTTGAATTAGTCCACAACTAAAACTCTCGTTTTCAGCTAATAAATCTTTAGTTTTTCTGTATTTTTTTGTATATTCTAGAATAGTTTTTTCAAATCCATTCTTCTTACTTGAAATAACAAAGGAATCAACATTTCCTCGATGGATAATATTGTTGTATCCAATTAGAAGATCATCTTTTTCACAAACAACTTCAAACATGAGCTCATATAGTGCCATCATTTCATCTGCAACATCTATCGAATATGAAGTACCATAGTTATCATCAACATTAAATGTATCAATTCGGTGTATGGATGGGTAGATGTTTGGAAGCAATTTAATGAATTTTCTTGTTACTTCTAAAGTTTTTTTACTGAAATCCAAATAATAATTTAATTTAAACATCATCTGTGAATATAATGCAAATTTGCTTACAGCATTTGGAATCAAAAAGATCTTTTCTTTGACAGATCGGATTTCCACAAATGTACTTTCGTTGTAAATGTTCCGAAGCCACAATTCTCTGGCTTGATGCAACACGATCAATGCATCAATAGGTGCTTTAACTTGATTTTTCAATGAATCCAACTGAATGAAGTCAGTATAATCATTACCGTTTGAGATCTGAGCTAATAGTTCGGAATATCTTTTATTGATCCATAATTTATGTACCATCACCATTGTTGGCAATACATCTATCAACTCTTTTTCAGTATCTCCAATGATATTTAAATTATAGATTCCTTCTTTACCTACCTCCTCCATTGTTTTCAAGAATGGAGAAGGTTCAGATTCGTCACTGTCTAGCTTTATTTTTTGTACGAAAAAATCTGAGGAGACTTCTAAAACATATAATGGTTTGCTTTTTGATTCTTTGAAATTAAGAATTTTGTAAGTGAACCAATTTCGCATATCTGTTGTCAATGCAAGTTTGGGATCAATGACATCAATGTGTCCCTCAATTGATGTGTTGCATTTTGGACAAGCAAAATGAATAGGAATACCTTCTTCAGAAACTTGAAAGCGCAATCGAATAGGAGTATGGCAAATTAAGCATTCTCCAACATAATTATGAACCATGTTCATTCCACCTCTCTTTTCACATATCCAGGAAAAATCTCGAATTTCAAAATATCTGCCTTCTATTTTTTAAGAGCCCACCTGTACGGTACCAAAGGGAAGCGAAAGTCATTCACACGGGGGGGGTTAAATCAAAGGAATAAATTTAATGACGTAGATTATAAATACGATAGAAAAGAATAGAAAACCAATTGTGAAGGATCCCGCTGCAATCATTTGATATATGTCTAATTTATTTGAGTTATCGATTGACTCATTTGATTTACTTATTTTTTTTATTGTAAACGATTTAACAATTTCTTCAATAGGTAATAAAGCAATGAAGAAAAAGATACAAATGAGCAATAAATAAAACGAACTACGGTTTATCCCATCTACTAAATAAAATAACTCATCTTCACCTACTTCAAGCAATACCGCTTGTTCGATAGCTGCAGTATTAAAAAAGGCTATTATGCCCAGAATACCTGATAGAAAAAACATGCACGTTGTTCTAATATTTTTCATTACAATATTTTTAGTCATCGATTTTTCTCACTTTCTTCTTGAGTTTATCAATGGAATTAATACTATCACAATAAATAAATAATGTGCTATTAACAAAAATCACAAGAATGCTTTGTTGAAATGCAAATAATGTCTGTTCAGTAATTATGTTTTTATTTGTAAAAGCATCAATAGCATTGTCAATTTGGTTTGATAATGTTTTGAAATATGAATCTTCTACTGATTTCGCTACCGGCTTCCCTGTTGAAGCAGCCGCACCATACACTGCGGGCATAATGGTTTTGAATTGTTTAACTACGGCAGGTTCATCAAGATAAGCCAAGCATACATTTTCTGCTAGATTTTGTAATGAATCTCTTAAACCTTTTGTAATTTTCTTTACTTGTGGAACGCAAAAATTCTTAATAACTACTGGTTGAACACTCATTTCACTTCACCTCTTTGATTATCATTATATCAAATAGTATTCATCTCAACAAGGTAATTTAGTATTTAACAAGTTCCCTTCTTCATCAAATTGAGTTTCTTTGCTGAAACGCTTATGCTCTTTGTTGTGACACTCTCTACAAAGCAACTCCAAATTCTCTGGATTAATGCTGACAGAAACTTCTTTGACATTATCCACACTAAGCCTTTGGATATGATGAACTTCAACTCCGATTCCACCACAACGCTCACAACGTCCATTCATATTTCTAATTTTGATTTCTCTTGCTAACTTCCAAGGGTCTGACTTATAAAAGTTATGCAGTTCCTTTGGCTTTTTCATACTTAACTCTAAGTTCTTGTGCTTTGTCTTCTACATGTTCCCAGCGAACCGGAAGATCTTCTCTACCAATATGACCATAAGCTGCTAAGGACTTGAATTTGACTTTTTCGAATTCAAGTTCTTTTCTTATATTTGATGGTGTGAAATCAAAATGCTTTTTAACAACTTCAAGCAGCTCTACGTCACTCAACTTGCCTGTTTCAAAAGTATCTATTGATAGACTGACTGGATCAGCAACTCCGATTGAATAGGACACACAAACTTCGCACCTGTTCGCTAAATTTGCCTCCACAAGGGCTTTTGCAACATACCTAGCGTAATAAGCCGCACTGCGATCAACCTTGCTTACGTCCTTGCCTGAGAAAGCACCACCGCCATGCTTTGCATACCCACCATAAGTATCCACAATTATTTTTCTACCAGTTAATCCAGAATCACCAAAAGGACCGCCTATAACAAAAGCACCAGTGGGATTGATTAATACATTGATATTTGATAAATCTTTACCTAAAAGCGGATGAAGAACTTCATTCATGATGATTTGTTTTGCAATTGACAACTCTACTCCTGGTTTTGTCTGAGCAGATACAATGATTGTTTCATAAGCTATTGGTTCATCATCTTCGTATCTAACTGAAACTTGGCATTTACCGTCTGGACCAAAGATATGTGAGTACTTATTCTTGCGGAGTGAATCTAGTTGTTTCGCAATATCATGTGCAACAACAATTGGAAGTGGCATAAGTTCTGGTGTTTCGTTACAAGCATAACCATACATCATTCCCTGATCGCCAGCACCTTGCTTGTGACTTCCTGTTTCATCGACTCCTTGAGCAATATCTGGTGATTGTTTTGATATCTTTTCCATGATAATAAATTCATTATCATATCCAATTTCTTTGATTGTTTCTCTAGCAATCTCACTATAGTTTACGGTTGCTGAAGTTGTGACTTCACCGAAAATAAAAACTAAATCATCTTTGATTGCCGATTCAACTGCTACTCTTGCATTCGGATCTTGTTCTAGAATTGCATCCAATATCGCATCACTGATTTGATCGCACATTTTATCCGGATGTCCACTAAATACTGATTCACTTGTAATGACTTTCATAAGATATACCTCTTTCTAAGTACTAAAAAAGGAAACGGAAGTTTCCTTAGAATGGTTGTTATGCTTCTACTTAATTATTACTGTCTTTGGAAGGTATGCTGAATATCTTGCATAATGATATCCTTCACTTTCTACCAGGATTCCAAAATCATGATTGTCTGATGTAACATAGATGCAATGAAATACTTCATCTTTATCACAATACATCAGTTCGACATTTTCTTTGATAAAATCATAATCGTTAAGTGGATTGCGAATGAAACACTCAAATGCATCTTTATCTAAAACAATTGTTTTTTCAATAACGAATGAATCGTGTGGAATAAGTTCTTCGCTGGTTGCTTTTCTTATAAAGTTTGTTTTCATTTTGCAATCTCCCATGCTGTATATACGCTTCTATAACTACAATCCCAAGTATCCAGGATAACTCCATCCTTACAACAAGTTACATGGCCAGCCATCTTTATAATGTATGTTCCCCTTGGATGAAGCTTTGTAAAATCTGTTCCTTTAATTCTAGGCTCTCCCTTAATTGCTTTGAAGATGAGTCTTGGATATCCTTCGAAATACTTGTACAAAAACTTTGTATCCTTGTAACTGGTAAATCCCCAATCTCTTTTGAGTTGATTAAGCTCGCGCCTACACGTGTTGTAATCGGTATTTACGGAAGTCGAAATCGCCCTTACAACACAATCGGTTGTTTTGATACCTTTTGGATGTGCATTGAATTCTTTAAACATTGTTTTTCTCCTTTACCTTTTTGAGTTACTACATATATCACTCTAAAGGCATAAAATAGCAAGCTAATTCGCTACTATAGTGAGTTTATTTGAAATTCAGGAAAACTATCTAATGGAAGCTTCTCACCATTGCTAATTAAGAAGCAGTTTTCAGCTGAACCTTTATATCTGATGTATCTTTTCACAATGACATCAACGAACCTTTCGTCTAGTTCCATTAAATATGCTTTTCTTTGAAGTTGATCAGCTGCGATCATGGTTGATCCAGATCCACCAAATAGATCTAGTACATATTCTCCAACCTTCGAAGAATTGCTAATAGCCCTACCACATAGTTCGAGTGGTTTCATCGTTGGATGGACATCATTTCGTTTTGGTTTGTTATATTCCCAAATGGTATCTTGTGTTCTATCATCGATAAAATAATGTGCTGAACCCTCTTTCCACCCATAAAGGATAGGTTCATGTCTCCAGTGATAATCTTGTCTTCCTAAAACTAAAGCATTCTTAACCCAAACTAAGCACTCAGCTAATTTGTATCCCGCATTCTTAAATGCATTTCTAAAATTAAGTCCTTCAGTATCTGCATGGCAAACATAAATGGCACCGCCAGTTTTTGTTGCTTCAAACATATGTGTAAATGCATGCAGTAAAAAAAGATAGAAAGACTCATCTTCCATCTTATCGTTTTTGATTTTACCTGCAGTTCCTTCATAATCCACATTATAAGGTGGATCAGTAAAGATCATATCTATTTTCTTTCCATCAAGTAATACGTGAACATCTTCTTTTATTGTTGAATCACCACACATGACTCGGTGATCACCTAATAGATAAATATCTCCGAGTTCCGTATATGGAGTTTCACTTAATTCAGAATCAGGATCAAAGTCATCATCACTTGCATTATCCGGAACATCTGAATGTAAATCTTCAAATCCAAACTGAAGCATATCCATATCTATATTTGATAGTTCTTCTTCTAGTTTACTGAAATCCCACGTAGCAAGTTCTGCAGTCTTGTTATCTGCCAAACGAAAGGCCTTTATTTGCGCCTGTGTGAGGTCATCAGCAACAATGCAAGGGACAAGTTCCAGACCTAACTTAAGGC
>Ga0268276_1001663_pt1 | contig 21082 bp, 20 predicted proteins | sample saktaG_4_FD_190145 | JGI IMG/M metagenome (GOLD analysis project Ga0268276, IMG submission 190145) | Saline water microbial communities from Sakinaw Lake, British Columbia, Canada - sak_2010_1_5_45m | ecosystem: Environmental > Aquatic > Non-marine Saline and Alkaline > Saline ... | reverse complement strand
TAAAGCTTCGCAGTTAGCTGTGGTTATGTTCTTGTCAGACACTGTGACTAACTTACCTTTGTCTGTAGTTTGCTCTGTGATCTCAGGACCTTGTGTTTCGTAGATGATGGTGACATAGTCTTCTGTACCACTGTCAACTGCCCCGTCATCCAACGGGGCTTCGCCCGCTTCGGCGGGCTCGGGCTCGGGGTCAGGCTCCACAATCTCAGTGGGTTCAGGTTCTTCTTCTGTCTCTGCTATGACTGGCTCCTCAACTGGGGCTGATTCCTCGGCAGTGTTTTGATTATTTAAAATTTCGTTATTTTGATTTGAATTCAAATTGGAAATTTCAAATTTCAAATTAGCTTCACTAGACAGGTCCACTGTCTTAGCTGTGTCTGTTTCCTTAATCTTCTTGTTTGTTTTCTCTTTTATGTTGTCTATGGCTTGTGTGGCTGCATGTTCTAAGTCTGAGAGGAAATACATGTTTACTGCTTTGATGAAACGGAGTGCTAACTGACCTGCCTCTAAGAGGCCTGCTGTGTTGGTTTGTGTGAAGTTTATGTCTGTGGTGTCTAGTGGGAACATACCTGCTATGTGCATACGGTCTGAGGTGGTGAGCTGGGGTGTGGAGGTTGTTTGTGGGGCTGGGTTAATATGTATGTTGGTGGCTGACTTGGGAAGCTGGACTGTGTGTGTGCTTTCTGTGATGTCTGACTTCTTGATGAGAAGTGTGTATTGAGCTTTACGGCCTGCTACTAAGGGGGTGTTGGTGGTTTGAGTGGTGGCTGTGTGGATGAGAGGTGGTTGAGATGATATTTGAGGTTTAGAGAACATCACGCTGGAGGCGGTGAACAATACAACCAGCGTGCAGACAAAAACAACTGCACCCTGAATTACCAGGCGGAGAGGAGTAAAAGAAAAATCCGAATCAAACCTCATATTCTTTTATTTTAACAAAAATACAAAGAAAAAAACACGGGGGTAAACCGTGCTAGTTGTGGATAACTTTTTAAGTACTTATTTTCGAGCTTTAATAGACTGTAAAATACCTAAGGAAATAAAATTTCCTATTAATCCCGACCCTCCATAACTTATAAATGGCAGATACAAGCCCATCACAGGAAGTAAAGACAAATTCATTCCTATATTAATAAAAAACTGCATTATCAAAACAACTGCAAACCCAGAAGCAAAAAGCCGTGGAAAATTAGATTCAGATTCAATGGCAATTTTTAAAACCCTCCACACTAAAAACCCATAAACAAAAAACAATGCCAGAACTCCCGTTATGCCCCACTCCTCAGCCAGAACTGAAAAAATAAAATCTGTGTGTGGCTCCGGTAAAAAACCGTACTGGACCTGCGAACCTTGTCCAAACCCCTGACCTAAAATTTGGCCTGAGCCTATGGCAATTTTTGTTTGATTTTGAGACCACGATGCTCCAAGATAATCATAGGGGAAAATAAAAGAAGTGATTCTTTCTTTTTGATAGTCTTCTAAAACAAATGTCCAAGATAAAGTTGCCACCAATAAAAAAGACAGAGCCAAAATTAAAAAATGATTTAACTTAATACCAGAAATAAGCAAAATGCCCAGCCATATAGTGAGTAAAACAGCGGTTCCTCCTAAATCTGGTTTTAAAAAAATTAGTAAAGCTGGGAAAAATACATAAAGGCCCGAAAAAACAATATTTCTAAATTTATACATTTCAACGTGGCGCATTGAAAAATATTTTGCCAGCAGAATTATCATCACAATTTTTGTGGGCTCATTTGGGTCCAAGGACAAAAGACCAACTTTATACCACCCCCTAGTACCCCTTATTAAAGGCGCAAAAAAATAAAGCCCCAGAAGCAAAGCCAAACATATTCCGTATAAAGCCAAAATTAAATAAGAATTATTCCTTAATATTCTATAATCAAAAAGGCTCACGGCTATCATCAAAATAAACCCAATAGCAAAAAAAATAATTTGCTTATTAAAATTTAAAAAACTGCCCTTTGCCATAGAGGCACTGTATATCCCAATCAGCCCAAAAATTGTTAACAAAACCGAGGAAATTATAATTCCCCAGTCCATTTTTCTTAAATGATTTGTAAAAACTCCCACTTATTTGATTAAATTTACGAATTGTTTTTCTGTTAGTATTTTGACGCCTATTTTTTTAGCGCGCCCGGCTTTGCTTCCAGGTTCTGATCCTACCACAACATAATCAGTTTTCAAAGACACGGATTCAGAAATATTTCCGCCCAGCTCTCTTATTTTTACTTTTGCATCATCCCTAGTCATAGTTTCTAAACTACCCGTCAAAACAAAAGTCTCACCAGCGAATTTGGAGCTTTTATTTTGTAATTTATAATTTTTTATTTTTACAGATTTTTCTAGTTTTTCTAAAAAGTTTAAATTAGTTTTATTTTGAAGCCATTCATAAAGCGACTTTGAAACAACAGGACCAATATCTGAAACAGAATCAAAGTCCTCCAGTTTTGCATTTTTTATTTTACTTATAAACCCAAATTTTTCTGCCAAATCAATGGCTGTTTGTTCCCCTACATTTCGTATTCCCAAAGCATAAATAAACCTGGCTAAACTAATTTCTTTTTTATTTTGTATAGAATTTATTAAGTTTTCTGCTGATTTTTCAGCAAATCTTTCTAGGTTTTTAATATCCCCCTCTTTTAGTTCAAACAAATCACTTGGGTCTTGCACAAGCCCTTCTTCCAAGAGCTTATCAATTATTTTGGGTCCCAAGTGGTCAATATTAAAAGCAGTACGGGAAACAAAATGATAAAAATTCCTTCTTTTTTGTGCAAAACAATTCTTATTTGGGCACCGCAATAGCACTTCACCCTCTAATTTTACTAATTTTGTGCCACAAGAAGGACATTTTTCGGGCATTTTAAAATTCTTTTCCTGTCCCGTTCTTAATTCTGGCAAAACTTTAACAATTTCGGGTATCACATCTCCTGCCCTGCCCACAACAACTGTATCCCCAATTTTTAAACCCAGCCTTTTTATTTCCTCGTCATTATGCAGAGTTGCCCTGGTAATTGTAATTCCAGTAACTTGGACGGGCTCTAAAATCGCCACCGGAGTCATGGCCCCAGTTCTGCCCACTTGAACCTTAATATCCAAAACTTTTGTGGTAGCCTGAGCCTGAGGGAATTTAAAAGCAATAGCTCCTCTTGGTGCCTTACCCACAACTCCCAGTTTTTCAAAAATTCTATTATTATTTACAACCACCACAACTCCGTCAATTTCATAATCCAATTTTTCACGTTGTTTTATCCAATGTTCTCTAAAATGTAAAATATCTTGCAAGGATTTACAAAATTTGTTGTGCTTATTTGTTTTAAAACCAAGTTTATGTAAAATTTTATGTGTGTCTTCGTGGGTTTTCTGAGCAAAGTCCCCGCCTTGACGCGAGGCAGGTGTTTTAAGGTCATAAATAAAAGAATCAAGCTTTCTATAAGCTGTAATTTTAGAGTCAAGCTGGCGCACAGAACCTGCTGCAATATTTCTAGGATTTGCATAAACCGGCAGATTGTTTTGCTTTTGAATTTTATTTATCCTTTCAAATTCTTTTTTGGTTATAAAAACCTCGCCCCGCACAACTATCCTTTGTTTTTCATTTATACTTAAAGGAATAGCCTCAACTGTTTTTAAATTCTGAGTGATGTCTTCGCCTGTTGTGCCGTCGCCCCTAGTGGAGCCTGTTTTTAATTCTCCTTTTTCATAAATTAACTCAATTGCCAGTCCGTCTATTTTAAGCTCGCAATAAAAATCTATTTCCTGCTTTTCTTTCTCTGTAAGCAACTTTGAAATTCTGGTCAGCCAATCTTCCATATCTTCTTTTGAAAAAGCATCGTTAAAAGAAAGCATTTTTTCAAAATGCTTAAACTTTTTAAACTGTTTTAATGGCTCACCCGCCACTCTTTGAGTGGGCGAATCCAAGGTCACCAAATCCGGAAACTTTTGCTCCAAGTCAAAGAGCTCTTTTTTTAAAGAATCTAAAACAGAGTCAGAAATTTCCTGCTGGTCTAAAACGTGATAAAGATGCCTATGATGATTTATAAGTTTTTTTAGCTTATCAATCCTATGTTTTACCTCTTGTTTATCCATATAAAACTTGCTGTTATAATTGTATGTCTGTATAAATATCACCGCTGTCGTTAAAAAAATTATCTGTAGCATAAATGTCTACCGTATACTCTCCACTAAAATTCGCGACATAAATAACCTCTGATGCAAATGAGTTTCCCACTATTTGTACCATGGAGCCCTCGTGCACCTTCTCTTTAGTATTAGAGTCCCAAACTGTCAATTGGACCGAAGAAACTCCTGAAATATCGTAAACATCTGCTGTTATCACCATACTATTCCCGTCAGATGGGACAACAGCCACATCTGTTACTGTGGGATATGGAGTGCCGCTTGCAGGATAAACCTCAAAGGCCAACCCTTCGGTTCCTTGAACAATATTCTTTGTTATTGGGTCTGGTGAATTGTTTTCAGCGGTAATTGTTATATAATAGGCGCCCACCTTGTCTGCTAGACGGGAACCACTAAAAGTTCCTCTTTTAGTACAATCTCCGGTGGTACTTTCAGTAATACAAAAAAGATCAACTAAGTATACGCTTGAATCAGAATCTGTATATACATTGGCCCTAACATGACTTATTTTATCATTAGTAATGGTTGTGCTAACTTCAGCAAAAATTTCAAACGAAAAAAGTCCGGCTGGAACAGATCTTGGTTGTACGGAAGCATTATCTATCCTAAAAGCGGCTCCTTCTTCTGTTTTTGAAGTTTTTGTGTTTACTTGTCTAAAAACATCATTAAAATAACCTTTGGATTCAATATCAAAATTAGAAGTGCTTCCGTCTAAACTCGGGGATACCGTGGCTGTCACATGGTAACCCTTGGTGCCGTCAAAAACAGTATCAAATTCAATCCTGCAGTTATCACACTTTTCGGGATTACAACCACCATCACTAAGAGGTGTAACAGATTTTGCATTGCAAAAAATACTGTCATCGCGTATATCGCCTGGTCCATCTTTTACTTGGCACGCTCCAGGATTATCAGTGGGGTTATAATCAAACATAGAACACAACCCCCTTTCTGCAATTTGGTCTTCCCCTAATTTGGGCTTTACCTTCCTGTCGTAATAAAGCACTTTTTCCACTCCGCTGTCAGCTGCGTAAAAAGCTACAACAGACCTGCCAATATTTCTTATAATTTTTAACTCACTGTACAAAAGTGCACTCACAGATACAATTACAGCCAAAATAATCACCATTATAAAAAAGGTTATAACCAACGAAACTCCTTTTTCTTGATTCTCTTTTGCAAAAATTTTCATATTTAAAAAATCATTTTGCGTTTAGATTTCTTTGAGAAACAGTTGTCTGGATTATTCTTGAAGGACTTTCATCATCACCCCGAGTTTTAACACCCAAAAGAATGGTAACCCGTGGTTGCTCGTCGTCTTCTTGAACAGCCCCCGCAGACCTACCAGATTCGTCGCCAGAGGGGTTCGGACTGTTGGCAACAGAGCCATCTGTACCGTTTATTCCAAATCTTATATAATCTATCTGTAAATTCCCGGAAGTCAAAGGCACGGCAGGCCCGCCATCTTTAATCTCTTGTAAAACAAACGGGGACGTATCATCATTTGGGTCTAATCTTTCCAAAAAAAACTCTTGGCAAGCATTATCATCTGACTGGTTTATAAATTTTATACCTTTATAAAATTGACAATTTTGGTCTATTCCTTCGCAGGCGGTCTCGGGCCTAGTAAGCAAATAAATATAACCGGCAAAATCTGCTCCCATACAGTTTATATCTTCTTCATCTACTGCTGTTTTTGCCATTCTTAATGCTTTTGACATATATTCCTCCACATAACTTATTTGATTCAAAAGCTCTTGGTCAGCCAGAGATTTTTTTTGATGTTGTGTGATGGACACAAAAATCATAACAGCTCCTCCAATAACAAACAAAAACACAGACATCACAACCAGCAGTTCAACTAAAGTAAATCCCTTATTTTTCATATTTTTGCTGTAAATTAGTACCAATTATATAACGTATCCTCAACCTTAATACTATTTGTCATTCCAACAGGATTTAAAATGTTCGGCTTTTCATCCCAAGAAACTTCCACAATAACCTTCATAATATAATCTGTAGAGCAATTGTTGTCCGGCAGACAATCAATTGTAATTTTCCTGATAAAGTTTGTTTCCTCCCCTGTTTCATAATTATAAAAACGACTAACTGTATCTTTTTTCAATTTATTTTTACCAAAGGCCCCCACCGGATTAGAAAAAAGACCGGTTGTCGTATAATCTACTTCACAACCTCCACCCTTGCACGCTGAAAGACCTTCGTCCCATGTATTTTCCAGAAGCCAATTATTGTCTCTTATATTTCTAATAACCTCTGCGCCTTCCTGCGCCAAATAAGCCGCCGTAAGACGATCTGCTGTGCTGGATGTCAAGATAACCATAGCCGAAAACGCACCATAAACACCTATAATGGCAATAGACAATATAAAAATTGATATAATCAATTCAATAATAGTGAAACCTTTGTTCATATTTTAAGTTTTATGCTAGTTTACTTCTACCAATCCGGCGGTATTTACCCATATAGTCCTGTCTTTATTTTTATCAGTCATCAATCCCAAAACAATGCCTATTTTAATAGAACCCGCCAGTCGTCCAGTTATTTCTACAGTTGGGCCTGGGGGCGTAAAATTTATGCTAACACTCTGTCCAGAAATATTTTTAATATCTTTTATATATAAACTCTTATTTTCCAAACTAAGCTGAACTATTTCCAGTATGCAATCCTTATCGAAATCCGATGATTCGTTACTACAAAACTGCTCTGTACCATCATATTGAGAATCTGGAAGCTCTCCCCTGTCAGCATAAATTATGTACTGCGTGTTATTGACTAAATTTATATAAACTCCGTATCCCTTCGCCTGAATTTTATTTCTCCCGTCATCTTCTATTTGCACACCAGACAGTCCTAAGTCCTCCGCTTTCCTCAAGTCTTGCGCCAGAGTATAGGAAGCTCTTGAAAGCGCAAATTGCCTTAATATTCTGGGAAAATCAGAAATTAAAATTGCAGAAAACATTGCAATTATAAAAATAGCAACTATAATTTCTACCAAACTAACCCCCTTTTCATAAAAATTTGAATCTCTATCCTCAAACATCTTTTTGTTTATTATACATTATTCAGCCCAATTAGGCCAAGCAAAAAAACAGCCCAGAGATAACTCGCATAAAGAACCCCTCCCACAAAAACATACGGTTTTTTCACTCGAGTGAAAAAACCGTACCAATTCCAAAACTATCTTTTTAATATCTATACCAGTTTAAACATTCCCTTAAGGCCTTCCTGGTTATCAATCATCTCCAGCAAACCAAAACGTACGTACTTTTGAAGCTTAAACAGTTTAACAAAGTCCCTTATCTCCTTTTCGCAATCGTATGGGTGTAAAAATAAGCTTTCCTGAATTTCATGAAAACCGCCCATTTTTAACCGGTACCTTATGGCATCTCTTCCTTTTCTACGTGTATTTGGAATATCAAAAGCTACCATACGCCATTTCCCATCCCACTTTTCCTTTCTGTCGCCCAAACGTCTGAATCTCATATTTAAAATCCTTAGCTTCCCCTTTTCACTCAAGGAGACCAGAACCGAACCGTCATAATTTTCTTTTTTCTTTATATAATTTAATCTGTTTAGTTCCTTAAGAGAATCCTTTATCTCCTCGCGTTTAAAATTCTTCCAGGCACCCGGAAACAAATCATCAATAAAAAACGCCTTCTTAAACCTATAGCTAAAAGCTGTATCAGCAGTGTAATATAAATGCAGTAATATTTTCTCTGTTATAGGATTCATTTTTAAAAGCTTATTTAATTGCTTTCTTTGAATTATAAAATGCCTGGAATTTGTCATTACCGCGAAAGCGAGAATGACAGCAGGGAAATAAAAGTAATTTCATACCTCAAGGTATTTACTATTTTATTATATCACAAAACTTACATTCAGGTACGGTTTTTTCACTCGAGTGAAAAAACCGTACCAATACTATTCGGCTTTTATTTAGTTCTATATTCAATTCTATTTTTAGTTTTGTGTTTGCCTTTGTGCTTGCTCTAGTTTTTTTCTTTTATATTTGTTTTTATTTATATTTACTTTAGTTTATTGATAGAAATCCTTGAGGTTAGGCTAAACAAAAAAACAGCCCTGACACTACATCAAGGCTGTTTTTATAATTCAGTTTTAGTCGGCTGCACAATCAGCGGTAGCAGTATCACAGTCTGCTGTTGTTCCTTTGTACCCTGTGCTATCAACACACCATGAAGTAGTATCGTTAAGAACTATTTCAAAACAAAATGCGGTTGCGGTTTCTTGTGTGCTTGAGGCTGTTCCTCCTGCAGCAATTATTGCATCTACTGGCGTTGCAAATCCAGGTGTTTCTGCTGCAAATGCATTTGCCTCATCTGAAAATCCAACATAGGTAGTTGGGCTTTGATCGTCAAAATATACTGCTGCGTTGGTCGATATGGTGGCCATATTGCCTTTAATTGCGGCATCTCTGCTTTTTGCTATATATTGAGTTACGTTAACTAATACAATTGCTGCCAAAACAGCAATAATAGCAATAACCACGATTAACTCAATAATCGTAAAACCTTTGTTTTTATTCATTTTTTGTTTAATCAATTTTATTTATAAGGTAAGTTTCTCGACCTTTTATTATATTCTTCTTATATTTTAACTATATTTTGTTATTCAAGCAAGTCGTCAACTGTGGATAAGTCCCAATCTCTTTTTGGCTATCTTAACAATATCATTAAGTCTTACATCGGACTTGATAAGATAATCTGTTTTTTTTATCCTTTTTATTATATCTGAATAGCTATCATCTTTTACGTTGGTTAAAAGTATAACCGGCAAATCAACATTATCTTTTTTTATTTGCTTTATCATTTCTATTCCGTCCAGCAAAGGTAAAAGTACATCAGAAATAATTAAGTCTGGGTTTTCTTTTTCTGCCATATTCAAACCCTCCTTGCCGTCCTGGCAAGTAAACGTTAAAAAGCCTTCCTGATCAAATTTTTGTTTAAGAATAGAAACAAAATTCTGGTCGTCTTCTACTATTAAAATTTTTTTATCACTACTTTTTTGCATAAAAATACTTTTGTCTAAAATTTTTATTGATTTAAAAAAGGATCTTGATACTCCGCATTTTCTGATTGGTCAGAATTTTGTTCATTAGCCTGCCATTGTCTAATAATTTTTTGGTAAGTATCTTTTTTAAAATTAAGAAAACTGTTATTTATTTTAGGATCTTTTTGCTCCACTATAATAATATAATTATAAAACAAAGACGCGCCTAAGACCAGGCTCAACACAACAAAAAATAAAATTACCAAAAATGCATGCCTGCCAAAAAACCATGGTATTTTTTTAAAAATACTTTTACTTAACAACAACTTTTTAAAATCAATCCTAAACTTTTTCATTTTGTTAAAGCTTTTATTGAAAAATTACCTTGTATCAATGGGTTTTTAGAATCTAATTTTAAAGACCCTGAGCTTCCCATTGATAAGTTTTCGACAGAAAGAAGAAAGGGACCTTTTTCCAATATTTCTAAAAACTTTATTACTTCAAAAAAATTGCCCTTGGTTGTAAGTTGTAAAGAAACTGTTTTATAGCTCTCTTCCTTTGAAAAAATCAAGGGAGAAATCTGCAATTCAACATTTGCACTGAGAGCGGAGTTTTCTAAAAATTCAATAAAACTAAGAGGGTTTTGCGGATCAATAAACAATTGGTCAATTTTCCGAAGATTGGACGAATAATTGTTATAATCCTTTTTAAAATTTTCAATTTCAATAACCTGATTTTCCAAACCTGCTATTCTTGTCCGCTCTAAAAAAAGCTTTTCAGACCCACTTTTTATTTTTTCAAAGCATAGCCAAATGGAAAAAAGCAGTATACCAAAAACTGTCAAAACAACTACCACCCAAACTATAACTCTTTTTTTATTAATATTTGGCTTTTTGTTTTCCATTTATGGGGTTTTTATGTCTAAGGTTAAATTAAAATTAATATTCTTTTGGCTTATCCAGCTTTCCGGAGAAAAATTAATATTTTGCATCTTTCTTTCAGCTTCAATATTATTTTTAAAGGTAAGTAACCCTTCTCTATCATCGCTTACCCCAGAAACAATAATTTCTGTTTTACCTGTCTGCTGATTTGCTTGCAAAGAAAGCTTGTTAAAATACAACCCTTCGGGCCTTTTGACAGATAATAAAACATCTATTGCACCAGATAAATTAGCTTGATTAGTATAAAAAGAATCCACTAAGGCCATTTTTTTATTATAATCCAGTATAATATATTTAAAATTCATAAATTCAGATGACCCGTTTTCTGATTGCACTTGCTGAGATAAATAGTTTTCAGAAGCAACCTCACCTAAAACAAAAAAGGCAATTGCCGACATAACAAGAAGCACACACACCAAAAAAATAAAAAGCTCAAAACACAAAATTGCAAACAGCCTTTTTTGTTGTTCCTGTCTCAAAAATTTTTTTTCTGTAATAGGTAAAAGATTAAGCATTTAGTATTAAAAAATAATTATTAAAAAGATTTATTCGCTAACATCTTTATCCATACCCCTTAAAGCCAAACCAACTGCTGTGACAAAAGACAAAGATTTTTTTTGTAATTCAAACAAATTAGCATTTTTAAAGCGACCATGTAAATTTATCCATGGATTTCCAAACTCAACTTTAATTCCCAGTTTTTTTTGTAAAAAATCATCTATACCTTTAAGGTTTGCTCCCCCGCCGGATAATATGATTTTTTCTATTTTGCTTTTTTTATCTTCCTGTACAGAAAGATGCTCGTGAAAATCATGTTCAGAATAAAAATCTAAATATTTTTGTATTTCCGCAGAAAGTTTTTCTAAAACCGGACTTATTGTTTTTGTGGCTATTTTTGCCCTGTGACTCTCTTTTTCATAATTTAGCCCATATTTAATTTTCATATTTTCGGCCTCCCTTTCAGTAATACCCAACTCCCCTGAAAGAACTTCTGTAACCTGATGAGATGAAACAGAAATAGAAGAAGCAAACCTTATAGAGTGACCAGAAAAAACAATGAAGTCTGTATTGTCCCCTCCAAAATCAACAAGAACAACCGGGCTCAAGCTTGTCTCGTCTTTTATTAAAGCCCTGGCAATTGCTTGGGTTTCTACCTCAAAAACTACAGGAATAAGGCCTGCTTTTTTAAGAACTGACACATAAGAATCAACCAACGTTTTTTCAGCAGCAACAATTAACACGTCTAAGTGGTCAAGGTGATCTACAATAGGGTCTATATTTTTAAAATCCAAATACATTTGTTCGGCTGACAGGGGGATATAATTTTCTGCTTCAAAAGGAACCGCTGATTTTAAATCCTTTTCTTCCATTTTGGGCATTTGAATTACTTGAGAAAAAGATTTTTCTTCAGGCAAAGAAACTACCACATATTTTGTTCTAAGTTTCTCTCCTTTTACTCCTGCCAAAGCTTCTTTTATATTTTTTACAAGAGCGTCTTCATTTTGAATTATTCCATCTTTTATTATATTATCTGAAATTTCTTTTTCATTAAAAGAAACCGGCACTAAAGAACCCCGTCTTTTTTTAAGCTTTATGATTTTTAAGGATGTATCGTTTATATCTAACCCAAATGTTTCGGGTTCAAGATTCAAAAATTTAAGCATTTTTATTCCTAATTATACCATTTATTTTTTCAGATGCATATTGCGTAAAACAAAAAAAATCAAAGCCAAAAATAAAACCGCTACTAATCCTAAAATGCCAAATATCAAAAACGTAAAGAAGCTGTTGCCCGTTAGGCTGTCTGCATAGTTTATATTATTTTGGTTGGCACCAGAAGCTCCAGGTTCTAATTCTTGAACCGTCTGAAAATTATTTGTCTCGGGATTAGAATTAAATGAACTGCTTGGCTTTATATTCGGCTGAAGAGAACCGGCTCTCGGGTCTGAGGGGAAATTGCCTTTTTCTTCAGCTAAAACCGCTGTTGCAGAGCAGATGAAAATGATTAATAAGGCCACCAAAAATATTTTGTTATGTTTCATTATTTTAATTACTTTTCCAGTTTAATTGCTGATAACCGGTTGTTGAAAGTGGAAAACTTGGCGGAGGAGCGTACAATAAATTAGGGTCGTATTGCGAATAAGTAATCGGATATCCTACTCCGCCAACCCAACCCCATGTCCACATACCATAAGTCATGGTAGATCCGTAAACAGTTATGCTGTTTTTAAAATTATTTGGCCAGTAATAAAATTCACAAGACCCATTTTGGGCTATCATAGCGGCATTAATTTCCAAATCATTATCTGCGTGGTAACTGACAAGAACGCTTTGCTGACCAATTAATCCCAATGAATCAGAACCGTCTTTTGCCGAATAAACTATGTTGTGGGGGATAAAAATAGAAGGCGCGGTTGCCAAAGTATAGGGCAGTGTTGCGGCAACTACAGTGACTTTACCTCTTACTGTTCCTTCTACCCAAACGTTATCCTTAACATAAATTATTCCGTTGGTAGGAAGAATAATATGGTCATACCCCGCTAAAAGAGTCCTGGTATCATAATCTGTATATTCGGGATGCACTGTTGGAACATCTAAAACGTAATCGTAACCTGGAGGGTTATATAGAGTTGTGTCGACTTTATAAATAGTGACTGTACCATCTGAATTAAATACCAAGGAATACCCCTCAACATTTGAGGGGAGAAGAAATATGCCATCATTTTCAGCCTCTTCTTGCATAACAGCTAAATCAAAAGTTAAAACTGAATAATCTACATTAGATACAGGAAACTGCCACAAGTTTTTAACATCAGGGTCGGCTGGAGGGTCTGGATTAGACCATATTCCGTCTTTCCAAGCTGGACATGGAGAACCTTGTCCGTCAGGACAATAATAACCTTCGTGTTCTGGTGGAGCATAAACATCTTTTGCCGATTTTATAGACGCGTTAGCAGAACCGTCAAAACGAATACCGCCGTTAGACATAAAGGGGCCAACTACGGTTTCCGTGTCACCTATCCAGATCGCTTCATTGCTTAAAAAAGAATATTTTGCCAATGAAGGAATTCCATATTGGACTGTAATGGTGCGAGTTGCGCTGGGAGTTCTTTCTGTGTGCCCTGTTGACTGAATCGTAACAACCGTAGAACCCGGGTTAGGAGGAGTAACAACCAAGTTAAACTCTCCTTTTTTTTCGTGAGTGTCGGTATCAATAAAATCATGCACGCCTACATCATTTACATAGTCATCTGGAAAATGGGCAAGGTGCCATTGATAATAATTGATTCCTGCTTCAGCTATTTGAAGCGCACCCTCCCTATCAATCGCTGTGCGCAACATACTAATCTTTAAAATAACGTTGTCTAAAATAGGCAACATTAAAATAGAAAAAAGACTTATGACAATCACCAGATAAAGAAGCATCCCGCCTTTTTGTAATTTATTTTTAAATTCCATACTATTTACTCACCTAAATTATCTTTTAAACTTCGTACGGCCGAACCAACACTAAAAGCAAACGTGCTTTCACTCCCTTGGGTGGTTTGTTTTAAAACCACCAAATTTATTCTCACAAACCTTATGTCGTTTATATTAACCGGCTGTTCTAGCGGGGAATTAATGCCGTCATAATCTCCATCATAATAATAAAATAAAGATTCTTCACCTAACGACAAATCTGGCTGTACGCTACTTATAGTTTCAGATTCAGAAATATAATCCAAAGGTTCACCTTCTGGCACAGTCACTCCTTTTTTTAAAATACCATCTTCTATAAAATATCTAATTTTATCCACAAGCGCAGGATTGGAACGATCTGGAGAATAAAAAACAATAGCATCTTCCCCAGCTTCAGCTATTGTAGCAGAACCATCAACTCCCGGCACAGCGCTTCTTATTTCGTTTACAAACCTTGAAGCCACCAGCCGTGCATTGTCAACATTGTCCAATGATAGATACTGCTGTTTTGAACCAGAAAAAACTATAATAAACAAAGAGGCGGTTTCAAAAATCAAAACTGAAAAAATCGCAAGTGCTACCACCATTTCTACTAAAGTAAATCCTTTTTGCGAATTTATATTCCCCATTTTATAAGTTTATTGACTTAATAAAATTTCCAGTTGACTATATCCATCTACACTAAGCCCTGTACTTACCTGTGTTTCATATCCTTCTTTACTGGCGGTAACAGTATACTCGCCTTCTGATAAACTTAAAAACATCACCTGGCCTGGAGTATAGCATCCGGAAATATAGTTTACGCTTACCCTTGTAAGGGCAGGGGTCACAGCCGAATCTTCGGTTGAAAGAAAAACTTTGTATCTAACATATCTTTTATAATTATCTGCGGGGTTAATTGTGTTGCCGGGAGTTTCATAATAATCTCCGGTTGTTCCATTTGGACCTGTAAAAACCCATGAATCAGGATCTGTAACACAATCAGGATAATCTGTAGCACCATTAGAACAATTTGATGCTGCAATTTGAAATTCTAATGTTGTACTAGCATTTTGAGAAGTTGGTTGCCAGTTTAAAATTGTATAAGCTGTTGTGGATGATGCCGTATCAAAAATTTCCGATTCAAGCCAACCTGATTCCATATAGTCATCTCCAAGTTTATCAAGCCGTAAAGCATAAGGAACTCCCAGCATAGATACATTTGAAGAATCCAAAGCACCTTCCCATGCTATTTGACTCCAAACACTTCCTCCAGTTATAGCACTACCGGTTGAGGGGCCGGCTAACTCAATGTTTACTCCTTCAATAGGGTCTCCAGAGGAAGAGTCTTTTACTATGACCAGCATACTGTTGGTAGTCTTGGGACCTAATATAAAAGTGAAGTCCTGGTCTGTGGCAGGCAAAATATTAGTCTGTTGCACAGGAGAACTGCCATAAACCATATAGTCATCTCCTATAATACCTGGGGTATAATCATCCCATTCCAAACACCTGCCAGCAACACAAACATTGCTTTCAGGAGTAATTTTTCCCAGGGAATTTGAATAATATGTTTTGTCAAATTTATAAATACTAGGGGAAGTTCCTATTAATTTTGTGCCAATTATCTCAAATCCTATATTCTGCATCACATGGCACTCCTGATCCAAAGTATAAATATTAAGCTGGCTTAAATAATCAATTGAAAAGCTTAGCCACGGGGCTATTTCCCCGCCAATAATTGTTGCATCTGGTTTTGCAGGATTTAAATTTTCTGCTGAAATAGGGGAAGTATAATCTGTAGAATATCCATTTTTTGTTACTGTTATATGATATCCGTTAACGCTGGGTAACAAAACTTCAAACAAAAATCCATCAGCGCCCGTAGTTCTTGTTATGTCAACAACTGGGTCAAGGTCATTGTTTACAATATGTATGGTCGCTCCTTCAACCGGCTGACCATAAGCATCAATAACTTTTATGGGCAATCCCCCTCTGTCTCCCAGGGTTTCGGTGTTTTCCGGGGCTACTATAGTTAAAAAATCTTCTGTTTTTCCAGTGCCCATGTTAGCGACATAAAGCTTAATTTGTTTATAATCGTTTGGGTCTGCGTCAGTGCCTAATATAGCACTTCCGTCAGTAGGATCATCCACATAACTTATGGCATAATAAATATTATAAATAACTCCATTATAATCACCAGTTGCAGGGTTTGCTAAATCAGGAAGAGTACAAGGATCTCCCCCATCAAGATACCTCTCACAAAGAGCTTGATTGCCCACAACTCCTATAGCACTATATGGTAAATTACGCACAATTTCTATATACTGGTCAGCCAAAGAAGAAACTATTGCCTGGTCTCGATAAGTCCCTATTTCTTTTATAATCAAAGCATAAACCTGAAACACTATCATTGCCAAAACTGAAAAAACAGCGATAGAAACAATTGTTTCAATAAGTGTGAGCCCTTTTTGATTAAAAATTTTTTTTATTGACATTTAGCCTATAGAGCTTAACACCGAATACATTGGTTCAATTATGGAAAAAGCAAAAATACCTACTGAAATGCCAAGCCCAACAATTAAAATTGGCTCAATTGCAGCTGATATTTTTTCCGTGGCATTAATAACTTCTTTTTCGTAAAATTCAGCCAACCTTTTTAAAATTGTTGAACTTTTCCCTGTTTCTTCGCCAACCTCAATCATTTCAATCATACCAAATGGAAAAATATTTTGGTGGGGCTTAAGAGACGAAGACAAACTTTCTCCTTTTTTAAGCTTTTCTCCAGACTCCTCTATAGCTGTTCTAAAATAATGGTTCCCCATAAGTTTTGAACATATCTCAAGGGACCTCACCAATGGGACTCCCGAGTTTATAAGAGAACTTAAAGAACGAACAAAAACAGCACAATCATTTTCCTTTATAAGCGTAGAAAAAAGCGGTATTCTTAACAAAAAGGTATCTAAAATCCATTTTCCTTGTTTTGTCTTTATAGCCGCTAAAAATCCTGCCACCAAAGCAAAAGGACTTATAATCAAGATTAACAAATGTTTAGACGCAAAATTTCCAAGTCCCAAAACAATTCTTGTATAAAAAGGAAGCTCCACGGTCATTGTGCTAAAAAATGCATTTAATTGGGGAATCACCACACTCACAATAACAATACCCACTCCTATCATTGTCAACAAAATAATTCCAGGGTAAATCATGGCTCCCTGGACCTTGGACTTCAATTCGTGCTCTTTTTCTAATTGCAAAGCCAAATCACTAAAAACTTCATCAAGCGTTCCTGCTTCCTCCCCCACCTTCACCATACTTAAAAAAAGTTCAGAAAAAATATCCGGATAAGCAGACAAAGCCTCAGATAAAGCTTGGCCCTTGTTAATCTTTTCTTTTATATCAAGCAAAGCTTTTTTAAAAGCCTTGCTTTTTGCCTGTATGGCCAGGATGTCGAAAATCTTTACTATGGAAAGACCTGTGGTGGTCATGATGTGCAAGTTCCGCGTCATCATTATTTTTTCAGCAGAAGAAACTCTCGCCTTAAAAAGAGAAAAGCCTGATGAACTGCCCTTTTCCTTTTTTTCATCTGAAGACGCTTTAACCAAAATTAAATTTTGATCTTTTAAAATTTGAGCTAATTGGCTCAAACTTTCCGCAAAAGCCTTTCCGGTTTTCGTTTCCCCGTCAATTGTTTTTGCTGTATAAAAATAATTAGGCATATTGTTTTATTCAATAATAACGCGAAGCACTTCTTCTATAGATGTAAGCCCTTGGGCTGCTTTTATAAATCCGTCTTCTGTCATTGTTAGCATTCCATCTGCTATGGCCTGATTTGTAATTTCTTTTGTGGCTGCTTTTTTAATAACCAAGGCTTTTATGGCTTCTGATACTGGTAGAACCTCGTAGATTGCCACTCTACCCCTATAGCCATCAGCAGCTTCTGCCGAAGGCATAGGCCTATAAAACCGAACATCCTCTATTTTATCACTAGCTTTTGCCAATTTTTCTATTTTTAAAAGTTTCAAAATTTTTTCTAAATCACAATGCCTGCCTAAATTTTTGGCTTCTGATGAACTTAATTTATACGGCTCTTTTTCTCCATAAAATTTTCTAACCAGCCTCTGGGCCAAAATCAAATTTACGGTAGAGGCAATTAAAAACGGTTCTGCTTTCATATCAATCAGCCTTGGTATGGCCCCAGCGGCTTCTGTGGTATGCAAGGTTGATAAAACCAAGTGGCCAGTAAGGGCAGCGTTAATTGCCAAATCGGCTGTTTCGTTGTCTCTAATCTCTCCCACCATTATAATATTTGGATCTTGCCTAAGCAAAACCCTTAACCCAGAAGCGAAAGTCAGCCCAATCTTATTATTGACCTGGGTTTGATTAATGCCTGGCATTCTGTACTCAATAGGGTCTTCAACAGTAGAAATATTTACAGCCGGGGTGTTTAAAATGTCCATTGCAGTGTACAAGGTTGTTGTTTTTCCAGAACCAGTAGGACCCGTAACCAATATCATACCTGCCGGTCTTTTTATATTATCTTTAATTTGTTGCAGTGCCTTTCCGGCCAACCCCAAATCACTCAAAGTCAATTTTTTACTATCTTCAGCCAATAATCTCATCACTACTTTTTCTCCATTAAAAACCGGCAAAACAGAAACCCTGACTGAATATTTAAAATCTTCTGTCTCAATTTTAAATCTGCCGTCTTGGGGCAATCTGTGTTCATCAAGTTTTAAATTAGAAAGTACTTTTATCCTTGCCACAACCGCAGGGCCGGCAGAAGCAGGAAGAGTCATTACAATATGAAGTATTCCGTCTATTCTGTAGCGAACCGTAATCTCTTTATCTAAGGGCTCAACGTGAACATCAGATGCTCTTTCTAAAATAGCGTGTTTTAATAAAATGTCAACAACTTTTATTATAGGCAAATCTTCGGCCGCTTTTTTCAGTTTGCCCTCTTTCTCTTCACTAGAAGCATTTTCATCGTCTTTTATATGTTTTATATCTACTGTTTCTTCCTTAACAAACTCGCCGAACTCTGTTTCCAAATTCTTTTGATATTGGGCTATTGCATTTTTTATTCCAAGAATAGTTGTTATTCTAGGCAAAATTTTTAAGGAAGGGTTTGTTTTACCTATAAACTCTATTGTCCTCAGGTCTTCTGGGTCCAGCATTGCCACTTCAAGATTGTTTTCTTTTTTACTAAAAGCAACAATATTATGCACCCTAGCAATAGACTCAGGAATCATTTTTAAAACTGCTGGCTCTATGGTTTGTTTTTCCAAGTTTATAAAAGGAATACCCAAAATATGCGACTGCACTCTACTCAAATCTTCCTGGGTTAACAGCTTGTTTAAAACCAAAACATCTCCAACATTTTTGTCAGTTTTTTTGCTCTCTTCTGTAGCTTTTTCAAACTGCACCTCTGTAGTCAGGCCTGCATCCAAAAGAAATTTTTTTAATTTTAACGGATCAACTTTCATAAAATTATAATTCTAATCATTAAGATACCTTATCAAATAGCATTTCCAAAAGCTCTCCGGCCGAGGATTGGGTTTCCTTATCACTTTCGCTCTTAGTAAATGTTTGCCACTCATTAAATATTTTTTGGTCGTTTATGTCTCTTACCGCATTTTCAAGCCTTAACCTGTCTTCAAAATCCACAGTGCCTTCGCCCAGCAAAACTTTTTCAATAAACAGTTTGCCAAAAAATATTGCTTTTTCATGATTCTCCTGAGCTTTAAGCTGGCTTTGAGCCTGATTCGACTCCAGCCTACTCAAAGAATACAATACTCCAAGATAAACATTGCTTGCCAAAAGTAAAGTAATCACTGTTATTGCAAATAATCTTGCTTTATTCATTGTCTAATTATTTAATAATACTATTTGTAGATTTTTTTCTCAACAACACAATCATCACAGTTAAAACCGCCAATAACAACATCGCTATAACTCCCAACAAAATTCTCTCTACTGTAAATATCCTCAACCAAATGTTTTTTGGTTTTAACTCTATGTTTATATGCACCCCCGAACCTTCACTAACCTGAAATTCATCACTTTTATATGGTAAATAATCTTGTACCTCAGCCGTAATATAATAATTCCCCTCAGGCACTAAAAATGAATATTTTCCGGTGTTGTCTGTTATTTGAGGATTTTCTTGCTGATATTTTGGAGCTGGCCATAATTCATACTTGGGGTACCCTCCGGGTCCTTCAGGATTTAGCCAGTAAATAGAAACTTTGACATCCTGCAAGCGCGTTTCCTTGCTTCCAGTTTTTTCATACACATAGCCTTCTGGGTCCACAACAAGAACCATAAACACAGTTTCAGAATCCAGGCTTACATCTTTATATTTTATAACTGTTTTAATTTCATAATTTCCGTCTATGGGCGGAGAATTTATTGTGGCTGTATAAATTCCATCTCCGTCAGCGTCTTCATAATCAAACTGATTAAGCACCAATTCCTTTTTGACTTCAGCATCTTTTACCTCGCCGGAAGCGGGACCGTCTTGGGGCAAATTAAACGCATCCATCAAAGAAGCAGAAAGAGCCGGAGATAAAGTAGAAGCAAAGTCCCTTAAAGATTTTTCAGAACTTACTGATTTGAAAATAATATATCCCTTCACCGATTCCGCTGGCTTGTCTGGCTTTACTGCCAAATACAGCGGTTTACTTTGTATGGTTCTTATGCTTTGTATCGGCTCCAGCTCACCGGCAAGCTGGACTTTTATATTAAGGTCAATATTGTTATTTCCTATTTTTCCAAAAACAATGTTAGTAGGTATTCTACTTTTATCTTGCCAGGTAAATTCCGATAATGGCTTGCTCTTGTCCAAGCCAACTGCACCCGACATTCCTGGAAAATTTAATTTTGCTATTTGTAATTTATCAACATCTTCGGGATTGTTAATCCCAACTTTTTCCAAAGTTTCCGCAAAATTTGGAAATTTTAAAGCAAATTCTTTTACTTTTTCAGGCAAAGGTAAAACAGCTATTTGTTCCAATTGCTTTGGAGAAAGCGCTGGCCACTGCCCATCCATTGCAGGCGGACTTCCTTCTGGCACTGACTCAGATATTGGTGGGTAAACTATCTTGGGCTGTGGGCCGGTGAGCTGGTTTACCATGTCTTGTAGTTGTTGCTTGAGCTGGTCTATTAAACCAGTAGGTGGGGTGGGCCATTCTTCAATGTTTGGGTTGATGGAACCTGAAGGTCCCCCGCCACCTGTGAAGGTGAGTGCTTGGCCTGAGGTGGTAGCTGAGTTGAGAGCGTTGTCTATGGAGTAATATCTAAAGCTGGTGTCACTGGTAAGTGTGAAACTGACTGGTGCAGAGTACACGGTGGTAGGAATGCAAGTGCTAGAGCTGTAGCAGTAGTAAGTGGCGGCACATCCAGAGCCTCCTGCGTCCACACAGGTTAAGGTGGCTGTGACGTCGTTGCCTGTTTGTGTGAGGTTTGCTGATGTAACTGGGTTGGTGGTATCTACTACATAGGTGTCTGTGCGTTCGGTG
>Ga0268276_1001662_pt1 | contig 21086 bp, 20 predicted proteins | sample saktaG_4_FD_190145 | JGI IMG/M metagenome (GOLD analysis project Ga0268276, IMG submission 190145) | Saline water microbial communities from Sakinaw Lake, British Columbia, Canada - sak_2010_1_5_45m | ecosystem: Environmental > Aquatic > Non-marine Saline and Alkaline > Saline ... | reverse complement strand
CCAAGAACGGCCATGGCCACGCGGTAACTCAGAAAATCTGAACCGAAGAGTCGAGCAATTGTGGCGACAAAGACAGGATATCCTGGTGGCACATATGTGTGTTGCTCACCATTGAATTTGTAACCGTTGCCATGCGCCAGAGATTCGCCTAGTTCCAAATATAAAGCACTGTCAGGAGAGGCCTTCCAAGAATCATTTATCACAAGGACAAAGCACGAAAGGACGACCCCGATTAGTACACACAGCCTACCCGTCGTGCTGACACCGCGCGTCGCATTAGACAATTCGGGAAACATGCTATAAACTGACAGTTTTTAACCTCTATGCTTAGTCATAATACATCATATTAACGAGATGTTATAGCTATTATAAACTACAGCGCTCAATGTATTAATAAAGTATTTAATCATTTTTAACTGAATCTATATCTAACAAATAATCCTAATACGCCAAAAATTTAACTAAAAAGTATTGACATATAATTGGAAATGGTGTGTAAAACAACTGCGAGATTGAAGCGTCATTAGCCGCGCCAGTTTCCGCAACTAGTGGCCCGAGTCCAAAAACACGAAAACGGCATCTAAATGGCCGTTCGCGTGTGTTCCACTGGGATGGAAATATAATTAAAAAGAAGCGCCTCTCTCTTATCACATGAGAAAAGCGTGTCAATAAAAAAATGCCCGGTTTCCGTTCAATCTGGAAGCCGAGAATATGGCATTTTCTAGGGCTACAAACTCCCTATTCCTTTTAGATTTACGCCACTCACTGCTTAAAGCTTTACGGGGAAAGCAGTTCATTTAAATCAATTCCGAATTTTCTCGCCAAATACAAATTTAGGAATTCCATTATAGTAGGTTTGAACGGTTGACGGATGAGGAACATTCCCGCCTGTCTCGGAGTTCGTCCACCCTTCTTGACATTGCACCTTTTGCAACAGGCAACCACGTTTGTCCATCGGTTAGATCCTCCTTGAACCTTAGGTATCACGTGATCTACCGTTAACTCAGGCGATTGAAAGGGACTTCCGCAGTATTGACAGGTAAAGCCATCTCTTATCAAGATATTGTTCCGCGAAAATGGCACTTCTCTCCGATAAATTTGTCGAATAAACTTTAATAACCGGATTACAGCAGGCAGGCGGAAAGTTCGGGTGACGCTTCTTACTATCCTGTCCGATTCTTTTAAGACCTCTACTTTACCCCTGAACAACAACGTCATAGCTCGTCTCCAGGAGATGAGCCCTATGAACTCATAGCCGGCATTCAGAACAATTACCGCATCCTTGGACAACATCTCTCGCAAGCCTCCCATCTGTTGGAAAACTGCTGCTGGTAGCCACGTACGGTTATGATTTTACAGATGGCCACCAAGACTTATTACTCAAGAGTAAAACACCTTGACCTATGTGGCCCCTAATGGGTTCGCAGTCACGTGCATAGAGCTATTGAACGCAATGTTCCTTCAACCTAATTTTGTGGCCTATCAGATCTATATCAACCAAGTCACCTTCAATATACATTATCTCGCCAAAAATACTCTTCAACGTAATCTTTCCATTAGCTGGGACCAATGACCCAACACTTTCCATGACCAACTCTTCCTTATCGTCTCGCATGATATACGCATTAGATTCGCACATTCCGTCCACACCTCCAAGAAGGTTTTTAGAGCAATCTTATCCCCATAGTTTTATGGAATCGGCGGGGCACTTGTCTTTACATTCCAGGCACGATATACATTCCTCGGGCGCTTTATCATAAACACCGAAGCTCGCCTTTTCCTTGCTGGTCTCCATGGGACAAACCTTGTTGCACGCTCCGCAACCAGTGCAATTCGTATTTCGTTCCGGAAACAAAAGGGCAAAACGATTAGTAACGGATAGGATTGCCCCAAGGGGGCAAATGACCTTGCAGAAAAACCGTCGGTGCCCCATAGCCGCTACAACTATTAGAAACAATATCACAAGTCGTACGCTCAAAGTTAGCGCATCGGCGGTTCCGTTGATCAAAGCCCACGGCACAGCGGATTGGACAGTGGCCACTGGACATAATCTACAGAAATATAGAGGGAAACCAGGTGACAAGAAGATGGGAACAGCAACTACTAGACCGGCGAAGATTAAGTATTTTATGAAACGTGTCCAACGCGGAATATCGAATTTAACATAAGGAACCTTGTACAAAAGATCCTGTGCAAGCCCAAACGGACAAATCCAACCACACATGAATCGTCCTACAGTCAAACCGGCGATGGCCACAACCGCCACCACGCTTAACGGAACCAGCCCTAATCCGACGAATTGGCCCAATATGCCAATTGGACAGGAGAACAATGCAGTTGGACAAGAATGACAATTAAGAACAGGGAAACAAATGGTTTGCCATTGAAACAGACCCAAGTTTAATAACGCCAAGCTGATGACTTGAACTTTAAGTCGGATTTTTTCCACAGACGAGTCTCCCGCTTTACTGTCGCTTTTCTGATTCGGAGATAAACGTGACCCACGTTCAGAATTAGATTCAAGTCGGACAAGGAATTCTACCTTTCAACATTCGAAGGTCAGGATAATTCGATATCAACTTTCCATCCTTGTATCGCTTAATTCCCTCAAAGGTCATCGCCCTTACAACATCCGGCTCAGAAAACCACTGCGATTCTGGGGCAAAACTTTCGGACGCGTTTTCATATCCAGGAATCTTAATGGTTATGCCAACGTTTTTTAGCTTGTCAAATTTTTCAAGATTATCATACACCAGAAACTTTCTGAAAAAGCCGCCGTACACGGCCATAGCCAATCCGAGAATTAGTAAAGTAATCGATATGATTTTTCGAATCATGACCAATCCTAAATTCTAATTTTTCTTAGGCAGACACCTAAACACGGGTGTGGGCCCATGTCAACATACTGGAATTCAGGCTGGAAAAACCATTGTAAAATGGATTATACATTGTGCGACAAACAGCCTCTTGATAGTTTCGAATTGAAAAACCCTGGAGGAATTCACTTTGATAAAACCGGTTTTATTTGTTCTGTCGGCCCCATCTGGAGCTGGTAAGTCCACATTGATCCATCGCGTCCGACTAGTTTTACCGGATATTTTTTATTCTGTTTCGTGTACGACACGTTCCCCCAGACAAGGTGAAGTTGATTCGATCGACTATCATTTTGTGAACAAACAGCAGTTCCAACAGTTGATCGATAGCCAAGGATTCCTGGAATGGAAAATGGTCCATGGTTCAATGTATGGCACTCCCTACAAACCTATAGAGGAGGCTTTGGAGAATGGCGTCAGATGTATCCTGGATATTGATGTCCAAGGGGCTCTTGAAGCGTTTCAGAAAATCAAGAATTCGGTAGGAATTTTTATCAAACCTCCCAACTTAAGTGCACTCGAGGAAAGAATTCGTCTTCGTGGTTTAGATTCCGAAGAGTCGATTAAAATCAGAATGGAAAACTCTCGAAAGGAGTTGATGGAGGCTGGAAAATTTCCCTACCAAATAGTGAACGATGACATCGAACTTGCGACTATCGAACTAATTGACATCATACGGAAGGAATCTGAAAATAGCTAGTCCCGGCTGGGTTTACTCAGGAGACTTGCCCATGACAACTTCGATCGTTCTCGAAATTTGTTTTCTCACTATTTCCATTCGAACAATGTCGCCCGGCTTTGTAGCGCTTACTATGGACGAAAGATGTCGTCCATCTTTTAAAGCATTCCCGTTAGCGCTCAATATGAGATCACCTTTGCGAATCCCGGCAAGGAAAGCCGGCGTGGCTCCAAGTACTTCATCAACAAAAACACCGTTACGCGTGCCTAATCCCAGGGTTCTAGCTCTGTCGTCGTCGATATCTTCAACATATACCCCAAGCCATCCCTCACGGTTATTTGGACGGCGGTTCTTCTGCTCTATTAACTGCTGAATGTAATTTGATGGAATGGAAAAACCCATGCCTTTCCCGGAGGCTATTATTGCCGTGTTAACTCCTATAACCTCACCAGCCATGTTAAAAAGAGGCCCTCCTGAGTTTCCTGGATTTATGGAGGCGTCCGTCTGTATGAAGTTATCTTCAGGGCCCAGTCCTAGGAATCTGCCTTTCCCGCTGACAATTCCGAAAGTAACTGTCCTTCCCAGTCCAAAAGGATTTCCAACCGCCAAGACCCACTCTCCCACCTGGACATGAGAGGAATTCCCTATCCTAGCTTCCTCCGGAGTTTCTGAAGAGTCTATTTTGATCAACGCCAAATCGACGCTTGGATGAACAGCCATAACCCTGGCCGGCCAAGATTTTCCTGACGACATGGTCACCGTTATCTTCTGTGCTGAATCGACTACATGAGAGTTTGTAACTATGTGACCTTCTTTATCGCAAAAGAATCCGCTCCCTAAACTGTCCAGCCGTAAGTCTTCATTGACTCTTCCTTGTCCAGTCCTTTGCGCATGTCCATTGTCGAGTTCAGCACGGGAATCAGAGACATTTCCTGGTTCTTCATTTCGTTCGACCGAAATGCTCACAACTGAAGGAGAAAGTTGCTTGATTAAATCAATCAGGTCAGGGCAACCACCCTTTGAACTTGAAATAGTGTCGGTCCGGTCCGAGGCATTGACACAGGAATTGTACATGGTTGGGCTGAAGAGACAAAGAACGAGTATTCCAAGGATGTGGATTAGGCTAAGTCCAGTTCTGACCTTTGTTTTCAAATTTCGAGCTTTTCGTTTGTTGACTACCGTCGACTTGCTTACTCGGCTTCGACCGAGCAACACGGCTGTATTTATCACAATTTTCCGTAAAATAAATCAACATACTAGTAGAAGAGATCTAATTATTTTCGCGGCTGTTATGGAACTCACTTCTGACTTGTCAATTTCAGGCATTAATTCCACGACATCTATCCCGATAATATTAAGGGTCGAGAGAAAGCTGATGAATCTCTCCATTAATTGATAAGACCAACCCCCCGGTTCTGGGTTGCCCACGCCTGGGAAACATGACGGATCCAGCACATCGAGATCTAAGCTCAGATATACCGGTCTCCCATCGATTTTCCTGGTCAATGTTTTCTCTCCACCAGGCTCAAAGCTACTCAAAACCCTATGATTCCGTATCCAGAGGAATTCTTCCCGGGTTCCAGATCTAATACCGAGTTGAATCAAATTCTGGGGACCGATTAGTTCTACGGCGCGTCTCATCACGGTTGAGTGGTTAATGGTCTGACCTTCATAAGACTCACGCAGGTCAGAATGAGCGTCAAGGTGCAACAGAACAAATTCATTATAACGTTTCTTAAATGCCTGGACGATTGGCAGGGTCACGGTATGTTCCCCCCCCAGCACAAGAGGAGTTCCACCCTGATCCAGTATATTCAGTATGTTATTGTAAATCTCCGACAGTTTAGCCTCTAGATTAGCTCCATCCAGCCCAAGATCCCCCAAGTCAGCGAATGGGTAATCCGAAAGGTCCCTATCTAGCTTGGGGCAGTAAGTCTCTATCGACTCTGATGAGATTCGTATGGACTGAGGCGCAGCGTCGGATCCCTTTTTATAAGTGGATGTAACGTCCAGAGGACACCCCAAGATGGCGGGCCTATTCGCAATTACTCCTGACGAGGAGCTACCTAGAAAAACCGGCTGCGACACGCGACATATTCCTCCACTTTCAGTAGGCTATTAAACGTCGCACAAACGGAGGAAGAACAAAGGCCGCCTTTTGGACATCCGATCCATAGTATTGCAGGCCTTCAATAGAATCCTGGGACAGAGAACAAGACGGAGATGAGAAATCCTTCTTATCTACCGAACATATTGTGAATGACCACATTGCGCCAGGGTAACTCGGAATGACGCATAAGTAAGGTTGCGCCATTTCGTCGCCAAAAACCAATCTCAAATTGCGAACTGTGCTTCCAAAAACTTCTGACATCATTATCGGACTCTCAGTTTGAAAAGTCGCCGCGCCTCCTTCTTTGAGGGCTCTCTTGACGGACTGATAGAATTCTAGTTCGTATAAAGCCTTTCCCGGCCCTACCGGATCCGTAGAATCAATAAGGATGACATCGAATTCAGCAGTGAACTGTTTTACGTAGGCGGCCCCATCCGAACAGACTACTCTGACCCTAGGATCAGCAAGACCCCCTGAAATTTCTGGGAAGAACTCCCTGCAAGTCGAAACAACCTCAGCGTCAATCTCGCACAAAGTTATGGACTTGAGGCTGGGGTATTTGACCAGTTCCGTAATTGTTCCTCCATCTCCCCCTCCAATTACAAGAACCGATTCAGCTCCTGAAACCATTGCCATAGTCGGATGGGTAATCATTTCGTGATACACGAAAGAATCCTTTTCGGTGACCATGAAACAACCATCTAATGATAGAACTCGCCCCATCGCTGTAGTCTGAAAGACTTCTATTTGCTGGAATTGACTTTGGGACGCGTGAAGCTTTTGGGAATAACGAACGGAGAAAGCCGTCTTATTCTCGAATGCTTCTGTAAACCACTCTTTTTTGTTTAGGCGCATAATACCACCGCAGCGAAAACCGCTCCCACTCTAGTTACCTCGATACTAGTTGAAATACTTTTTATCTCTAGAATTGATCTTCTACGAATCACTTCCATTCCTTCCCTGACCATATTACGGGCTATTGCCTCACAACTGTTTGGGTCCCCCACATGCGAGAACTCCATGATTAGCCCCGCCTCCAAGGGATCTTCGGGAATGCCCACGGCTACTGCGGCCGAAATCTGTTCCCCATGAATGTTAGATGTTCTATCTCCGTATGCAAGTGGAATAAAGGAACCCTTTTTCAAAGGCAATATTTCTATCTCCAAGGCCCCTGGTGGCAAGATGCTGCTCATCTTAATGAGATTTGTGTCACCTACTCCAGCATCCAATAAAGCGGCGTCAAAAGCGTTAAGCTCTGTGGAGGCTTCACCTCTTCCGGCTGTCAGAAAATAACAAGTCGGCATGGGACCAAACATATAAAGATCTCCAGGTCAAAATGATGGCCTAATCTAAATTGTGAATAGTAATTTCGCAACTCTAAAAAGTCTCAGGATCTATCAGCAGCCCGACATCGGTGGGATTTCATGACTCATCGGAGTCTTTCGGTGGTATGGAGGCTCCACATTGTCTCAAAACATCTTCCTTGGTTTTATCCAACTCCTCCCTGATAGCCTCTCTCGCTCCAAGTAGAAACATTTCATTTTTGGACATCCGCGCCTCTATTACCTGCAGCTTGGGAAGCAGGAAGAACGCCCCGTACAGAGCCAAGGCAATTAGACCCACCAAGTTGAATACCTGCAATATCCAGATTCCGGGGACCGTCCATCCTCCCTTGTTCTCCAGATCTCTGCCTGTTGAAACTTTTTCTCCGGAAACTGTTCCTGAATCGGAGCGAACTGGTTCCGCTGTTCTGTCAACGGCCTTTAATGATCTGATATCGTGTTCCCGTATACCATGAGAAGTCTGCGAATCCAAACTTGAAATCGTAGACTCCCCTGATGTCTTGATTGGAATCCTTATGGTTTCTCTAACTTTATCAGTCTGATAAATCTTTATAGCGACTTCTTTCCCATTCAGACCGGCCATGCGAGATGGATCAGGATCAGGAATTAAGACCACAAAAATGCCCGAATCCGCGGCAATCTTGAATTTAGACCATATCTCCCTGGGAACTTTTGTTTGTTCTGGTTTTCGGACAATTTGCGTATAGAGAAGGTCCTTTTCCGGTATCTCCAGCCCAATGGTTTGATCCAGGCCTGAGCGATTGTCTACGTTGATTATCTCGCCTTTTTTGATATTATTTTCATTGAAGGTTATTGAAGTCTTATCTACGTTTATGGAAATGTCCCTGCCAACCCCCAGCTTAATGGGACTTTCCTGTTCTGCCCCGCCTTCCCCCGCAACAAGTTTCTGTTCATCCAAATACACTGAAAACAACTCAGAGAACTGCTTACCCATAAAAAGGTTGCGCGAACTCTTGTCCACAAGTTTCAAGCCGATTGATCTTGCAACAGGCTCCTCAAACTTAAGCTTCAGGGGGTCGTAAGTAGCTCCGGCGAAAGCAATAGGCTTGGTGGGACGATTGTCCGAAGCTATCCATTCTATATTTATAAGGTTAATATTACGTATAAGGGCTGCATTTTTTCGGTTGAGGATCAGTGCGAATGACTTGAATTTTTCATGGGGGTCTGTCTTGTAAATAACGATTTCTTTATTTCCCATTTCGACTGAGATCTTAGGGGTAAAAATACCTTTAGAATCCTTTAGTCCGTAGACGGCCGCAAAGCTGGAGCCGGAAACTAAAGTGAAACAAACGCACAAAAAAACGACCGTCACGAAACTTTGCATTGGCTTCAATAACATATATCGTTTTCCTCAGGCGCTTACTTTTAGAAAAGCATCCCCGATTCAACGAAAACAGAAGCTTTTCTAGTGCTTGGCAATTTTATCAGGGGACATCAGGAAAATCAATGAATAAGTTTGGAGATGAACCGTTGATTCTCTTATAATGGTCTCCAAGTTGGTCTAACGTCTTACACACAGAAATAGTTAGAAAGGTTTCATTTTGATGAACTCTTTATTGGAGAATGTTTCCCACCGATCCAGGGATATTTCGCCGTTTTTGGTCATGGACGTACTTGAAAAGGCCCTTGAAATGTCCAAAGCGGGGAGCGATGTCATTCACCTTGAAGTTGGTGAACCAGATTTTGATACTCCAGCGAATGTTGTAGAAGCCGGGATCAGGGCGCTCAGGCAGGGTAAAACCCATTACACCGCAAGCATCGGAATTCCTGAGTTGCGCTGCGCCATATCCGATTATCATAAGCTCATGTACAACGTCGAGGTCAATCCAGCCAACGTGATCATAACATCCGGATCTTCACCCGCCATATTCCTTGCGCTGGCGTCGATCCTTAATCCCGGTGACGAGGTCATTCTTTCAGACCCTCATTATGCATGCTATCCAAATTTCGTTAATTTTCTCGAAGCAGTTCCTGTTTTCGTTCCAGTATATCCTGAGGACAAATTTGAATTGGACCCCAATTCTGTAAAACGTTCTATCACCAACAGGACCAAGGCCATCATGATCAATTCCCCGTCCAATCCTACTGGTACGATTTTAGAACCGGAAACCATGAAAGAATTGGCTGGTATGGGTTTGCCGATCATATCCGACGAAATCTATCACGGACTTGTCTACGAGGGCAAGGAACACTGTATTTTGGAGTTTACCGATAATGCGTTCGTGCTGAATGGTTTTTCAAAATTATTCGCTATGACTGGATGGCGCCTTGGATATGTGATCAGCAGACCCGAATTTGTGAGACCCATCCAGAAGATGAGTCAGAATTTCTTCATAAGCGCCGCTGATTTCATTCAATACGCAGGGGTTGAAGCTTTGAGGAATTCCTCTGATCAAACCAACCAAATGAAACAGCTATTCAATGAGCGACGATTGGAGATGCTGAGACGCTTGAGGAAAATAGGATTTGAAATTACCCATGACCCTGTTGGAGCTTTTTATATTTTGTGTGACGCTCGGAAATTTTGCGCCAATTCCTACGATTTTGCCTTTGAAATACTTCGTGAGGCTCGCGTGGGAGTTGCGCCTGGAATCGACTTCGGAAAAAACTGTGAAGGTTTCATAAGGTTTTCTTACACCAATTCCATGAAAAATATAAGCGAAGCTCTTGATCGTTTGGAAAGTTTCTTGAGAAAAAGGCGAGAGACCTGATGTTTCTCAGAGTCATTATTTCCAAATGGCAACATACTTCTGGCTAACGAGCGAGCGACAGATGACTCGTAAATACAAGGAACATAGAATTTACGTCGACAAGACTCAGGTATTTAATCAGGTCGTCTTTTTTTCTCCGGATAATATTCATTACCTCAGAAATGTGCTCCACATGAGACTCGGAGAGATTTTGACGGTCCTCGATGGAAGTTACGGACATGAAGTTGTCCTAGAATTGGGGACGGCTGGCGAATTGGTCGGGCGAATTCTAAGTTTGCGGGAACCGGTTCAAACTTTTCCGATGACTGTCTGTTTGGCTTTTGGTTGCGTAAGACCCGGTCCTACGGAAGAAATTTTAAGACATGGCACAGAATTGGGAGTCGAACAGTTCTTTCCCCTTATTTTGGAACTTTCAAACAGGAAACCTGAAGTTACAAGTTCAAGGTGGGTCAAAATCGCCGAGTCAGCTTGCGCTCAGTCGGGGAGATTGAAGAAACCACTAATCCACGATCCATTAGGATTGTCAACCTTTCTTAAGACTTATTCTCCGACTTCCAAATTCATTCATCTTGCTATGGAAGATAAAGTCCCTCCTCTGTTAAAGGTCTTGGATTCCCTGTCGACAGATTCAGTAACATTTGTGATAGGACCTGAAGGTGGAATTACCGAACTGGAACAGTCGCTGTTGATACAATCTTGTTCTGTTCCAGCATCCTTGGGCTTCACCACGCTTAGGGCTGAAACTGCGGCTGTCGTAGCTGTCGGAATAGCTATGAACTGGGGTTTGTGTCGATTTGTACGGTAATATTTGCCGGCTTTAACTCCGATTGTTCGTTAAATGTGGTAAAATTGCATTTTATGTCCAATTCGTCCGCGTCTCGTTGACCACCGATGATGAGCGTGTTATTCTATTAAAATACCAAGATATTCAATTTGTGATCTCTTGAGAAATGCTTGGGCTAGCGAACCGCACAACTTTTGAAATTTATACAGAGGTAATGGATGGCGACGAAGGATATTGACAAAGATATTGAGTTTATTGATATTTCTCCGAAACCACGCCGCACGTTGCTTCCATCTTTTCCTAACTACAAAATGATATCCAGCGTTCTCCCAGAATTTGCGGTAACACTGGATAAATATGGGAAAGCCGGGTTTGGACCGTGGATAGCGTTTACACTCGAAAACCCCGATGAGATCTGGGACATTCGTGACTCTTTGAGTGATCCGGATCTTCAGGTGATGTTTTATTTTTGTTTCTTTGGGGAACCCTCGGGGGTCCCGGCTTTTTGTGTCGAGGTCAACTGGGCGGAGGATGGTCTGGAAGTGAATGGCTTCGTCTTATTAACTGAGCCACACATGCTTGAAACACTTCGAACAGGGAATTTGCTTTTTAGCGCACAAAGAGAATGGGAACGGGAAAAACTGGTTCGGAGTCTGAATGACTCAGCGCTGATGAAATATGACGAGGACTTGCTACAGGAGGCTCACGAGCTTATTGATCAGGCAATTCGGCTTAGTAAAGTCGGTAGAGCCTACTTGTTCAACAATCGCGGACTGATCTGTTGGAAAATGGATCTTACAGATCAAGCAAAAATAGACTTTCTGGCATCTATTGATTTGGATCGAGACAACGGGGACCCATATTTCAACCTTGGCCTCATATATTTGGATGAGTCAGACTATGCCAAAGCCCTGCACTATCTCGGTAAGGCCGTAGAAATTGATCCGGATGACAGCCAGTTTCTTGCCGAATTGGGCCATCTGTACCTTGAGATGGATAGAGAAAAAGAGGCTCTAACACTATTTGAGCAGGCGTTCCAAAATGATCCGGACGACGCTCAGGTTGATTTTCATCTCGGTCATTATTTTCTGTACAAGAAGCGTCAGCCTCGTCGCGCCGTAAAACATTACAAGCAAGGGTTAGAAAAGGACCCTTCCGATGAATTTGCTCTGGCTGATTTTGCTGTAGCTCACTTGATTCTGGGAAATAGAAAAAAGACCATGCAGATATATAAGATAATTGAAAAATCCAACGGTTTGGCGCCCTACACGGTTAGCCGCCTGGTTTACCTGAATCTGCAGATGGGATATTATGACACTGCTTTGGAGTATTACGAACGCGCTCTGGTCGACAAAGAGCCATTTGAGCCTGAATGGCTACATTACAACGCTGCTTTGATCTATGCCCGGACAGGTAGATATAATCAGGCTCTTGAGGTTTTGGATTTGGCTGTTCAGGCTGGAGGCGCAGAGGTAATAGACAAGGCTCTTGGAGATGTCGCTTTGCAACGGCTCAAAAGGACTCCTTTGTTTAGAAAACTTGTTAAACTCTCCAACAAAAGGCACGACGGCTAGTGTTGGTTTTTGAATTTCTGGTTTTTCCTCGGCTTCTGGCTCGTGAATTTATTTGGTTAAAGAACATTTAAGGCCGCTACGTGAAGTTACCAGCCTCAGAACCTTGTGTTAGTAAACCTTGTCAGCTACCATAAGGTCAAATTTGTGTGCGACAGTGTGGTGGCGATAACAAACTTGATTTGATAGTTAAACAGTTTTCCGGGAGGTTTCATGGAAGGTTTTCGGCCGGGACAGAACCCTGTCCCGATCAAAGAATTACAACGCAGCATAGAGGAAATTAGGGACAGGATAAGCCGATTTATGAAAGGCTGGGGACTGTGGGTCACCTTTCTTGTTGTGATATGCGTTTATCTTGCTTCGGGGTTTTATGTGGTAGGCCCAGGCGAAAAAGGAGTGGTGCTGCTTTTTGGCAAGGAACATTCGATAACAGATTCCGGTTTACGGTATAGGCTTCCAAAGCCATTTATGAACCAGGTCGTCGTTGATGTTAGTAAAGTGAGAAGAGCCGAAATAGGCTTTCGAAGCGACGGAACAAGGACCCGGTCCGTTCCGGCCGAGTCGTTGATGCTTACGGGCGACGAAAACATTGTTGATGTCCAACTCTTTGTCCAGTACATGGTTCAAGACCCGGTTAAATTTCTCTTCGGAGCTGAGGCTCCGGAGAATACTCTCCGAGCTTCAGCAGAGGTGGCTTTGAGGGGCGTAGTTGGAGAAAACACCATAGACTACACGATGACAAAGGGAAGAATGGAAATACAAAAAAGGGTTGAAATCTACCTTCAAAAGTTACTTGATGATTACAATACAGGTTTACTCGTGACGCAGGCTCGGCTCCTCGTCGTGGACCCTCCGGCCCAAGTTCAGGAGGCCTTTCATGACGTTGTGAGAGCATGGGAAGATAGAGAACGGCTTATTAAGGAAGCCGACGGATACGCCGAAGATATTATTCCTAAGGCTAGAGGCCTGGCGCAACAGGAAATTAGACAAGCTGAGGCATTTAAGGCCGAGAGAGTTATACGGGCCAGGGGAGACGCTCAAAGGTTTTCTTTTGTGCTTTCCGCATATTCCAAAGCCCCTGAAGTTACCAGGGAAAGGTTGTACCTCGAAGCTATAGAAAAGTTTTTTCCACCGATAAGGAAGTTGGTTACTCAGGGCAATAATTCGAACGTCCTTCCTCTGCTGAATATTACTGAACCCGGAAAAGCCCCGCAGCCTGTGGTCAACACGGACCAAGAATCAAACACTACGCAAACGAGGAAAGGTCGGTAACAATTATGGTGAAGTTATTGATAATTGTTTTTCTGGCTGCAATTGTGGTGGGCCAGTCCGCATTCTTGGTTCAGCAATGGGAACAGGGGTTAATTCTGGAGTTTGGAAAACCCATCCGTATAATTCAGGAACCAGGACTTTATTTCAAGACCCCCTTCATCCAGGATCTAACATTGTTTGAAAAACGTATTCTCGCTGCAGAAGCCAGACCAGCCGAATATATAACCCTGGACAAGAAAAGATTGACGGTTGACACTGTTTCCAGATGGAGGATTTCTCAACCACTTCTATTTTACCAAACCGTAAGAAACTATGCTGGAGCTATTGCACGATTGAATGACATAACTTTCGCACGATTGCGACAGGAAATTGGCAATCACAATTTCAAGGAATTTATAAGGGAAGAACGCGAAAGAATCATGAATCAGGTTACAAGCGGCGTAGAAGAGCAGGCTCGGCGTTTTGGGATCGAGGTTATAGACGTGCGAATTAGAAGGGTTGACCTACCGGAAGAAGTTCAAAACAGCGTATTCGCAAGGATGAAAGCGGAACGTGAAAGGATAGCAAAGAGATACCGCGCTGAAGGAGACGAACAGGCCAGGGAAATTCGCGCCAGCGCTGATAAAGACAAGGAGATACTTCTGGCGGAAGCGTATGGCAAAGCCCAAGCTTTAAAGGGTGAAGGAGAGGCTGAGTCAGCCAAGATTTATGCTGAAGCGTACAACAAGGATATTGATTTCTTTCGATTTGTCAGAACGCTGGAATCTTATAAAACCATTTTCAAAGAAAATACTACGTTCCTTTTGAAACCAGATTCTTCACTTTTACGTTTTCTCGAATCGCCTTATGGGAATTAACCCTCGAAAAAGCTAAAAAGTGTAACTAAAATTGTGACAGATGGTTGATAACTGATTCTTTCATTCCATTGACATTAGGTTTCATACGGTCTAATCGTTGATACATCAAATAGACCTGCGTGTATAATTAGTTCGGCCAAACCGAGCGCAGATCTTCATGCGAACTCACCATCGGGTTATGTTTCTGAACCCGAAGACTTAAAGGATCTATCAAAAATGAAGGTTTTATTGGTCTATCCAGAGATACCGGATACTTTCTGGAGTTTTAAGCATATCCTGAAATTCATCAGAAAACGAGCGGCGCACGTTCCTCTAGGGCTACTTACCGTGGCCTCAATGCTTCCAAAGGATTGGGATTTGAGACTGATCGATATGAACGTAGAGCTGCTTATGGATAGTGATCTCCATTGGGCCGACATGGTTTTCATAGGAGCGATGGTAGTTCAGAAGGATTCCGTTAGAGAAGTGGTCAAACGGGCTAAAAGCATGAATAAACGCCTCATAGCGGGAGGGCCATTATTTTCAAGTACCCCTGAGGAGTTTCCTGAAATTGACACTCAAATTCTTAATGAAGCGGAAATCACGCTGCCACCATTTCTCAATGATCTTTCGAATGGTTCGGTTAAGAAGATTTACACCTCGGAAGAGAGACCGGACATAACTCATACCCCATTGCCAAAGTGGGATCTCATCCACATGAACTACTATGCGTCTATGTCTATCCAGTATTCGAGAGGTTGTCCGTTCGATTGTGAATTTTGTGATATTGTCAAACTAAATGGACGAAAACCTCGCGTCAAATCTAACGACCAGATGATTCGTGAATTTGATATTCTTTATCAAAAAGGATGGAGAGGCCGCTGTTTTATAGTTGATGATAATTTTATCGGCAATAAAATCAAAGCAAAATCCTTTCTTTTGGAACTCAAGGCTTGGCAAGAAAAGAGGCGATACCCTTTTTCTCTTTTCACAGAAGCGTCGGTTAATCTGGCCGATGATGAAGAACTGATGAAAATGATGACATCGGCTGGATTCGACTCGGTCTTTCTCGGATTGGAAACCCCAGCCGAAGAGTGTTTGGTTGAGTGCGGCAAGCGGCAAAATCAATCAAAGGATCTGGTGGAGGCTGTTAAAACAATCCAAAGACACGGAATGGAAGTCATGGGAGGCTTTATTATAGGCTTTGATAACGATCCTCCAAATATCTTCGAGAGGCAGATCGGCTTCATACAAAGCAGTGGAGTGGTAAAAGCCATGATAGGGTTGCTCAATGCTATTCCGGGCACAAAACTTTATCAGAGATTGAAGGACGAAGGCAGACTATTGGCTGATTGCACCGGTGACAATTGTGACGGATCCCTGAATTTTATTCCGAAGAAGATGGATCCGGAAACCATTAGAGCCGGTTACCAGGCTGTATTGAATCATATATACTCACCCGCTGAATATTATAAGAGAGTGCTGGAGTTTCTAAAGGAATACAAACCAGCCCGCACCAAGCAAATTAACAGACTCGAAATTAGGGCATTCTTCTCATCGATTCTTTATCTCGGTATCCTGGACAAAGGAAAAATCTATTACTGGAAACTTCTGGTCAGAGCTTTTCTTTTCCACCGACGATCCTTCGGCGAAGCCGTTTCCAGCGCACTTTTTGGTTACCACTTTCGGAAATTGTTGAGCAAATAGCTACAAAGTTTTCACACCTAAACAAATTTTACTTGTAATCAGGCCTTCACAAGAGGCCTGATTACCTCAATTTCAACCATGATATCGTGAGAATCTCTAACAAATAATTCTTCATCCAAACGCATGCGCCACAATCCATCTTGACCCAATCTGGGAGGATCATTTATAGTTAGCGTTTTTTGGAACCCCGGAAAACTTATTATCAGTTGGCCTCCCTTTATTTTCAGATGGGCCGATCGAAGTTGAGATTTGCCATCATAAAAATCAGCCTTTCCCTCTCCACTAATGTCGATTATAGTTCCTGAACTTCCTAGCCAATGACCCAAAAACATGGCGTGTTTTGTACTGATCTCGGTCTCATTGCCTGACAAGTAGGAAACTCCTCTCAGCCATGAAAGAACGTTACCGCCAAAGCTTGACAGCGTAACGATAAGAGCTACAAAAATTATGGTTTGGAGGGTTCTCATGGTTACATATCGTCGATATGACACTTTTCACTGGCCGGAAGTGAAAGTCTAAGCTTGAAATCTACAAGAACGCAAAAAGAAGCCCGACGGATATTAAAAAAGGGTATGGCTCCAAAGAAGGAGGATACGGTCTTCCGTCGGGCGATTACATGACTAGCTAATTTAATTTAACTTATGCCAGTACAGGTGTCAAGAAATTAGTTTAGCGGAGATTTTTTATTCGAGGGCATGTAAGAACCGTCTGCGAGACCTGCCACTAGACAGGTTCAAGCCTTATTTTCAGGCTTCCGTTCGCCATCTTGCTCTCTTATCACTGAGTATCTGGTAATTTCCCTCTGGTTTTGCTAAGAATTATTGATTAGAAAGGTTGTTGCGAGGTGCGTCTAAGTTGAAAGAAAATCCTATCATCCTTAAAACCCCCAAGGAAATTGACATTCTGCGTGAAGCCAACCAAATTATCGCCGGAATTCTGGACAAACTTGCCCAAACCGTTGAACCTGGAATTACCACGGGGGAACTCGATAAGATAGCATCTTCCCTAATTAAAGCTTCCGGAGGAAAACCTGCCTTCAAAGGTTACCGTATGAGCAATAGAAAACCCTACCCCGCCTGTATTTGCTCTTCAGTAAATGAGCAGGTCGTTCATGGAATTCCCGGCTCAAGGGTCCTCAAAGAGGGCGATATTGTTGGTGTCGACGTTGGAGTAGTATATAAGGGATTCGTCGGCGATGCGGCCAGAACTTACGCAGTAGGCGCCATTTCCGATGAAGCTCGCCAACTTCTCAAGATTACCGAAGAATCTTTGTATCAGGGTATTGAGCAGGCTGTGCCCGGCGCCAGGTTGCAGCAGATTTCTGCGGCAGTCCAGACCCATGTTGAATCTCATGGTTACTCGGTAGTTCGAGATTTTGTCGGTCACGGAGTTGGGCGGAACATGCATGAACCGCCTCAAATTCCAAACTATACCGGAGTGGGATGGAATCCCCGTTTGCAGGTCGGCATGACTTTAGCCATCGAACCCATGGTAAATGAGGGTTCCTGGAGAGTGAAAATGTTGGCGGATGAATGGACAGCAGTGACAGCCGATGGAAAACTATCCGCTCACTTCGAGCACTCAATTGCCATAACTGCCAATGGCCCGGACATCCTATCAAGAATCTGAGCGCTCGCCTTATTTAAGAATTTAGAGATGGCGCAGGCAAAGCTGCAAATTTTAGCGGGGCAGTTCAGGATCGTGTCTCAGGGGAATTCCTAATTGGAGCACAGTATGAAAGATTTCCGATCGATCTTTTCAGGGAAAAAAATTACCGTAATGGGGCTAGGTTTGCTTGGTCGAGGACTCAATGACACTCTCTTTTTACTAAAATGCGGGGCCAGAGTCACCGTAACCGATTTGAAAAGCAGGGAGCAGTTGGCGGCGTCTCTTGAAAAACTCGAGGATTTGCCTGTTGAGATCAGGGTCGGAGGACATGATCCAGCCGATTTTATAAATTGTGACATGATTATTAGAAACGCCGATGTCCCGAAATCCTCGCCTTTTCTGAATCTGGCCAAGGAAAAGGGAATTCCCGTAGAAATGGATGAAAGCCTTTTTTGCAAGAATTTTAAAGGGCTGGTTATTGGAATTACCGGAACGCGAGGAAAAACTACCACTACCGAACTGATCTACAGGATTTTAAGTCAGGCGAAACGAAATGTCTTCTTGGCCGGCAATATAATGGGCTTGGCGACTCTTCCATTACTCGAACACGCGAGCGACGATGACATCGTTGTGCTGGAACTCTCCAGTTGGCAACTCCAGGGCTTCCACGATGCGAAAATCTCTCCCAGGGCATCGGTATTTACAAACATATATCCTGACCATTTGAATCGATACGCTGACATGGAGGAATACATATGGGACAAGAAAGCAATCTATAGGTATCAAAAAGGTGGTGACTTCTGCCTGTTCAACGGAGATCAGGTTGCCACAAAACTTCTTGCTAATGAAGCCCCCGCCGGAAAGGATTTGTTTTCCTTTGTTGACTCCCCATCTGACTTGGCGTTAAGAATTCCTGGCGAGCACAATGTCTCTAACGTAGCAGCTGCTTGGAGGCTGTCCACAAGACTTGGAATACCTGATGACATTGTTCGAAGGGCAGTCGAGAGTTTTGAAGGGGTCGAGCACCGTATAGAAACAGTAGGCGCCAAGAACGGGGTAACTTTTATAAATGATTCAACCAGTACGACTCCTATTGCAGGAATCATGGCATTGAACGCAGTCCAAGCCCGACGAATCTTTTTGCTGGCGGGCGGAGCCGATAAGAAATTGGACCTTGAAACCTTCGCGCAGGCGGCCGCCCTAAAGGCCCACAAGATAGCCCTGCTGGACGGAACCGCTACGTCCAGGCTACATTCGGACCTGCTATCCTTTGGAGCGGGCAGCAAAATTATTGGGGTTTTTGACGATCTCAGAAAAGCGGTGCTAACCGTTTTTGGTCAGGCAAGTCCAGGAGACGCTATTCTGCTTTCACCTGGTTGCGCTTCATTTGGCATGTTTAACAATGAATTTCACAGGGGAGACTGCTTCAAGGACATAGTTAAGGAAATCGTTTCCAAATAACTGCCCCCTTAAGCGTCTCGATTGGAGCCCAATCATTTTTAAAAAGCCTTAACTTAGGGGGCAAATTCGTAAAATTCACTCTAAACGCCGGCGCCGGCTTCAATACTACATTGTGAAAAGTCAATCGGCTGTTTACAGTTCTTGCAAGTATGGGGTCGATCAAATTCGTCCGAGAAGATTTCCTTCTCTGCTCCACAACTTGGACATTTGCACTTGAATGAAGACAGACTTTTGTTGGCTTCAAATCCTGGACAGTGCGCTGGAGTGGTCATTCGAAACCTCCCAAGGTAGAATTGGCCTGAGCGTTAGCTCAACCATATTATGTAGTATCTAAACCTAATCCACAAGAAGCTTGAACAGAAAAATTACACCATTCAGGAAAACTAGATATTAGATGGCTATTACTCTCAGCGGATATCCGCAGCAAACTTTGAAATTTCGAGGAAGATTACACGACCCGTGCAAACGGTCTTTGCCAAGGATACTCCACTACCCTTCCAGAATCATCCGGAGCTCTTTGAGTTCCTTCTTGATTTCAATCAATAAGTCCCTGTAGTCTGATTGATTGTCTGAAGATGTGGCGTTTTCCATGCGATTCTCAAGGGCCTTGATTTCTTCTTTAACCCGGCTTGCCTTGGGAACTTTGGCGGCCTTCTTTTCAGCGGCGGCCTGTTTTTTCATTTCCTGAAGCCTTTTTTTAGCCCCAGCAATTGTGAACTTCTCGTCATAAAGCAGATGTTTTATTTCGAGAAGTAACTCTAGATCGCGCTTGTGATAAAGTCTCTGTCTAGCCCTAGTTCTGGTAGGCTTCAAGATTTTGAATTCTGACTCCCAGTACCTTAGAACATAAGGTTCAACATTCAGAATCTCACTCACTTCGCCTATTTTAAAATACTGCTTCTCCGGAATTGCGATGGTCATTACAAACCCACCCCTCCACATGAGAATCCACCGTACACCGAACCTGGAGACGCCATCTGACCCTAAAAACGAGTCAAAAAACTCAAGTCATCATTCCCTAACGGTAATCCCCAACTCTCTTATCAGAGTTGTGGTTACCTGAGAATGAACCTCCTGGACTTCAGCGTCGGTAAGGGTTCGATCCTCAGACTGATACCGGATCCGGAACGCCATACTCTGACAACCTTCCGGAATCGATTCTCCACGATATAAATCAAATAGGATCACTGAAGTAATAATATCATGCCCTAGGCGTGAAATCAAGAGTTTAATCTGATCTCCTGAACAATTCGTTTCAACTATGATGGATAGGTCCCTCTCGATATAAGGGTAGCGAGGAAGCTGCCTAAAAACTCTATCGTTGCGTGCATGAACAAATAGAGGCTCTAGGAATAGGTCAAATATTTGGATTTTCTTACTTAAACCTATTTCTCTGGTCTTGTCCGGAGACATTTCGCCTACAAAACCAATTACATTTCCATTAACTAGTATATCCGCAGACTTGCCTGGATGTAAGAAGGCCGAGGTGGATGGAACAAACTGCGATTTTGAGATGCCTAGGCCATCAAGGACATTCTCTACTGCGCCTTTTATATCGAAAAAATCAACTTCTGGTCTAACTTCAAGTTTCCCTGATATATCAATCTGGCCCCTATTGAAATGCCATTCATCAGGATACCTTGAACCGCAGGCTAATCCCGCTATTCTCAAATTCTCCGCAGGAGTTTCTGAACCACTAACAGGAACAAACGTTTTTCCAATTTCGTACAACTTTAGATTTTCATTCTTGAAATTAAGATTTCTTTTCAGCGCGCCCATTAACCCCGGCAGTAGAGATCGCCTCATTACCGCATAATCCTCTGAAAGAGGATTGAGTAACGCCAGGTCTTCTCCCTCGCAATCACAGCGAAACTGTTCCGAGGCGCCTCTTGAAACAAAAGACATCGTTATAATCTCGGTGAAGCCCGAGGCGTTCATCATGTCTCTGACCTTATCAACACCGGTATATTCGCGCTTCGTGTGATCGGGTTCCGATCGGTAAACCGGCATAGTGGATGGAATATTCTGGAAGCCATGGACTCGGGCAATTTCTTCAATGTAATCTATTTCCCTATCCAGGTCCCATCTCCAACTAGGCGACACACACTCC
>Ga0268276_1001661_pt1 | contig 21092 bp, 16 predicted proteins | sample saktaG_4_FD_190145 | JGI IMG/M metagenome (GOLD analysis project Ga0268276, IMG submission 190145) | Saline water microbial communities from Sakinaw Lake, British Columbia, Canada - sak_2010_1_5_45m | ecosystem: Environmental > Aquatic > Non-marine Saline and Alkaline > Saline ... | reverse complement strand
CCAGGGGATCTGCAACAGCATCTATTATCCTTCCAAAAAGCATCACTGCTCCCAACACAGTAATAATTCCTAAAAACCTCTCATTCGAAACAAAAGGAATCATACCTTCTGCTACCCTCTCTTTGGGAGGAAGTAGAAAGACTATAGCAAAAGTCAACCAGATCGAATCTAATAATACCCATCCTGCCGTGGATAGGTTGTAGAGAAAAAGTCTCTTACCTTTAAATTCTTCCATCTCTTTCTCCTTTCCTAAAAATCCTATTACCCACTATCAATTTATATTATAGGTTCTTTCGATATATTTTTCTTCAAACTCGGCATTCTTATCTTCCTGATACTCCGCTTTTTCTCTTGCTTCATATAATTTCTTTAGGTTTAAATTGGCTGTTACCAGGTGATTTCCCCCATAAGAGGGGGATAAAGATAAAATTCCGTCTTTTTTTTCAGTCATTGATAGGGGAGCAAATATACCGGCCTTTCCGGTAAAATGCATCCCGACAATCCATCCATTTAAGGAGGACTTTAAACCGTATAGATATGATTCCTGCACCCTGGGCCAAATTCCTCTCAAGGCCTTCCAGGTAGAATATTCTTCTAAGTTAGCGATGGGTAAAATAACCATATCCGCTACCATCTCTCTGGCGATGCGGAAAGTCTCAAAGTAAGTGGCATCCATACAAATGGGGCATACTACTTTACCAAAAGGTAAAGAATATGCCTCCATTTTACTTGCTCTTTTTATTTCTATTTTAACCTCAAAATCAGTAAGGTGCATTTTCCTTTGAGTTCCTATTAGATTTCCATCCGGGCCAAAGAGAGAACCGGCATTATAAATTGCTTCCTTCTCTTTTAAAATATAACTTCCGCTGTAGACATATATCCCATATTCTTTTGCTAACAGAGAAAGAATTCTTTTAATCCCCGTCTCAACGGGTTTTGCCACTCCTTTAAAAATAGTGGTCAGAAAATGATTGTTCCTTTTTAAATCTGATTCTTCCTCTCTATCTTCCCCTCTTTCCTTCTCTCTTTCTTTGGCCTTTATTGCTCTTTTATTTAGAATTTGATTTAAGCAGTAAAACCCCGGGATTAAACCGAATAAATCAAAGAAGTTATATTCCGGGAAGATAATCAAGCGGCTGTCTTCTTTTACGGCTTGGTCCATAAAACCACAAAGCATATCTATATATCTCTCGATGCTGTTTACCGGGTGAATCTGCCTTTGGACACAGGAAACCCGGATGTCATCCGGATCAATATCTTCTGAAAGCTTTTTTCTTTCTATCCTTAATTGCTGGCAATATTTTTCTATTCTTTCTAAAGATATTTTTTTATTAAACCATTTTTCAATTAAAAATTCCATATTCACTGCACCCAACTTCTTCCAAACATTTTCATCTGCTGATAAAATTCTCGATTCAATTGGGACAGCACATCAAACTTGGAAATTACTTTTCTTCTCTTCTTATTATCCAACTCAGTAATGATGAAACTTTGCTGTTCACTGCTTCTCTCTAAATATCCATCTTCCTTTTCGGTCATTTCCAAGGGGGCATAGATGACCGATTCTCCCCAAAAACTCTGCTCCCCCAGGAATCCATTAAATCCGCTCTCTACCGCAAAGAATTGATTTTGCTGGACTTCTTGCCACAGTCCACTTACCTGTAAAGCCCGATTTTTTTCTCCGATAAATCCTACCGGGGAGATTACAATATCGGCGCCCTTTAAAGCCGCCATCCTGGAAACCTGAGGATAAAAAACATCGGTAGAAATTATTAATGCGATGTTCCAATCCTTTATTTCTTTTAATTCAATCTTTGTTCCCCGGGAAAATTCCAATTCTCTTTCCCAGCGCGCTAAATAAATTTGCCTTTGTTTAAGCTGGACTTCTCCATTTATTATCAAACAAGATTCATGATAGATATTGCCTTTTTCTTTTTGCCAGTAACTTCCCGGACAAATTACAATCTTATAGTTTTTGGATAATTCTTTAACCTGTTCGATGTATTCTGTGGAATCTGCTTCCTTTATTAAATTCTTTAAACTTATATTATCCGGGCAGCTCAGTTGTTGAAAAAAACATCCGGTAAATCCGGGAAAGACTATTATATCAGCCTGTTTTTTTATCGCTTTTTCCAGATATTCTTTTATTTTACCAATCAGGGTCTTTGGTTTATCTATCCTTTTCCATTCACTTTTTTGCCATTCTACTGAAGCTGCCTTCATCTTAGCTCTTCCCCCTTAATTAAGACATAATAGAGGGAATAAGCCAGATATCCACAGCCGGAAGCAAAACCGGCTCCGGTCTTGGCTTCTCCTGAATCTTTATCAAAGCTCTCCGCCAGAAGACCATAGTCCATATTTGCATTCCTTAACCATTTCAGTGCCACATTTGATAACAAGGGATTTAAGATGCTCCCGCATAATCCCAGCCCTGAAGGGGTATGAGGATGGTGGTCACAGGCCAGTTCATTTATCCTGGCACCTTTTAAGTAATAAGGATATCGGGAAGAGTAATAATAGTTTATAGTATTTTTAAATATGGGGTCATTTTTATCTACAAATCTATAAAAACAGAGAGTTCCTAAACTCCCGGGAGGGTCATTATATAATCTGAAATTTCCCTTCCCGTCAGTAGACCATAAAAATATTTTTTTTCCTTCTATTTCCTTAATTAGATATTTATGGATACCTTTATGAATATTTTCTATTCTCTGATTTATAAGCTGTGCCTTCTTTATCTTCCCTTTTTTTAATAAAATATCTCTCCAATTCTGCAACCCTCGCCACAGGATAACATTATCAATGGTAACCAGAGGATATTCTGCAGGGTCATCGGAAGGGAGCAGGAAAGTTTTATAGAGTCCGGTTTGGGAATCATACTCTCTTTCTATCCGCTCAAATACTTCTTCCAGGGCTCTCATTACCGCCTCACCAAAAAAGTCGTCTTCCAGATTATCTAAAAGGATAAAATAACTGGCTGCTTCATCCAGCTCAAAACCGGGATATAAAACGGTACCATCAATATAATGGGCATGATCTCCCGGATTCTTACTGTGCAGCAGGATCATTTCTCTTACCAGATGTTGATATAATTGAGGACAAACCAACCGGACAGCAGGAAGAGACCATAAAAAACAATCTCTTTCCCAAAATGCTCCGGAAACATAATAGCGGGGACTTCTTGAAGTTAATGCCAGATACCTATCGCTTTCCAAATCCTTTGCAACCGAATAGAAATAATTGAAAAATAAATTTTCGTTTAAGCGGGTTTCCAATGCCGGGTCTTGGGGATAGGGAATGGTTTTTTTCTTTAGCCAATCCAGAAATTCATGGTAGATTCCGCTATATCCTTTTCTTCTCAAGTGAATAAGAGTAGCAGAAGCGCCATCCGAGTCATAATTTACCGCTATATAAAAACAATTTTTATTCTGGCAGGATATCTTTAAATTTAAGCTTTCCTTTCCTTTAAAATCATCAGCTTCAAAATCTTTATCTCCGCCAAAGGCTAAGGCCAGTGAAACTCCTGAAGAAAAAATATTAACTACCGGATTACCCAGCCATTTATCTCTTTTAATTATCTTTTTAGTGTCTATCTTGTGAGAATCGAATCGTAACAAAAATACATCTCTTAAATCAAAAAATAAAGAAACACCAATTTCTTCTGAACTTTCAAAGCTATAGATTAAGCCCTTTTCCTTAAGATCGGTAAATATTCTTCCGATTACCCTTATGCCGCCTTTTAAAAAAAAGTCTAAACGGGGTAGATAATACTGCTCTTTAGAGAAATCTATCTTTTCTATTTCAATTTCTTTTCCCTCTTGGTAAAAATGTGGCGTAAATAAATTTGCTTCACCTTTTAATTCTACTAAAGCTTTATTGGAAAGAGATACCACATTTATATTTTTAATAGCACCATTCTGACAATCAATGATAGGTAAGCTCAAGTAATGATTCCCAGCATACAAAACTCGCTCATTTTTTACTATTTCCTCAGGCCTGGTAATAATTCTATTCATTTAAATCCTTTTAATAAGATCTTTTTTTCATCTTAATGAAATATTAGTGGAATTATTGTTCATTATCAATATAGTTAAAACCTGACAGGGGACATCCCCTGTCAGGTTTTCGCTTTATTGCAATAAATCAATTACTTCCTGATAATTTTTCTTTTTAGCTATATCCAGGGCGGTCCTACCCTGATTATCTTTTAAGTCAAGATCAGCGCCATGCTCTAAAAATAATTTCACTAACCGTACATCTGCTTTGAAGACAGCTTGCATTAAAAGAGTGGTACCTGCTGTCTTGTGGGCAATATTGGGATCTGCGCCGTAAGAGAAAAACATTTCTATAATCTGATATTCTTCTTCACTTTTATTGTTTAAAGTCAGGCTGGTAATTTTACTTAAGACAGTGGAAGTTTTCTGCGCAGTCCTACCTGCACCTGCTTTAGTATCAGGGTCTGCCCCGGCTTCCAGTAAAAGTGGAACCATTTCTTTATAATGCCACATGTTGTCAATAGCAAGATTTAAAGCATTATTACCTCGTTCATCCTGGTAATCTATATTTGGATTATAAGTTAATAATAATTTTACCATATCGCTATTACCATAGCTGCAAGCTGTCATTAATAGAGAATCAGAAGAGGAAATTATCATATTCACATCTACTCCGGAATCAAGCAAGGCTTTTAGTTCATCCAATTTCTTCTGAGTTATCAAATCCTTTACTAATGTTTCTTTCTCATCATCACTTAATTCTTTGACGGTCTCTTTATTGCCCGCCGGATACTGTTCTGATAATAACTTTACTCCTCCTAATTCTCCTACTGAAACCATAAGGGTTTGAATTTCTCCGGGATTAAATTCCCATTTCTTTATCTGTCCATTGGGCAAATTAAAATTCTCTTCATTTAAAAGATCATCATATTCTCCTTTATAAAATTTAACTTCCACTGGGGAGCTTTCTGCCCCCTGGCTGTCTCCGGTTAAGGTAAGCACAAATTTACGGTTTTCCCGAGCAAATAATGCTCGGCCGCTTTTCTCCATTACGAAATATTCTTCTCGCTCTATTTCATCTAACCAAGAATATTCCTTGGTAACCAGGGTGATGATTGAACCTTCTTCTACTTCTATTAAAATCTCATCCAATTTCAGCTGTTCCCCAAAAGATCGTTCGCTCTCTTTCCTTTGCCCTGTTAAACTAGAATAAATGATTTTATCTTCTATTGGCAGGCCTTCTTTAAAAGGGGTTATTTTATAAGTAGATTTTTCTTTTATCTGGTTTTTAATTACTATCTGCACAGGCTTATCCGTGTCCACTTTAACTTTCAAAGCTCCTCCGGGTCCGATGTATCTTCCGGCAGGTGAAATAGTCTCCTCTGCCCCGCTAAGCACCGGCCGGGCAGCTTCTTTTTCCTGAGCTTTTTCTGCAGGAGATTTTTCTTTCTGATAATCTTCCGGAACTTTAAAGAGGGAATCATCCTGAGGTGCTTCTTTAATATTAAGTAATTCAAAAATTCCGTCCTCATATCCTCCCCCGTAATGAGCTATCATTCGAATAAAATGTTCTAATTCTGGTAAATACCATGCTTCTATTCCCGGTTCTGTTCCTCCAGGAGGAGTATAGGTATATTTTTCACAAGAATAGCCCAGCACTGTCTCAGTGCCTATCTGCTCTTCCTTGGTACCCTCTTTTGCGGCTTCCCAACCACGTATCGGGTTAAAAAATGCAGCATCTATACCTTTCAGCTCTAAGTAAATTTTATCTTCCGGATTTAACATCCAGGTAATATCCAATTTACGGTCAGCAATAAGCAAAATACGGTCCTCGCCGGTCAATTTCTCCAGGCGATAGAGACTGCCCTGAGCGTAATATTTAAATTCATAATCCTTATCCGGCTGCTTAATCTTTAAATCAGCGCTAAATTCTACCGCTATAGCCGAAAAAGTAAAACCAAGAAAGATAATTAGCGCACCCATTATTAACAATATTGTTCTATATTCTTTTTTCATTCTTTTGTCCTCCTTGGAAATTTTTTAAAATTATATATATTAAATTCTACGTGAGGTTCAGAAAATCCTTCTTTTTTGTAAAAAATAATAAAAACCTTTAATATTCTACGATAGTAAAATCAGAATCAGAAGGATATATTTATACATCTTGGGAAGTTCAAATCTTTCCTCTTCGTCATTTATCAATTTCCTTTAATATCGGAATTTAACGAAATCCGACCAAAGGAAACGATTTTGATAATTGAGGAGTTAATTTGACAAACGACAAGTCTTAATCATTTTTTAGCGGAAACAGATAGAGATTTTAGATAGATATGAGGAAATTTATATTTTCCTTCTATCCATTTCGCTTTATTTCCTAAAGCAGCTATATTTTTTAGTTCTTCTATGGCATTACCGGCAATCATAACATCCTTAATCCGACCCACTATTTTGCCCTTTTCTATCTTGTAACCCAGCTGTACATTATTAGAGAAGGCTCCGCTTATTATATTTCCCTGTCCCAGCCCAAGAACCTGGTCGATGATTATCCCTTCTTTTATATCTTTAATCATCTCTGAAAAAGAAACTTCTCCTTCCCCCATTACTAAATTACTTATACCGGGGATAGGTTCGCTTTGCAAGCCGGCTCTCAAACCATTTCCGGTACTCTCTACCCCGGCCATTCCCGCTGTTTGCAAATCATAATAAAAATTCTTAATCTTTCCTTTTTTTACTAAAGGAACCCGTTTCATTTCCACTCCTTCATCATCAAAAGGAGCACTCCCTAAAGCAAAATTTATAGTGCCATCACTATAAATAGTTAATAGATCACTCCACAATTTCTTATTTTTCTGGGCAGCCAACGGTGAAATCTTCTTCAAGACCATTTTTCCGTTTAAACCACTGATTATGGGAAGAATTAGAACCAATGCTGCCTTGGGTGTAAAGATAACCGGTATTTTCCCGCTTTCTACGGGTACAATTTTATCTCCCCATTTTAAATTTTCAATTATTTCAGAGGTTAATTCCCTGGCATCAAGATTGTCTTTTCCGGATTCAAGAGAGGAATAAACCATCAACATATCTTTATTTTTAATTTTTTGAACCATCATCGAATAGGCAATTGCAGTTTTAATGTAAGAAAAATTCCCTCCCCTGGAATTAAGATATTCTATCTCGCTATAATCTTTTAAAATTGTGACATCATAACGCAGTTTCCGATTGAAATCCTTCATTCTCTCTATAATATCTTCGCCAATCTTAATCATCTCTTCTATGCTTTTATCTTTTATATTTCTGTCATATATATTTACTTTTTTCTTTTCCTTTCCCCTTCCGTTAATTCCCCCCGGGAAATCAAAAGAGGCTTTTGCCCCAAATTCAGAGGTAGCCGCTGCCTTTTCGACCAATGAATCAAAGCCTTCACTTCCTGTAGATGAAGAGAATCCTATCTTCCCTTTGTTTATTACTCGTAAGGCCTTCCCCTCACTCTCAGAAATATCGATAGATTTTAATCTATTTACTTCAAAATTTACCGGAATAGTTTTGCTCTTAACTTTAAATAGTTCGGCTGAGTCTACTTCTTTGCAGGCTTGCTGTAACAATTTTTCCATCTTACTTACCCCCTACTACTACTTTTTTTATCCTGAGGTGAGGACTACCAAAAGACACAGGTAGAGGACCTTGTCCTGCTTTTCCACATCCCCCGCCGGATTCAATTATTTTTAAATCATTTCCTACTCCCTCAATATTAAGAAGGGTAGTAAATAAATTCCCGCTTAACACTACGTCTTTAACTTGCTCGGCAATTTCTCCATTTCTTATTATATAACCTTCCCCGGCACTAAAAGTAAACATCTCAAAGGTGGTCATCCCTCCATAGCAATCTTTAGCATAAATTCCCTTTTTTATTCCGGATAATAGGTCTTTAAAAGGAGTATCTCCTTTTTCGATATAAGTATTAGTCATTCGAACAATAGGTTTAAAACGATAATTGAGGGCGCGGGCATTTCCGGTGGGTTCTTCCTCCATTTTTGCAGCGGTCTCCCGCGAATGTAGCCTGCCTGTCAGGATTCCCTCTTTTATCAGATAATTTTTCCTGGTTCTCACACCTTCATCATCATATTTGGCAGAACCTAATAAATCCGGGATAGAACCATCATCGACTACATTAAGCTTGGTTGAGCCAAATTTCTTTCCTAATTTCATTAAACCGCTCATCCTCTTATCTTCATAGAGAAAATCAGCTTCGCTGAGATGTCCAAAGGCCTCATGGATAAAAACCCCGCCCAATGTTTGGTCTAAAATAACCGTATATTCCCCACCTTCCACCGGCTGTGCCTTAAGAAGATTGACTGCCCGAAAAGCTGCTTTTTGTGCTTTGGTGGAAATTTTTTCTATTATTTTAAAACCCTTGGTACTTCCGACAGTTTCACTGGCCAGCTGAACATTGTCCCCCTCCCGGGCTATGGCTGTAAAGCGCGCGCTTAAAAAGGGCTTTTCCTGTTCGATATAGCTGCCTTCCGAATTGGCAAAATAAATAGTAGAAAATCTGTCGGTATAGACCACATTAGAGGATTGGATCAGAGGATTGGATTTCATAATTATATTATTATAATTTTCCATTAATTTCTTTTTCTCTCTCAAACTTATCTGGCGAAAATCCTTATCTAATTCACGGTTAATTATTTCCACAATCGGCGAGGCAATAGCTAACTTACTCTCTTCTTGGCCAATTAAACTCGCTACTTCTATTGCCTCCCTGATTTTATCTTCCAAATCATCAAACTGATTAAAGGAAACAAAGCCCCATCCACCTTTTACCAGAGCACGAACATTTCCCCCTGTCTGCTGGGAACAATTTATTTTTTCTAACTTCTCCCCCTGAAAATGAATGGTAGTGGATTCTTTCTTTTCCATTCTTATCTCGATATAGTCTGCACTATTTTTTTTATTTCCTAAAGCCTTTTCAAAAATTTCTCTCATTGTTGACTTCTCCTTTAATTTAGTCGGGTGATATTATAGGTCTTTCCCCGCTAATATCGAAGTTCAAAAGACGGGATAATTTCTCCAACTTCCTCCCCGCGGGCGTTTTTCAATCTCGGCATATAATAAGGCATTAATTGCTCAATTTGTTCCTTGGTTAACATATTCAATTGTTTCAATACTTCAAGTGCAGCAGGATACAACGCCCGATAACTACCGTCCTCTATCTTTATGGCGATCCCTATACCTGATTTTTTATCTCCGATTAAATATAAAGATTCAGCTCCCAATTTACCAAATAATCTCCCTTTTGCAGCCTTCATAAAGTCGGTACAAAAACGTCCTGTACCTCCTACCATCTCGGGATAATCGGTCATGGCAGTTGTAATTCTATCAATCGCTATAGCCCTCTCATTCCCTAAAATTTCCGGGTTTGCCAATCTGGCAAAAGAATAGGCAAGCCGTTCAAGGGGTAAAGTATGTACGGGAGCACCACATCCATCTTTCCCGATTCCAATTTTATCGATTTGATATTCCGCAATTACCGAAATTGCTTTTAGTATTCGTTGCTGCACCGGATGGTTCGGTGTAAAATAATCTTCCAACGGCTCTCCCATATGTTTGGCGGTTAGAAGCATGCCTGCATGTTTACCGGAACAATTATTATAAAGGGGAGTAAGTTCTTTTCCCTCTCTGATCATTTTTTCATATACATTCATTGCCAGGGGAATATGTGTTCCGCATTGCAGAGCTTCCACCCCAATTTTTGCTTTGTTTAATATGCTTAAAACTCGTTCTGTATGCTGTGGCTCCCCGTTGTGCGAAGAACAGATCACAGCCAAATCTATTTCAGTTAAACCAAATTTATCTGCGGCGCCTGTTTCTACAACCGGGATTGCCTGTATTGGCTTTACAGACGAACGCGCATAAGTGATACGATAAGGATCTCCAATAAAATATAACAACTTTCCATCTGAATTAACTACTGCTACATGACCGGAATGGGAACTTTCCATCCTTCCTCCACGGTATACATCAACTAACTTGGGCACTAATTTTATCTCCTTGCTTTTTAATTTTTATCTGAACAGTAAAAGAGAGCGGTCTATTTATTGTATTAAATTTATTGTATTAATCTTTCTCAATTTCATCTGTTTCATCTTTTAATATTACTTCTTCGTCTAAATAAACCGGCCTTTCTAACCACCAAATCCATTTACTCCATTTTTCATTAAAATTTCCACTTTCTTCTTTTATATTGATAAAACCACTTATTTTAGCCTCTATCTCATCAGCGTAATGAAGGGCAGTAGCAGTTAATATACTGGGAAGTTTTGGTGAACCGAATTCAAAATGTCCATGATGACTTAAGAGAGTATGTTTTATCATTAATTCTAAATCCGGAGGAAAATTATCCAAACTTTTTATTTTTTGATCAATCATCTCCAGTCCAATAGTGATATGGCCTAAAAGTTTACCTTCATCGGTGTATTCGATTACTCTATCATAAGTATATTCTCTAACCTTACCTATATCGTGAAGCAGGGCCATGGTTATCAAAAACTCACAATTTATCTCCTTATAAATATCACATACTGTTTCGCAAATTCTAACTAAATTACAGGTATGTTCGAGTAAACCTCCGAGATAAGGCTGGTGTACTTTTGTAGCCGCCGGAGCTTTTTTAAATTTTTCTACAAATTCCTGGTCGTCAAAAAAAGTCTTTAATAACTTCTTCAAATAAATATTTTTCATTGATTCTATGTGTGAATACACGGTATTCATTAGTTTATCTACATCTTTTTTTGACTGAGGTAAATAATCCGAGTAATCCAAATCCAAAGGAGCAGCTTTGCCAAGGGAGGAAACTGTTGCCTGAAGGGTCCCGTCAATCTTCTTTCTGCTAACATGCCCCTGAACTCGGGCAAATTCAATTTTGCCTAACTCTTCAACTTTATCTGAAGAAATATCCCAATTTATGGCTTCAATTTCTCCGGTCTTATCGGCAATTTTAAAAAACATATCTATAGTCTTTTTATCCCGTCTCACTTTAAACTCTTTATTTTTTAATAAAAATATATCATTGATCTGAGTATTTAAACTTAAATCAGTCACCATTTGTTTTTTAACCAAAATGCTTCACTCCTTTTTTAATATTTTGAGGTATTTATCATTGATCATAAATATTAGTTATATTTTTAATTAAAATTAAATTTGTTTTATTATATAATATTTTATTCTCTTTAGGAAATCTTTTAGTTACAAGGTTATAAATACCTTTAAAAATTAGACTTCTAAAATAACAAAAAGCATAATTTAGAGAATTAGTTCTTTTAAAAATATTAGAAAATACCAAAGAGATACATAATACTATTACCAATCTTAATCAGCAGAACAGAGAATATTATTCCCTTTGTTTCTCAGAAGTGCAGAAAGAACTCTCCGTGATGAAGGTGGGGTTGGGGGAAATTGAATAGAAATAAAAATACAATAAGAAAGGGCAAGCTATAGAGAAAGTTATCTTCCTTAGCCTGCCCTTTTTCTATCCTCAAACCATATTTTAAAAAATAAGGGCAACACATCCTATTTTATAAATGATGAAATAAACGAAGTTATGATTTTGTGAACCCTCTCATTTTCTCTGCCTTTCCAGATTGATCTGTCCATTGATTGTAGTAGTCGCGTCCGGACATATATCAGTGCAGAACATACCTGGCGAAGTTTCGGTCATGTTGATTGTTGCCGTTATGGTATCACGGCCATCCTTCCCCCGAATATAGGTGCCTTTCAGCTCAGCAGCCATTGGAAGAGCTATAGGTAGTTCAATATTGTTTGTCCCACTTTCGTTTTTATCATCTGTTTCAAGGCAAACATCGTCGCCTTTGTACTCCCAGGTCATTTTAACAAGATCCTTTTCCGTAATGTCAAAAACAATCTCGATACGGATGCGGATAGGGATGGTGTTATTGTCTTGATTTCCCTGAACCATGCCGACCATTTGGCCTTTCAGTTCTTGTATGGCAGCCAGATCATTATTTTTTGCTGCCTCCTGCATCTGCTTTTGCAGATCCTGCATTGCCTCCTTGTTGAGTTCTATATCCTTCGTAATAAGGAGGTTGATATTCTCTTTTTTGATTTGCCGATCGGACTGACCTGACCAGGTTTCCTGTCTTGTGTTCCAGCTTCCGGGAGATATCCACTTTTGAATGTAACACCATGTTTTATCTGAACGGCTGGCCGTGAAATGCTCCCTATTGTGCTGACCGTTCATTTCACCAGAAGCATCGCGGATCAAATGCGTTCCGGGTATTGCTGGTTGTTTGGTAAGGTCGAAATCATCCATACCTATTGTCAGATTGACTTTTTGCGTTATTTCGTCATTAGCTCTTACTTCACGCCGCCCAAATTCGCTGGTTTTCTCCTCTGCATTGCATTGGAAACGCCGAGTAACCTCAAGATTCAGAGTACCGTTCCAAGCATAATGCAAGAGGCGCAGTTCACAAGTGGCGATTTCCTCATGAGGACGGGTGACCCGCAGCGGCGATTTTTCCAGCGGCAGAATTTCGCAGGAATTATAGACTGTGATTTTGTCACTGTTGGCATCACCATTCTTTGGAGCCCGGTAGCGCACAGTAATTGACTGCTCGTCGAGACGGAAAACGCGGTAATCAGGCCCGGCTTCACAGCGGTCCCCGTTGATTATTTCTCCCTCATAGGCATGAACAATGATGCGGTTAAATTCACGTGACGGTTGCTGCAAAGCATCACGGAAATCAGACAGAACAATATCTATCTCTTGCCCTTCTCCTACCTCTTCCTTCTCTGGTTTAACCCGGCACTGGACAGGGTGCGAGGGTATAATATCAAACGTTTTAGAAGTTAATTTCTTTTTGGGTGGGGTGCCTGGCAATGGCCTTCCGGGGCCACCCCAACAACAGGAATTGAAAACCGTTAGGGTTTCCTTCTCTTTCTGGCAAAACCGGGGAGCCTTGTATTGTAATATGACATCTCCTTCACCGACCAGCACCACCCATTGGTTTTCGTCTTGATGTTTTGTGGCATTGATTATCTCGCCTTGCTCGAGACGGATCACAAGACGCTGCCATGACCGGGAGGTACGCCCCTTGTCGTCGGTCAAACCAGTCAGGCGAATAGTAATTTCCTCCCCGGTTGAAACCGTCTCCCTGTCCATTTCCACGACACAGTTCATTGGGGAACGTTCATAATCATAAATTAGCTTATCAATACTGGGGGACATACTGGCTCCAAGGTCCTCTACAGCGTTCGGAGTAGTTTCATCAGGCAGCCGTTCAGTCTGACCCCACGGGCCACCGTTCCAGATAGTATACCCCTCCCAAACCTTCTCGTTGAACTGTATGTTGACCAACCGAATGTCAATGGAGTAGTTGCCCCAAGCATGACCCTGCACATAGTTTGGCTGGCCTTCATAGCCTTCTTCCCAATAGCCTGGTATCAAATAATCAATTGTATCGAGGCGTAGTTTGCTCAAAAAAACATACTCCAGATCCTCCTTCCAAATGGGATTCGTTGGAGCACTGTCTATTTCGAGCAGATTCTTAACTAAGATTTTAATAGGGCAATCATCACGATGATCATAGATATTTATTCCTTCTAAGAAATTGCTCTCCAACATACCAGATATGTCACGTTCTTGTTCAGGCGGCATCTCAACCGGCTCAAACGCAAGAGTTCTTTCACAGCAAAAATCTTCTTCCGCGCAAATAACTGTCGGGAGGAGCAGTAATATAACGCCAACTATCAACAGCAGTCGGTTGATAAGGATACCTCGAATTTTCATGAAAGCCGTGCTTGAGATAAAGGCGAACACATCGGCAAAAACTTTTACAAGCAAGCGAATCAGTCTGTGCATCACTTGTATAATCATTCCTTTCATTTTGTCATCGGAAAATCTGCAGTAACAGTTTGAGACTGCCCGTTGATGATATTGACATTCTCAAAGGTCACAACTTGCTTTTCGTCCTTGTAGCGATACGTTCAATTTCCATCAGGAAGACAACCACTGCGTGTGCATCGCTACCCGGATTTTAGTCATTTGCTAATCAATTTTAACACAAAATGGTAGGTAGTTTCAAGTTAATGTTTGTTTACAGAGCTTGACAATATCACTGATTTTCTTTATGCTATTTGGTAGTAAATAACTTATTCTTATATTAATTATTATAAGGGTTGAGCCGAAGTGGCGGAACTGGTAGACGCGCTACGTTCAGGGCGTAGTAGGTGTATGCCTGTGGGGGTTCAAATCCCCCCTTCGGCACCAATTTGCCAATTTACCGATTTGCCAATTAACCAATTCTCCAATTAACCAATTGACCAATTAAATTAGTCGTTAGTATTAAAACAAGTTATTAGTTTATAGTTTTTGGTTATTGGATAAAAAAATCAGTTTTCAGTTTTTGATTTATTATATTTTGAATTCTGATTTCTGGATTCTAGATTCTGACTTCTTCTTTACGAGATACGAGATACGGATTAAGTTTCTAACCTTTCTTTACATAATCAGATAGCACTTCAACTACCTTATCCATTTCCAATTCGTTTCCGATGGTAAATCTGATAAATTGGTCGTCTAAACCGGAAAATTCATTTTCCCAACCAGCCAAAGTATAAACACCATTTTCCTTTAAATACTTCCAAGCTCTTTCGGTTTCTTCCTTATTATTAAACTCTACTAAAACAAAATTTGCCTGGGAATCATAAGCAGAAAATCCCAGTTCATTTATTTGCCTTGCAAATTTATCTCTTACTTTCTTTATTTTTTCCCAAATTTCTTGATAATAATCTAAATATTTCAGGACCTTTTCCGCAGCTTTTTCAGCCATTCTATTTACTCTAAAATGTTGACCGAAAGCAGCTAATTTCTTTATATTTTGAGGATTAGAAATGGCAAAACCCAAGCGTAATCCGGCTAATCCAAAATTTTTGGAAAAGCTTCTGGAGATAATTAAATTTTCATACTTATCTATCAAGTCCACTACGGTCTCTCCCAAATATTCATAATTACATTCATCAACTACTACCATCCCTTTTGCCTTATGCAAAATATCAATTATATTTTCCCGGGGAATTCTCGTTCCGGTAGGATTATTAGGGTTACAGATCCAGATCAAAGAAGCACTCTTTAATTGTTCGGCAGAATAATTAATGGTATATTCGCCATTCTGTAAACAATTAGCCAAAACTTTAGGTAAACCTTCTCTATCTGCACTCGCCTCATATTGAGAAAAAGTAGGAATGGGAATTAAAACCTCTCCTTTGTAAGCTCGAGTAACTATTTCAATAACCTCATCCGAACCATTGGTAGGCAGAATATTTTCCATCTTTACTCCCACATATTCAGCTAATACCTGTCGTAATTTAGCATATTCTCCCCCTGAAGGGTACCGGTTAATATCCTTCAGCTCCTCGGATAATTCCTTTAACATCCCTTCGGGAAAAGGATATTTAAAATAAGATTGGGTTAAATATATTTTTTCTTTTTCCCTTGGTTTCATAACTTTATCTCTTTCCCTTTCAATCTTTCGCAAATCTGCTTCTCCCAAACCAAAGTAATGCCCAATCTCATGGATAACCACTTTTCTGACAGATTCCTTTATTTCTTCTTTGTTTTTACAGCGAACTTCTATGGGTTTTTTAAAGATAATAATCTTATCAGGCATAACATTCCTATACCAGATACCTCTTCTGGTATAAGGTACTCCCCGATAAAGACCCAAAAGGCCATAGGGTGATTTTATCTTCATCTCCATCAGGAGTTCCTGGGAAGGCAAGCTTTCAACCACAACAACAATATTTTCCATCCTTTCTCTGAATTTTTCGGGAAGGGTGCTTATTGCTTCAGTTACTAATTCCTCAAATTCTTCTTCGGTTACTTTCATTTTATTTCATTATCTCTTTTTTTAAATTGTTTATAAATTCTTTCACTTTCTGCATATATTGGTCCCTTGCCACTTCTCGTGAGGTCAGCGCAAGTAAAGCAAGCGGGGTCTTTTGACTAAGATTTTTCATGCCATCAAATACCTTATTGGCATCTGAACCTAACCGGGTACTGAAAAAAGCCACATTTTTAAAATCTTCTTTATGTAAAGAAAGATAGGTCCTGATAGGAGTAGAAATATTAGAGGACCAGATAGGAGTTCCGATAATAACCAGATCATACAAAGAGGGATTATTTTTTATCTCCTTGATTGCGGTTAATCTTCTCAGATTAGCGTCAGAACCGGCACTTAAAAAACCGGGAATTCCCTTCCTGTTTTTTAAATCAAAAATTTCTTCCTTGTCACACTTCAAGATATCTGAAATAGCTTCGGCTACTTTTTTGGTTTTACCGCTTCTCGAATAAAATGTAACTAATATTTTCATTGAAAACACCCTTTCCCCAGTCCCTTATGATAAAAAATATCTAATTATTTTTACCCTGCTGCATCATATTTTGCATCATCTCTTGCATGTTTGGACCTGACGCTTCTACTTTATCTGCATCGAATAAGTCATCAGAAAGTCCCTGATTTACTTCGAAAGATTTAAGAAGAATAGTCATCATCTGTACTTCATCCAGAAACCCTTCAGTCTTGTAAGGTAATTCCCAATTATCTTTAATTTTCCTAAAATCAGAGAATACCATACGCATTGTTTGTCCGGATTCACCTTCACCCTCTGTTTGAACTAAAAATAGATTTTTCTTATCTACCCATATTCTACCATACAGAGAGGCTTCCTCTGCCTTTATCTCAATAACATAACATTCTCTATTATTAATCCTCTCTATTCCTATATATTTTGCGTTATCTGGTATAGATTTCCACCAATTCATTCCTGTTTGATATTGCATCTGTTCCTCCGCCTGCTGGGAAGTAAGTTTATTCTTTCCAACAAAGGGTGATATCATCCAGGTATCCTGGCCGTCAAAAATAATTATAACCTGCATACTCCCCATCCCTTCAGGCATACCTGCACTTTCAGGAAATTGCATCACAACTTCCGATCTGGATTTTTCTCCCTTGGTAAACAATTTCATCTCTGAAGTCATTTCTCCTTCTGGTGTATATATCTTTGTATCAAAAATAATAGCCATATCTGCAAATTCTTGAGTAAAGTCCTTGTAATTGTTCTCTGCTTCTTTAAGTATGTCTGATACACTCTGAGAAAAACCCTGACCTGCCATTGAAAGCAAAATTATGCTCACTGCCAATAAAATAACCGGCCATTTAAGTGTGTTCCTTTTCATTTTAACTTATTCCTCCTTTTATTTTAATTGCCATTCTATTCTATTTTATTAATTATACAATAAAAACTCAAATAATACCGTTTCTTTTATTGTATCCCTGCCAATAACGGCTGAAACTCCATCCCAGATTTTCCGAAGGAAGACGGTCTAACTTGGAACTCCAATTTTTAACTAAAGTCCGGGCTCGGATAAAATATTCATTAACTTGTTTTTGATTTAATGTGCTTAAACTGTTTTCGATAGAAGAAATCATTTCTTCCTCATAATTAATTATTAAAGGCTGGATTTCAACTTGTGCAGAATTAAAATTTAGTAAAGCCTTTCGGTGAATACGCTCACTTTCCCACCAATAAGATTTTGAATTATAATTTTCACTTCCTTCAACATATCCGCCGGGAAGAGTAGTATCGGGGGGGAAAAGTGGGAAAAAGGGGCTCACGCAGGGGTTGGAAGCTCCGGTAGTATAATAAAATTGTTTATCCTCGCCAATTTTTGCGACCAGGGAACAGACTGTCTGGGTTCGGCGAAATAGCTTGTCAGCTGCGTGCAGGCACAAGGTGGCAGCAGGACCACGATGGGGAGTCCATTGGGAATTATCTCCATGATCTCGTAAAATATTTATAAAATCTTTGGTAGTCAATCTCTTCTTCTTTGGTGAGAGCAAGGCTCGGGAGCGTTTTTCCCGTTCAGTCCCCTTGGCAGCCCAGGTCATAAATTTAGCGGAATAACATTTTCGAAAATTAAAATCCTTTTCGTTTTTACAGTAACCTTTATTGACAGCATTTTTAATTAATCCTTCAGAACAAGAATCATAATCTTTCTCTAAAGATATAATATTGGATATACTCCAAACATCCTCAATTTTTTTCCAGGCCCACCAGGTTTTTATTGTTTCCAATACATAGGCTTCTTTCTTGTCGGCAATTAAAAAACTGTTCATATACTTTAATTTAAATCGATAACCGCAATTACCTCCCTGCCCATGCTTTTCTAACAATTCAATTATAACCTCTAAGGCCTGTCGGGCAGTTTGACTCCTTTCGAGGGCCAAGCGAATTAAATCCATACCGGTTAAACCTATCTTATCCGGCTTTTCTCTGGTGAATATTGCTTCATTACCGATAACCACCCCATATTCATTAGCTCCCATTTCTGCACCAAACATCCAGAAAGGTTGACAGAGTAATACCCGAGCGGTTTCTGGAACCTGGGGAATAGTCAAATATGCACATTGAACGGTATCGTTTAAATCATGCTTTTTGCGGGGAATTATAAGGACATTTTGGGCTTCATCAGGTTCTCGATCACTATTTTTACCAAAAAAGGTAAACCCTTCTTCGGTAGCAGAACCTAGGGCAACTATAGTATCACACATAAATACACTCCCTTTCTAATTAAAATATTGAAGAGAGTAAATAGATTGGTTAGCTAGTTAGTTGGTTAATTAGTTAATTGGTTAATAAATTATTAGTATTGAATTAGCTATCCAAGTAACTAACTAACTTAATACTTGATACTAACCTATCTTCTGGCTCCTGACTTCTTTTTTCTTTTTCTTAACCAGTTAACTAGGTAACTGGTTAACTAACTAACAAGTAAGAAATTAATTGCACTTAAATTTTTCTCTTATTTTATCTTTCTTGCATTTAGTAATATTTTTCAAATCCTGTTCCGGCAATTTTAATTCATTCCTTAAAGCCTGAACTATTCTGTTGTTTTCTATTTCAGGATTTACTGCATAGATAATCCACTTGCCCTCTCGCCGATTAACCACAAGACCTGCTTCCTTTAAAATCCTAACACTGTGTGAAATTCTTGATTGTTCCATATTTAATATGTTTACCAATTCACAGACACACAATTCGCCCTGCAGTAGAAGTAAATAAATACGTAGGCGGGTTTCATCAGATAAGGCTTTAAATATCTTTATAGTTGCTTCCATTGTTGTATTCTCCTTTATATATGATGATATCATATTATTGCTTTAAAAATATTTATCCTCTATGCCATATTTTTTTCTAAATTAAAAATTCTACTAATCTTAGTGAAATAATTTGTTATTTATTAATTACAATAGGGATGGCAACAGTTAAATAAAGATATTCCTTTATTTCCCCTTCCTGTATTTTATCTTTAACTTTGTCTCTTAATAAGATTACCTGTAGACTTTCCTTTTCTCCTGGGTTTAGTTCAATTTCAGATATTAAAGGGACGAGGTAATCGGCTGAAGCTTTTATAGAGGTAATTTTTATCCCCTCTTCTCCTGAATTTTCCAGAATAAACCTTCCTATAGTTTCACCTTCGGAATCAGTGGTTAAATCAAAACTCGTTCCTGCCGGAGAAATACTTACTGCGGGGGCAGATTTTTCTTTTATGTAACCATCAACACGTAGTGAAAAAGCCTTTCTCCTGGGGTCGTTACAGTATATACGCACACTCTCTCTTACTTCACCTAACTCATGTTGGCTGGAATCATAGTTAAAAGTTACTTCCTGTTTTTCTCCCGGAAGAATTGTGAGAGGTATTTCCCTATCATATCGGATATATTCAGAGGCGTCTACCTTATCAATTATCAGATCCAGTTCTCCTTTATTTTCAATAGTAAAAGTAAAGATAGACAAATCACCCTGGGAAATCAACCCTAAATCCCATTCAGAATTAGAAAGGAAAGCCTGGGGAGAGGGGATAGGTTCTACCTCGGTTGCTACTGTAATCTTTGCTTTGGGGAGCTGGGGGTCGTTGGATTCGATATAGATATCTTTTTTAACTATACCGTTATAGCCGGTAGGATTGAAAGTGACTTTTAGTTCAGCTGACTTTCCCGGCTGTATATTATCAGAAGAGAGCATAGTGGCGGCACAACCGCAGGATGATCGTACCCGGCTGATAATCAGTTCTTCTCTTCCGATATTTTTTACGGTAAAGATATGAACAGGCCTTTCGTCCTCTTTTATCTTTCCGAAATCCCATTCTTCTTCCGAGAAAGAAATAGTGGGCGGCTGGGAAGAAGTGTTTTGAATGTTATAAAATATTAAAAAAGCTCCTACTATAACTGCTATACTTATTAAGGCAATAATAATTTTGTTTTTACGAACCATAACTTTCTCCTTTGTTATATTTAGTCGTTAAAGAATTTTTTTTCGATTATTTTAATACCCGGGCGGAGGGTCGCAAGTTCCATCATCACAACCATCATCCTCTTTTTTATCTTTCTTAGGAACCCCTTTTTCTTCAGCTCCCAAGAAATAACTAATGTATTGGAACATTAAATTTTGTTGTTTGGAGATTAGTCCAGGGTAGACTCTTTTTACTACTAGATTATTAGCCAAAAAAATAGTAGTAGGTAAAACCTCAATATTGTAGAGATTACTCACTTCATTCTGGCTGTCTAATAGTATGGTAAAAGATATTTTTTTGTTAGCCCAAAACTCTTTAATCTGGGTAATATCTTCTTCTTTCAAGTCTTTATGGGTATTTATCATAATTACCTGGTATTTTTCTTCAATGATATGCTCTTCAAAATACTCGGCAAGCTCTTCTATCCCGCATACCGAATCTTTATTCTCGTTATTACAAAAGTAAAGAATAAGGAGTTTCTGTTTTTCTTTGTAATCTGCTAAATTAAAGATTTCTCCATCTATAGTCTTAAGGGTAAAAGTAGGAGCAGGGAAACCTTTTCTAAAAGATGAAGAAAAGGCAGACGAGCAAAAAGAAACCAAAAAAGCAATTATTAATAAAATAGTTAAAAGATTATTTTTTTTATTTTTTAAGCAAAAAATCATTTTAAAACACCTCCTTGTATAAATTCACCAATTGACCAATTCTCCGATTTGCCAATTTGCCAATTT
>Ga0268276_1001658_pt1 | contig 21102 bp, 24 predicted proteins | sample saktaG_4_FD_190145 | JGI IMG/M metagenome (GOLD analysis project Ga0268276, IMG submission 190145) | Saline water microbial communities from Sakinaw Lake, British Columbia, Canada - sak_2010_1_5_45m | ecosystem: Environmental > Aquatic > Non-marine Saline and Alkaline > Saline ... | reverse complement strand
GAGTCAGAAACATTCCAAACAAAAACGGCAGGGCTTTTTGCTGTTGGTGACGATAACGCTGGGCCCTACAAACAAATTGTTACGGCGGCGGGCGAAGGATGTAAAGCATCTTTAGCAGCGTACGATTATCTAAGGAAACAAAAAAATAATGTCAAAAATTAAAGAGATAATAGCCAGGGAAATTAAGGATTCGCGGGGAAGACCCACAATTGAGGTTGTTTTGGAAACGGAAAAGGGCGAGTTTGTGGCTTCTGTGCCCTCGGGGGCCTCAACTGGAGAAAACGAGGCGCTGGAATTAAGAGATGCCGATGGAAAGGGAGTTTTTACTGCAATAAAAAATATAAATGAAATCATTGCACCTAAACTTAAGGGCAAAGACGTATTAAATCAACAGGACATTGATAAAATAATGGTTGAGTTAGATGGGACAGAAAATAAATCGAAGTTGGGAGCCAATGCGGTTTTAGGTGTTTCTTTGGCGGTGTGTAGGGCAGGGGCCGCAATTAAAAAAGTTCCGTTATATAAACATATTGCCGAGCTAGCTAAAAATAAGGAATTATTGAAGATTCCCTTGCCAATGTTTAATTTATTTGAAGGTGGAGTTCACACTAACAGAGAGACGGGTATGAGCGTGCAAGAGTTCATGATTGTTCCACAAAAGAAAACAATAGCAGAAAATTTGGTTTTATGTAACAAGGTTTTTCAGAATTTAAGGGAAATTATAGAAAAAGAATATGGCAAGGTTCCTATGGGTTTTGAGGGTGGATTTGAGGCGCCATTTTCGAAAACGGAACAAGCGCTTTATTCTTTCAAGGGAGCTGTTGGTAACGAGGACGCAAAAATTGCTCTAGATGTCGCGGCATCGGAATTTTATAAAAATGGTAAATATAATTTTGAGGGCAGGGAGATGACACGCCACGAACTTTTAGAAACTTATCAAGATTTTGTTAAAAATTTCCCGATAACTTCCATTGAAGACCCTTTTTCACAAGAAGATTGGCAGGGATTCGAAGAAATAACAAAAGAATTTTCTGAGAAAATTTTAATTGTTGGGGATGATCTTACAACAACAAATATAAAGAGAATTAAAGAAGCACATAATAAATCAGCTTGTAATGGGATTATTCTAAAACTAAACCAAATTGGGACGGTTTCAGAAACAATTGAGGCATCAAATATGGCAAAATCATTCGGTTGGAAAACGATTGTAAGCCACAGATCGGGCGAAACTATGGATAATTTTATTGCTGATTTAGCAGTTGGAACAGGCGCAGATTTTCTAAAGGCTGGTTCTCCTGCAAAAGAAGAGAGAATGATAAAGTATCAAAGGCTTTTGGAAATTGAACAAGAACTAAAATAACGCTCGGCAACAAGCTTTTTTCCGGCTACTGGTAAACCCCCTTTGCTCTTCCAGGCAAGTGGACCAGGGCCTGCAAAAAGTTTATTGCCTCGCTCAAATATGGCAAAACTTTTTCTGTTAAGGCATTTGAAATCTCAATGGAATTTAGACAATCGCTTTGCGGGGTGGACCGACGGTCCCTTGGCAAAAAATGAGGCGATTAAGGCAATTGATTTAGCAAAACAAATATTCCATGAAAAGATAGACGTAGTTTATACTTCATCACTTTTTAGAAACATGGATACGGTTGCCAGGATTTTTGAGGCCGTAGACGTAAAATATCCATTTTTTATACACTTAGACGGAGGAAAAATGCAAAAATGGGGTAATTTTGATGATATAAGTCAAAATGATATTCCCACTTATGTCTCAGAAAATTTGAACGAGAGATATTATGGTAAAATTCAGGGTCTCAATAAAACCGAAATTAAGATTAGGTACGGAGAGGAAAAGGTTCAATTATGGCGAAGAAGTTATAAAGAAGCTCCTCCCGAAGGAGAAAGTGGAAAGGATGTGTATAAGAGAACCGTTCCTTTTTTCAAAAAGTATGTTGAAAAGAATTTAAAAAGCGGAAAAAATGTTTTAGTTGTAGCCAGTCACAATAGCCTAAGGGTGATTGTAAAATACATTGAAAATATATCTGACAAAAAATTTGGAGACATTGAGCTTCCTTTCGGCGCTCTTATAAAATATGAGCTTGAAAGCGGAGGATATGTTAAAATGCTTTCATAGGATTGTTTACTTTTTTCTATTTTATATTACAATTGATTTATTAAAACTAAAAAATTGCCTGTAGTTAGTCGCTAATAGTTGCAATACGACAATCAGTGATTAATAATTAGCAATAATATTAAGAGCATGTATGACTTCAATAAAATAGTTGACAGAATAAAAAAAACAAATAAAAACACCATACTTGTAATTATAGCCGTTGTCGGAATTGTTATTACTGGTGGTCTAATTTATGCCGATTCAAATCCAAATTTCTCCTTGCCAACTATCTTTGGTATATCTAACGACAAAATAGCGCAAAAAGCCATTGATTACATAAATAATAATAACCTTTCTGAGACTCCTGCATCATATGTTAGCGCGGTTGGGGAGTCGGGGATAGTTAAGATTAAAATAAAAATTGGGGAGACCGAATTTGATTCTTATGCAACAAAAGATGGTAGGCTTCTTTTCCCACAAGCTTTTGATATGAGTGGCCAAGAATCTAGTGGAGATACGGCGCAAAACAGTGATACGGGCTCGGGCCAAACGGCAGAGGAGATATTAGCGGCTATTAAAAAATCTGATAAGCCTGTGGTAGACGCCTTTGTAGTCTCAAGGTGCCCTTTTGGTCTTCAGATGCAGAGGATGATTGCAGACGCAATTAGTAGTGTTCCTACATTAGCCCAATACGTTAATGTTAAATATATTGGAGATGTTTCCGGAAGCACAATAACCTCTATGCATGGCGACGCAGAGGCACAAGAAAACCTAAGGCAAATTTGTATCAGAGAGGAACAACCCACTAAATACTGGAATTATGTTTCTTGCCAAATGAAGTCTGGTGATACTGCAGGATGCCAAATTTCAACAGGTGTGAGTTCGTCTCAGTTGAATTCCTGTATTTCTACCGCAAGCAGGGGTATTGCTTATGCACAGAAGGATTTTGACCTAGCTAATCAGTATGGTGTTTCTGGTTCGCCCACGCTTATTGTGAATGGAGCAGAGACGTCTGAATTTGCGTCAGACAACAGCTCTGTTTTTGGAAGCTCAAGATCTTCTGATGAGATGAAAACTATTGTCTGTGATGCATCTAACACGAAACCTAGTTTTTGTTCTACTAAACTAAATACCGCCCAGGCTGCAACCTCATTTTCTGCAACATATGGCTCTGCGGGAGCTACTACCGGAGGAGATTCTGGAGCAACCGGAGCTAACTGTGATCCAGTTCAATAATTAATAATAAACCTTCTTAATTTACATGACCAAAATATATTCCACGCCGACTTGCGTGTACTGCAAGACACTAAAATTATATCTGAAAAAGAATGGAGCCGAATTTGAAGACATAGATGTTTCAAAGGACGAAAAACAGCTTCAAAAAATGATAAAAGATTCTGGGCAGATGGCAGTTCCCGTGGTTGATATAGATGGGGAGGTTATAATTGGTTTTGATAAGGAAAAAATTGATCGATTATTAAACATTAATCCCAGCAAATAGTAATATGGCAATAAAAATAGCTATTAACGGTTTTGGTCGGATAGGTCGTCAGGTTTTTAAAAACATTGAGCAATCTCATCCCGATCTTGAGGTTGTGGCAATAAATGATCTAACGGATAACAAAACTCTTGCTCATCTTCTAAAACACGATTCAAATTTTGGTAACTACGGAAAGGAAATTTCAGCTACTGAAGATTCAATTGTAGTGGGCGGAAGGAAATATTTGGCTCTGGCTGAAAAAGACCCTGAAAAACTACCATGGAAGGACCTGAAGGTAGACATTGTCTTAGAGTGCACGGGTTTCTTTACTAATGACGAGGGCGCAAGGAAACACATTACAGCTGGCGCTAAAAAAGTTATAGTTTCGGCTCCGGGAAAAGATTTGCCAGGTTTTATTTTGGGCGTTAACTCAGACACGTTTGATATTGATAAGGTGGACGTGATGGATATGGGTTCTTGCACAACAAATTGTTTGGCTCCAATCGCAAAGGTTTTAAACGACGAGTTTGAAATTGTTAAGGGGTTTATGACAACAGTCCATAGCTACACAAACGACCAGAAGATTCTTGACTTGCCTCACAAAGATTTAAGAAGAGCTAGGGCTGCAGCGCTAAATATGATTCCAACCTCCACCGGGGCCGCAAAAGCCATTGGTAAAATGATCCCGGAATTAGATGGAAAATTAGACGGAATTTCAATTAGGGTTCCAACTCCAACGGTTTCTGTTTTGGATTTAGTCGTTGAGGTTAAAAAATCAACTACAAAAGAGGAGGTAAACGAGACCTTCAGGAAAGCATCTTCCGAAAAACATTTTAAAGGAATTTTAAGGGTAGAGGAAGAGCCACTAGTTTCAACAGATTTTAAGGGAGAGACCCACTCCTCAATTGTTGATGCAGAGGAAACAATGGTAAAAGATAATTTGGTAAAAATTATTGCCTGGTATGACAACGAATGGGGCTATTCAACAAGATTAGCGGACTTCGCTGATTTCGTGGGAAGAAGACTATAACAAAAAAACTAAAAAGCTCTACGATAGCCGTGGGGCTTTTTTGTTTATTTTAAAAAGGTTATAATAATATAATGTAAGTCATGATAAAGCTTAATATAAATAATAACCGAGATTTCACTACTCATTATGTTTGGAAAACAAAAAATTATAGTGCCCGTTGAGGTTTCAGCAAGGCATGCACATCTGTCGCAACAGGATTTAGAAAAGCTCTTTGGCGCCGGATATAAATTAAAGGAAATGAGAGGCCTCTCACAGCCTTCTGATTTTGCGTGTATGGAAACTATTGCCATTGAATTTGGTTCTAAGAAATTTGAAAAGATTAGAGTCGTAGGGCCGACAAGAGCACAAACACAGGTTGAAATATCTTTGACGGATGCCATTGGGTCTGGGGTTGTGCCACCATTTAGAATTTCAGGAAACGTAAAGGGGTCTAGCCCCGTAGTTATTGCCGGTCCAGCTGGGAGCGTTGAATTGACCGAAGGGCTTATTACTGCTCAACGACACATTCATTGTGCGACAGAAGAAGCAAAAAAATACAAACTAAAAAATGGAGATGTTGTTTCTGTAGAGGTTAAAGGGGGAAGGCCCGTTATTTTTGAAGACGTTGTTGTGCGAGTGAAAGATGATTATAAGCTCTCCATGCAAATTGATACCGATGAAGGAAACGCGGCCGGCATTAATAAAATTGGCGAAGGTTATATTATAAAATGATTTTAGTGCTCAACTGTGGGAGCCAGTCTGTGAAATGGAAATTATTTAACGAGAAATTTAAACTTTTACAAAAAAATAAGGTTGAGGTTTTAGATTCACAGGATTATAAGCATATTTTAGAGGGGGAGTTGAGAGAACTGATAGGACAAGACATCAATTTGATAGGACACAGGGTGGTTCATGGTGGTAAAATTTTTATAAAACCAACCAGGATAACGAAGGAAAATATTGCTGATCTAGAGAAGCTGAATAACCTGGCGCCTCTGCACAACCCTCATAATGTTTTAGGAATAAAGACTTGCCTAGATATTTTTGTTGGAAAAATAAATGTTGCTGTTTTTGACACCGAGTTTTTTGAAAATTTATCAGAAAAAGCGTTCACATATGCCTTGCCTCAAAACATTGTTGGTGAGCTTGGATTTAGACGATACGGATTTCACGGTATTTCCCACGAGTATGTTGCCTCCGCCGCCGCTAAAGCTATGGCGGACAAGAAAAAAGCCGCTAAGAAGATAATTACTGTGCATTTGGGCGGAGGAGCAAGTATTACAGCCATTAAAAACGGAAAAGCAATTGACACTTCAATGGGTTTTACGCCATTGGAGGGGTTGGTGATGATGACAAGAGCAGGAAATATAGACTCTGGAGTTGTTCTAGAAATTGCTAAAAATTTTGGGGTTGAAAAAGCGGGTGATATTTTAAATAAAGAATCTGGCATAAAAGGAATTTGCGGAGAAGGAGACATGCTGGAAGTTTTAAGGAAGGTTAGAGCTGGGGACAGAAAATATAAATTAGCACTTGATGTATTTATTTATTCAATTCAAAAATATATAGGTAGTTATTACGCAATTCTAGGTGGGTGTGATGTCCTGGTTTTTACTGGGTCTATTGGGTCTGGCCTTAAAATAACACGAAATATGGTCTGCAAAAATTTAACGATACTTGGAAAAACAAAAGTTTTGGCGATCGAGACCGACGAAGAGCTGGCAATCGCCCAAAAGATATTGAATTTTAGATAAGCCTTAATTATTAAATTTTTCAAAAAGTATGGAAAATCATAAAAGGGGTTTTACGCTCATAGAATTAATCGTAGTTATCGCGATCATTGCTATTTTGGCAGCGATTGTGGTGATGGGCATAAGGGGATATATCCAAAAAGCTCAGAATGTAAGAATGATATCAGATGTGGCAAGTTACGCGAAAGCTCTTGATCTGGCATATGTCGAAAACGGAGAATACCCAGAAGATCCAGTTGCGCCAGATTATGTGTGCCTAGGTCATTATGAAACAGGATATTGCTGGGATGGTTTTTCTGTCGCCGAATCAGCCACTGTCAATGACGCGCTTAGTCCATTTATACCGGCTCTTCCCGGTAATGATAATAAGGTGTGTACAGAAGGAAACCACGGTTGTTTTAATGGATATATGTACCTTAAAGAAAGTGATCAAATTGCGATTCTTTATATATTGGCCGGAGCCAATCAATCATGTGGACCTGGAATAGTCAATGTTGCTAATTGGAATGGAACAACTTATTGTGAATATATAAAATCATTAGCCTCAATTGGCACAGTTGCAAGTGGCGAGTCGTGCACATCGGACGAAGAGTGTGTAAGCGGGTCATGTGTCGATAGTTACAATGGTAATTTTTGTACCGATGGATTGAGCTCTTCTCCTTGTGAGTCTCATAGTGATTGTACGCAAAATGGCGAAATTTGCACATATGCTTGTTATGATTATGGTAGTGGTGGAAAGTGTTGCAGTGGCGCACTACCAGATAACAGCGGTCCTTGTGATTCTTCGGACCAATGCCAATCTAATTTCTGTAATGGGCATAGTTGGTGTTCATCCGGAGATATTGGCGCGAATTGCTCAAGTGACAGTGATTGCCCTGTGACAGGTTATTGCGACACGGATACTTTTCAGTGCGCTCCCGCGCTATAATAATAAATATTATCAATAAATAAAGAAATGGAAAAAGCAAAACAAAATATATTGTGGTTTAATGAAATTAATATGGAAGACGTGCCTTTGGTTGGAGGCAAAAACGGGTCTTTGGGAGAAATGACAAAAGCCGTTGTTCCTCAAGGGGTAAATGTGCCATTTGGTTTTGCCTTGACGGCCAATTTTTACTGGGAGTTTATACGGGCAAACGGACTGGACAAAATTTTAGCAGAAGCTTTTAGTGGGTTGGATGCCAGAAACATAAAAAGCCTTCAGGAAGTTGGCAAAAAAGTTAGAGACGCAATTTCTATATCTACTTTTCCGGATAATTTACAGAAAGAATTAAATTTGGCATATTCTGAATTGTCCAGAAAGCATAATGATGAAAATACAGATGTGGCCGTAAGAACTTCCGGCGTGGCAGAGGATATGCCAAATGCTTCCTTCGCCGGGCAGTTTGAGACGTATTTGAACATTGTGGGACCAGAAAATCTTTTAGGCGCGGTAAAAAAATGTTTTATTTCTTTTTTTACAGACAGGGCAATTTTTTATAGAGAGGAAATGAAATTAGACCAGTTAAAAACCGGCTTATCTGTGGGCGTGCAAAAAATGGTCAGGTCTGACTTAGGTTCATCGGGAGTTATGTTTTCTTGTGATACGGAATCGGGGTTTGGAGATGTTGTTTTAATAAATGCCAGCTATGGGTTGGGAGAAAATGTTGTGCAGGGTATGGTTGAACCAGACCAATATTATGTTTTTGAAACAACATTAAAAAAAGGGTTTAAGCCGGTAATTGAGAAAAAGGTTGGGGCCAAATTGATTAAAATGGTTTATACAGATAATCCCAAGGTACCAACAAAAAATATTACTACAACGAAAAAAGAAAGAGAAAATTTTGTTTTAAATAGCGAAGAAATACTGGCATTGGCAAAATGGTCAATGATTATTGAGGAGCATTATCAAAAATCAATGGATATGGAATGGGCAAAAGACGGCCGAGATGGAAAATTATATATTGTTCAGGCGCGCCCAGAAACCGTTCAAAGCAAAAAGAATTTGAAGGTTTTAGAGGATTATATTTTAAAAAATAAATCCGCCAAGGTTATAGCAAATGGGATGAGCGTGGGAAGCAAAATTGGCTCTGGTAAAGTTAATAAAATATTAAGCGTAAAAGATATAGAAAAATTTAAAAAAGGGGAGGTTTTAGTTACAAAAGCCACAGACCCAGATTGGGTGCCTGCAATGAAATTAGCTGCTGCAATTGTTACAGATTCTGGGGGAAGAACCTGCCATGCGGCAATTGTTGGCAGAGAACTTGGAGTGCCCGTAATTGTGGGCTCTGGAAATGGGACAAAAATTATAAAATCTGGGCAAGAGGTTACAATAGATTGCTCGCAGGGTGAAGAGGGTAAAGTTTACGAAGGAATAATTCCTTTTGAAATCAAAAAGACGGATATTTCAAATATAGAAAAAACGAAAACAAAAATTTTAATGAATGTGGGTGAGCCGTCAAACGCTTTTAACCTGAGTTTTATTCCAAACGATGGTGTTGGGTTGGCCAGAGAAGAATTTATCATAATAAATTCTATAAAAGTTCACCCAAATGCGTTGCTTAACTACAAAACATTAAAGCCGGCGTTAAAGAAAAAAATTGATGCGGTAACGTTGGGTTACAGCGACAAAGTTCAGTTCTATATTGATAAATTAGCAGAGGGAATAGGAATCATAGGCGCGGCATTTTATCCAAAGCCCGTTATTGTAAGGTTTTCTGATTTTAAAACAAATGAATACCGCTCATTACTTGGCGGAGAAGCTTATGAACCAGAAGAAGAGAATCCTATGATTGGATTTCGCGGAGCATCAAGATATTATGACCCAAAATTTAAAGACGCGTTTGTTTTAGAGTGCAAGGCTATGAACAAGGTTCGCGGAGAATTTGGTTTAGACAATGTAATACCCATGGTTCCATTTTGTAGGACATTAGATGAGGGTAAAAAGGTAATAGCTATAATGGCAGAAAATGGGTTGAGCCGAGAACCCCACTTCGCTCCGCAGGGCGGAGCTTCGCGGGGTGACATAAATCTTAAGCCACTTAAGATTTATGTCATGTGCGAGATTCCCGCAAATGTAATTTTAGCTGAAAAGTTTTTGGAAATTTTTGACGGATTTTCAATTGGTTCAAATGACTTAACGCAATTAACATTGGGCTTAGACCGAGACAATGCCAACTTGTCTGCAATTGGCAACGAGAAGAACGAAGCCGTAAAGGAGCTTATTGAAGAAGCGATAAAAGTATGTCAGAATAATAACAAATATATCGGTATTTGCGGACAGGGTCCAAGCGATTTTCCGGACTTCGCACAGTTTTTAGTAGAAAAAGGGATTGAGTCAATTTCATTAAATCCAGATTCAGTTCTAAAAACCAAAATCGCGATAGCGAATACAGAAAAAAAATTACAAACCAAATAAAATTTTAACAATTATAAATGAGTTACGATATTATAACCTTTGGTTCTGCGGCACAGGACATTCACGTAAAATCTAAAGCGTTTAAAATTCTAAAAAATGAGGGTGATTTTCAAACGGGTGAAGGAATTTGCCTTGCCTTGGGTTCTAAAATAAACGTTGAAGAGGTAGTTTTTTTGTCTGGGGGAGGTGGGACAAACACCGCGGCAACGTTTGCAAAACAAGGATTTAGGACTGCTTTTTGTGGTGGAATAGGGGCAGATATTTCGGGGCTCGAAATTGTTCGCGAATTAAGACATTTAAAAGTTGATACAAGATTCATTGTTAAGAAAAAAGAAAAGCATACAAATACTTCGGTTATAATTTCAAGTATAGGAGATGACCGTACGATATTAGTTTATAGGGGGGCCTCTGACGCAATGAATATTAAAGATATAAACCTAAAGAAAATAAAAAAGGCGAAGTGGTTTTATTTGGCTCCATTGTCCGGCTCATTATGCGACACATTTGGCGAAATTGTTGATTTTGCAAAAACAAACAATATAAAAGTGGCCATTAATCCTTCTATACAACAATTGTCGTTACCACAGGAAAAACTAAAAAGTATTCTGCAGAAGGTTGATATTTTATTTTTGAATCAAGAAGAAGCATCCCATTTAACTGGAATTCCATTTCAAGAGGAGTCAGAGATTTTCAAAAAAATTGATGAGATGTGTCCTGGAATAGCAGTTATGACAAAAGGGGGAGAGGGGACGGTGGTTTCTGACGGAAAATATCTTTATTCAGCTTTGCCTCACGCCGATAGGAAAATTGTGGATACAACGGGAGCAGGAGATTCGTTCGCAGCAGGGTTTTTGTCAGAATACATCAGGAATAATGGAGACATTGTAAAAGCGATACAGTTGGGCATCTCTAATTCTGAGGCTAATTTAACTGAAGTTGGCGCAAAAACTGGTCTTTTGGATAAAAATTCTGAGTTTCAGAGAGTAAAAGTTTTAAAAGAGGAGTGCGGAGAGAATAATTTGTGTATGCCTAAGTGACGCTCGAAAATAGTTTTATGCTAGCGTTCGTCCCGCCAGCGCGGGACTCGCTCAGTCCTCGGCAAAATTTTTACTTCGTAAACCATGCAATTTTGCCTGCGGGGTACGCTAAAAACTATTTATCTCGCTATTAATTTTATGAGAAACGTAAAACATTATCTAATAAAAGCTTACGAAGAACAGTGGGCAATTCCACAATTCAATTTTTCTGATTTCACGCAGATGAAAGCAATTGTTTCTGCGGCGGAAAAAATGAAATCTCCAGTTATTTTGGGGACGTCCGAGGGCGAAAGTAAGTTTTTTGGTCTGCAGGAAGCTGTTGCACTGCGCAATGTTCTACGGAAAAAAATAGGATTGCCAATATTTTTAAACCTAGATCATGGAAAATCATTTGAGTATTTGAAGGAAGCGATTGATGAGGGATACGACATGGTGCATTTTGATGGTTCTAAATTGTCCTTAGAGGAGAATATAAAGGTTACAAAAGAAGTCGTAAAATACGCAAGGAAAAAGAAGGCAAGCGTAGAGGGGGAGGTGGGTAGGATAGGTACTGATTCCTCGAAGCTTTATTCGGAAAAATTTGAGATAAAAGAGGAAGACCTAACGAAGCCCGAAGACGCCGAAAAATTTGTAAAGGAAACAAACGTGAATTTACTGGCGGTAAGCATTGGGACATTCCACGGGATGGACGTTTCGGGTGTTTGTCCTAACCTAAGGATAGATTTATTAAGAAAAATAAAGGAGAAAATAAACGGCATAGGACTAGTTTTGCATGGAGGGTCGGGTACTCCAGAAGACGACATAAGGGAAGCTATAAAAAACGGTATTGTCAAGATAAACATAAATACGGAGTTAAGGCTGGCGTTTACTGGCAATTTAAGAAGGTTTTTAGATAATAATCTCGAGGAAGTTGTCCCGTACAAGTTTTTGGCTGATGCAAAAGATTCTGTTGAGAAAGTTGCTGAGCTAAAAATTAAGCTGTTTGGCAGCGCCAATAAGGCATAAGGGGTTTACAAAATCATAAAAATATAATAGTATATAAACATTACAAAACTATGCCAAAAATAAAACACGAAGTAGAAAAATGTATTGGTTGTGGCTCATGCGCAGCTTTGTGCCCAAAATATTTTGAAATGACCGATAATGGAAAGGCGCACGTTATAGGCTCGGCAGAAGCTGAAATAGAGGAGTTAGAGGTTGAAAAGATAGAATGCGCTGAATCAGCCGCCGAAGCGTGTCCGTCGCAGTGTATTCATATTGAGAAATAATAACATATATAGTTAAAAGTATGATCAGTTTATCAGCAAAAATTAGGAAGGAAATGGGAAGGAATACAAGAGTTTTAAAGAATTCAGGTAGAATTCCGGCTGTTGTTTATGGGCATAAAATAAAAAATGTTTTGGTAGATGTTGATTATAAGGATTTTCAAAGGGTTTTAAGGGAGTCTGGCGAGAGTTCCTTGCTAGAGCTTGACGTAGAGGGTGATAAGGAAAAGAGGCTTGTTTTGGTGCACGACCTACAGAGAGATGCGGTTACCGATGAATTTATACATATTGATTTCTTTGAAACATCCGCGACCGAGGAGGTTGAGGTAGATGTTCCTCTTATTTTTGAGGGAAATTCTTTGGCCGTTAAGGACTTAGGTGGAACGTTGGTAAAAAACATTTCTGAATTATCTGTAAAGGCATTGCCTCAAAATCTTCCGCACGAAATTAAGGTTTCTATTGATTCCCTAAATACCTTTGAAGATCACATTTTGGTAAGGGACCTGGTCTTGCCTAAGGATGTAAAAATCTCTGAAAAACCAGATGAGATAGTAGTCTCCGTAACAGCTCCAGAAGACGTTGAAGAGGAGTTGGCAACCGAGATAGAAGAAAAAGTTGAAGATGTAGAGAAGGTTGTGAAGGAGAAGAAAGAAGAAGAGGTTGTGGATGACGAACCAGCGGACAAAAAATAATACAAAAATTTTAATAAAAGACCCTGTGGAAAAAGGGTCTTTTATTTTTGGCAAAAAAAAGGGATAATGCAAATAGATAGTAAATCAAAGGTAATGAAATTTAGCTACAAGAACTTTTTTGTATTAGTTGTTTTCCTGGGGACGATTGTCCCCGGTTTTAGCTTTGCAGTTGATTTAGAGGCGCAATGTGAGGCAATAGCCGGCTCTAGTGTGGGATGTCCAAATTCGAGCGCGGCCGATTGTAAGGTGCTTCTCCAGCAATGCGCTGATTATTATGACCAGCAAGCGGCCAAGGTAGCTCAAGATTTGACAAAGACTTCTGCTCAGAAAAATACACTTAAAACCCAAATAGACTCTTTAAAAAGCAAGATAAATGGATTGACTGCGGATATAAATAAAGGGACGATTATGGTAAAAGATTTAAATATTCAGATAACAGACACGCGAGAGTCAATAGATAAAACCTCGACTGATATCCAAGATTCGCAAAATCAGATAGCAACAATTTTGAAAACGGTTCATGAAGAAGACCAAAAACCGTCCTTTGTAATCTTATTAGAAGGGAATCTTTCCGATTTTTTTAGCAATCTAGCATATTTAGATGGCCTAAATGCACAAGTTAGTAGTCTTTTGAACAGTACAATAAATCTTAAGTCATATCTACAAACTCAGCAAGAAAAAATGAGTGACAACGTTGACCAACTACAAAAAACCATTGCTCTTCAGTCGCTACAAAAACAGCAAAATGAGGGGAATAAGGCCGAGCAGGATAAATATTTAAAATTGACGGAGGCGCAGTACCAGCAACAACTACAGGAAAAGAAGGAAGTTGAACAAAAAGTAGCGAAAATTAATGCAATGCTTTTTCAAATGGTTGGTGTCTCAAAAGTGCCAACATTTGGCGAAGCACTAAGTGTTGCGCAGGCCGTAGCGCAAACAGTATCCATTCGTCCCGCTTTTTTGTTGGCGATAATAAGCCAGGAATCAGCGATTGGAAGAAATGTGGGGCAGTGTAAATTAAAAGATCCCAGTACGGGTAGTGGTATAAAGATTTCGACTGGGGCTGCGTTAATGCGTATTATGAAACCGACAAGAGATGTCCAGCCATTTATTCAAATTACAACAGCTCTTGGACGTGACCCCTACGATACTCCTGTTTCTTGCTGGATACCCGCCTATGTTGGAGGATCGCCTACTGGTTGGGGTGGGGCCATGGGGCCGGCTCAATTTATTCCGTCAACATGGATGATATTTCAAGACAGACTTACGGCGGTCCTTGGTAAGGCGCCAGATCCATGGGTCATAAGAGACTCTTTTACCGCCTCAGCGATGTATCTTTCTGATTTGGGCGCCTCTGCACAAACGGCAAGTGCGGAGAAAAATGCAGCTTCACGTTATTACGGTGGCTCATCCTCTTATGCTAACTCTGTTTATAAAAGGGCTACCTGCATACAAACATTTGTTGACAGTGGCACAATGTCCTCTAGTTGCGAAAACCTAATTTTTTAACAGTGAGTATTAAAAAACCGCTCGGGCACGTCCGGGCGGTTTTTGTTTTTTATTCCGGTTTTTCCGACTTGCGAAAGGCTTTGATTATTGGTTCTAGATCTCCTTCTACTATTGTTTCAAGATTGTGCCAAGATTTATTTATGCGGTGGTCGGTTATTCTGTTTTGGGGGTAATTATATGTTCGTATTTTTTCCGATCTTTTAGCCCACCCTATCTGGTCTCTTCTTTCGGCAGATAAGCTAGATAAATCAGATTCTTCTTGTTTAGCTAAAAGTCTTGCCGACAAAATGCCCATGGCGGTTTCTCGGTTTTTTAATTGATTTCTTTCTGATTGGCAGGTTACCACAAGCCCCGATGGCCTGTGAGTAATTCTGATTGCGGACTCTGTTTTGTTAACATACTGTCCGCCAGGACCAGAAGCTTTATATGTGTCTATTTGCAAATCGGCAGGAGAAATGTTTATCTCTGTTTTCTTGGGTTTAAGAAGCACGGCAATAGTTGCTGTTGAAGTGTGCACTCTTCCTTGTTTTTCTGTTGCTGGAATTCTCTGAACTCTATGTACGCCACCTTCATTTTGGAGAACATCATAAACGCCATCGCCAGAAAGCTCAAAAACAATTTCTTTGTATCCTCCTACAGATGACATATTAGAATTTAAAATGCGCTCCTGCCATCCTACCTTTTGGCCATACCTCGAATACATTCTATGTAAATCGCGCGCAAAAAGTCCGGCTTCGTCTCCGCCCTGTCCTGCGCGTATTTCAATAATCGCAGCCTGTTTCTCGGTCCTTCCATTTTCAGCGTCTTCGGGAACGTCTGGTTTATAGTTTTTCCAGTCCTCCGCGGTAAATTTTGTATAATCAGGTTCCATTGCACCAATATAACAGTTTTTTAAGCGAATTTCAATACGGGCGCTTTCAACTATTGCCATTGGCAAAAAATTATGTTAATATTCTAGATATACAAAATTATAGCGTAAGGTGTTCAGCGTAAATTAGACCCCATGGGTATAAATATATCTGGGTCTAATTTCCGAAGCAATCTTGCTCGCCTCGCTCACAAGACCGTGAAACAAGATATACATCCAACTTATTATCCAAAGGCTAGTGTCCACTGCGCATGTGGCAATAGTTTTACTGTAGGATCTGCAAAAGAGGTTATAGAAACAGAAGTTTGCGCTAAGTGCCATCCTTTTTATACCAAACAAGAAAAAGTTATGGACACTCTAGGTAGGGTCCAGAAGTTTAAAGAGAGATTATCGAAGAAAGGTCCTGCTAAAAAGAAAAAAGAGAAAATAAAAAAACAGAAGTAAAGCTCCGCTTAGCGGGGTTTGTATAACTTTGGGTTCGATACTTTCGCCCCTGATAGTTATATATAAACTTCTAAAATAGATGTCAAAAGACAATAACTTGAACGTAGAGGAGATGGAGGCCGCAGGCGTAATTTTTGGACACAAAGTTTCAAAATTGCACCCAAAAATGAAACAATATGTTTCGGGTGTTAAGAACGGTGTCCATCTTTTTGATTTAGAAAAGACCTCAAAGGAGTTTACAAAGGCTTTAGATTTTATATCAAAACAGGTGTCTGATGGTAAAATGGTGGTTTTTGTTGGCACGAAAATTCAACTTGGAGCAATTGTCCAAAAGGCCGCAGAAGAATGTGGTTTTCCATATGTTACAGAAAGATGGCTTGGCGGAACATTCACAAATTTTGAAACAATTCAAAAGAGAGTAAGTTATTTTAAGGAGCTAGAAAGAAAAAAAGAAGCAGGAGAGCTTATAAAATATACAAAAAAAGAAAGGTTGCTTTTTGATAGGGAGCTTGCTTCACTAAAGACAAAATTTGAAGGTATCAGAAATATGTCAAAGTTACCAGACGCTGTGGTTATTTTTGGGCTAGATAAAGATATGACGTGTGCTAAGGAAGCAAAAAGGAAAGGAATTAAAATTGCTGCAGTAACCGATACCAACGTAGACCCAGACACGGCCGACTATCCAATTCCCGGCAACGACGACGCAATTATGTCTGTAAGATATATTTTAGATAGAATAAAAGAGGTCGTGCTGAATTCCAAATCTGTGGTAAAATAACAGAGTCGTTATAAAATATAAGACAATGGTAAATATTGATCAAATAAAACAGCTTCGTGAGGAAACCGGAAGTTCTCCTGTAGATATCAAAAAAGCCCTAGAAGAAACTAATGGAGATGTTGAAAGAGCCAAGGAAATTTTAAGAATCAAAGGAAAGGCGGTCCTCAATAAAAAGGCTTCCAGAGAAACAAAAGCTGGGTTAATAGAAATTTATTCTCATCAAAACGAAAAGTTGGGCGTAATGCTAGATTTGCGATGTGAAACAGACTTTGTTGCTAAAAACCCTGAATTTAAGAAGTTGGCGCACGAAATTTGTTTGCAGATTGCGGCAATGAAACCCTTGTTCGTTTCCGAAAACGATATTCCAGAGGAATTCTTGGATGGTGAAAATAAAATATATAAAGAACAAGCAGCAAATTCCGGAAAGCCAGAAAAGATTGTGGCGCAAATAATAGAAGGAAAACTAAAAAAGTATAAAGAGGAAATTTCTCTTCTTTCGCAACCATGGATAAAAGACGACTCAAAGACAATAAAAAACATTATTGAAGATACGGTTGGTAAAGTAGGAGAAAACATAGAAATTAAGCGTTTCGCAAGATACGAAATATGATAATAGCGTCTGTTATTTTTTCTATTTTTGTCATTAGTTTGGGAGGCCTAATATTTATATTGGCGCGCAAGATTTCTGTTTTAGTTGTTCTCCCGCAGGATGGTAGCGTAAAAGGATATAAGGGTAAGTTTATGTTAGCTGTTGAAAGCAAGGCAAAAGAATTTTTTATTTTTTTCGAAAAACAAATCTTTTTACACAAATTTCTCTTGTGGATAAAAATTATGGTAGTTAAGGTTGAAACAAAGATAGATCAGCTTTTACATAAAGTAAGAAGAAGGGCTCAAGAGGTAAATAAAAAAGTAAGTGGAAAAAAATAGTATTGCCGGAGTAGCTCAGTGGTACCCGACCAAATCCGCCGTTGGCGGAATTGTGACGGGCCCGTCAAAATGCGCGAAGCGCTTTTGTCGGGGAGCAACAAGTTTGACAATCAATAGTAAGTGAAATATTCGCCGGAGTAGCTCAGTGGTAGAGCAACGCTTTTGTAAAGCGTGGGTCGAGGGTTCGAATCCTTTCTCCGGCTCATATAAAAAGCGCTGTTGTTAATACAGCGTTTTTTTGTTAAAATATAGACATGGAACAAGAAAAAAGTTTAGCAATAAGTTTACCAATTCAATTATCTGGGCTGATGTCTGGTCTGATGTTTGCCTCGGTTTCTATTTTGGCATTTTTTACCCCGTTCTTTTTGGGGCACCCGCAATGGCTTGTGGGAATGGCAGTTAATGCGTGTCTATTTTTAGCGGCCACCTATCTCCCGAGAAAGTATTTTATTCCTCTTTCCATTTTGCCAAGCTTGGGTGTCTTAGCTCGTGGTTTAGTTTTTGGTCCACTAACGATGTTTTTAGTATATTTTCTGCCGTTTATATGGTTGGGAAACCTTATTTTAATACTTGCGTTTAAGGGTTTATTTTTGAGAACAGGATATATTGCCTCTGCCATAGTTTCTGCGGTTGCCAAGTTTATATTTATTTTTTTAATTGCAAATATTTATTTTAAACTATCGGTTGTGCCTGCTGTATTTTTGCAGGCAATGGGACTTAATCAATTAGCCACAGCCCTGGCGGGAGGGTTTGTTGCATTTATTTTATTTAAAGCTTATGCCAGGTAGTGAAAATTCGACATTTTTAAGAATACCTGGCAGTGGAAATGTAAACAGATACGGAGGTAATATTAATATTATTTTATAGAAACTCGATGTATTTAAGTCGAATTTCTACTACCCGGTATGCCAGGTTTATCGGAGGGAGCAACAGAGCTTCTTAATTCAATTAATAAAAAAGAAAAGATGACGGCTATGTTGGCGCCGTCTTTTCCTATTGTTTTTGATTATCCTCAAATTGTAGGAATGCTCCGACGTCTAGGTTTTAAATATGTTGTTGAGGTTTCGCGCGGAGCCGAGGAAACAAATAAACAGCTATTAGCCTTGATGAAATTGCACCCAGATAAAAAGTATATTACAAATCCTTGTCCAAATATTGTCAGATTAATAAAAGCTAAATATCAACATTTGGCTCACTATTTAGCGCCAATAGATTCTCCTATGTCAGCTACCGCTAAAATTGTTGAAAAGAAATACCCTAAAACTAAAAAAGTTTTTATTGGGCCGTGTCTTATGAAAAAAATGGAAGCAAAGGAAGATTGTCCAGAATTAGAAATTTTAGCGATAACATATAAGGAGTTGCAAGACATTTTTAACGAAAAAAACATTGTTCCAAAGTGGGCAGACAAACTTACTTCGTTTGATATTTCAGCAAAGAAAACCAGATTATATCCGGTTTCTGGCGGGTTGTCACAATCATCGGGAATAGTGGAAAAATTCACTGATCCGCAGTATGATGTTATATCAGGACCAGCACAAGCAAACAAAGCATTGCAGGATTTTATTCCTAATTATGAAATGAAAATACTGGATATTTTAAACTGTGATGGGGGGTGTATAAATGGTCCTGGGATTGTTTCCTCGGACTCTTTGGACCGCAGAAGGCAAAAAATAATAGCGTTCTGGAACAAGAGATAGATCTGTTTGACGCTGAACTTGTGGGGCGTATAATGAAAACATATTAAATATTTCTAATTATGAATGAGGATTATAAAGAATTAGTAGGTTTTTTAAGCGGGAAATTCGAAAAAATCGATGATAAATTTGATAAAATCGATGATAAATTCGATAAAATTGATAATAGGTTTGATAAAATTGAGACCAAATTAGATAATAAGGCGGACAAGGAAATCACAGATAAGATTTTAGCTAGTCAGGACGAAATAATAACCAAATTAGATACTTTATTGCAAGAAAAAACTATTGGCGATGAGCAGGATAAAAGACAGAAAAAAGTTTTAGAAATCCATAATAGCGCCCTAAAATCCAACAAAATTTTGTCAGAAAACCAGGCGTCAGAAATAGACGGTTTGCGCGTGTTTTAATTCAATTTTATGTTAGAAAAATTCGAACCGCAAAATGAAGGCGAGTCTAGCTCTGACGAACTCGGGCGGGAACCACAAAATGAAGATTTAGAATTCGATGGCACTCCAGTCGAGCACATAGAGCAACTAGAGAATGAACTTAGAGACGGCTTTGCGGAAAAAAGAGAAAAAGGCGACACGGAGTTGTCTACTTTTTTTCATAAAATTGGAATTTTAGTGCCAAAGGGTAGAACTGAATATGTTGAACAACTACTTAGTTATGTTGCGGATAATAATATAGATTTAGATAAAGAGGCAATTAATAGCGCCGATGAAGATGTTGAAAATTTAAAAAGGAGCCAAGGAACTGCTTTGATTTTTGGCAGGCCTACTTTACAGCGTCACAAAGAAGCTTGGGACAAAAGGATAAAAATAGGGGAAGCGACCTCCGAGGAAGCACAAAGCGATTTGGATAAAACAAAGGAGGAGTGGGGTGGGGTAGAATTTTATCATACTGTAACAACCTTGATAGCAATTTCATATATACGAGATAGGCTCAAAGAAGAAACTATTGAAAAAATAAGGAAGTTAGCATTAAAACTAGCCATTGATAATCCATACGTTGTAAATACTGTAAAATATTTTTCCCGGTATTATGACATTGACCTGGAGACAGAGATAAAAAAAACTCCATTTTTTGAAAAGAGTCTAAGAAAAGCATTATCAAAACAAAAAGGAGCTAAATATGAATAAAGAGCCTTTTGAAAATCAGGAGGCAAAAGAACCTAACGAAATATATGAGGATCAGCTGGGCGATTTAGTAGATAAGGTTGAGGGTGCCTATGTGGACGCCAATTTTCGCGTGAGTAAGTCCGTTGGGAATGATCCGCATAAAGAACAAATGGTACTCTTATTAGAGGACTACTCAAATAAATTTGGCGGTTTTTTAAAGAGAGCCGGTTTGAATCTTGATTTGCGCGAGTTTAACGAAGATTCCTGGATTAAAGACGGAGATGAAAGCGAAGAAATGAAACATGCCAAACACATGATGATAAATATTGAGGATAGAAATAAATTCGTTGATTTTCTGCGGGAATTTGGAGATTATGGCCTAGATAATGTAAAAATTATCGGGCTCCATAAGTTGGCTCTCCAAATAAGCAATCAGGTTAAGTTTTTTTATAATACAGATAGGGCAGACGATGATTTTCTATCATTGGTTCCTATTTTTGGGGAGATGAGTGAACAATATAAAAGGATAGGCGAGTTATCGGGTAGTGGCGATTTAAAGCAATTTGAAGCAGAATTCAAAGGCTATGCAGATGCAATTTCTGGGAAATATTTCAAAGAGCACTTAAAGAAAAAAAGAGAAGAATTTTAATAGGGAGTTGTGAAAGTCGAGCGATGCTTTTAGGTATTGACAGGGATTTGGTTTTAGATTAAGATGTACTCGTAGCTGAATGTAGTATTAATAAAACTATCTTCAATAAAAATTTAACGTAAAACTCAAAGCGTTTTCCAAAACGTCCGCGAAAACATTTTAGAGATAGAATGCTTTCGCGGGTGTTTTTTCTTAGCCCTTTCGAAGAAGGGCGTAGTCTCGCCGAAGTCAGCAGACGAAGGCGGATCACCGAATGGAAAGTATTTTGAAAATTGAATACTGAGTTAAATTTTAAAACCATTTTAAAATTTAACAAAACAACCAAAAATTAGTTTTTTAAAGTTGTTTCGAATTAGATTTATTAAGGCTCTTTT
>Ga0268276_1001653_pt1 | contig 21143 bp, 23 predicted proteins | sample saktaG_4_FD_190145 | JGI IMG/M metagenome (GOLD analysis project Ga0268276, IMG submission 190145) | Saline water microbial communities from Sakinaw Lake, British Columbia, Canada - sak_2010_1_5_45m | ecosystem: Environmental > Aquatic > Non-marine Saline and Alkaline > Saline ... | reverse complement strand
CTCCTGCTGTGAAGAGCGAGCCGCTCCCGTATCTCATCGAACTGCGAAAAGTCCTCCGCAAGGATCAGGTGGTGCACCCGTGACTGGTCTTCCACCTCAGCGGTCGGGACAACAACAATACCGGAGTCGTTCTCTAAAAAGGGGCGCCATGCCTGCTGCCATGCGGGGTGCAAAGCGTCTCCGGTCCCGAGCACGGTGATGCCCTTGATTACGCAGGAAGGGATCAGGCGCTCCGGCACCATCGAGCGGGAGACGGCGATCGCGTACGGGGAGTGGATGTGCAGGTCGGCATTGGCAAGCATGGGATGGCCTGAATATTACAGGGTTCTTGAAAGTAATTAATAAGCATCATGGCGGGTGGGCAAACCGCATTTTTTTATCAGGACGGATTTCTCAAGAGACTTTTTTTTATTTTTCGTTGACAACGATAGTGAACGCGGTTCCCGCACTCCGGTCAAGTTCAATAGTGCCCTGCAACTGCTCAACAAGCGAGATCACGAGCCGGAGCCCCAGTGATTTTGCATTGAGCCAGTCGAAATCCGCCGGAATGCCAACACCGTTGTCCTTATACACGATAGTGAGCTGGCGGTCCTTTTGGTGGATTGCGATAGAGATCTCGCCTGCCCTTCCGTCGGGAAATGCATGCTTTAAGGAGTTTGAGACCAGTTCGTTGATCATCAGCCCGACCGGGATGGCGGTGTTGATATCGAGGGAAATATTCCGGATATCCGTAGTGAACGTGACTCCTTTCCCACTCCTGCCAAAAAACTGGAAAAGGCTGTTGCCTAGGAACCGGACATAATTTCCAAGGTCAATCTTCGAGATGTCTTCGGACTGGTACAGTTTTTCGTGGACAAGTGACATTGCCATGACACGGTTCTGGCACTCCCTGAATGCGGCAATCGTGTTTTCATCCGTCATATACCGCGACTGGAGTTTCAGTAATGAAATAATAATCTGGAGGTTGTTCTTCACCCGGTGGTGGATTTCGCGGAGCAGGACTACTTTTTCCTCCAGAGAAGCGTTAATCTGCTCTGTACGATCTTTGACCCGTTGTTCAAGTCCTTCATTCAATTTTATGAGCGCCTCCTCCGCCTGTTTGCGATCACTGACATCCCGGATCGATTCGATTGCTCCTGTGACATTACCATTCGTGTCATAGAGCGGGGATGCGATGAACCAGAGGTGGGCACCCTTTCCGCCATAAAGACGCTGGATATAGATTTCAGAGATAAATTTATCCCCTTTTTTCTGGATGGCCGGATACTTCTTCGTGATTTCCTCATTATCCCCAAATATCAGATCAATGAGAATCGGGCGTCTCTCTCCGTAAAACGGGATGCCGTACTCATGATCCCCCTTTCCAATCATATCGCCCGCAGCAACACCGGTCATCTTTTCAATCGCCCGGTTCCATGCGATTATTTTTCCTTCCCTATCAATAGCAAAAGTCGCATCCGGAATGAAACTGATAATATCAGCAAAACGGCGTTCTGAATCCTGTAATGCTATTTCTGCCCGTTTTTGTTCAGTGATGTCTCTTCCAACAGTCTGGTATTCAGCCACATGACCATTCTTATCAAAGATTGCACGGTCGCTCCAGCGCTGCCACCGGATGTCACCGGAGGGCATGATGATGCGATGTTCGATCAAAGCAACCGGATTCTCCGGGGTCAGTGCTTTGATATGTTCCTTCATCTTTCTGGCGTCATCCGGGGGAATGACCACAGAATGATGCTTTCCGATGCATTCGTTCTTGTCCAATCCGAAATACCGGCAGTATGCATCGTTGACAAACGTGAGCGTTCCATCCGGTGTGAACCGGCAGATAAACTCCGTCTGGTCTTCAACAACGTCCCGGTACCGTTCCTCGCTCTCCCGCAAGGCATGCTCTGCCTTGATGCTCTTGGTGGTATCAATGCCGATTGCAACGAATCTGGCGCCTTGCCCTTTTTCGACCTCCAGACTCCGGGTATTCCAGAGGATAACCTTCTGCTCACCGGATTTACAATTGATAGTTGTCTCAAAATTCTGGAGGAACTTCTTTTCTTTGATAATCCGGTGAGCGTATCGGTAATCTTCTTCCGGTAATCACGATCGGGATAGAGGGATTTCCATATCCGGTTGGTACCGATCACTTCGTCTGCAGGGTATCCACTGATCTCAACTGCTGCATTGTTCCAGAGCAGAATATTGCCTTTTTCATCAAGCACCATCAGCCAGACATTGGCATTGGAAATAACGCTCTCCTGGAACAGGCTCATCGCGAGGATCTCTTCTTCTGCCCGCTTGCGCTCGGTGATATCTTCGAGGGTCTCTACAGCCCCGATAATAGTACCCTGTGAATCCAGGATCGGTGCGGCAGTGAAAAACAGCCATGAGCCAGACTTTCCAATATTGGGGAAATATTCGGTTGCCTCGTACGCTCTGTCAACAATTTTGGATTTTGTATATTTGCCTTTGTACCACTGCGGGGTCTTCTCTATTACATTATCGACCAGCTGGTCAGCCATGCAGGGGCATTCCTCCGGATAAAACGCCTGCCACTGCCGGTTTGTGCCAATTATTTCGTCAGCTTTGATCCCGCTGAACTTTTCCAATGCCTCGTTCCATTTAATAACCCGGTGATTTTTATCAATAATGAATTGAGGAATCGGCGAGCCCTGGATGATAGTATCCAATCTTCCTTCATTCTCTTTCAAAGATTTTTCTGCTTGTACAATATCAGTGATATCCCTTCCGACGGACTGGTATTCAACCACATGACCATCCTTATCAAAGATTGCACGGTCACTCCACCGCTGCCATCGGATCTGGCCGTCCGGCATGACGATGCGGTGCCTGAGTTCGGTGACCGGGTTTTCCGGACTCAGTGCTTTGATATGTTCATTCATCTTTCTGGCATCATCCGGGGGAATGACCACAGAATGATGCTGCCCGATGCATTCGTTCTTGTCCAATCCGAAATACCGGCAGTATGCATCGTTGACAAACGTAAGCGTTCCATCCGGTGTGAACCGGCAGATAAACTCCGTCTGGTCTTCAACGACGCTCCGGTACCGTTCCTCGCTCTCCAAGAGTGCATCTTCGACTTTTTTGCGTTCAGTAATATCACGCCCTTCCGGGATCAGGAACTGTACGTTACCGTCCTCACCAATGACCGGATGAATGCTGAAATCGATCCAAATCATTCCTGAAAGAGTCCATACCTGCACTTCGCGGTAGATCATCTCTTTTGATGCACAACGTTTCATATCTTCCCTGATGAGGTTCTGAACAGCACCTGAATACGTCCACCACTCCACATCATAAAATTTCATACCCCTTACTTCGTCAAGTGACCTCCCGATGATTTTAAGGGGCGTGTTGTTTACAAAGATGACTTCACCGTCAGGCTTCAGTACCGCTACAAATGTGAGCATATCGTTTAAAGTAGAATTATAGAGACTCTCCCGCTCCCGTAAGGTCTCTTGCGCCCGCTTAAGCGAGGTTATGTCCCGCCCGATTGCAATATACTGCGAAGCATCACCGGATGAATCCAAAAGTCCCCGCGTGTTCCACGAAATGACCCTTTCCTGCCCGTCCCTGCACCGGATTGTCGTCTCCAGGTTTTCGAAAAAATTGTTGGTCTGAATAATATTGACGATGTTTGCAGTGATTTTTTTCCGGTATTCCTTGTCCGGGTAGATCTGTTTCCATATCGTTGTCCTGCCAACAACCTCATCGGAACGGTACCCGCTGATATCTTCGGCAGCCTTGTTCCATATCAGGACTTTTCCTTCTTTATCAAGAACCATGAGCCAGACATTGGCATTGGAAATAACGCTTTCCTGGAACAGGCTCATCGCGCGGATCTCTTCTTCTGCCCGCTTGCGCTCGGTCATATCACGTATAATAATGAGATCCGCGGGTTTTTTTTCGTACAGAATAACTCCTGCGTTCAGCTCAGCATATAACCTGCTCCCGTTGTTGTGCTTCAGTATCGTCTCGTAAACCGGCGGCGGAGTTCCTCCCGCCATTCTCTGTTTATAACGCTCGAGAACCTCCTGCATGGCATCCGGATGGACAAAATCAGTCAGAGGTCTGCCAATAATCTCTTCAACGGGGCCTCCCCAGAGTTCACCAAGGCGGCGGTTTGCAAATCTGACAATACTGTCCTGTACAATTACGATACTATCATTTGCCCGCTCAATCAGGGTCCGGTATTTTTCTTCGCTGTCACGGAGAGCATCTTCTGTGGTTATAACGTCAGTGATATCCCTTCCGACGGACTGGTATTCAACCACATGACCAGTCTTATCAAAGATTGCACGGTCGCTCCAGCGCTGCCACCGGATCCGGCCATCCGGCATGACGATGCGGTGCCTGAGTTCACCGACCGGGTTTTTTGGGGTAAGTACTTTGATATGTGCCCTCATCCGCAGTGCATCGTCAGGGGGAATGACAACGGATTGCCTTTTCCCTATGCACTCCTCCCGTTTCAACCCGAAATAACGGCAATATGCGTCATTTACAAATGTGAGGTTCCCGTCAGGAGTGAACCGGCAGACGAATTCTGTCTGGTTCTCGACAATGCTCCGGTACCGGTTCTCGCTCTGTTGCAGCGCCTCTTCTGCCTGTATCCGTGCAATACTATTACCGATGATTGAGGTAATGGCCTCCAGGATCGATCGGCTCTGCTCCGGTATTGAATCCAGAGCGTGTGATGCAAGATTAAAACAGGCGATGACGCGCTCTTTATGAAGTACAGGCAGTATAGCGATAGCGCGCAGTCCTTCCTCTGCCCGTGCCCCCTTGTGGGGGACTTCCAGCGCTGGATATGTCGAATAAATGTTTTTTCTGGTAAAAACCATACGGGCAGATGCTGAGTCGCCCGGGATATGAGTAATCTCCCGGACAAATCCCCCGGATAAGCCGGATGAACAGGAAAGGTCAAGGTCACCGGATTTCTGATCGACAAGGTAAATCCCGCCACTATCCATTCCGGAAAGCCGGATGGCTGTGTCAAGGCACCGGGGTAACACTTCATCAAGTGTGGAAGCCGATGCCAGGGCAAGCGATAAATCACGTTCCGTAAGGAGGATTTCATGAGCAGTGATGCTGGTTTTTTCCCGAACGGTTTTTTTCATGGATTATATAATGAGCGAATGGCTGTTTTTCATCGACTTATATAACATAGATTAAATGTTACGATGCAGGGGGAAGTACATTGTTAATACGCATACATTACAGGCTTCATCGATTAATGTTTTGATCGATTCTGCCGTTGTTTAAGAGATATTAAAGGGAGAGCGGATGTGCAGATCAGCGTTGGCAGGCATTGTATTGTATGAATTGAACGTCGTGCCTTTTTTTGTCTCTGACACAACCGGGAACGGGATCATTTAGAGCAGGATTTAGTTGTGCTTTTCTCATGTATCACCGGATTACGGAGTCTCCCGATGAGGGGGAAAAAATTTTGTATCCAAAAAGGGATTTACCTGATACGGTTGGGATCAATAATCCAGGATGTATGGAAATTCACGTCTGATCCGCTTTCCGGCAGTTGTCCGATGAATGATACATCAAGCGTTCCCCCTTGTGCCAGTGCAGCAAAGTCCGCGTCAGATTCAATGACAACGTAGTCCCGTACAGTCGCCGATGATCCCGGATCAAGCGGGGTGGTCTTTGCCCCCGAACCGCCATGGGAGACGCCGATGCCGCCATGCGAAACACCGGCAGGATCCGTAATCCTGCTGTACCAGACCAGCTGGATCGGTAATGTCCCGGAATTTACTGCCCTGATATAGATATCGATGATCTTTTTATCGGGTTTTGACGAGTCGACATCAATGTGATCGATCTGAGTAGTAATCCTGTAACTCCCGTTCTGCAAAACCGCAGGTTCATTCATCTTCAGGCTTTGAGCCGGTACTCCGGAAACTGGTTGACCGGTTGTACAACCGGCGGCAAGAATCATGCAGAGGATTATTGCACCGAGCACAATCGTTTTCATCATAAAAAAATTCCATCTCATAGGATAAAATTTTGACTTTTTTCTTACTTCTTCCGGTGTCACCCGAATGATGGGCCTTTTACGGGTTTGCTGTATAGGAATTATGAAATGCCGACAAGTGTGGAAGTACAGACCCGGGAAAAATGAATTCACCTATGGATTTTGTTAAAATATTACGGAACGATTAACCGATATAACTCAGCTCGTCCTGGCTCTGCAGTTTCTCGCCCTCGATCAGGCCCTCGATCATCCGCTCCATTTCTGCAGCACGGTCATTGAGCTGGGTGGAGTCGACCTCGATATTGAGGAGACGGGAGAGAAGGGCAAGGACGCTCGTCGCACTCCGGGGATCGACAAGGTAGCCGCTTGTCTCGCCCATCAGGCAGACGGCGTCGATGTTCCTGAAGGAGCCCAAACCAAGCAGGAGCCCTGCTGCGCCAACGATACCGCCCCCGCCGGGCTCGTCCCGCTGGAAGATGACCCCCGCCGCCTCGATCTCAGGGCGCAGTTCCGCCCGGCTCACGGCACCGAGCACCCGGGGGTCCTCGACAAAGTGCCCCACGCCGAACCCGCCGAGCGTGTAGATGCGCTGCACCCCGAGCTCCTCTGCGATGTCAAGGTACTGGTCGGTGAGGATGTAGTGCCCCTCATTCGAGGTGCTCTGGTAGTCGCCGACAAGGAATACAACGTCGCGGGTATCGGTGTGGTGCAGGTACAGTTCGTTCCGGACGAGCCGTGCGACTCCGTTCTCCTCAATGATTACGTGCGGGGGGAAATAGAGGGAATGGATCTCGGCGATTTTTGTTGCGCCGAGCATGTGGATCATGTATTCCGCGACAAGCTTGCCGACCTGCCCGATGCCCGGGAGCCCCTCGATCATGACGGGGGATTCCAGCTTCCGGTCCTTGAAGTCCTCAAGGAACCGGACGCTGATGTCCTCGATCACCGGACCATCCTCCGGTACTTCCCGTACTTGTCCTCGGGTGAAAAACGTGCAGGATGCGCCGTCTCTGTCGGTGTACCGCAGGTGGGGCAGGTGAGTAAAAGGGTATAGGTCCGGTCAACAGGACAACGGCGGATCCGGCCGGTCATTGACTCTTCCCTGACTTGGGTTTCTTGACAAGCTTGCCCTCGCCGCCTGCCTTTTCCACGACCGCGATGGCGAGGGATGCTGCCTTTTCGAGCGCCTTTTCCGCTTTTTTATAGTCCGGTGCGGTCACCTTGATCCGGTACGCGGGTGCACCGAGGTAGAGGAGTTCTATATCCACGCCGGTAATCTTCGGTTCGGCACTTTTGAGCGCTTTTTTGATCACGGATATCCCGTCGGGCTGGGTGCAGGTGAGGATGAGGTTTCCCGTAACCTCGACTCTGGGGACTTTCACGTTCTCATGCGCGACATGCATCAGCGCTTCAGAAGCCTTTTTTGTGAGCCCCAGTTTTTTTATTGCCAGCTCGCCCTCAATGACAAGGTCTTCAAAAACAGGGTAGAGGGCTCCGTAATTCTCGAAAATCAGGTCCTCGATCGCCTTTGCGGGCTCGTCGGCAGCCGTTGCGGCAAACCCGATCCACTTCTTTGCTTTGGACTCGTTCTTCCACTCGCGGATCTTCTCGCGCCGCTGGTGTTCGTTGACGTCCTTTTTGGAGAGGTCTATATGACCGCGGGACCGGTCCACGTTGAGCACTTTGCAGACGATCTTCTGCCCTTCGCGGATGTGGTCGCGGATGTATTTGATCCAGCCGGTTGCAATCTCAGAGATAGGGATGAGCCCCTGCCGTCCGTTGTATTCGTCCAGCGAGACGAACGCAACAAAGTCCTTTACGTTCTCAACGGTGCAGACGACAAGTTCTGATTCCTGGGGCCATTCCCTGTCTTGCATATCGTCACAATCACTTGAGATTTGCGAGGATCTCAGCCTTTACGTTCGCTTTTCCACCGGTCGGGGTGGCAAGTTCCTTTCCGCAGACCACACAGTTCACAATCGTGCTCGCCTTTTCAAAGACGATCTGCTCGTTCTCGCAGTCCGGACACTTCACTTTAAAAAATGCGCTCCGGTTCTCCCGAACTTCACGTACCATGCCGTTCACTCCGTCAGTTCAAATTTCGCTACACGGTACCCTTTGCGCAGGTGCGCCTTTCCGCAGGTGACGCAGCGGTACCGCACGTTGATCTTCTTCGTTGGCTTGTCGCCGCCAGGCACCTTGGAGAACTTGCCCATGTTGCCCACGGTTCCCCTGCGCGCTTTCTGCCGGTCAATCCAGTGGAGCCCGGTCGTCTTACCTTTCTTTACTTTCTCGACTTCATGCACCTGATGGGTTCTGCAAAATGGGCAGTAGGTCTTGAATTTTGCTGGCATTTTCATGAAAAATTACCCCGTTTATTATATCGAATACCAATACTATTTACTAAGATTCATATTTAATGCTATGTTGCGCTCGACCAGCACCTCTGCATTCCGCTCCGGCAGCGTCACGATGTCGCCCTTCTCCAGATCATAGGTTTTACCATCAACGCCCATGAACGCGTCCATATCCGCAAGCACCCGGACGATCGCATATACGGGAGCAGGGGAGGAGGGGGCCGGTCTGGCAGGGAAGGATTCCCCGGCCGGCACAGGTGACATTTCAGGAGCTTCATGAAACGGCACTTCCGGTTCCAGTGGCAAGGTGGCCTGTTCCCTATCCTGCACAAGCCTGCGCTGGCAGGCACTGATCGCTTGGGAGATCCGCTCGAACATCTCCAGTTCCGGGGAGTTCATTCTCTTGATCTCCTCGCGGTCGATATACTGTCCCTTTGCCTGGCTTTCGGCAAGCGAGACAATCTTCGCGGCCCTTATGGTAAAGAGATCAAAGAGGGTCTGCTCGATGCTCCGTGTCTCAAGGATCAGCTTCTGGACATCGTCCGAGAAAGGATCCTCGGACATCTGGACTTTCTCCCGGATGGTGTGGAGCGTCTTGTGTGTGCGTTCGAAAAAATCCGGACCTATCGGGATGAGCTTTCCTGCCTCCCGTTCAGAGAGGAGCGCCTTCCGCAGATCATCAAGCCCCACCATGGAAATACCTCACGCGATCTCCGCCATCCCGCGGCAGCATAAAAATACCGCCACCGCTTCGGGTACTGTAGTGATCCCTTTTTGGAGCTGATAAGTGCTTCCGAGCATCGGCGTTGGCCGGGGGACGGTCACGTCGACTCTGACATCACGGGTTCCAAACACGACTGCATCGGTCAGCGGGTCGAATGCAGCAAGGTTACGGATCTCGATCTGCTGCACCCGCATCCCGCTCCCGCCATGCAGGGAGGTGGGCATCCGGATCAGGCGCTTTGTGTCCGTGGTCACCGGTTCATCGGCAAGAGCCGCCCGTTCGAGGAGCCGCTTCTTGAACTCCCCCTCTTCTGCTGTAACGATCTGGGAGAGCCCGCGGAATTTCATGAGCAGCCCGGCAACAGGCGCGTGGGTGAGCTCAGCGACAATCACCTCACGTTGTTCAAGCAGCTCTTCTGCGGTCACTTTCCCGATCTGGGGAATTGCAGACAGGTGGGCGAGCGCTTCCTTTTTTTGGAGTTTTCCCAGCCACGTGAGGTACTCAACCAGCGTTGCCTGGTACCGTGCCTGCCAGCACGGGCGGGCGGGGGCGGCTTTTGCAAGCATTGCCGCAGGGTCGATCCCGATCCCGCAGACGTAGTCGATCATCTCGCGCCGCTCCGCGCTCCCCCATGTCCGCAACGCGATATCCTTCACATGGATATGGTACCCCCGGCCACCCGAGAAAACAACGTCAATCGTCTTTGGATCGATGCCGAACTCTTCTGTCAGCATCGCGAGGAGTTTTAGTGCCTCCTCCTTGACCCGTGCAAGCATCACGTCGTAGGGCCCCCGCATGATGTGATCGGCATCAAGGTCGAAGATCAGGTCGGCTCCCAGCCACCCCTTCTCCTTCATGGTCGGGGCGTCCGGGCGCTCGTAATAAGCTACGGAATAATATGCATGGGCGGGAACGAGGTTCTTTACGTACCCGAAGAGCTCGTCCCGGCTGGAAAACCCGATGTGCCTGCGCATGTGGATCTCGGGATACCCCGGGGAAAACAGGACAAACCCCCACTCGCGCTGTTCGATAGAAGGTGGGGCAAGGTGCACCGTCTTTTGATAATATTCTGAAAAGCGCTGTTTTACAAACTCGAGCGTGGCGGGTTTCATCTAGCGAACTCCCCCGTGGAGTGAGCTCCTGCAGGACGCGAACTCCTGCGGGCCAGCTCCTTTTCCATATATGGGCCTCTCCTCTCATATCCCTGACTGCGATAGTACGGGCGTACGCCGATCCCGCTCATGATCGCAAGTCTTTGGAACCCGGCGTCGCGTGCACTCTCTTCGGCACGGGCGAGGAGCACCTTCCCGTGGTTCCGGTGCTGGTACTCCTCGTCCTCTGCATGCTTTCCCAGCGGGACGATACTCCCGTACACGTGCAGCTCCCGCACCAGTGCGGCACCGTCCAGTTCCGGTGAAAAGACGGACGAGGGGAATCGCAGGCGTGCAAACCCGACCAGCGAATCTCCGGAGACCATTGAGATAAAATGTTCATCGCCGCCACAAGCCTCGTAGCGGAGTGTCTGTATCTCAGCTTTGGCATCAGAGGGCAGGCGCCCGATCTCCCGGCACCGGATGCAGCGGCACCGTCTCCCGGCTTTGTGTAACCGATTCTGCGCAAGCTGCCGGAAGTTGGAGTGCTTTGACCCTGCCACGATCAGTTTTGCCGGGATATCCCGCTGGATCCGCTGGAGCCGGGTATACTCCGGGATCAGCGACTTTGCATACGCGATGAGATCGATCATCTCGTCCTCGGAATACGGTGCGTATCCCCCGTTCTGCCAGAGCGATTCGATCTCGGAGCCGGGGGTAACCAGTGTGGGGTAGATCTTGAGGAAATCGGGCCGGAAGCGGGAGTTAGAGAATATGGTTTCGAACATTTTGCGGTCGGATGCGAGGTCTGCGCCCGGCAGGTTCGGCATCATGTGGAACCCGACTTTGAGCCCTGCATCCCGCAGCAGCCGGTTTGCATCAACGGCGTCCTGTACCGTACAGCCCCGGCGGTTGATCGTGAGGATGCGGTCTTCGGTATGCTGGACGCCCAGCTCGACCTTGGTCACCCCAAGTGAGAGCATCCGCAAGATATGGTCACGTTTGCACCAGTCGGGGCGGGTCTCAAACGTGATCGCGATGCACCGGACACCGGCCCGTTCATTGGCGGCGCTCACGACCTCGAAGTCCGGATGTGCCGCAGCAACCGCAGCAGGAATGCCAGGGTAATCATTCATCGCTTCAATGCACCGTAAAACAAATTCCTGCTGGTACTCGACGGGACGTGCGGTCATCGTGCCGCCCATCACGATCAGCTCCGCCTTGTCCACGAGGTGCCCGAGCAGCTCGAACTGGGCAAGGCGCGCCTGCACCTGCCGGTACGGGTCGTACCCGTGCTCTCTCGCACGCAGTGCCGCCGGTTCTTCTCCCGTATAGCTCTGGGGGGATTTGAACGGGTGATCGGGCCCGCCGGGGCAGGGCAGGCACTTGCCGTGCGGGCAGGGGGCAGGGGAGGTCATCACCGCGATCGGTGCAACGCCGGAAAGCGTCCGGGACGGCTTGACCAGAAGCAGCCTGCGCAGGCGTTCGCGTTCCCCGGGGAGTGCTGCGGCAAGCAGTGCAGAATTCTTCGGGACGGCGCTGAGCCGGTACTTCCGGCATACGTCGATCTTTTCTGCAACGATGCGCTCATCACCGGGTTCGAAGGAGATGATGCGGGAGATGATCTCCCGGTACGCCTTCGCCTCGTCCATAAAAGGGTTAATGTTCGGCTGCAACCTGTGTCGATGCAGTTTCAGAAGAATAAGACATCACAGGGATGCGGTGCCCGTGGATGTGAGTAACAATTTCATCGCCCAGGACAAGAAGGGCTTCCTTGTGGGCTTTCTTATCTTTATGAATGTGGACAGGAGAGATTGCAAGGGAACTATAACGGTTTGTAGGAATTTCTTCACTGGTGATACCTTCATAGTACTTTTTGATGTGAATCATCAGCATATGTAAATGGAGTAATTCTTCTTTTTGCACACAATCACCTTCCGCAAAAAATTACATGTCTTTTGCGGTTGATATATCTTTTTGGTGACCTTTATATCAGATCACGTACGCAGTTGTGCCGCGATAATCGGGCTCGCAATTGGAGATGCTCTGGGCGCGCCCCTTGAAGGGTTCCCGGCACCCCTGAAGATGGTGACGGACATGCTTCCGGGCGGCAGGCATCCAAGGACGAAGGGGGAAGTCACCGATGATACCCTGCAGGCGCTGGCAGTTGCCGCATCGCTTACCGCATGCCGCAGGTTCGATCCCGATGACATGATGGTGCGGCTTGTTGCCGCGTACCACAACAACCCGCAGTGGTTTGGCCCCACCTCATCCGCTGTTTTCGAGCTCGTCAGGAGCGGTGTCCCGCCACTCAAGGCTGCCGATGCTGCGCACGGGCGTCTGGGTTCAAGCCGGACCAATGGCAGTGTCATGCGTGGATTTCCTCTCGGGGTGTTCTATGCCCCGGGTTCTGTCGGGACAATGAGCATCGCCTGCTCGCGCCTGACCCACCATGACATGGTCGCCGCCCACTCGTCCTCATGGCTCAACACGATGACAAGCGCGATGTGCCGCGGGAGCACGAGGGAGACAGCATTCCGGCAGGCTTACGCAGCGTGTCGGAACGATGACGTGTTCCTTATGCTGGGGGGCTATAAAGACTATCCCCCGGACCCGTCCCTCGATGCCCTGCTCTGTGCCCATGCCGCCCTCTTCTGTTTCATGGACGCCGGTTCATTTGAGGACGCAGTGATATCCGCCATCAATCTCGGCGGGGATGCGGACACGGTCGGCGCATGCTGCGGGGCGCTTGCCGGCGCGTGCTGGGGGATGGATGCGATCCCCTTGCGGTGGATTAAGGATTTGGTGGATTATCCCCGCATCAGCTCGATAGCGTGGGAGCTGGCGATGGCAGCAGAGAATTAAAAAACCGGTCAACTGTTGCCATTTGGGTCCGCATTCGTTTGAAGTGGCGCTGGTCATGGCAGTCAGCCACTGGTGCGGAACCTGCCACAGATATGGTAAGATTCCGGGGATACACAGAAACCAAAAAACGAAACAAGCACATAGCTTGGCGGAGAAACGATCTCAAAAGGACGATTATCAATGGATATCATTGAGGCGCATCACCTCCGCAAGGCATTCGGGCAGGTCCTCGCTGTTGACGATGTCAGCATATCGGTTGCGGAAGGCGAGATCTTCGGATTCTTAGGCCCGAACGGAGCGGGAAAGACGACGACGATACGGATGCTCACCGGCGTGCTCTCCCCCGATGCCGGCACCGTCAGGATCCGGGGGGTTGACATCCACAAGAACCCCCTTGAGGCAAAATACTTCATGGGTGTCATCCCGGAGAACGGCACGGTCTACTCGGATCTCACGGCGGAACAGAACATCCTCTGGACCGGCAAGGCCTACGGGATGGACCGGGCCAGCTGCAAGAAGCGTGCGGATGAGATCCTCGCCCGGCTCGGGCTTGACGGGCGGCGGCATGATGTCGTCAGGACCTTCTCCAAAGGGATGCGGCAGCGGATCAGCATCGCGTGCGCCATCGTCCATTCGCCAAAGGTGCTCATTCTCGATGAACCGACAACAGGTCTGGACGTCTATTCCCGCAGGCTCGTGATCGATACGGTCCGGCAAATGAACCGGGAAGGGAGCACCGTGCTCCTGACTACGCACAACATCGAAGAGGCAAACACGCTATGCTCGAACATCAGCATCATCAACCAGGGAAAGATCGTGGCTACGGAAAGCCCCGAGAAGCTCAAGAAGACATTTGATACCAGCAGGTACATCGAGATCGCCTTCGAACAACAGGTCGGGCCCGGGATCTTTGCAGTCGAAGGGGTGATAAGGGCAGAACCGTGGGGAGACAAGTGGCGGGTGTATTCGGGCAATCCTGACAGGGCGGTCAAGGAGCTCGTTGCAGCGGCGGGCAGGGCAAATTTGACCATCGTCTCGATCGCAACGTCGAACCCGACGCTCGAAGAGGCTTTTGTCCAGCTCACGGCAGGTGCATAGTGGATCCCCGTCTCTTTGCCCGGAGCGTTGCAATCGTTGCCGAGAAGAACATGCGTATCTATTACTTCAAGGGGCCGGTCGTTGTCTTCGGCCTCCTCTTCCCCCTCCTCATGTTTCTTACGTTCTTTATCGGCCGGAGCCTCGATCTCGTCCTCTTCTTCCCGGGATTTCTGGGTATGATGCTCTTCTTCACCTCATCGTCGGTCGGCCCCCTCATCACACCGTGGGAGAAGCGGGACAAGACCTACGAGCGGCTCCTCTCGCTCCCGGTCGTTCTCGACAGCCTGATCGTTGGGGACGTCCTTGCGGGTGCAGCCTTCGGCGCCGGGATCACGTCGATCGTCTGGGTGGCGAGTTCTGCCCTGCTCCACCTCCCGCTCCGGGACCCCGTTCTCCTTGCCGTTGGCATAGTTCTCGGTGCGGTCACATTTGCTGCGCTCGGGACCCTGCTTGCCTCGCCGACTACCGATAACCCGTCAAACATCATGATGCTCTCGAGCCTTGTGCGGCTCCCCCTGATTTTCATAAGCGGGATCTTCATCCCGTTATCGCAGCTGACCGGCTGGATGTGGGCCGCAACCTCGCTCTCCCCGCTCACGTACCTTGTCGACCTCTTCCATGCCGCTTTCCTCGGCGACGAGGTCCACTCTCCATGGCTCGACTCGCTCGTGCTCATAATCGTTATCCTCATATTCTGGCTCTGTGCACGGGCCATCCAGCAGCGGAACCTCATCAAAGGGATCTGATTGTAACGGGCACCGGGCAACGGGACACCGGCAACCGGCGGCGATTCCGGAACAGGCGGGGCCTGTTGGAGCGTTAAATGAAAAAACTACTTACAACTCTTTATAAAAACAGGACAGGAACTCAAATCACCCGCTCTTCAGCTCGACCAGCTTGAGCGCCCGCCCTTTTTCGCAGATGTCGGGGGCGTTGCCAAGTACGTCCGCGATGATGTACTTCTCCCCTTCCACGATCCCGTCAGGGTGGCAGAGCTCGTAGCTCCGGCAGTCCGCCTTGTTGCAGGAGGATTCGAATTTGATCCTGGAGTTGACCATCGCCATCTCGGCACTGATCAGCGCCGTCACCGGCGCCTCCATCACCTCGACAGCAGTTGCACCGTTTACGTGCTCGCTACACTCGTGGTGCGTTGTGCGGACGGTGACGACCCGGTATTTCCTTCCCTTCTGGAGGTTGTGGCACGCTTTTTTCACCTTGCAGGTATCGCAGGCAGCAGCTTCCCCCTCATATATAAATTCAACGCCCTGCCGTGCATATATCGTCCCGATCAGGGTCACCTTGGTCTTTGCTTCCGCCATAAACGTCACTCCTTGTAGAGCATCCGGACAACCTTTTCTGCAGACTCTTTGGTCAGTCCCATATCCAGTATAGTAAAGCGCTCCGGACGGATGGTCTTTGCCATGAGGAGCGCCTCAACTGCAATACTGTCATCGATCCCCACATCTGCGGGAGTTGTCGGGGCGCCGATCATCTTTAACGATGCCCGGATGCCCTTCCAGTCCCCGCCGTGCAGGTACATCGAGATGATCGTGCCGATCCCGCAACTCTCACCGTGCAGGGCTTTTCCGGGTGCAAGCCGGTCAAGCGCATGGGAGAACTTATGCTCGCCGCCGCTTCCCGGGCGCGAAGAGCCTGCGATGCTCATCGAGACCCCGCTTGAGACCAGCGCCTTTGTGACAAACCACGCGGACTCCTCGTTGTGCGGTTTGATCACGTGGGCGTTTTTCACCAGGATCTCGGCGGTCATTTTCGAGAGTGCCATCGCATATTCGCTCACCGGCTCGCCCTTCACCCGGTGGGCGAGGTCCCAGTCGAGGATGGCCGTGTAATTGGAGATGATGTCGGCACACCCTGCCGCAAGGAGACGGTGCGGGGCGGCAGCGATGATGCCGGTATCGGCAACAATCGCAATCGGGGGCTGCGCCTCGAGGGACGCGTGCCCTTCCATGGTGGGAAGCGATGCACGGGCCGACGCGATCCCGTCATGCGAAGCCGCGGTGGGGACCGATATGAACTGCTTATCGGTGTTGTAGGAGACGATCTTTGCGGTATCGATCACCCTGCCGCCTCCAACCCCGATCACGAAGTCCACGCCTTTTGCTGCGGCCTCTCCTTTTTTTATGATTGCGGGGCTGATCGTTTCTGCAGTAAACGTCGTGATATCATAGTGGTCTTCCATGAACCCCCGGACCTTGTCCCCGGCGAGGTCCATGGTGCTTTTTCCTGAAATGAGGAGCGCAGAGCTGCCGAGCGTCAGGTCCTCGCAGACATCCGGGATCTGGGCGAGTACGTCATGACCGATCACCACATCACGGGGGAGCTGCATCCACCGGGACTTGTCGAACGGTTTTGATTTGAGTAATTTTATAGGCTCTGCGCTCATTGAGATCAGAAATGATTAGTGAGTTCATCTACAAATACTACATCGATCCCATACGGTACGGCCAGCCCTATAACGTTGTTGACACGCTCACCTACGCGTTTATCCTCGTCATCGCCATATACATTTTTTACCGCTGGCTGATGAGTTCCCGGTACCTGAACCGGATCAGGCTCACGGTCGATACGCAGTTCATCCTCGCCACCCTCCCCTATGTCGTGCTGGGCGGGGTCTCAAGGGTCGTGCAGGACACGGGGATGATCAAAGGGGATCTCCAGTTCCTGCTGGTCACGCCGCTGATCTACTTTGTCCTCTTCTTCTTCACGCTCTCCATGATCTTTCTGTCGCGGTACCTCGAGAAGCAGGGGCTTGTGAAAAACTTCCTCTCGTTTTACTTCTTTGCCGGCGCCATGAGCACGTTTGTCGTGATCCTTACTCTCGCAGCCTACGGGATTACTACGACACAAATCGACCTCTTTGTCCTCTTCATCATTCCCCTCATGGCAGTCACTGCAACCACCATCCTCTGGTCGTTCATGCGGTACGTGCTTGCATGGAAGTACGTCAGGGACCCGCTCTACATCACCCTCATCTTCGGGCACATGCTGGACGCGAGTGCGACAAGTTTTGGCATTGACTTCCACCCCGCACTCCAGTATGTTGAAGAGCATGTGGTGGGTTCGAACCTTATCGAGTGGACGGGCACGGCGTTTGTCATGTTCCCCTTAAAACTCATCGTGCTCTTCCCCGCGATCTATATTCTCGAGCTGTACCGTAAAGAGGCAGACCCTGACTTCTGGCACCTTGTCGTGCTTGCGATGATCATCGTGGGGCTTGCTCCCGGTATCCGGGACATGACACGGATGGTCCTCTATGTCTGAAAATGGCATTGGCAGAGCGGTCATCATCATATCCCTGCTCTTCTTTTCGACCATCCTCATCGGCTGGGTCGGGACTGCCCAGAACCAAGCGGTCGGCGAGGAGTTCATGCACATGTTTGAAAAAGATGTCGCGAAGCAGGTGATGGGGGGCACTAACGCTGAGATTGGCAGCAAGATCTTTCTCAATAACCTTGAAGCCTGCCTTTTCCTCTTCCTTGGGGGGGCTTCTTTTGGGATATTTACCATATTCATCATGAGTTTAAACGGCATCGTCATCGGCGCCATCATGGAGATCGTCCACCAGCAGCACAGTCCTGCCTTTGTCGCGGCAGCGATCCTCCCGCACGGAATCTTTGAGGTCCCCGGCTTTATCATTGCCGGCGCACTGGGGATCATGCTCTCCCAGTCGCTCATCAACGAGTACTATGGCAAGGGTGATGCAGCGGCAGAGACACAGCGGCTTGCCTGGAGTTTTGTGTTAATAGTCCTCCCCCTGATCGCCGTTGCGGCGCTCGTCGAGGCATTTATTACGCCGCAGGTCATACAATTGGTGATTTAAGGTTTTTTCATGGACGAGGATAAGGGCGCACTGCCGCCAAAACACCAGTTTTCTGAATGGTATAACGACATTTTATGGCGTGCGGAGATCATGGACGTCCGCTACCCGGTCAAAGGGCTCTACGTCTGGTACCCGTACGGGTTCGCGCTCCGCAAACACGTGTACCAGCGCCTGCGCGACCTTCTCGACCGTGAACATTCGGAAGCCCTCTTTCCCCTGCTCATCCCGGAACAGGAGTTCATGAAGGAAGCGGAGCACATCAAGGGGTTCGAGGACGAGGTGTACTGGGTGACCCACGGGGGTACAACCCCGCTTGAGGTCAAACTTGCGCTGCGCCCCACGAGCGAGACGGCGATCTACCCGATGTACGCCCTCTGGGTGCGTTCGCACGCTGACCTGCCGTTACGGATCTACCAGGTCGTCAACACGTTCCGGTACGAGACCAAGCAGACCCGGCCGCTCATACGTTTGCGTGAGATCACGTCGTTCATGGAGTCGCACACGGTGCACGCGACATGGGACGAGGCCGAGGCGCAGGTGGAGTCGGAGATTGCGCTGACCCGCGAGTTCTACGAGTCCATGTGCATCCCCATCATCATCTCGAAGCGTCCCGACTGGGACAAGTTCCCCGGCGCTGATTACACGATTGCCGTGGACACGGTCATGCCCAACGGCAAGACCCTCCAGATCGGCACCGTCCACCACCTCGGCACCCATTTCTCGAAGACGTTTGCCATCAACTACGAGGATAAGAACGGGGAGCAGCAGTTCGCCAACCAGACCTGCTATGGGATATCGGAGCGATGCATTGCTGCTCTGATTGGGGTCCACGGGGACGACAAGGGGCTGATCCTCCCCCCGGCCGTCGCGGCAATCCAGGTCGTGATCGTGCCGATCCTGATCGGGAAACGGCACGACGACGTGCTTGCGTCTGCGCAAAAACTTGAGGAGGAACTGAAGGGCGCCGGGTTCCGGACGAAGATAGATGTTCGCGACATGCGGCCCGGCGCGAAGTACTACTGGTGGGAGCTCTGGGGCGTGCCGCTCCGGCTCGAACTGGGGCCGCGGGACATCGACGCCGGCAAGGTGATGGCGGTCACACGGCTTGGCGACAAGACCTCTCTTGACCGCGCCGGCATCGTCGATGGCACACAGAAGGTCCTTGACGGGATCTCGCACGCGATGAAAGCGAAGGCCGAAGAGCACGTGAAGAACAGCCTCTGCACGGCCGGCACGATCGATGCCCTGACCGCAGCGCTCAACGACAGCAGGGTTGCCGTCGTCCCGTGGTGCGGCGACCATGGGTGCGGGGACGCGATCGAGGAGAAGTCGAGCTCCAGCATCCTCGGCACGGAAGCCCGGTCGCCCTATGTCTCAGATGCCGGCGGGGCGTGCGTCATCTGCGGGAAGCCGGGGAAGGCGACGCTCGTGGGAAGGACGTATTGATTTACTTTTTAATACAAACAATTAATCCTCCAAAAGCGGCATATTCATACGTATTCCATGGATCGCCTGAAAAAACTCAAATCCGAGCTGAGCAGGGTCGTTGCACGCTGGAAAAAAGACCCCTCTGTCCGGCTGATCATTCTCTTTGGTTCTCTGGCGAATGGTACGGCCCGGAGCGGGAGCGATATCAATCTCATTATTGTGCAGGAGACCGGAAAAAAATTTCTCCAGCGTCTTGAGCCGTTTTACCTGGATTCCCGGACTGCCATGGATATCCTTGTCTATACGCCGGATGAATTCCGGGAGATGAAAGAGCGGAATTTTTTAAAACATGCACTTAATAACTCGTTGATCCTCTATGAAGCCGGACCCGCACGACGAAGGAAGCCAGAGAAGATGACACTGGTCGGAAGGACGTATTGATTTTTTAAAATAACTAAAAGTAGAAATTAATTATTCCCCAAAGATTTTTTCTGCAACTTTTTTGAAGGATCCTAAGGGGGGATTCTTTCTTCTGTATTTTTTAATAACAGGTTGTAATACACCAGATTCAGCTTTCCATATCTCGTAAATCTCATAATTATTATCAAGCAAAAGGACCAGACAATAGTCGAACGGATGTTCGGAAAACGAACTCAACCTCGTCGGATTTGTAAGTTTTTTACCCAATTCACTTCGACGGGCTTTAATTTGCACATGCTTACCATCAGCATCAATCGCGTCGTATCCTGCTGATTGAGAATCGAGTATTAATTTCAGACCATATTTAAAACAAGCCTTAACCTCCCCAATCTCTCCGGTAATACCAAGCTTTCGCTTATGATCCATGATCTCTTCGTATCGTATGGCGCTTTCAATAACCGGGGATAACAAATCGATATGACTCTGCGTTATCTCAATCGATTGTTCATTCATATTTCTTATTTTTCAATACGATTTAAATAAAAGACCTTCTCTGGATTATAATTCAAGTTGATATCACTGAAGAAGAGAGGTGGCAGGGGATGAATCCCCCGCCAGTTACTTCTTCTGTTCTCCTGCGAATCGAAGAACTTTGTTCTTCTCCATCTCATGGCTTATTGCCATTCGAACTCTCCATGTGGTCAAGGACCCGGTCCCAGATGACCAGCATCCCGGGGATGATCACGTAGGCGAGCAGTCCTGCACCGAGGAATGCTGCCATGATGATGATTTCGTTGTCCACCATGATGATCACCTATTCCAGTGCCGGTACTCCATCGGCCCATGTCTCGATCACGGTCTGGATCGATTCGTCAGTGAATGACGAGATCGTCACCCGGTTCCGGGAGAATGTCACGAAGTACATCTCTCCTGTGGGGTCGTGGCACCTCAGCGTCGCCGAGTACGCATCTGCCTCCGCGTTGTGGGAGAGGGTCCCGCCATGTGCCGTGATGTTGGCACTATTGGCGAGCACTGCGGCGATCCCGTTGTTAAAGCCGTCGATGGTGTTGTAGGTCTCCGACCCGACACCGATCCGCTTTGCGTTCTCGTCTTCATACACGAACTTGGCCGTGTAGGACTCTCTTGACTTTTCTACGGGCGGGTGGTTGACGCCCGAGCTCATATACGATACACACCCGAACGGATTGTTCAGGATGACCGACTGGATGATTGCATCTAATGCAGCCACGTCGGTTATAGGGTTCGCAAGGTTGCGAACTGCGCTTTTCACGTTTGAATTTTGCGTGAAATCTGCCATGTTTTT
>Ga0268276_1001650_pt1 | contig 21170 bp, 21 predicted proteins | sample saktaG_4_FD_190145 | JGI IMG/M metagenome (GOLD analysis project Ga0268276, IMG submission 190145) | Saline water microbial communities from Sakinaw Lake, British Columbia, Canada - sak_2010_1_5_45m | ecosystem: Environmental > Aquatic > Non-marine Saline and Alkaline > Saline ... | reverse complement strand
TTTTCAAGTACTTTTTCCGCGCCTCTATCATTAAATCAAAGTCAAGAAAACCAAACAGGTGGAAATAATAATAACGAAACATTACAAGGAATTGAAGGAGATGATAATCCTAATAATAGCTCGGGATTTTTATCGGGGATAACGGGTGCGATTATTGGAACACTTGGAACAACTGGCACCGCACTTGCAGGAGTTTTTATCATTGCTGTTGCTGGCGGGCTTGGATTTGTGGGTTATAGAAGAAGGAAGTTGAGGAAGTTAAATAGATAATTTTACTAATTTTCTTTATACAAAAATAATAACATTGGCAGGGCATCTTCTCTATCTTTAATTATTTCTTCAACTTCTTTTCCTAGTTCTTTGGCATCTCTGTGGCAAACAAGTTTATAGGAAAATTTGGAACGCTTTTCTTTAAGTTGAGGAAATTCTGAAAATAATTCTTTTTTTATTTTTAGTGTATTCCATGCTTGAAAACTTTCGCTATAAGCGATTTTCCCTTCGCTGTCTATTTTTGTTCTTGGAGTTAGTGGCTTATTTTGCATTTATAGTTCCTACCACCCCGAATTAAATTAAAAAAATTTTGGGAATCTTTCTCTCAACTTCTCAATTTTCTGTTTTGAAAAATCGAATCTTAATCCTTCTCTATTGTTGATTTCATTACATTGCTTATCTAATCCATTTTTATCGAATGGTTTTAACTTTAATTCACCCAAAACTGCTTCGATTTTTTTTCTTGCCATAGGCTCATCTTTTGTGTTGGTTAAAATCTCGGCTTCAAAATTATATCCATAATCTTCAATGTCTACTAATGAAAATTCAATTCCTTGGTACTCATAAACAAAAGTCTCGACAGCATAAATAACTCCAATATCCCAGTTAAGAGCTGAAAGAAAATCTATATATTTTTGCATCTCTTCCATTGGGAATCTTATTGAAATTTCTTTTCTTGAATGTGCCCCTGTGAATAATCCTTTTTTAATAATTATCTCAGGTTCTTTATTTGTAATTCTTAATCTCAGGTCTGTATCCTCATTTTTTATTTCTGATAAATCCTTGGGAATTTTATCTCGAAAGTACATGAACGAGATTCTTTCTTTTCTTTTTTTAAAAACTCCATCCTTTTCGAATTTCTTTTTTAATTCCAAAAACTTAACTTTTGAAATTGCCCCGATAAACTCTACTTCAATTTGTTTTTCTTCCATGGTCTTCTTTAATCTTTCATATTTATAAAAGATGTCCTCCCCATAATTTATTATATTCCTTAGGTATACCTGTTTGATTTTTGAGAAAATTATATGCCTTAATTAAAATCTCTTTTGAATTATTTTTATTTATCTCAAATTTTTCTTTTCTTAAATTACAAGGTCTAATTTTGTAATCTTTATCGATGTGAATAAAATTTGTTCTATGACAAATTTCACATTTTCTGTCGAAACAAATGCATCTTAAAGTTTCGAACTGATAATCCCCAACAGAATATTTATTAATTCCCCACAAATATTCTCCAATTTTATTAACGTTTCCAAACTTTTTTTTAACCATTTTTTCAATGGTATCTTTTTCTAAGGATATGTAATTTTTAGTAGACATCGATTCTATAAAGCGAGGTATCGCACCAATCTTTCCAAAATATTCAATCATCTCGGGAATCTCTTTATCATTAACTCCTTTTTCAATTGGAATATTTATCATTACCTTGCTGATAACTTCCACAGAAGATTTTATTGCATCTAAAACTTTATCAAGATCAGAGTTTCCTCTCATTATTTCTCGATATTTTTCAGAATTTAAACTCGGAATATGAATATGGATCTCTTTTAGTCCGCACTTTTTTAATTCATCGAGATTTTCTTTAAGATAAAAACCGTTTGTTGTTATACTTGTCCATAAATTTTGTTTCTTTGAAATTTCCAAAATTATTTTTACCCTATTGATTTCCAATAAGGGTTCCCCCCCTGTTATATCTATCTTGGAAGCACCCAGCTCTTTTGCTGAAGAGATTATTGATTCGATTAATTCTTTATCAATTTTTTCAAAAGGTTTTTCTTTTTCTTCCCACTCGTTATGGCAGTAAATACAATTAAAATTACAGGCTGAAGTTACAATAAATCTTATTCCGGCAATTGATATTTTACTCATTTTTATAAGCCTCAAAATTTAAAGGAGTCAAGGTTTCCGTCGCTATCATCTGCTTCCATTGTCTTTCTGTTATAGTCGAATCATAAACTCCTTTTGTTTTTAGAATATTATTTTCTTTTTCGTGAGCGTCAACTCCATCTGAAGTATGAATATATTTAAAGAAAAAATAATCCCATCTTCCACTAAAACTACCTTCCTGTAATGGAATGCTCCCGATTTGAATTATTCCTTGCTTTCCAGTTTTGATAGGTTGGCTAGTTGGGACTTTATCCAAATCAATTATCATATTTACTGGGCTATCTAATTTTGTGGAAATATCCGATCTAAATCTATTTTTAACCTTCATGAGGACTTCTAAACTATCTCCTAAATCGCCTTCTCTTGATAGCTGATAGGCTACCGCATTATCACCAAAAAAACTTTTAGTCAACCATAAATAAACAGAAAACTCCGACTCAAATGTAGGATTCGATAACTGCCGTACATATAAAGATTTAGCAGTTTCTTCCCAATTGGAAATTGGGTGACGAGAGTCTATGTTAAATCCCGCCTCTATCAAATAAGAATCTAATGATCCAACACATCTTCTCATTTCGGGTTTAAGCAGAGTAAACATTTTTCTTTACAACAAATCCAATGTAAGGTTTCTTAATTGGAAGTATTCCTCCTGTAAATTTAAAAATAAATTTTAAGAGAAATAATTTCAAATTATCTGGATCATAAAAATAAGAAAACTCTTCGACAATTTTTCCATTAGATTTAGAAATTAAGTCTCTCCATTTTTTAACAGACATAAATCTCTCGTCGCCATTAATCGCTTGAGCTTTTTTAAAAAAATCGGAAGGAACTGAAAAAATAATATGTTCTCCTAATTCAAGTTCCTTGTTGATTAATTCTATTATTTCTTTATCTTTGAAATGTTCCAAAACTCCATGACTAAATATGACAGAATACGAACCATTAAAATTTTTAATTTCTTTTTTTATAAATTTTGGTTTGTTCTTAAAAGATTCTGACAAATTTTTTGCTAAAGATAATATTTTTTTATCATTATCAACAGCGACGACGTCATAACCCTTATTTGAGAGATAAATTGAGTTTGATGAACTTCCAGAGCCTGCTTCTAAAATTTTTCCTCCATCAGAATATTGAATCACTCTGTTTAATAGTGCTCGTTTTTCTTTTGCTTTTGCTAAAATATATTTTTTAGAACCACCATATCTTTCAATTTCACTTTTATAATAATTACTAAACCCCATTCTCTTTAAACTCCTTTATTTTTTCTAAAACAAATTCTTTTTCTCCATTCATAAATGCAGGATCTTTCGACGGATCTTCTATTATTCTTTTCATTGCTTTACTTAATGGAATTTTCATAACAATATTTTGATTTTGATTTTTGAAAGTTTCTTTTGTTGTAATAAATCTGGTTATATTCTCGAAAAATGAAATCTTGCTTTCGCCAGAATCAAAATTTTTTAAAAGGTTTTTATCAATCTCGCCATAAGTACTCTCTAAAAAATCATATTCAGTAAATCTTGGAATTATGTCGGTTATAATCAAATTTTTATCCGTCATAATTTTTTGAAAATCAATGCTAATTTCTTGATGTGAGGGAAAAAATGAAACATACCCCACCATCCCATCTCTCCTTTTTAGAAGCTTTATTCCAAGTGAAATAAAAATTGAAAAACATTCTGGAATCGGACTTGGATCTGTCAAGAAAACATCAAAGCTATTCTCTAAATTTTTTGGAATCCCTTTTGTAAAATCACAAACGATTCCTTCAATGGAAAGTCTTTTTTCTTTTGCTATAAAATTAATGAAATTAATAAGTCTTTCGTCGATGTCTAAAACTATAATCTTTTTAGCTCCGCCCATCAACCCTATTGCCAGAGAAGTTAAATCATCGTCGCCCAAAATTAAGATTTCTTTGTCAATCAAATCGTTTCTCCATAATAAATATGCCACACGCCTAACTGTAGTTTCAGAATTTACCGGTCTTTGATCATAAATAAATGTCGGCGTTGGTTTTTTTAAAATAATTTCATCCATAATTTTTTTGACTTCGAGCAACTTTCCTTTCATTGGGAAAATCTTTCCATCACAAGAATCACACAAAATTTTATTAAATATTGATTTTCCATTAGCGACTTTAGATAATATTTTTTTATTAGATAAAATGAATTCATTTCCTTTTTTCATTTCATTTAACAATCTAAGAACTCTTCTGTCGCTTCCGCCCAAAGTTTTTACTATTTGTTGAAAAGTTATTTCATTATTTTGGTCAATAAATTTTTTTATCTCATGATATAATTTTGTATAATATTCTCTTTCAGATTCATTTTCTATTACATTGTCCAAGTTAATTTTCATAAGTTATTCCTCGAATAATAATTTGATTTTTAGAAACTCCAAAAATATCTTTTATAATATTTTTAATTTTATTCTCTTCGGGAAGTTTCCCACAAGTTACAATATCCATGTGAAGATATTCGTTTTCTGGCCATGTGTGAACCGCTAAATGAGAGCTCGAGAGAATGAAAATCAACGTTGCTCCATGGGGTTTAAAATCATAGTATTTTTTTCCAAGAATTTTTAATCCCATTTTGTCGCTGAAATTTTTTATCTTAGGGAAGATTATATTGCAATTTTTGATTTCTTTGGATTTTATTTTAAAAATTTCAATTACTTTGTGTTCGATTAAAGGCCGTTTAGCTTCCATGAAATCTATCAGAAGTATTTTTATATATACTTATTGGGGTTATAAACACATATTTTAATATTATGTGTATTTTAGTTAAATTTATATACTTTCTTTATAATTTTTGTAATATGGAACGAAAAGTAGTAAAGCATGGAGCAAGCACCTTAACAATATCATTGCCATCAAAGTGGGCAAGAGCTAATAAAATAAAAAATGGCGATTTTTTAGATTTGGAAATATCAAAAGATCGCTTAATTGTTTCATGTTCTGAAGAAAAACATTTTGAAGATATTGAGACGACCCTTACGGGCGAAGAAGAATGGTATGTTAATAGAATTTTAAGACATCTTTATACTTCGGGTTATGACGAAATTAGAATTAATTATGATAACCCTAAACAATTAGAATTAATTCGTAAGGCGATTGTAAAACTAACTGGAATGGAAATTGTCGAAAGTAAACCGAAGTATTGTTTATTAAAATGCGTGATATCTTCGGACGACTCTGATTATGCACAAATAGTCGATAGAATATTTTGGCTAATTCATTCACAATTTGATTATTTTCAGGAAGATTGCAAAAAAGGAACTACATCTATGAGGAATGAAGTTGCTGAAATTCATGTAACGGTTCTGAAATTAAATAATTTATGTAGAAGAATGATCAATAAAAAACCGTTATATGATTCCACTATTTCAAAATATGTTTATTGGTTTTTAACAAGTCTTCTAAATATCTCTTCTTATATTTTATTTAGTTATGATTATATCTCTAAAATAAAAAAAATAGAATTAAGTGAAAGAGAATTAAAATTAATCAAAAACGCAAGCGATTTTTATTACAAATTGCTTTTAGCTTACAAAAATTTGAATATAGAAAAAACTCGAGAATTCTTTGAAGAAAGAGAGGCTCTTTTCGACGATGTTTTAGAAGTCTTAGAAGATAAAAATCCCGTAGTTACACATTATTTTTTAGATATATTGAAAGAAATGTCATCAATTGGAAATTTGATAATTGCAATTAAAGTTAATGAGAAAAAATAAATGAAACGGTTATTAACAAAATCAAAATATCTTATGGGGCTACAATGTCCTGGTCTGTTGTGGACTGCGATTAACGACAAAGAGAAAATTCCTAAGTCGGATAAAAGCGCTGAACATAAATTTAAGACGGGAGATTTAGTTGGGGTGCTTGCGACTAAGTGTTTTGTCGACGGGATAAGTATTTCTGTAGAGGATTTTTTGGGGAATTTAAAAGAAACTAAGAAATTGCTTTCTAAAAGAAAACCTTTGTTTGAGGCGGGATTTAAGATTGGGGTTGATGATAGCGGTAATGAAATATTTTCAAGAGTTGATGTGCTTGTTCCAGTTGGAAAAGATAAATGGGATATTGTTGAAGTTAAATCGGGAACAGAAATTAAAGATGTTAATATGGAAGATGTTAGTTTTCAAAAATATGTTTTAGAAAAGGCGGGGTTGAAAATAGGGAAATGTTTTCTTATGTATATTAATAATCAGTATATTAAAAATGGGGAGATTGAAGTTTCGGAATTATTTGTTCAGATGGATATAACCGAGAAAGTAGTTGAGGTTGAAAAGGGGATTGAGAAAAGAATTGCTGAGATGTTTAGGATAATTGGTTTAAAAGATAGACCGCAGATTTGTCTTGGAAAATATTGTAAAGATCCTTATGAGTGTGCTTTGAAATCTGGATGCTGGTCAATACTTCCGAAGGGAAGTGTTATGGATTTGTATCGTGGTGGAGAAAAATCATTTAATCTTTATGAGCAGGGGATAATTCATATTAAGGATATTCCGGATGGAATTAAATTGACCGATGCCCAGAGGATTCAAAGAGATTGTGCTATTAGTGGCGGGCACCATATTAAAGAAAAAGAAATTAGAAAATTTTTAGGTGGTTTGAATTATCCATTATATTATTTGGATTTTGAGACAATTAATCCGGCAATTCCGAAGTTCGATGGGATGAAACCTTATCAGAGAATTCCGTTTCAGTATTCGTTGCATGTGCAGAAGGAGAAAGATGGAGAATGTAAACATATTTCGTTTTTAGCGGAGGGAATGAATGACCCGAGACCGAAGTTTTTGCAATCATTAAAGGATAATCTCGGAGATGAAGGAAATATTATTGTTTATAATGAAAGTTTTGAGAAGGGAGTTTTTAGAGAATGCGTCGAGGCGTTTCAAGAATTTAAGGAATGGGGCGAAGGAATTTTGTTGCGAGTAAAGGATTTATTGATACCGTTTAGGTCGTTTTGTTATTATCACCCGGACCAGTGCGGAAGTGCAAGTATAAAAAAAGTTTTGCCAACTCTAACAGATTTGTCTTATGCCGAGATGGAAATTGGGAATGGCGGTGATGCGAGTGTTGAGTATGAAAGGGTTACTTATGATCCTTCATTCAGCGAAGAGGATAAGAAAAAAGTTAGAGATGCGTTGGAGAAATATTGCGAGTTGGATACGATGGCCGAGGTGGAGATAGTTGAAGCTTTGAAGAAAGTTGTCAATGAGTAAATAGGAAAATGGTTATAATTTTTTACTAGAAATATTAAAGAATCTCTCAAAGAATCTAGTGAATTTTTCAATAATAGTTTCACGTTTTTTAGTGCGTTCTCCTGTCTTAGAAAAACGAGATACTGGAGGCAAAACCTTAGTTATTGCTGTACCTGTTGTTGGTATGTTGCCATCTCTGAATGCATTTTTAATAAATTTGCATGCTTCATCACGATTAAGATTTTCATCTTCTATGATTTTTTCTAGTTCTTCAATTTTCTTTTTCTCTATGAATTTCTGCCAATCTTCATCTACTACTGATTTTAGATTAAGAGATGCAATAAATTGTTCGATAAGATCTTTTTTATTACGTAATTCTACACTCGAATCTATCGCTTTATTAATATCTATTAAAATCTCTTTATCTTTTATATGATCTTCATGATACTTTTTAATTAATTTTAGGATATAATCAATATTGATTTCTATTTGCTTGATAAGTTCCATTTCAAAAACAATATCATCATTAATATTCTCTTTTTCTGTATCTTTACTTCTTCTAAATTCATTATAAAGGTCTATGTACAAACTGTGATAATCTTGAACGTCTCGCTCTGTTAATAACTCATTACCTTCAAATTCATCAAAAGTTGTAAGGATATTACGAACTCTTAAAATACCCCCATAAAGTTTAATAAAATCTTTTTGATTTTTTTCTCCAAGTATTCTTTCACCCATAAGAAATTTTTCTTGTAATTCTTCAACTAAACCTTTATATCCCCTTATTGTTTTTCCGTCTTTTTCATATCCGTTATAATATTCTTGGTAAGTTTTTAATAAAACAATTCCGCTTGCTTCTTTATCTCCAAAAAGTGAGATAGATTCATTAGTTGCTTTTTCTAAATTACGGAAACAGATAATATTTCCAAAAGTTTTTATGCTATTCAAAATACGATTAGTACGAGAATAAGCTTGAAGTAAACCATGCAATCTTAAATTTTTGTCTACCCAAAGAGTGTTTAATGTAGTTGCATCAAATCCAGTTAAAAACATATTTACTACGATTAAAATATCTATTTCTCTATTTTTTACTCTTTCGCTAACATCTTTATAGTAATTCTGAAATTTATCTGATGATGTATTATAGGATGTGCCAAACATCTTATTATAATCTTTAATGGCATTTTCTAAAAACTCTCTTGAACTTGCATCTAGTCCGCTTGTGTCCTCAGAATTTTCATCAATTACTCCGTCAATTTCTTCTTCATTTGCACCAAAACTATATATTGTTGCAATTTTAAGTTTTTTATCGCTCGGTAAATCTTTTATTTGTTTTTTAAATTCGGTATAATATTTTTTAGCAACATCAATAGAAGAAACTGCAAAAATTGAATTAAACCCTGCGAGTCTTCGATCTTTTAATTTGTAAAAACTATTTCTCTTTGTCTTTTGGTCAAAATGCTCAAGAATATATTTAACAACATTGCTTAATCTTTCAGGAGCAGAAAGTGCAGCTTCTCTATCAATGCTATTAACTTTTTTATCTTCTATATTTTCTGCTTCTTTAACTGTTGAAATATAATCTACCTTGAAAGGTAAAACATTTTTATCAGCAATAGCATCTACGATTGTATAAGTATGTAATTTATCGCCAAAAGCTTGTTCTGTGGTTTTTAAGTCCACTCTTCCGCCAGAAGATGAATTAACCGCAAAAATTGGCGTTCCTGTAAATCCAAAAAGATGGTAATTATTGAATGCTTTTGTAATTGCTGTATGCATATCTCCAAACTGTGAACGATGACATTCATCAAAAATTAATACAACATGCCCATTAAAAATATAGTGTCCTTTATTCTTTCCTATAAATCTATCAAGTTTTTGAATGGTAGTTATGATAATCCGAGCATTAGTATCTTCAAGTTGTCGTTTTAAAATTGAAGTGCTGGTATTGCTATTTGCAGCACCTTTCTCAAATTTATCATATTCCTTCATTGTTTGATAATCTAAATCTTTTCTATCAACAACAAATAAAACTTTATCAATAAAGGGTAGTCTGCTTGTTAATTGTGCGGTTTTAAAACTGGTTAATGTTTTTCCTGAGCCAGTAGTGTGCCAAATATAACCTCCTGCTTTTACAGTTCCAAGATGTTTATAATTTGTGCTTACTTCAATTTTATTTAAGATTTTTTCAGTTGCAACAATTTGATAAGGTCGCATAGCCAAAAGCTGTTTATCTGTTGTAAATACGCAGTATTTAGTAAGAATATTTAGAATTGAGTGTTTTGCAAAAAATGTTTTTGTGAAATCAACTAAATCAGTTATTGGACGATTTGTAGAATCTGCCCACCAACTAGTAAATTCAAAACTATTACTTGATCTCTTACCTTTCTTTTTTATACCGTTATTTGCTTCTTTAATATGCTCTGAACGAGTTGTATTACTATAATATTTTGTATGTGTTCCGTTTGAAATGACAAACAATTGAATATATTCATATAAACCACTTGATGCCCAAAAGCTTTCTCTTTGATAACGATTTATTTGATTAAATGCTTCTTGTATTGCTACACCTCTTTTTTTAAGTTCAATATGCACTAAAGGTAAGCCATTTACTAAAACAGTTACATCATAACGATTTTTATATTTTCCATCTTCAGTTGTATATTGGTTGATTACTTGCAGAGAATTGCTGTGAATATTATCTTTTTTTAATAGGTAAATGTTTTTACTTGTTCCATTATCGCACTTTAAAATTTTAATATAATCTTCTTGTATAGTCGTTGTTTTCTCTGCAATACTTTGATTAGGATTTGCTAATTCTTTTTTGAAGAAATAATTCCATTCTTTATCACTAAACTTGTAATTGTTTAATCTTTCTAATTGCTTTCTTAGATTTAATATTAAATCTTCTTCTTTAGTTATTTTAATATACTCGTAAGCTTGGGTTTGCAATTGTTTGATAAAAGCATTTTCTAAGTCTGCTTCACTTTGATAAGTTTCAGCTCTTTTTCCATAAGGTGGAGAATACTCTGCAACGACTGTGCTTTCGTTACTTTGTGCAACAAGATTGTAATTTTTATTATTTTTCATTTTTATGCCGTTACAGTTTTCTCTTTAAATGTTAAAAGCTTTTCTCGGTAGTATTCGTATTGCTTTCGTCTTGCGTTTAGTTCAGCAGGAAGTCCTATTGAGATATCATTAACAAGAGCATCAAATTTATCAAGGATTAATACTATTCGAGCTTGTTCTTGAAGTGATGGGAGAGGAATTTTTATTTTCTTTATATTGTCATTATAAAGTCGCTGAATTGTTCCTCCTTCAGTTTTCCATTCAACAGTTGCGTATAAGTAATATAAGAATTTATTTAACACCTTACTTTCATTATTGTCTATCCAAATAATATTTGAATCCTGAAAATATGCTGGTTCACCATTGTAGATTACTCGCCGTCCTATTGTTCCTGATGCGGATAAAAGTATATCGCCTTTTTTAGGAAAAGAGAATTTTTTGCGGTATTCGTCATAAGTTTTCTGCGAAATAAAAGCATTAGGCTCTTTTCCAAAAGTTCCAATTTTATAAAATGGAACATCACCAACAGCCAAGGTTTCATTTTTGAAAATTCGCTTACACATCGATATTTTTCCAACTTCATCTAGTGTGATTTGATTTATATTTTCATTGCCTTTCAAAAGTTTCTTATAATAATACACATACTGTTCTTTCCTTGCTTCCAGCTCTGCTTCCAGCTCTGCTTCCAGCTCGGTAAAAGCGTCAAGGATTTTGACAATTTCTTTTTGAATTTCAATAGGGGGTAGGGGAATAGGTAATTTCCATAGATATGCTTTATCTAGTTTTGGCATAGAACCGCCATAAAGATGGTGCTTAAAATTTTGCGATTCATTCTTAACAAAATAGTAAACATATTTAATAAGTACTTTCTCGTCTTTTTGAGTTGCAACAAAACATACATCGGTTGCCCAAAATTTTTCTGGTAACCAATTTACGAAACCAGCACTTCCTGCTCTTGAGATTGTTATTGCATTTTCGAAATTATATCTATTATAATAACCTGTAGGAGAAGTGCCTCCGCCCATAACAGGATATTCAAAATTACTCTCCATCATAGATTTAATAATTCTGTCTCCTGCTCGAAGGTTGCAAATTTCACTAAATTCTTTAAACTCAATCCCCACAGGGCAAAGTTCATTAATTAATTTATCAAATTTATTAATTGTTTGAGTCATTGTTAATTTATACCTTCAATTTCGTCTACCATTTTATCAATTGATATTCTCAGCTCATTTTGCCTTTTAACGATTTCAGAAATTTTATTATTTAAATCCTTAATATCAGTAATTTCTCTCAAATCTTCTTTTTTTACATAGTTTGATACAACAAGATTATAATCCTCTTCTGCAATTTTTTCGTTATCTACCAACTTGGAGAAATATTTTGTATTTTTTCGTGTTATAAATACATTTAAAATTTTGGTACGATTTGCATCACTTAATTTATTTTTAATGCCTCCACGAACAAATTCAGCAGAAGCGTCAATAAATAAAGTTTTATTATCACTCTTACTTTTTTTAAGCACAATTATACAGGTTGCAATAGTTGTTCCGAAGAATAAATCAGGTGGTAATTGAATCACACAATCAATATAATTATTATCGATAAGATATTTTCTAATTTTTTGTTCTGCTCCACCACGATATAAAACACCTGGAAATTCAACAATTGCAGCTGTTCCACTTGTAGAAAGCCAAGATAACATATGCATAGTAAAAGCTAAATCTGCTTTACTTTTTGGTGCTAAAACTCCTGCTGGAGAGAAACGAGGATCATTAATCAGTAAAGGGTTAGCATCGCCTTCCCAGTGAATAGAATAAGGAGGATTAGAAACAATTGCATCAAAAGGTTCATCATCCCAATGTTTTGGATCTGTGAGCGTATTGCCATGAGCAATATCAAAATGATTATAGTTAATATCATGTAGAAACATATTGATACGACAAAGGTTGTAGGTAGTTAAATTAATTTCTTGACCAAAAAAACCTTGACGTACATTTTCTTTACCTAAAACTTTAGCAAATTTAAGAAGCAAAGAACCTGAGCCACAAGCAGGATCATATACTTTATTAACATCCTTTTTACCAACAATAGTAATTTCGGCTAAAAGTTCGCTAACTTCTTGAGGAGTATAAAATTCTCCTCCTGACTTTCCAGCACTACTCGCATACATTGTCATTAAAAATTCATAAGCATCGCCAAAGGCATCAATTGTATTATCTGAATAAGTTCCTAATTTAAGTTCATTAATTGACTCTAAAAGTTTGACAAGTTGTTTATTTCTTTGTTCAACAGTATTCCCTAATTTATTTGAATTTACATCTAAATCATCAAACAATCCTTTTAAGTCATCTTCACTTTCTGTTCCCTTAGCAGAACTTTCAATATTTTTGAAAACCGTTGATAAAGTTTCATTCAAATTTGGATCATTACGAGCTTTTTTTGTAACATTCTTAAATAGTTCACTTGGTAAAACATAAAATCCTTTTTCTTTAACAGTATCGGCTCGACCAAACTCTGATTCTTTATCTGATAATTGAGAATAATCAAAATCTTTTTTTCCAGCACGTCGTTCATCATCATTAATATAATTAGTTAGATTTTCACTTATGAAACGATAAAAAAGCATACCTAAAACATATTGCTTAAAATCCCAACCATCAACACTACCCCTCAAATTGTTTGCAATTTGCCATATAGTTCGATGCAGTTCTGCTCGTTCTTGTTCTTTTGATGCCATATAAATACTCTAACTTTCAAAGATGTTCATCTTATATAAATCTAGTCACTCCCCAAACAATACTCTATTATGCCGACTGACTGTTGGGTATTTATCGTCGGATTTTAGAAAGTCGTTGTTTCAAATATCTTAAATCTACTGACTCTCCAAATTTCTTATAAGATTTTATCTTATTTCTATCCGTCACAACAAAAAACCATTCATTATAATTTTTTAACATTTTTAATTTTTCTTCCATCCGACTAACTTTAGTTAAAACCGCGCCCGTCTCAACTTCAATCGCATATTTTTTATTATTCAAATTAAAAACAATGTCTGGCTTTTTAGTTGCATAAAGTTCAACTTTAATTCCTTTCTTTTCAAGATAATTTTTGATATCATAAATTACAAACAGATGATTGGGGGTTTCATTAAATCTTGGTTTGATAAAATATTTTTCTTTTTTATTTAAAGAAAGACTTTTGAAAAGTTCCTCCCGAAATCCTTTTTTAATTAAATAATCCTTTTCGTCTTTTGTTAAATTTTTTGATAAATGAACTCTTTTTGTTTCGTCAACTTTAACGTTTATATTCTTGCCTTCAACTTCTTCGGATTTTTCTTCAAGTAGTTCATCTGCGTTGGTTGTAATATATTTATGCTCTTCTTTTGAGGCGACAATTTTTATTTCTGAATGTTCATCTTCCATTAAAAGTATACCTTCTCCAACACTTGCGGTAAGTAATGCTATTCTTTCAATGTTGCTTAAATGAAATGTTTTCTGGATGCCTTCAATTACTGCTGGTTTTTGCCGAAGAAGAATTGTATAAGAAGAATTAGCAAGAGCTGATCGTCCCGCCTGAGAGTTTATCATTCCTTCGACTTCTTGATTAATTAGAAAAAGTCCCATGTTAAATTTACGGCAAGTCTTAACGATTTCAAAAATGTATGACGCCTCTTCGGCTCTTGAAAGTAAAGTCCATGCCTCATCAACCACTAAAAGTTTTCTCTCAATATCTTTTTTCATTTTCATATAAACATAATCAAGAACCAAAAACATAATAGTTGGCTTAACTTGTTTGGGCATATTTCCAATATCAAAGCAAACAAATTTATTTCCAAAATTAATATTTGTGTGGCGGTTTAAAAATGAGAAAACTCCGTCGACATATAGTCGTAAACGGTTTATCAGGCTTCGTAGCGTCATTTTCTCGAGGTTGATAGCCTTCTTCTCCATTCTTTCCAAAACATTTAACACGTCGCCTAAAATCGGCGGTTCGTTGCCCCAACTCTCGTTATCATTCATATAAATTCCCTTTCGCTCGTAAGTCTCCGTCAAAGCCTGATCAATAAATGATTTCTGTGGTTCGGTCAATTGTCCCAACATTACTGGCATTAAGTCCATTAATGAAAGTCTTTTCTCTGCATAATCGTGCCCCATTAAATCAAGAGGATTAATTATCGTGTCGGAAGTTCGGGATAAATTAATTCTTTGCCCTTCAAATTTTTTAACTAAACCTTTGTATTCGCTTTGGGGATCAATCACAATAACTTTTGTGCCATTAAGTAAGTGTCTTGTTATGAAAAGTTTTGTCATGTAACTTTTACCCGCTCCGGAACTCGCCAGACATATTCCATTTGAATTTGATAATTTGAAAATATCTCGAATTATTGGAATGTGATTTTTATTTAAGCCAAACCAAATTCCCGTTTCGTCGAATTTGAAGAATGGAGAGGTAAATGGGAAAAATGCCGAAAGAGCCGATGTTGTTATATTTCTTGTGGCACCTAAATAATCTTTGGCTAAAGGTAAACAAGATTTAAACCCCTGAATCATTCTGAAATTTGGTTGTCGTGGAATTATAAGCAAAGAATTTAATTCTGATTCTATTTTTTTAGTTAGAAGTCTGAGTTCCTCGAGGCTGTTCGCTCTGCAATTAATATAAAATCCTATATTAAAAAGTTTTTCTTTGCCTTTCTGTAAATTTTCAAGAACGCCCCTCGTGTCTTTATATTTTATTTCAAGACTTGGATTAAACTGATTTTTTAATTTCGTTGAATAAAGGTCGGCTCTTTGTTTTTGCAATTCTCTATTTAGTAAAATTAAAGTCTGTTCTATTTGCTGAGGATTAATATGTAGGGAAAAATCAAAATTTCCTGAACAACTGACAAGTTTATCAAGGAAACCTTTCTCGACGGAACGAGGGTAACCATGAGCATAAATAATTTTATGGAATTTCCCGTCGATTTCAAGAAAATCTGGAGAATTTTTTATCGAATCAGGTAAGAACTTTTTTGAATCAAAAATCTTAGAAAATATTTCGCTTAATTGGAAATTGTTTAATCTGTATGTTTTAAGATTTAAACTATGAAGTCTTTCCTCACATAATCCTATTTGGATTCCAATATCTGTCGACTCTGGAATCACGACATAAAAATTTCTATTCATCGCGCTATTTTTCTCAATTAAATCTTTCATGTGAGCACGATAAGAATCAAAAATCTCTTTATTCTTTTTTTCAGTAATTCTACTTTTAAGATTTCTTAGATAAATTTCTAAATCGAGCGTTTCCGTTGTCATTAAAATTTGAATGGGAAAATCAATTGAGTTAAGAAATTTTTGAAAAGAAAGCATTATAACTTCTTGCTCTTTTTGGGGTTTTATTCCGAAGTTAATTGAGTCAACTCTCAGAACAGCAATTTTTTTATTTTTGCAATAAATAAAACTATCTTTTATTTCTCCAATTTCTAAAGCGGATTTAATCTTCTCTGATTCTTTTAATTCTTTTAACTTAAACCAGGTATACCAATTTCTCAAGTGAGTTGATAAATCAAAAAACATAAATCCCGACGCTAAAAGTGCAGGAATTGATGCTAAAAAAACTCTGACATAAATATTAGTATTAATCTTAAATAACAAAGAAAAAACAATCGGGAAAAAAATAAGAGAATAGGCTAACTGAGGAAAAGTTAAACCAAAGACAATTTTTTCTTTATACTCAAGTTGTTGTGGTATCTCATACATTTTAAGCTCCTGTGCCGACGAGAGTTACGACTTGTTTTACTGGTGTTGCTACGGCGTTGGCTGCTTTGAAAATTACAAATAATGCTACAAATAAAGTAAAGAGATTGACGAGACTAAATCCTCCAATCATTACCAGAATTTTTAGACTGGAGAAAGTTTCTGTTTCTAAAAATTTAGAAGAGGCTAAAAGTATGATTGAATAAAAAAATGGTAAAGAAATTAAAACCCCTAAATAATTTAAGATTAATTTTCCATAAGATTGTAATGGCTCGAAAAAATAAAAGAAAATTCCAATAGCGCAGAAAACGACGCCGACGCCGACGCAAATATATCTTAGTGCTAAGAAAATTAAAGTTATTAAGAGTGTTGCGACATAGGGGGTTATCATAACTAATTCTAATCCAATATTAACAAAACCGTCCGAAGTTGCTAAGAAAAAATTTGCAGGAATTGAATCGTAAACTACTGCGGTCATCGACGCTACAATTTCTAAAATCAGTGAATAAAGAAAGAAACTTGTTTGAATTAAAACCATCATGATTAAAATATTTGTAAGACTTCTCTTGGCTTTCTCTCGCTGTTCAGGAGAATATCCCGAAACTAAAAATCTAAATCCTATAATTAAAAGAAGTATACCATAAAATAAAGAGAGCATATAAACTATTATTGACCATGTGCTTGCAAAAATTTGAATGTTTACTGGCTCAATCATAAGATTATTTATCAGTGCGAGTAATGGCTTGATGGGTAAATTAAAAATATATATTATAAACTCAAATAATTTTTCAACTAGACATGTACCAAGATTAGTAATTCCACAAGAACTCATGTAAGCCCCAGAAGAAGATAATATTTTTTAAGAAAAGAATAGACGACATATCCAAAAATTGAAATTGAAGAAAAATCTATGAGAAATTTTTTATTCTCGTCGCTAATTTTTATATCTGCTTTTTCGAGTTTATTTAATTGGATTGTTTCTTCTATGGGTTTATTTTGAATAGATTTGAAATCTCCATTAAGGGAACCTCCAGAGTCAATCATATTTTGAATAATAGAATCTTTTTCAGAATGAGACCAGTCGGTGCTTTCTATGTAGTTGCAAACTTTTTTATTTTCACCGTCTAAGGCTGTGCAATTGAAAGCAGTTGCTAATGGTAAAGCCAAAGCAACTGCTAAAAAAAATAAATTTTTCATTTGCATTTTGCTTATTCTCCTAATATCAGATCTACAACGAAAGGTGCTGCCCATATTACAACCAGTCCTATAATAACATACGTTACCATATTCTTGGCTTTCTCTCGTTTGCCAGGATCTGAACCGCTTGAGATATAAGTGATTCCTGCGAAAAGCATCACTAATCCTGCAATTATCGTCGCTGCATATTTCACGAGATTGTAAATCGTTGTTAGAGGCATCAGAATCTGTTCAAAGTCTGACTCATCTGCAGCGATAACCATTCCAATCTGTGTCAATACGAGCAATATAAAAATTGCAAGCGGAAGGATTTTCAGCATTTTTTGTTTAGTTGGGTATGGTTTTTGTGCCATTGTAAAATTTGTTTGAACTTTTTTTCATTAGGATATTTTTGTTTGAAAAAGTCGAAGCAGGTTTGGCAGATTTCGTTTTCTTTAATGGTGTTCCCGCAAATGTAGCATGTATCTGATTTTATTTTTTCATAATTAATTCTTTTTTCTGCTATTCTGCAATATTTTTTATTTATATCAAACCCAAGATAATTCCTTCCCAGTTTTTTGGCAACTAACCCCGTAGTCCCACTTCCCATAAAAGGATCTAAAACGATTCCTTCAGGAGGACATCCTGCACTTATTGGAATTTCAATTAGTTTCTCGGGATAAACTGCAAAATGAGCGCCCCTGTATGAACCAGTTGAAATATTCCATACGCACCTTTTATTTCTTCCGTCGGGATAACACATTTTTTTGATGTCCATTCCCGCAAAACTACTTCCTGGTTCTCGGTGTCCATTCCATTTATATTTTGTTCTCTGAATACTTGTTTTTTTATGGGGTTCTCGTTGCTGTTTAAAATAATATTTCTTGTTTTTTACGAAGAAAAATAAATATTCAAAATCGACCGTGAATCTATCTTTTACTGAAGTTGGCATACAATTTGGCTTGTGCCATATTATCACATTTCTAATTATCCAGCCTCGTTTCTGCATTTCAATTGCAAATCTAAAGGGAGTTAGAGTGAGATTTTTGCTTTCAATTAATCCATTTCCCCTTATGAGATTGGCTTTATTAATTCCTGTCGACTTTATTTTTTTATTTGAAACTATATTGTCATTCAAAAAAGAACTTCCTGATTTTGTGTAATAAGTGTCTCCTATATTCACCCAGCAAGTACCCTCATCTTTCAGAACTCTTTTGACTTCGTCAAATATGTTGCATAGTTTTTCAATATAATTATTAAAATTTTCTTCAAGTCCGATTTGCCCTTTTGTTCTATAATCTCTTAATGCCCAATAGGGTGGAGATGTCACGACACAATCTACAAATTTATCTGGAGTTTCTTTTAAAAGATTAAGAGAATTTCCGCAATAAATTTTATCGGTTTCGATAATAATTTTCTTCATGATTCGTTCAGCTGGATACCTTATAAATCAACTCGGAGAAAAAAATGATACAATTTTTTACCCAAAAAATTTCTCCGATTTATTATAAGGATTGATTTTATAAATTTTTCATGGAAGAAACAATTTCTTACGATATTGGCGAAGAGATTATTGCTAAGTTAAGGGAATTAAATTGCATTCTTGAAAGAATTTTGGAAGAAAAACAAAATGGGCAAAAATTCACATATTCACATAGTTGTTGAAACTGAATTTCTTTATCATCTTAAAAACGAAGCTAAAAAGAAAATGCTGACACTTTCAGAATTTTGCAGACTAAAATTGCGAAATTCTCTTCAATTAGATAGAATTGAATTTATGATTGGAGAAGTTCTAAAAGAACATAATAAATAAAATGGAAACAAATAAAATCATCGAGGGAGACTGTATAAAAATCTTAAAGGAGTTTCCAAGAAATTGCATTGACTTAATTATTACCGATCCACCCTATGGAGACAATACTGCTTATGGCATAACAAATAAAAAAATAATTAATAATGAGAATCCTTTAATTAATTGCTCCGCATTAGTAGAATGCTATCGAATTTTAAAAAGAAATAGTTCGCTTTATCTTTTTACAAATTGGAAACATTATCCTTTTTTAACTGAATTTATTTTGAGGTATACCAATTTTAAAATTAGACATCTTATCATTTGGAAAAAACATGGTTTTGGTCTTGGATGGGCTTTCCGTCATCAGTACGAATTGATTCTCGTCCTAGAAAAAGGGAAACCAAAATATAATTTAAGGAATTTTGCTGACGTGCAAAACGCAACTCACATTAATCATAATTTGCAAACTCACCCCCACGAGAAACCTATTGACTTAATAGTAAAAATGATTGAACATAGTTCCAAAGAAGGCGATTTAATTCTCGACCCATTTTGCGGAAGTGGTTCTGTATGTGTTGCTTGTCAGCAAACAAAAAGAGACTGGATTGGAATTGAGTTGGATAAAAAGTGGGTTGAGATGGCGAGAGAGAGAGTTAATTTATCTCAATAATTTTTAATAATTTTGTTGTCTATCTACTACCACAATCTGTTTCCCTGTATTTATAGAAAAATTTAACATCTGTGAAATCCTTTGCATTTGTGCCTCTAAAATTTGCACTCTATCTTTTAGTATTCCGTTTTCATTTCCAGTTTTAATCAATTGTCTCTCAAGTTCTGTTTTTGTGACATCAAGAAGTATATCTTCTTCTCTGATTGTGTCTCTCATTCCTAGCATCTCAGAATAATAATGGATTTTGTCTGATTTTTTCCAACCAAATCTGAATTTTAAAGCGGACTCTGATTTGTAACGAGGGAGCCAATAACAGCACGAGCAATGTCTAAAATCATACATTGTAAGTTCAGAATATTTTTGCCCCGCTGGACTAGCTATATCCCCCAATATTCTTTCTCCAAGTCGTTTTAAATATTGATTTACCGAAGGCGGACTTATTTTAAAAACATAATCGTCCAATCCTAAATTTTTATTTTTTATATAATCCTTTATCAATTCAGAACAAAGCATTAATTTTATTCTTCTTCCGAATGTCTTACTTATTTCATCTCGAATATTAAGTTCCTTGAAATTGTCATAAAAATCTGAAACCCTGATATTCATAAGTTCGGTCGGCGCTCTTATTCCGCTGTCAAATAAAAACATAATCAAAACTTTATACTCATATTTTGCATTATTGCATAAATTTTTTATTTCTTCTTCTGTTAAGTAAACCCAGTCTGGCTTTACACGACTTATATCTAAATCAGAAGTAATATCCTGAATTTCTATCCCCTTTTTCCTATTAACTTTTTGATACCAGTGCCAAAACGCCTTGAAATTTTTAACGTAGTCGGCAGTTGATTTATACTCTGTCCCTCTCGCTTTTTTTATCGTACCATTTCTCATATCGGTAAAAAAACTATGAAGTTGTCTTTCGGTTATCTCTGTGATTTTATATGTTTGAAATTTTTTCTCAAGTTGCTTTAATAAAAACACAAGTCTTAATTTTATTGAGCATAATCTGATATAACTTCTTGCTCCCTTTTTGCTTCCAGTTGCGACATTGAGCCCATTTTCCATATCATAAAGGTAATCTAAAATTAGCCTCGAATTAAATTCACTTATATCTTGAATTTTATCTCTGTTTTTCTCTTTCCATTTTAAGTAATTTTCTTTGTGATTATATGGGTCTATTTTCATATTGTATTTAATCAAGGTATTTTAAAAAAGACCTTGGATTTTTTCGATACAAAAAATCCCCTCAAAATAACATTTTACTCACATGCTCTCGCCGGGATTTGAACCCGGGTCACCGCCGTTCTCCAACAAAATCTCGTGAGAGATTTTAGTGGTTGTTCAAGCGAACACGAAGTCGTTGTCT
>Ga0268276_1001648_pt1 | contig 21185 bp, 15 predicted proteins | sample saktaG_4_FD_190145 | JGI IMG/M metagenome (GOLD analysis project Ga0268276, IMG submission 190145) | Saline water microbial communities from Sakinaw Lake, British Columbia, Canada - sak_2010_1_5_45m | ecosystem: Environmental > Aquatic > Non-marine Saline and Alkaline > Saline ... | reverse complement strand
ATAAGCGAACCGAACTTGGTGATAGCAGGCTCCTCCTGAAAAACCTCTGAGGGTTGCCTCGTTGGAGAATGAACATGGTGTAGAGATACTGGTTAAGAAATGTTGACTCGAAAGGGTTAGTTTCTTTCCCAAACTCCGAAGCTATGTTCTTCGACGAAGACGGGAGTAGGGGCACAGGCGTAAGGTTTGTGTCCGTAAGGGTAAGAACCCAGCTCTGCGTTAAGGCCCTTAAATGCCGGTTAAGTGTTAGTAAAGTTTGTCAGTACCCTAAAACAGTGGGGAGGTAGGCTTAGAAGCAGCCATCCTTCAAAGAAAGCGTAACAGCTCACCCACCTAGGTTATTGGCGGCGAAGATGATCGGGGCTAAAACCGGCTGCCGATACGCAGAAGATTTTTCAGTAGAAAAATTCCTTGTAAGGAGGTGCGCGGATGTCACAGAAGCTCGGGCGTAAGTTCGAGTGGAGATTTTCGCGATATGGATCCCTGCATTAGTAGTAACGATAGAGTAGTGAGAATCTACTCCGCCGAAAGGACCAGGGTTTCTTAGCGCTAACCATTAGCTAAGAGTTAGTCGGTCCTAAATGTGCTCCTAGCGGGACGCACATGAAAGGGAAACACGTTCATATTCGTGTACTTTGTACATAAGTTCGGCAACGAAAGACGGACTTTTGACATATTTGGCTAGTTGGAGTCTCGCCTTCGCGAGATTTAACAAAAACAATTCTTTGGAGAGCTGTAATGGCGAGAAGGAGAATAATTTTGGATGAGCAGCAATGTTTCGACGAGGCCGGGTGTCCATGAAAAAAGAGTTCGTATTAATTGTACAAAACCGTACCAAGAACCGAGAAAGGTGCTCCTGGTTTAAAAGACTAAGGCGTATTGGGGGAATCAAACCTAAGGGAACTCGGCATATTAGCCACGTATCTTTGGTATAAGTGGTGCCTGGATAGGAGTATTCAGGTTTCAATAACTCGAGGAGTCCGACTGTTTAACAAAAACACAGGTGACTGCTAGCCAGCAATGGTGCGTATAGTCACTGACTTCTGCTCACTGCCAGTAGGTGAAAATCTGTTCCAACGGATCTAAGCCCTGGTGAAGAGCGGGCCTAACTCTGAGGCTCTCACGGTAGCGTAATACCTTGCCGTTTTATTGGCGGCTTGCACCAATGAAGTAACGAGATTCCTACTGTCCCTAGGTTGAGCCCAATGAACATACTTCGCTGTGTATATGCTGCGGAACTCCAACGGGAAGAGAAGACCCCACGGAAGTTTACTACAGCCTGATGTTGTGGTATAGTTTTGTATGTATAGAGTAGTTGGTAGCCTTCGAAGCAATTTCGTCAGGAATTGTGGAAGCGAAAGTGTAACACCAACCCTATGAAAATATACTGCTTACCTCACAAGGGGACAGCATTTGGTGGGTAGTTTGGCTGGGGCGGCACGCTCCTGAAAAGATATCAGGAGCGCCCAAAGGTATGCTCAAGCGAGTTAGAAATTCGCTGTAGAGTGCAAGAGCAAAAGCATGCTTAACTATGATTCTAACAGTACGAATCGTAGGAAGGAAACTTGGGTCTAGCGAACGCTAGTGCGCCAATTAATAGGGCCCTAGTCTTACAATGAACCTATCCTGGGAGTAATTGAGTTGTCGCGGGTAAGAGTTCACATCGACCCCGCGGTTTGCTACCTCGCCGTCGTCTCTTGGCATCCTGGCTGTGCATGAGCAGCCAAGGGTGGAGGGGTTTACTCATTAAAGCCGAACGTTAGTTGGGTTAAGAACGGTGCGAGCCAGTTTGGATACTATCTGTTGGAGTTGTTGATTGACTGAGGGGAAGATGGCACGAGTACGAGAGGAACATGCCGTCGTAGTCACTGGTGGGCCAGTTGTCTGTAAAGGCATCGCTGGGTAGCTACACTATATTGGATAAGAGCTGAATGCATCTAAGCACGAAGCCATCCCTGAAAAGAGTCAGTCGTTACTGAAGGCCCGTAAAAAAGGTTCTAAGTACAAGAGTTCCTGTAGAAGACAGGGTTGATAGGTTGCTTGTGTAAGTATCGAGCTCACGCGAGATATTCAGCATTGCAATACTAAGAACTCGAGGTTGCACACAATATACACATATTAGGAAAGTATATTTCCTTTGATTGCCGCCAATGCATTAAAAAATCCAATATTTTTTTTGAAAAAGAAATTTTTCTTAAAAAATATTTTCCTTATTTTTTTTGTAAGGATTAAAAATTTACTTGACGTCAGACTGCAATTTTTTTAAGACTTGTTATAATATTTTTTGTACCATTCAACAAATTGTTTAATGCCTTTTTTTATATTTGTTTTTGGAGTATATCCTAACATCTTTTTTGCTTTTGATATATTTCCTGACGTTATTAAGACGTCTCCCTGCTGCATGGGCATTAATTTTGTTTTTGCTTTTTTTCCGCAATTTTTCTCTATTTCTTTAACAAAATTTGATAACTCTTGGCTTTCTCCTCGAGCAAGATTAAATACCTCGCACGGGAAAGGGGTATCAAGCGCAGAAATTATTCCTTTTACTATATCGTCAATGTAAGTAAAATCTCTTTTCATTTTTCCATAATTAAATAATTGAATTTCTTTGTTTTCGAGAATGTTTTTTGTAAAAGAAAACAAAGCCATATCTGGTCTTCCATAAGGCCCATATACTGTAAAGAATCTTAACCCGGTAACATTTATTTTGTATAAATGGTGATAAACAAAAGCCATTTCTTCGTTTGACTTTTTTGTAGCGGCATAAAGAGAAATAGGTTGATCAACTCTGTCTATTTCAGAAAATGGAATTTTTGCATTAACCCCATAAACTGAAGAAGAAGATGCATAAACTAAATCATTTATTTTAAATTGCCTGCACCCTTCTAAAATATTTAAGAATCCCTTCAGATTGCTTTCTTCATAAATGAAAGGGTTTTCCAAAGAGTACCTTACCCCAGCTTGGGCGGCGAGATTTAATATTTTTTCTGGTTTTTCTTTTTCAATAATTGAGAATAATTTTTTCTTATCCGCAATATTTGCCTTGTAAAAGTTATAATTTGTATTATTTTTTAGGACTTTATTTCTTTTATTTTTTAGTGAAACGTCGTAATAATTATTCAACGAATCCAATCCAATTACTTTGTCGCCCCTATTTAACAAAGTCTTGGCCGTGTGAAATCCAATAAAACCAGCCGAACCAGTAATAAGTACCCTCATAAAAACAATCTCTCTAATTAAAACAAACTCTTGGTTTATATATTTTTCCTGCGCTGCCCTCAATTTACCTTTATAATGATTTTGGTTTTAATTACTTTAGTATTAATTGAATTTGTTTAATTGAATTTTTCTTAAGGAATTGATTTGTTTTTAGTGGTGTAAAATGTTTTTGGAACTATTGGATCAGGTTTATTTCAACAATGCGTTGCTTTTGTGGCTTTATGCGCTTGGGATTTTAATTGGCGCAATAGTGATTTCACAAGTTATTCTTTTTTTCACAAAAAATGTTTTATCAAAGATAACATCAAAAACAAAGAGTGATATTGATGATGTTTTGGTTGATTTGGCTGAAGAACCATTCGCTTTTTTGATTGTAATCGCTGGTTTTTTTATTGGTTACCAGTTCCTCGCTTTTCCTCAAGACATTAATACTATTTTTTATAATGCGATTCGAGTCGCAATAATGCTTGACATTATTTGGTTTGTTGTTCGTTTTGTTGATTCTTTTTTTGAAAGAATAGTTGCTCCTGTTACAAAGAAATCAAAAACCAAGTTAGATGACCACATAGTTCCTTGGTTAAAAAAAGCGATAAAAGTTGCTTTGGTTTTTATCGGAATAATTGTTGTTTTAGACAACATGGGTATTGATGTTTGGGCTTTGTTAGCTGGTTTAGGTATTGGGGGATTAGCTTTTGCTTTCGCTGCCCAAAAAACTATTGCTGATGCTTTTGGCGGAATATCAATATTGTTTTCTCGACCATTTATCGTTGGGGATGTAATTAATTTTTCTAGCGGGGCCTATGTTGGAGTAGTGGAAGATATTAGTTTGAGGCATACTAAGGTTAGGAATTTTGATAAACAACTAATTATTGTGCCTAATAGTATTTTGGCTTCAGAAATTGTGGTAAATGTTACTACCGCTCCGAAGAAAAAAGTTGTTTGGACTATTGGTGTTACTTACAATACTTCTAACAAAAAACTTGAAGACGCAAAAAAAATTATTAAAAAAGCAATAAAAGATTGTAAATTATGTGATGATGATTTTATTGTAGCTTTCCAAGGTTTTGGAGCAAGTTCATTAGATATTTTTGTTGTTTTTTATACAAAAACTTCTTCTTTCACTGATATGGTTGAAGCACGTGACCAAGTAGGAACACAAGTAAAAAGAGAATTTGATAAAGCAAAAATATCTTTCGCATTCCCTACCCAAACAATTCACTTGGAAAAATAGCTAGTACAACTATTACTTTGCCCACTTTTTTTTCCGCACCTAATTCTTTAAATACTTTCAAATCGCTTAGTATATTATGCCTAGGGGGATTGATACAACTAGAAGAAGGACTCTTTCGCGTTCTGGTAGGTCAGTAGGAGTTATTCCAAGGGGGGTTCCAAGAGCTTCTTTTGGTAATCGTCCATTAGGTGGGCTCCCTTTAAGTAGACCAAGAGGGATTATTGCGAGAGGTTCTTTTAACAATCAACTTGCTGCAAGGGCTATGGAAGAAAGAAGAGCATTTGCACAACAAGAAGAAAGGGCAAGAGCAGAACAAGAAGCAAGACATATTGCTGATGAAGAGATTGCTCAAAGAGATCAAGTAGCTATTGAACAAAGAAAAATGCAAAAGGAGCGGTCCAGAATTCTTTCTTTATACCGCAAAGAAAGAACGTTTTACCAGCAAAACAGAATAGAGATTGAGTCACTTCAAAAAGAAATTGAAACTGTAATGCAAAGCAAAAGACTTGGGATTTCTCAAACTACTGTCAAAAGAATTGCCACTAATATTGATTATATGTTTCGTACAACAGAAGGGATGGATAAATTAAATTCTGCACAAAAGGTAGAATTGGTTAGAAATATTGCTCTAACAATGGGGATGCAAATTGCAGAAAATCCTGCGGTCAGAGTGGCTCTTAAAAGAGACCCTACTACTGTGAATAACATGGTTAGAGAGGCATTTACTCAACAAACCCAACAGCAATAATGATTTTTTAACAATACGCGAAATAGCTAATTAAAAATTTCTTTAATCAACAATTTTTTCAATTAATAATTTTTTTAATCAGCAATTCGTTTTGTCAGTTCAATCGCAAAAAATATTTTTACCAAAGAAAACCTTTTATTATGCTTCGCTTTTTCCAGTAAAGAAATTATTTCTTGTTTTGTGTATTCTTTTGAATTAGTTTTTTTCGAAAGTTCTCTTACAACTTCCCAAAAATTAGTTTCATTTAGTTCAGTTTCTTTCTCAAGGAATAATCTAACGAATTCTTCTTCAGGGATAAGGACAATTTCTTTTTTCTCTTCTATTTTCCATCTGCTTAACCCCATATCTTCAGGGTAGGCGTATGTTTTTTTGGAATTTGACATAATAAAAATATCTCTTCCTAGCGTTAAAAATATTTTTTCGTCATCATCCGTTTTTTTTGCCAAATTTATAAGTTCTAATTGATCCAAATAGTTTGATTGAAGTTCGAAAAATATCTTTGACATTTTTCTAAGGCAGGCAAGCTTTTCTTTTTCAGAAACTTTCTTGAATTGTTTTATTGTTTTGTCTAAGCGAATTATTTGCGCTAAAAGAGTTTTTCTCTTTTTCATAAACTCGATTAGTTCTGCTGATATTGTTGTTTGCAATAACTCTTTTTCAGAAGCATTAGGGTTATTGAGCAAGTCAACTCCATATTTTATTTTTACTATAAAACCCTGTTTTACCCCTTCTCTAACAAAATCCTTTATTGATTCATAATCTTCAAATTTTTCTTTTGAAAAATGCTTTTGAAGGAAATTTATTTTTTTCATACTTTTTAACAAATTGTTAGAACACCTTACAAGTATTTTGCTGTGTTGGATTATCTTCTCTTCTAGTTGCGAAAAATCATCCTCTTCGCAATAAGACCGCCAGTGCTTAAAACTTTCAGGGAAAAGCTTTTTTGAAAATCTTAATATTAAATCAATATTTGCGGGGACTTTTAGTAATTTTATTTCTGAATTTCTTTCATAAGCCGCCCCTTGAATAAATAAATCAGTAAAATCCCCTGGTTTTTCAACTAGGGTTTCTCTATCAACAAAATAAAGGTTTTTTCGATCACTAGCAATTTTTAAAACCGATTTTAGATAATTTGGGGAAATTTTTTCATCAGTTAGAATTCTGGATAATAATTCCGAAGGGATATAATAGTAGATAACCGCTTCTTTGTGGTTTTGATAAGTCCTTAATAATCTCCCAACTTTTTGAATAAAATTTGTTGGATTATATATTGGGGATGCAATTATTCCGTGAGATGCGTAAGGGAAATCTATTCCTTCTCCTAGTGCATTAACTGATATTAGTACTTTGAAATTTCCTTTTTCAAAATCACTTTTGATAAAATTGAAATGATTTTTTTTATGGTAATTCTCTGATTGCGAATGGTGCGAGTGAGAAATCTTTTCGCCAAACTTTTTTGAAAGTATTTCATTTAACAAATTGGCTTTTTTAATCCGGTTAACGAATACAAGTGATTTGTGCGCATCTTTTTGTCCAGTCATAAATTTTTCTTCAAGGATTTTTTGTATCCCTATAAAATCAGTGTTTTTTTCGCTGAAAACATCAGTTTTTTCATTATCGCTTAAAACTGTATCATACGCTTCGTCAAGCAATTCATTAGTAGAAACACTTTTTTTATTAATCTTCTTGAAAACACTTTCTTCCACTGAGTAAAGAATTAGCTTGAATACAGGTTCTAAAATTATTTTATCGTTTAAAGCCATTTCAAAAGAATAAGTAAATATTATTCCCCCTAAATTAAAATCATTACTTTTGCCTTTCTTTTTTGGGGTGGCAGATAAACCTAACTTGTACTCTATTTGGCTTGGGAAAGAATATCCTTCTGTAGTGTTGTGCATCTCATCAACAACAAGAAACCATTTTTGTTTTTTCCATTCATTAAAAGAGAAAAATTGTTTTATTTGGTTAAATGTTGAAATAAAGATTTTGTGTTTGTCAAATAATTCCTGCGCTTTTTTATGCGCTTTTACATCATTGTTGCTGGAAATCTCATAAATATCATTTTCTTTGAATGAAGAGTTGTCTAAAATGAATTGTTTCCATTGTTGAATAAGACTTAATCTTGGACAAACAATCAAAACTTTTACTTCGTTATCATTTGAGTAAATGTCGCAGAACATTTTTATTGCTAGAAAGGTTTTTCCCGAGCCAGGAACGGCTTGAATGATTCCTTTCTTTTCCACATTCCATCTAGCAATGGCTTCTTCTTGCCAAGCTCTAAGAGCAGGACCTCTGTAAAGTTTTTTTTCACTCAAAATAATCAACTATAAAACTTAAAAATTCGAAAAAATAATCGATTTAAAAAAACGGCTAACTTCATATTCAACATATGAATCATTTTTATGCTTATCCTCAATATTTAGGGGCTTGTCTTTGGTCAGTTGGGGGGGGACTAAAGGACAAAAAAGCCAAAAAACAAACCTTTTTATTCTTCGCTTCAGCGTAGTATTTTAGTAGTGGTTGACTGGCTAACGCTCTGCAAAGAGTGAGGAAAGTCCGCTCACCTATACCCGTAAGGGTATATCCCTGCCTGTTATGGGCAAAACCGAAAGGTTAGGGCTCCTGAACAGAAACGATATCCTTTACAGGAATGAAACGGCGGGAGTGGTGCAACTCCATTTGGAGGCTTAGGTTAATGCCAACCGCAAACGAGCTTACTCGTTGTCACGCGGGAAACAGAAAGCGGCTTACTAACCACTGCTAAATTAATAATTAAAGAGCAAACTACTCAAAAGACAAATTTCTGTTTGTTTTTATGAAAAAGCACATTTTAAATTATTCCTTTTCTACTCTATGTTATGATTACAACCAAACAATTGCGTCAAAAGTACCTTGATTTTTTCAAATCAAAAGGGCACGCAATTATTCCTAGTGCTTCACTAATTCCAGAAAATGACCCGAGTGTTTTATTTACTACCGCAGGAATGCACCCTTTAGTTCCTTACTTGATGGGGGAAAAACATCCTTTAGGTAAGCGGCTTTGCAATGTACAAAAATGCATTCGAACCGGAGATATAGATGATGTTGGCGATGCTTGGCACTTATCTTTTTTTGAAATGCTGGGAAACTGGTCACTTGGAGATTATTTCAAAAAAGAAGCTGTAGAATTTTCTTTTGAATTTTTAACCAAGGAACTAAAAATTAATTCAAAAAGATTAAGTGTTACTTGTTTTATTGGAGATAAAGATGCACCAAAAGAAAATGAAGCAAATAAAGCTTGGGAAAAATTAGGGATTGAAAAAAATAGAATTCATTTTTTGCCAAAAGAAGACAACTGGTGGGGCCCGGCAGGAACAACAGGCCCGTGCGGTCCTGACACAGAAATGTTTTACCATGTAAAAGAAATTCAGGAAAAAAACACACAAGAATTTATTAAATTAAATAAATCCGGTGAGTTTTGTGAAATCTGGAATGATGTTTTTATGCAATACAGCAAAAACGCGGACAAAAAATTTATCGAAATGGAAAGAAAAAATGTTGACACAGGAATGGGTCTTGAAAGAACAGTTGCTGTTGTTAATGGTTGTGATAATGCTTTCGAAGTTGACACAATAAAACCAATTTTAGAAAAAGTTGTTTCTCTTGCGGGGAAAAAATATTCTTCTTTATCAAAAGAAGAGTTGAAGAGCACACGCATTATAACAGATCACTTACGCGCAACAGTAATGATTTTGGGTGATGAGAAAGGAATTGTTCCTAGTAATGTTGACCAAGGATATATTTTGAGGAGATTTATCAGAAGAGCAATAAGGCATGCAAGATTATTAGGAATTAATGGAAATTTTTGCAAAGAAGTTGCCGAAGTTGCAGTAAAAGTAATGGGTGAAGTTTATCCTGAAGTAAAGAAAAACAAAGAAAGAGTTTTTTCTGAATTAGGAAAAGAAGAGGAAAAGTTTTCTAGTGCACTTGAAAATGGAACAAAAGTGCTAGAGAAAAAGTTGCAATTTCTAGGAGCAAGTAAAGCAGGGCTTTACGGCTCCAGTGAAGCACAAGCTTCACTTGGACAAGCTAGTGTTAAGGAACTAAATGCTAAAGGTTGTTTTGATTTGTTTCAAAGTTATGGTTTTCCATTAGAAATGACAATAGAAATGTGTAAAGAAAAAGGGTTTTCTGCTGACTCAAAAGGATTTGAGAAATTACTAAAAGAACACCAAGAGCTTTCTCGCAAGGGAGCTGAACAAAAATTTAAAGGAGGGCTTGCTGATGCTAGCGAAGCAACAACAAAATTACATACGGCTACTCATTTATTGAACGAAGCTTTGCGTCAAATAGTTCGCAAAGATATTTCTCAAAAAGGAGCTAATATTAATGCTGAAAGGGCGAGATTTGATTTTAACGCTGATGAAAAACTATCTGATGAACAAGTGAAAAAAATCGAGGATTGGGTTAATGGAGTTATCCAAAAGAATTGTGATGTTGTAATGGAAATTCTTTCTTTAGATGAAGCAAAAAAACAAGGCGCTCACGGAGTATTTGATTCAAAATACGGAGAAAAAGTAAAAGTTTATACTGTTAAAGGAAAAGACGGGACAATTTATTCAAAAGAAATTTGCGGCGGACCACACGTAACAACAACAAAAGGAATGGGTCAATTCAAGATAACCAAACAAGAAGCGGTTGCTGCCGGCGTAAGAAGAGTAAAAGTGATACTTGAGTAAAAATAAGACTAAAACACAAAACAAAATAATCTCGCTAAGTGTCTAATTTATTGACTATTTTGGCTTTACAATATTGATTTAAATACGTTTTCTAATGGAGTTAGCTAGGTTTAGGCTTCTTTCTTTTCGAAGCCAAGAGGGGTTGGTTTAATGGCTTGTTTTAAATGGAATAGAGTAATATCAATTTTTTTAACACTAATTTTTTTAACAACTCTGACAACAGCAGTTTTTGCTGTCCCAGATAGTGATGGCGACGGATTTAAAGGGGATGTTGATTGTGATGATTCAAACCCGACTATTTATCCAGGGGCTCCAGAAGTTCCAGGGGATGGCGTTGATCAGGATTGTGATGGTGTAGATGCAAGAATTTGTTATCTTGATGCTGATCAAGATGGTTATGGGACTAGTTTAGGAACACAAGTAATAGCAAATGACGGTACTTGTGATGTTTCGCAATCAGAATCAGATAACGCAATAGATTGTGATGACGCTGATCCAACAATTTATCCTGGCGTGGGTTATGGTGGAGCTTGTTTTCCTAAAGATGTCAAAGGGATAATTAAGATTGGGGAAAAAAACGATTCCCCTTTAAGCATACTAAAAAGTGTTGACGAGGTTAATGAAAGGCAAAAATTAGTTTTACTAAATAAACTTGAAAGTTATACAGGCAACAAAATTAAAGGATTGAATTTAGGGGTGTGGGGGCTGGCTTTTAAAAAAAACACTAATGATGTTAGAGAAAGCCCTGCAATAAAATTTATTGTCGAAGCTCTAAAGAAAGGGGCAAATATTACTTGTTATGACCCTGAAGCTACTAATGAAGCAAAAAAAATTATAGGGGACAAAGTCAAATATGCGACAAATAAAGAAGAAGCACTAACAAATTCGAGCATTCTTCTAGTTTTTACTGATTGGGATGAATTTAAGCAACCAAGTTTTGAATTAATAAAAAAGAAAGGAATAAACGCTATTTTTGACGGACGTAACCTTTATGACCCAATTGAAGTAAAAGCAAATAACATCAAATACTTTGGAATCGGAAGGAAAAAAATTTAATTCCGAAAAAATTAATAACTCAATTTTGTTACATTTCTTTGATTGGCTGTAACCCAAGTTTAAAAATTAAAAGCGTTTTCTTTAAATATTTGATTTACATAACTAATTAATATGGCTTCAAAAGGTTCAGCAAAATTAGCTTTTGGAATAAGGAAAGCAACTAAGGCTGACTTTGCAGCAATAAAAAGAAATATTTATTCGTTTAATATGCCGCATCCCGAAAATTATCGAGCTGAAGTGGACATTCCGGGCGAAATAACTTTTATTGCTTTTTCAAGAGAGAAAATTCTTGGCTTTATTACTGCAAGCGAAAAAGTTCCAGGAAGAGAATTGTACGTCGAAGGGATGTATAACTTACTTGGTTTTGATGATAAAGGAGTCGGCTCAAAGCTTTTGGGAAAACTAAATGCTTATGCAGTAGCAAAGGGTTTTTTGGAGATTACCCTAAGCCCAAATTATGGCTATGAATTAAAAGAAGGAAAAAAAGTTAGGAAATACCCTTCAAAGTTTTTTAATAAAACAAATTATAAACCACGAATGATGGGGTACTTAATTGGTTACTTCTGGAGAGTTGGAAAAAAACTCGGTGTTAGAAGACCGAAGCAAAAACCGCCAACAATGGGTCCACAAAACTTGTTAAGAAAAGACGCAATGCTTAACAGAAGAGGATTTAGAAGAAAATAAACATTGAAAAGTTTTTTATAACTGGGCAGGGCGCTATATTTATGGAAGAGTCAAGAGTTTCGAGTTCACTATCTATTAAACCCGTTTCTTCGAACGTGTTTGATAATTATATCAAAAAAAACCCATCCTCTTTTTTTCTTGGGGTTTCGCCAGGATCTTCGCAAGGACGTCAAAGTTTTTTTGCAATGCAAGAAAAAACAATTGTTGGAGTTCTTCAAATAGAACAAGAAGGAGATTTTGCTGAAGTTGTGAGTAATGCCGTTCGAAGAGGATATCGCAATAAAGGGATTAATGGGAAAATGCTTAGTGCGCTTGCAAGGCATCTTCAAAGGAAAAAGATTCGTTGTGCTTTAATTCAAATGCGCCGTGGTTCAATTCGTGCATATCCAAAAAGAACTCCTTTCAAAGATGCGGGTCATGGTTTTCTTGCTTGGCAGAGAAAAGAAAGAAGACATTAGCATTATTTAACTGCCTTTTTAGGTTTATTTTCTGCGATCACATTTCATTGATTGCCTGCAATCACATCTCTTCGATTGCCCGCAATCGCAAGTTCAAAGTTACATTTCATTGATTGCTTCAATATCTAGTATTTCAAGTCCTTTTTTCAGTACTAAAGTAGTTGCTTCGACCAAAGCTAATCGAGCGTTAATTAACTTCTTATTATCCGATTTTATTATTGGTACTTCATGATAGTACGAATTAAATTTTTCCGTTATTGTGAGTAAATTGTGGCATAAGGGGTGCAGTGAAAGGTTTTCTTTGCTCTTGTTAATGCTGTCAGAAAATCCCGCTAATGCATTTATTAGTTCTTTTTCTTTTTCATGCACAAGCAGGTCAAATCCTTGCCTTTTGTAAGAGATTTTTTCTTCTTTTGCTTTCCTCAAAATGCTTTTTGCACGAGCATAAGTGTACTGAACGTAAGGACCTGTTTCCCCCTCAAAAGAAATGCTTTGTTTTGGGTCAAATAACATGTCTTTTTTTGCATCATTTTTCAATAAATAGAACTTTATAGCGGCTAACGCAATTGCTTTTGCTCTCTTTTCCTTTTCTTTTGCAGATAAATCCGGATACCTCTGTTCTAACTCATCTAAAGCCATTGTTTTCATTTCCGCTAATAAGTCATCAGCATCTACAATTATTCCTTCCCTTGACTTAATTTTTCCTGAAGTAAGATTGACCATTCCGTAGCTCAAATGGTAACATTTTTTTGCCCATTTTCTTCCAAGTAATTCAAACATTTTGAATAATTGCCTAAAATAAAGTTCTTGTTCACTCCCAACAACCCAAATGCAACCATCAATATCAAAATTATCAAACCTGTATTGTGTTACCCCTAAGTCATTTGTTGCATAAAGAGTTGTTCCATCTCCGCGCATAATTACTTTGTTAGGCAAATCAGGTTCCAAAACAGCCATAACTGCTCCATTGTCTTCTTTACGAAATATTTTCTTCTTTAGCCCCTCTTCAACAATTTTTTGGCCCTCTTTTCTTCTAAAAAAATCTGATTCAATAAACCATTCATCAAATTTGCTTCCAAAGTCTTTGTAAGTTTCTTTCATTCCATCAAGAGCCCACTTGTTCATTTTTTTCCACAAAGCAATTGTTTCTTTATCTCCCTCTTCCCACTTGATTAACATTTCTTTTGCCTTTTCTTCAAGTGAAGGATCTTTTTCTAATTCTTTCGCAAACAAAACATACATATCTCCAACAAAATGATCACTTTTTTTCTTTTCTGATTCAGGGGTTTTTCCTTTAGCAAACAATTTGTAGGCAAGCATTGATTTGCAAATATGAATTCCGCGATCGTTTACAATATTTGCTTTAATTACTTTGCATCCAACTTCTTCAAATAAATTAGAAATTGCAAGCCCTAAAGAATTATTTCTTAAGTGGCCTATGTGAAGTGGCTTATTTGTATTAGGACCACTATATTCAACCATTATTTTTTCTTTTTTTATTTTCTCAACCAGTTTTTCCAAAAAAACTTTTTCCAAAATTGATTCACTAAGAGCTTCTTTTTTTACAAAAAAATTAACATAAGGCCCTTTTGCTTCAACTTTTTCAATAAAAGAAATTTTTTGTGCAGAAAAGATTTTGGATAATTCTTGCGCTACAATAAAAGGATTTTTCTTTTGTTCTTTTGCTAGCACAAAGCAAGGAAACGAATAATCCCCCATTCCTTGAGGAGGAATTGAAAGCAATGATTCGACATTTTCTAGTTTGGTTTCTTTCTGTAAGAATGAAACAATTTTTCCCTTAAAATCCACCAAATTCACCTATAATACTAAACAAAATAAGGGCAAAATGGTTTAAAAAAACAAGTGCAAAGCAATAGCTTTTGTACTAAAAGGTACTTAAAGATTAAATCGCTTAATTTGTTTAGAAAAGTTGGAGAAAAGTTGGCTTAGTGAGATAAATGAAAGTTCTAATTACTGGGGGATGTGGCTTTATCGGAAGCCATATTGTGGACAAGTTAATTGAAAAAAACTATGAAGTTATTGTGCTTGATAATTTAAGCACTGGAAAAAAAGAAAGACTAAACTCTAAAGCAAAATTAATTATTGCTGATATTACTAACGGAAAAGAAATTGATGAAATATTTGCCGCAAAAAAGCCCGAAATTGTTATTCACACAGCTGCCCAAGTAATGCTACGCAAATCAATTGAGGAACCTATTTTTGATGCAACAATAAACATTATTGGAACAATTAATGTTCTTGAAGCTTGTCATAAAAATGGAGTGAAAAGAATCATTTACACTTCAACTGGGGGGGCAAGATATGGCGAGCCAAAATATTTGCCTGTTGATGAAAAACACCAATTAGAGCCAAGCGCTCCTTACGGAATATCAAAACATACAGCGGAGCACTATGTTAAAACATATGGTGAGATTTATGGATTAGATTACTTAATTTTTTGTTTTGGGAATGTTTATGGGCCAAGAGATGACCCTAAATGCAAGAGAGTTACCTCCATTTTTTCTGACACGATTTTGAAAGGAGAACAACCAATAATTTTTGGGGATGGGGAACAAACAAGGGACTTTATTTACGTAATTGACCTTGCGGAATTTATAGTTGAGTCAATTGAAAAAAATCCAGAACACAAATTGTTTAACTTAGCAAATGGGGAACAAATTAGTGTTAATCAAATTTTTGAGCAGCTCAAAAACGTTTCTAAATATAATGGAGAAGCCAAACATATCGAAGCAATTAAAGGCGAGGTAAGAGATATTGTTCTTGACACCACACTTGCGCAAAAAGAGTTAGGGTGGAAAGTAAAAACCCCTTTTGAAAAAGGGCTGAAAGAAACTTTCGAGTATTTTAAAACGCAAAAGGAAAAAGAATAAAAGATTTATTTCTTTTATAAATACCCTTTCGCTTTCAATAATTCTGCGTTAAGTATTCCGCCGCCTGCCGCTCCACGAACAGTGTTGTGACTTAGTGCAACAAATCTATAATCAAATACATTGCATTCACGCAATCGGCCCACAGTAACAGCCATCGCTTTATCCAAATCACGATCCTTTCGAGGTTGCGGTCTATTTTCCTCTTCAGTATAATAAATAGGGTGTAATGGCGCTGAAGGAAGTTTTAATTCTTGCGGAACTGAACTGAATGCACGCCAAATTTTTATGATTTCTTCTTTTGAAGGTTTTTTGTTTTTATCAACAAATTCAAACGACACACATGCGGTGTGTCCGTCAACTACAGGAACTCTATTACAGTGTGCAGAAAATTTTATTCCTTCAGTGTTAACAAATTTCCCATCTTTAATAGAACCAAGAATTTTTAGTGGTTCTTTTTCTGACTTTTCTTCTTCTCCACCAATAAAAGGAACAATATTATCAACCATGTCAAGTGAAGCTACCCCCGGGTAACCTGCTCCTGAAACAGCTTGCATTGTTGTTAGAATAACTTTAGAAATTTTATGCCCTTTTTGTTCCAGTGCAAATAGTGGCGTTAAATAGCTTTGAAGAGAACAATTTGGTTTAACCACAATAAATCCTTTCTTAAATCCTCTATTTTTTTTCTGCACAGGAATCATTTCAAGGTGGGAGTTATTTATTTCAGGCACAATCATCGGAACATCTTCAGTAAATCTGTGCGCAGAACAATTTGAAACAACAGGAATATCGCTTTTTGCGTAATCAATTTCAAGTGCTTTTGTTGATTCTTTATCAAGTTCAAGCGCTGAAAAAACAAAGTCACATTTTCCTTTGGCTTTTTCTACAAAATTAGCATCTTCAACAATTAAGTCAGAAACTTCTAAAGGAATTGGGGTATCCATTTGCCACCTTCCTTTTACTGCATCAGAATAACTTTTCCCTGCAGATCTTGGGGAAGCGGCAACAAAAGTTACTTCAAACCAAGGATGGTTTTCAAGTAATTTAATGTATTTTTGGCCAACCATTCCTGTTGCCCCTAAAACACCACAGCGTATTTTTTCCATCAAAACCACTCCCTTAACATATTTTTCACCTAAATGTTATTTTTTATTTCAATCTTACTTTTCATCTCAACATTATTTTTTGTCTTTACATTACTTTTTATTTTAAGAATTCATCATGCGCTATTTGTATTGCTTTTTCCAATTGCTTTTTTGGAACTGCAAAACTAATATTTATTTCTGAAGCTCCTTGCGAAATTAACTCAAGATTTATGTTTTCTTTCCCAAGTGCGCTAAATAACCTTCCTGCAACGCCAGGAGTTTCTTTTAGACCTTCCCCTACAACAGCAACTATTGCTACTTCGTTAACTATCTTTACATTGCAGGGAAATTGTGCAGAAATTAAATCAATTGCTTTAAGTGCCAAATCAACTTTTTCAGGCTCAACGCTAAAAGAAATTGAAGCTTCGCTTGTAACTATGAGATTAATTGAAACGTTCCTCTTAGCGAGTTCGGAGAATAATAAAGAAGCAAAGCCAGGCACATTAACCATACTTGAGCTTTCAACATTTATTATTGAAAGATTTTTTAACGCTGTAACTGATTTAACTACTGAATGATTTTTTTGTTTATCAGAGCAAATGATTGTCCCTTCTTTTTCAGGGAAAAAAATGTTTTTCACCTCAACGCAAAGCTCTTTTTTTCTTAAAGGGTCAATTGTTTTCGGATGAAGTATTTTTGCGCCTAAATAACCTAATTCTTCAGCTTCATCATAACTAAGTGAATCAATTTGCTTGGCATTAGGAACAATTTTCGGGTCAGCTGTCATAAAACCGGAAACATCTTTCCAAGCTTCTAATTTTGCATCAAAAATATTGGCTATAACTCCGGCACTATAATCAGTTCCACCGCGGCCAAATGTTTTTATGTCTCCTGATTCATCAACCCCATAATAACCAGGCAGAAGAATAACTGTCGAATCAATAATTTTATCTGTTTTTGAGCGAATGTTTTTTGTTGTTTTTGCTAAATCAACGTACGCATTTTCAAAATTACCTTTGCAAATTATCCCTGCTTCTTCAGCATCAATAAATTTTGCATTAATTTTATTATCCAGTAAAAAAGCTTCCAAAATGATTGGACTTAGTCTTTCTCCAAAGCTTTGGACAAGATCTTTGCTTCTTGGGCTTACTTCTTTTAAGTAGCTTATTCCATAATAAAATTTTTCAAGAATCGAGATTTTGTCATTCAAAACAAATTCGGCAGTATCGCGAATCTTTTTATCAGAAATGTGTTTCAAGTAATCAGTATGCATTTTTTTCAAGTGAATTATCACTTTCTCTACTTCGTCAGGTTTGTTCAAACATAGAGAAATGTTATTAATCAAGAAATCAGTTACTCCATAAAGGGCGGAAATCACAATTATTTGGTTGTCGCCTTTCTTTTTTTTGTCAGAGATTATCTTGACTACTTTGTCAAAGGACGCCTTATCCTTAAGGATTCCTCCCCCAATTTTCAGTACAACATTACCCATAAAATTCACAGTTCATGTTTGCATTTAATATAAAAAATGTCTTTGTTAATGTTTAAAAAACGCACTATTTGCTTCGAAAATCGTAATCTGATTTGACAGTTTGAGCTAGTTTTGATGGTTTTTTGAGTCAGCAATAATGGCTTTTGCTGCTCTAATCCCAGTCTTTGTTGCTTCTCCGATGGTTTTTGGCCCTGTGACACAATCACCCGCAGCGTAAACCTTGTTAATAGAGGTTTTGTAATTTTCATCAACCACAATAACTTTGTTGTTTGTTAGCACCCCTTCTTTTTCTAGCCAAGAAAAATCGGGTGTTTGGCCAATGGCTAAAATTACTTTCGAAAAAGCAGTTGTTATTGTTTTTCCTGTTTCTACTGGTCTTGGCCTTCCTGAAGAATCTTGTGGGCCTAATTTGTATTCAGCAAATGTGACTGATTCAACTATTTCTTTTCCGTTATAAGAAATGGGGCTTTGTAAAAATTCAAATAATATCCCTTCTTTTTTCGCTTCTACTATTTCATTCTTAAGTGCAGGCATTTCTTTTTCGGTGCGTCTATAAACAACTGTAACTTTTGCCCCCATTTTGCGCGCAACTCTTGCCGAATCAATTGCTGAGTTTCCCCCCCCAATAACAGCAACACTGTCCTTTGCAGAAATAAGTTCTTTGTTATTAAACTTTTTTTGCAGCAAAAAGTCTATTGCATCACATACCCCTTTTTTTTCTTTTCCTGCAATATTTAATACTAATCCAGGGCCCGAGCCTACGCATAACAATACATAATCATATTCCCCTTTGCTTTGCTTGAGTAATTTTTTAACAGAGGTTACTTTTTGTGTAGCAAATTTTATTCCTTCTTTTTTCGCGTTATTAATTTTTTCGCGAACACTCGCCAGAGGGATTCTAAATTCAGGTATTCCATAAGCAAGCATTCCGCCAAACTCTTGTAATTCATCAAAAATAGTTACTTCAAAATTTTCTTTTATGAGAGTTGTTGCGGCAATGTACCCAGCGGGACCTGAACCGATTATTGCAATTTTTAGTTTTTTTGAATTTTCCATTTTAACACTTTTAAAAAAATATTAACCCTTCTGAAAGAATAATCAGAATTCTTTAAAGCAATCCTTCTTTTTTTAATTCTTGTTTTATTTCTTTCGCGGTTTTTCGATAATAATTTGCTTCTCTTTCCAAATTGTCCGCAAAATTCTCTAATCTGAAAAGCAACTGAATTACCCTTTCTTTATCCATATTTTTTCACCTATCTTATTTTTTCTCTTATCTCATCTTTTTGCTTATCTCATTTTTTTTCATTTTATTTTTTCTCTTATTTTATTAAACCGACCCCGGGGGGAATCGAACCCTCGACCTACTGCTCACGTCTTGCATAGTGCAAGTAGAAGGCAGTCGCCCTATCCACTGGGCTACGGGGTCAAATAATTTTTATTTGACAACACGATTTATTTAACAAGTGCATTCAGCTTGCTGAATGCGCTCTCGCACCGCCCTGCCGAAACTGGGCAGCTACGGGGTCAAATATTAATTTATTTGACTTACCAATTTGACTTACTCATTTGGCGCAGATATTTGGTTTATCCATTTGACTCATCAATTTGACTGGCCAATTTGACCTATCTTAACATAGCTAAAGTTTTACCTTAACTACCTTATCACAAAAATTGGCTAAAGGAACTTTTTAAAGCTATTCTTGACATAAAATTTGAAATTATTAAGGTTAATTTGGGTGATTTTTTGGAAGAAACAGAATTCATTTGGTTTAATGGAAAAATGCAAAAGTGGAAAGAAACGCAAACACACTTCTTGACGCACTCCTTACACTACGGCACGGCTGTTTTTGAAGGAATCAGATGTTATAAAACCGAAAAAGGACCTGCTGTTTTTAGATTAAAGGACCATATCAAAAGATTAATTGAGTCAGGGAAAATAGCTGGAATGGAAATTCCTTACACCGAAGAAGAGTTAGTTAAAGCAACAAAAGAGGTTATCAAAAAAAACAAAGTAAATGAATGCTACATTCGACCAATAGCATATTATGGTTACGGAAAAATGGGTTTGGACACTAAGGGGGCAGTAATTGATGTAGGGATAGCCCTTTGGCCTTGGGGAGCTTATTTAGGAGAAGAAGGAAAATTGAAAGGAATTAGAGCAAAAGTTTCTTCCTACTCAAGGCACCATGTGAATTCAATGATGATTCATGCAAAAATCTCAGGGTCTTACGTAAATAGTACTATGGCAAAAATGGAATCATTAAAAGCAGGTTATGAAGAAGCAGTTATGCTTGACACCCAAGGGTTTGTTGCTGAGTGTACTGGAGAAAACATTTTCATAGCAAAAGGCGGAAAAGTTTTTACTCCTCCAACAAGTGTTTGCCTAAAAGGGATAACACGAGATAGTGTTATTAATATTCTAAAGGATAATGGAATTGAAGTAATTGAAAAACAACTTTCTCGCGATGAAGTTTATGTTGCTGATGAGTGTTTCTTAACAGGAACTGCGGCAGAAATTACTCCAATTAGAGAACTTGATGACAAAAAAATAGGTTCTGGTTCGGCAGGGAAAATAACTCAAATGGTTCAAGAAAAATACCACTCAATTATTCACGGAAAAGATAAGAAGTATGAAAAATGGCTTGACTTTACGGAATAAAATTTCCATTAAGTTTAGACAAAGCAAATTGCAAGTCAGTTGCAAAAAGAAGGTTTTTGTTTGGAAAAGAAAAAAATTGCTTATCTTGGACCGGAAGCAAGTTTCAGTCATGAAGCTGCGCAAAAGATGTTTGATAACGCTACGTTTCTCCCAAAAAAATCAATTTCAGAAGTTTTTTCTTCACTTGATTTAAAAAAAGCTGATGTGGGAGTTGTCCCTATAGAAAATTCCACAGGAGGAAGTGTTTCTTATACAATGGATGAACTTGTTCACGGAAATTACTTTATCAATAGCGAGCTATATTTAGCAGTAAAACAATGCTTTATGAGCAACTCAAAAAAAGAAAACATAAAAAAGATTTACTCTCACCCGCAAGGCTTTTCGCAGTGCAAAAATTGGATTAAGAAAAATTATCCTCACACTGAACTAATTGAAACAATAAGCACTTCTGATGCTGCACAAAAAGCTTCAAAAGAAAAAAATTCAGCTGCTATCGCGTCAAAACTTGCTGCACAAAAATTTATGCTGAATATAATAGAAATTGATGTTACTGATTCGAACGAAAATACCACTCGATTTGTAAGTGTGAGCCTAAAACAAAACCCTTCTGAAAAAATGGAAAAAAGCTCAATTATTTTTGGAATAAAAAATCAACCAGGGTCTTTATTCAACTCCCTTGAAGCATTCAAACTTTTTAACGTAAATATGACAAAGCTTGAGTCCCGCCCTTCAATGAAAAAAAGCTGGGAGTATTTATTCTTTGTTGATTTTGAAGGAAACTTTTCTGAAGAAAAAGTAAAAAATGCATTAAGCAAAGTAAAAGATAATGCGAGTGACATTAAAGTACTTGGAAGTTACTGCGCGCTAAATACAAAACTTGGAGAAGAAATAAAGAAGAAAATCAGTTTGGCTGAACTGAGAACAAAAATTGACCAGCTGAATGAAAA
>Ga0268276_1001647_pt1 | contig 21185 bp, 20 predicted proteins | sample saktaG_4_FD_190145 | JGI IMG/M metagenome (GOLD analysis project Ga0268276, IMG submission 190145) | Saline water microbial communities from Sakinaw Lake, British Columbia, Canada - sak_2010_1_5_45m | ecosystem: Environmental > Aquatic > Non-marine Saline and Alkaline > Saline ... | reverse complement strand
AAGAGCCTGCCCGTCACAGAGCACGCGGCGTTCTGCGATCACTTCACCGATAACTGCGTACCGGACCCCGGCAACCGGGTGCTTTTCTTTCGGGCAGGTGAAGATCAGTTCATAATCGCCGCCACCATACAGCGAAAGTTCCCTTCCTTGTGCTTCCGGTATCCCGGCCGGGAGCGGCACGCTGGCGGACTTGATCAGAAACCCGCAGTCGTTCGCGTCAGCGAGGTCGTACAGCGAGAGTGCAATCCCGTCACTCACATCCATCATCGCCGAGACCCCGGCACGCCCGAGGATCTGCCCCTCTGTGACGCGGGGCTGGGGCTCGAACAGGGCGAGTTTGTGCTGCGGGTACCCTTCGAGGAACGCCTGAGCCTGACCGCAGGTACCGGTGACGCATACCAGATCACCGGTCTTTGCACCGGTACGCCGGACAAGATGGTGTTCCCCGACAACGCCCAGCCCGGTGCTGACGATGGTGAGTTCGCAGTGCCGGTCAATGTCACCCCCGATGATCTCCGCCCCGTATTTCATGCAGCAGTCCTGCGCACCCTGCATGACGCCGGCAAGCTGCTCCCAACGGTCAAGCCCGACAGCAAACAGCACATAGCGGGGTGCTGCACCCATGCTCGCGATATCCGACAGGGTGACCGCAGCGCTCATCCACCCGATCTGCCAATCGGTCATGCCCCCCACAAAATCGGTCGTGGCATGAAGCATATCGGTTGTCGCCACCATCACCTGGTCGCCAAACGGGAGTATCGCACAATCGTCGAGGCAGCGGTCCCGCCCGACAATGCCCATTACGGTTTTTAAAAGGGTCCGGTCATCCACCCTTGCGCACCTCCTTACCCCGTTCGCTCTTATACTCCTTGAAGATGTGCTCAACCATTGCCGATTTCTTCTCCCGTTCCCGCCGCTCCTGTTCCATCTTCCAGCGGAAGAGCGCAGCATCGAGCGCCTCTTTTGGCACAAGGCCAATCTTTCCCTTCACCTCTGCACGGGTCTCCACAGAGGACAGGAGCGGGAGGCAAAACTCCCGGAAAGAGGGGGGCATCTGCGGATCGCCTGCCGCGAGTGCGTGAGCAGACACAATCACCGCAACCACCCCGGCATCGGCAAGATCTTTGACCACGCTCCTCCCCCACCCATCGGTGCGGGTGACGTAGATTACATCCCCTTCCCCGATCCCTGCCTCCCCGGTGAGCTGGAAGAGCTCGTCTTTTGTCAACGCCTCCAACACCTTGACGGGGACTGCGTCACCCTCCCGTGCAATTTCCTCTGATTGTTTTTTGCGTTCGAGCCTTTTTTTTAGGGATTTATTGTGCCGTTCCTCTTTGCGGACGCGCTTTTTAAGGCTCTGGATGACTGCATCCCTCCGGGCAATATCGGCATCTTTTGCAAGTTCGGCGTCCCGGGCAGTGTGGACACGGCGCAACCTCGACTGGAGCCGCTGGATCTCGTAGTTTCGTTCCTTGACCTCTTCCTGCAGCTCGGCAACATAGGTGCGCAGGCGCTTTACCATCCCGTCAAGCACCCGGACCCTTTCGTCCCGTTTCCCCTCAATTGCGACCGCAGGTTCAGCTGCCTCGGGCGCTGCCTCCCTGACTTTTAAGTCCCCGAGCACCTGCTCGAGCGCCTGCCCGCGGATCACCCGTGCACGTACCTCATCGAGATCATGCCCAGGTGGCACCCGCTTTGCGAGGTTCTGGAACTTGTTGCGGTACTGCCGGTACGCTTCGAGTGCTGCAGAGAGCGCGTCGCGTTCATGGTCGTTTGCATACGCAAAGGGAGCAGTCAGTTCCATTTTTGAGTCCACGCTCATGTCCTGTTTAGGGGAGTGCGCGATTGCCGAGAACGCACGCCGGATCTTTTCCACCGAGAACGGCATCTCCTGCACATCCGAGGCAATAATGAGCGGTTTTCCTACCTTATAGAGCGACTCGATCACGCCAGACATGTTCATCTGCCGGGAGCTGGTGAGGTGGAGCAGGTTGCCGTCAAGGTCTAGTGCGGCGACTGCAGTGGTCGTGCCAGGATCGATCCCCACAATCAGGTACCGGGGCCGTCTGGTGAGCGGGCGGAACCGGATCCGGTCGAGCCGTTTGCCGCTGATCCGCACCTGTACATCAGCGCCGCGGTAGGTTGACACGGGGATCTGGTCCCGGACAGCGAATACCCGGAACGCGACACGGCTGCACCCGCCAAACGCCCGGGTCTCCTTCTTCTCGTACCGCAGCCCGGACGCGATCAGGGACTGTTCGATCTCCCGCCCTTTGCGCTGCACCCCCCCGTGGATCTTCCGGACGTACCGGTTCTGGCTCCACCCGCCCTTTCCGACGGAACGGTGCCGGCTCACGACAACTTCGGTCTCATTCTCGAACGCGATAACTTCGGCGCCGGCACCCAGCGATGCAACCTGCGCTGAAGTCCTTGCCTCGGCAAAAGGATCGAACCGGTCGAAGCTGATATTGTACCGGGCTGCCACCTTCCCAAGTGTCTCTTTGCGCTCTCCACCGGTCACCTGCACCAGGCGCGTCTGCGGGGGGAGGTGCTGGAGGAAGAAGAAGAGTTCGTGCTGGTCAGCGGCAATCTCCTGCAGGCTGTCCACCGCAAGGATATCAGGGTGTTCACTCGAGAGCAACCGGAAGAGCCGGAACATCGAGACTTCGCTTTCGCTCTCGATTGCCTGCCCCTCCATGCGGATAAGGGCGTACATCGGGCGGCGGGACTTTGACCGCACCGAGCCTTTGATGATGTCGATCCCAAAGACCTTCAACCGGTCACGCATTGCAACGCGTCCTCGGGACTGATTGTAACGTCATATTTTCTTTTGAAATACGCAAGGATGTTATCGATATCCCGTTGCAGCACCTGCTGCGCATTGGGATGGCCGGCCTCCACCCATTGGGGCCAGTCGATGATGATGCAGCGTCCCTCCTCGACCATGATATTGAACTCCGAGAGGTCTGCATGGATGATCCCTGCCCGGTAGGTCGAGCGGACGTTCTGTAAGATCTCGTCAAGCATCTTTTTGGGGTCGTCGAGCCGGCACCGGTTCAGGTTGGGCCCGGCAACAAGAGACATCACCACCGCATGCCGGTTCCTGTCCACGGGTACCGGCACGCTCACCTTCGGGTGCAGTGCACACAGGGCTGTATACTCCCGCTCCGCAGACCGGCTGGACGCAAAGATCCACGGGAAGTGCCCCCCCCCGGGCATATACTCGCGGTTTGTCCGTGCTGATGAAAACGACCGCTGCCCGATGCGGTGAAACTTGATGGCAACCGGGCAGAGCCCGATCGCCTCATGCACAACCGACTCCTTTCCTTCCCCGATCAATGAGCCGAGCGCCGAGATGGTCCCTTTCTTTGTCAGTGCATGGAGGGCGAGCGCGTCATATCCCCCGGACACGAGCGCGTACCCGTCATATGGTACTGGGTTGAACCGCACCATCCCCCAGCCAATCAGTCGCCGGAGCCGGTAATCTGTCTCCGCTTCTGACAACCCGATTGAGTTTTTTATCTGCTCCAGCGGCACCCACGAGTACCGTTTCATCCACCGTTCGATGATGGAGAGAATGCGCAGTTCGTACTTATGCAGGGAGCGGATATGCTCGGCGGAAACAGGCATGTCAACACATTGGTTATGTGGCGGACTATAAAATGCTCTTTGAGATTTTTTTAGTTGTGCCGGTCAACACAAATTTAAACATCTTTGGTCATCCAGTTTTTATCGGACAAAACAATGCGGTGCGACAAATGCAGGCGCGGGGCGATTATCTTCCAGCGGTATTCCGGGCTGCACCTCTGCGAAGACCACTTTATCGCCGACTTTGAGGCAAAGGCAAAACGTGCCATCCGCACCCACCACTGGATGAAGTCCGGCGACCATATCGCAGTGGCGCTCTCCGGGGGAAAGGATAGCAGTTCCCTGCTCTATTTTTTAAAAGTTCTGACTGCACAGCGCCGTGATATTACCCTGTCCGCAATCACGGTGGACGAGGGGATCAAAGGATACCGTGACCCGTCACGGGCTGTCCGGATCGCCACAATGCTTGGTGCCGACTGCCTGACTGCAACATTCCGGGATGAGTATGGTGTCACGGTCGATGAGATCGTGGCAAAAAAGGGCGACACCTGCTCCTGCTCGTACTGCGGAGTGCTCCGGCGTTCCCTGATCAACCGTATCGCACGGGAACATGGCGTAACAAAGCTCGCGCTGGGGTTCAACCTCGATGACGAAGCGCAGTCGGTGCTCATGAACATGCTGCGAGGAGATGCTGATCGTCTGCTCCGCCCGCAGCGGGAAGTCGCGGGCATGGTGCCGCGGATCCGCCCGTTCATGTACATCCCGGAACGCGAGGTTGCGCTCTACGCCCACCTTCATGTCGAGGGATACGAACAGGGGCGCTGCCCGTATGCCCACAACGCCCTGCGGGCGGATGTACGGGGCATGCTCAATGACTATGCATTACGGCACCCGTCCACGAAATATTCACTGGTGAACGGCGGAGAACGCCTCGCTGAAGCTGGCAGGGGGGTTAGGGAAGAGATCCGTACCTGTGAACACTGCGGTGAGCCCTGCGGCGCGACATGCCGGAGCTGCCAGATCCTCGGGGAGGTGCTCGGGAATGTCTCGTAAACGGGGAACGCTCTGGAGGTTGCTGCGCAGCTCGCCCGGCGCCCAGATTGGCCTCTATTTCCTCGCGTTCGCGATGCTGATCGGGCTGTACACCTTCACATTCCATTCCCTGTACCCACTGCTTGAGAACAAACCGATCAGCTGGTCAAATGCCCTGCTCTTCGTTGTCGAATCCATGACAACGGTCGGCTATGGCTGGCTCCTGCCGTTCACCAATGACCTGACCAACCTGCTTGCCATCCAGATCATGATCTCGGGCGTCATCATGATCTTCATGGTCATTCCGCTCCTCCTTGCCCCGTTCCTCACCGCGCTGCTGGCGCCCACCCCGCCCCGCAGGACTCCCCATGCCCTCAAAGGGCATATTGTGGTCATCGGGTATGACGAACTCACCCGCACACTCATCGAGAGCCTGACCATCTCGGATCATGACATCGTCATCATCGAAGAGGAGAAGGCAGATGCGCTTGAGATCGCTGCACGGTTCCGGAAACGCGCCTATGTCATCTGGGGAGATTACACGGATATGGCGACATGGTCGGCGGCGCATATCGCCAATGCAGCATATATTGTCATTAACAAGGACGAACGGGAAACGGCAAACATCGTCCTTGGCATCCGCGAAATGGCACGCGGAAAAATTGTTGCCGTTGTTGATAAGCTCTCGTTCGACCGGTACCTGCGGTACGCCGGTGCAGAACACGTGCTCTCCCCAAAACACGCAACAGGCAGGATCCTCGCCCGGCACGCCGTCCTCAACCCGAGCGGCGACACGGCTCCCGAGATCCCCGGGCTCGAACGTTTGAGCATCAACCTTGCCGACCACCGGGAGCGCGAACTTCTTTTGATTAACATCCCGGTGGTAACCGGGTGCAGGGCGGCGGGAAAGAGCATTGCCGAACTTGACCTTTTTGAGCGGTTTGGCGTCATCGTCCTCTTTCTCTGGAAGAGCGGAACATTCAAACGTGTGCCGGATGCTTCTGACCTTATCGACAATACCACATCGCTCTTCCTGTTTGGCCGGGCAGACGGGATCGCTGCGGCGATCATGGGTGAATTTGACAGTGACTGGCGCACGGGGGCACTCGCCATCATCGCAGGCTTCGGCGATGTCGGATCGGCAGCGTACCAGGAACTGCGATCTGCTGGCATCTCCTGCATGGTTGTTGACGCCAAAGGATACGGTGTCGAACAGGTGTTTGGAAATGCACAAGACGAGGGGGTACTGAAACAGGCAAAGATTGCCGAAGCACAGTTTTGTATTGTTGCCGTCAATGATGATGATGTGAACATCTTCACCACCTTAATGGCACGCAACCTGAACCCTGAGATACGGATCCTCGCCCGAGCCAACAAACAGGCATCCGTGGATAAACTGTACCGTGCCGGCGCAGACTATGTCGCAGTATTGCCAACTATCGGCGGTCAGATCATCGGCCGTATCCTCCTTTCCGACACCGTGACCATCCTGCTCGACCTGCCCAACGGTGAAAAAGTGGTGATGAAGCACGTCATGACGCCCTCCCTGCCAACTGTGGGGTGGATTAAAAGCAAAAGCGGTGTCAGGATTATTGGGATCGAATCGGCCAACCGTTCGATTGTCGTACCGGATGACTACGAACCGCTGAGGGAGGGAGATGCGGTGATCGCAATCGGAGAGACGGAACAGTTAAAGCGGCTGATCCATCTCGTATAAGGAGGATGCATGATGGGAGAAGAACTGGGGTGCAGGATGGGGCAAATCGAACAGATGATCCGGTACGCGTACTGGAACAGCGGGTGCGCTGGTATTGTGGTGGGGGTGAGCGGCGGTGTCGACTCTGCGCTCGCTGCAGCATTCTGCTGCCGGGCAATCGGCCCCGAACGAGTGCTGGGGCTCTTTTTGCCCTCTTCCGTAAGCGCACCGCAGGATGTGCAGGATGTGCAGGAACTCTGTGCCCGGCTGGGCATGGAGCACCGCACCATCAGCATCGAACCGATACTCGACGCGTTCCGGGCGATGCCCGGATTTGTATCATCCCCGTACCTCACTGGCAACCTGATGGCACGCATCCGGATGGCTGTCCTCTACTATCATGCAAATCGTGAACACCGGCTTGTCTGTGGCACCTCGAACCGGAGCGAATACCTCCTGGGCTATTGCACCAAGTTCGGGGACAACGCAGCAGATATCCAGCCCCTTCTCCACCTGTACAAAACCGACGTATATGTGATTGCACGGGAGATGAAAATCCCTGATCAGATCATGCAAAAAGCTCCTTCGGCAGGGCTCTGGGCAGGACAGAGCGATGAAGGAGAGATCGGGCTTTCGTATAGAGAGATCGATGCGTCCTTACAAAGTCTTGAAAATAAAGGGTGGAAAGCATCCAGCCCTGCCGAAGAAAAAGTGCTTGCCCTGGTACAGAAAAGCGTGCACAAACGCGTCGGGGCACCTAGCCTTTCAGGAGCACCGAAAGGATCCCGCTATACTGTTCCGGATGGTTGAGGAAGGCGAGTGCGTCCTCATCACCGATCAGGGTATAAATCGGCCCTTTCCAGAACCGGTGCTTCCCGCGCCCGCTCGCTGCGTCCAGGTTCCGTGCCGGCGGCACCCCGGGGTAGCACGGGTTCTTTTTGAGCGTTCCGTCATTCATCTCGTAGTATGCGGCACCATGCAGTTCCTCGTACTTTTTGTACTCACTCTCAAACGCTGTCGAAACGATATTTGCCATGGAGAGTGTCATTTCGGGTGACGGGTTGATCGAGACATGGCCGTACCCCGGTGGGACGATGACGATATCCCCTGCTTCTGCAGAGATGAGTGCCACATCATCAAGGGATTGGGACTGGAGAAGGTAGTGCACAGCACCTTCCAGCACCTCGTAGAGTTCCGGGTAACCGACGCCATGGGCGTTCTTTGGATGATAATGACCCTTGGTCTTGACGTACTCGCCGCACATATCCCGGGGAGGGATGACGGTCAGGTCGTACCTCAGGTGATGGGTATGGAGCCATTCCCAGTCATCATCAGACCGGGCAAGGTCGCGGTACATAAAATAGAGGGGCGCCTCGCACATACATTCAGGTTCGGCAAGGACACATCGCATCTCCTGGATTGTCCGCACCGATGGTACAGGAAGCTCCCCTTCCCACCCCAGCATCACTTCTTCGTTCGCATTACAAGCACATAATACCCAGCGCCGATGATCCCTGCAACAACAAGGAAAAGCACGAAGGGATTTGAGAGCGGGTTTGCCATGCCGGAACCTGTAGTGACAATGACCCTGACCTTGAGCGTATCGGAGATCTGGCTGTTGGAGAGCGCGTCACGGTACCGGACCTCGCTGTCCAGAAAATATTCCTTTGGTACCGCGGCATCGCTGACGCTGATACTATACCGGGCGGTCGCGGATTCGCCTGGTTTCAGGTCACCGAGGTATGCGGTGTCGTCGTTGCTTGAGAAGGGGTCAACGGCCGAGATCCGTGACTGTGCATTATAGACGGTCGTATCCCCGTTGTTCTGATAGTCCACGAGGATCACTCCTTTTGAACCGGCAGTCACCTGTGCCGGTGCCGATGCAACAAGAAACTCGGTCTTGGCACCGACAGGAATCCCGAGGGTATAGGGCGAAGACGTGACAACGGTTCCCTCGTTATTTTCATAGGTAACCGACACGTCAACCGGATAGGTCTGCTTCTCCGCATTGGTGGAGACCGCGACCTTATACCGGCAGGTGATAACCCCCCCGCTGGGGAAATCACCGACAAAGACGCTGGTATCCGTCGGGATAACCGGGCTCTGCCCGTTGCGGGTGATCTTCACCGTCGCCTGTTTCCCGTCCTCTGAACCGGTATTTTTTATCCTGATGTTCAGGTACCCTTCCATCCCTACGTTCAGGTTCTCCGGGGTTACTTCCAGGACATCGATATCCACACGGGGTTTGATCTTTACAACAAGCGGGATGGTCTGGTTTACCGCTTTGTACAGGAACTGGATGTTCTCGCTTGCTTCCTGGTACGACGATGCAAGGTATTTATACTGGATGATAAGCGGGAGCTCGTACTGGCCTTCTGTCGCACTATTCAGGATTTTCGCGTTTATCTCCACCGTAACCGTACCGGTCCCCACAATATCACCCACTCTCTGCGGGTCTGTTTTGATGATGATGGGGGCGTTGCCTGAAGCAAGCCCGATGGTCACGAGTTTTGCGGTATTAGGCAGGTCGTCGCGCTCAATGGTGCCGGAGTCCACGAATTTGAATGTATTGAGACCGTTGTTCTGGACGATGATGGTGATGGTCGCATCCTGACCCGGCGAGAACTCGTTGGTGCCGGAGATTGCCGCTGACAGGTCGGGACTTGAATCGATATATTTTGTCGCGGCTAGCACAGGTGCAGCACAGCATGCGAGCACTAGGACAAGGGCAATTAATATGCGGGTATACATGAACGATCACGGGGGGTTATCATCAGTTTTTATTCATTGTTGTTGTTGTTATAACAACATTTAATATTGCAGGATATAAAGGAATGTTTCATGGCTGAACCCGCAGATGAGTCCGCACGGATTGCCACCTCTTTAAAATCACTTGGCTTAACAAAATATGAAGCCCTTGTCTACATTGCGCTCCTGCGGGTGAACGGTGCCACAGCAACAGAGATCCACGGGATTTCGGGTGTGCCGCGCGCATCGGTTTATCCGGTACTAGACCAGCTCAAAGAAAAGGAACTGGTAATTGTTTCCCAGTCATCACCGAAACGGTTTGCGGCATTGCCCCCAAAAGACGGGATTAGCAACCTGCTCTCCCGTATTGAGCGTGACGCAGCACACGCAAAAAAAGCCCTTGTGACAATCCATCAGGAACACCTGACTACCGAGCGGGGGGGGCAGGAGCTGATCTGGAACGTGTATGGGATATCTGCCGTCCAGAAAAAACTCGTCGAGCTCCTTTCTCATGCACGGCACCGGGTCCGCGTCGTGGCTCACCCCCAAATTTTATCTGATGAAATAATAAAGGTGCTCAACCAGAAGGCACGGCAGATCACGGTCGAGATCGTCACTCACGAGCACAAGAGCAGGATTTCCGGTGATGTAACGGTATATGAAAAAAAAATACCGGAGATCCCAAAAGAGCTTGACCGGGCAAAAGACCTGATGGCGGGCGGTATCTTTATCATCGACGACCATACGGTCATGGTAGTGATGGGATCGGGAGACGAGGACTCGGTCGCCCTTTATTCTGAGTCGGTCGGATTTTTACGGTTTTTTACAAGGTACTATAATTTCATCATTGAATGGGCAAAAAAACCGAATGGGGCATAAGATTTTTAGTAATCCCTGATCTCGGTCATTACTGACACGTCCATCAGCCCTTTCATCGCGTTTGACTGCACCCAGCGCCCGCCCTCCTTGATGGCAGCGATCGGGTTGGTGCCGCCAACCGCGGCGATTGCAATGAACTGGGGGCTCACGGGGACCCCGAGAAGCGAGACGTTTGGCATCCCAACCTCAAGCACCCCGATGAAACTGCTGTCCGAGAGTTCGTCAAGGACCTCTCCCACAAGATGCTCTGCCTCCATGTGGAATTCGCGGATGTTTGCAAGGATGTTGCCACTGCCCCGCCGCATGACGTTGGTCACCGATGTGAGCCTCTGGGAGTTGAGCACCTGCAGGGGGTCGATGGTCGTGTACTCGTACAGGATCATGTGGATGAAACGGATTGGTGTCCGGTTCTCGATCTCCACGATGCCCCCGCCGATCGGGTTGATCGGGATACCGTGCCGGATCAACAACCCGTCAAACGTGACACTGCAGACGGTACAGATCGCAGTCTGCCCCTTGGGGATAACAAAATCTTCAACGCGTTCTCCGGATTTAAAAAATTTTACCAGCCCGCTTGCCGCGACACGGGTCGTGTATGCGTCTTTTAAGATCCCGATGGCAAATTCGAGATCTTCATTCCTGACAAGAGAGAGGTTATAGACAAGCCGCCCCTCATGGGTATCGGGACGGTAGGTCACCTGCATTGCAAAATCATCGATGCTGTGATTTATGAATTTGAGCGGTGCGGCCTCTTGCTGTACCATTGTATTAACTCTCCGACACTACAATAGAAAAATTGTTCTATAAGACAGGGGCAATCTTAATATGATGGAAGACGATATGCGGGAAAAAGCCAGGAATGCGATGAGACTCATTCTTGAAGCGGCACGGTTCGAGGTGGATGAGGTCGATGAACCGCTGGATCTCTCAGCAGTCCGTGAGGGCGTCTGCCTTCTTGTACTCTGTTCAAATGAAAAAGAGGTCATCACCCAGTTTGACAAGACCAACTACAGCCTCATGGTCAACGACCATGAGATGACCTGCAAGAAGCTGCTCTTCACATTGGAAAAAGAACTCACTACGGAAAATTGTGTCCAGTGGGGCGTGGACGAATTTGTCCAGTACGCCGGCGAAGCCGTTCTTGCCGATATCCTCGACCGCGAACTGGCACTGGATCTCTCTGCCACCCGTGTAAAGAAAGCCGCCGTTGCCGCTGCCGGCGGGGCAGGAGGAGCGCAGGCATCGGCACCGCAGGCATCGTCCGGCATCACCATCCCCCATTTCCCGGTCAAATTCAACGAACAGGCAGCAATCCGCACCGCCGGCATCCAAGGGGTAGCAAAGCTCCGGTTCATGCCGTACTTCCTCTTCCACTACACGAGCACCGGAGAGCAGGTGTACAAGGACCGTCGCATCCCGTTTGATGCAGACGGCTGGGGTGCGATCAATGCGATCAACGGCATAAAGATCGAGCTTGACGGAAAACAGGTCGTTGAAGCCGAGATTCCCGCTGGTGCAGAAGTCTCTGACCCGCATATCGCAAAAGAGGAGGCATCAGAACGGATTGTGAGCGAACTTATCGAACGGCTCACCCAGAAAGTCCGCATCAAGCAGGAAAAAGGCGATGCAATCTTCTATGAGGAGAAGATTCTCAAGCCGGACAAGAAGAATATCAAGGTCGACGCAAAACAGGTGTATATTCCCGTCTGGCAGATCCGCGGAAAGAAGATCGTGGAAGTGAACGCATTCACCGGCGAGCTCCTGTCAGAACCGATGGACGAGGGCGTCGAGGTATTCTAATAGCGCGCAAAAGAAAATATAATCACAATTCACCTTATTTTTATGATCATTGTTCTTGGCGGGGGCCCTGCAGGAAGGATCGCATCGATCCGGCTTGCGAACGCGGGAAGGGAGGTGACCCTCGTTGAATCCGGTGGGATTGGCGGCCAGTGCCTTCATCATGGCTGCATGCCCGTCTGCGCGTTAAACGATGCTGCCCGGTTCATCCGTACTTCGCGCCTGTTTGCCGGCCTCTCGATCACGGATCAGCAGGTTTCAGTAAGGTTCCCGCAGATGCTCAAGGAGATGTATGCGATCCAGCAGAAGATCGCCGGCATCCTTGGCGAGGAAACCCGGGAGGCGGGCGTTGAGATCGCGTACGGGAAGCACGGCAGGCTCTCGGGCAGGCAGGCGTTCATCGGCGACGAGCCGGTCGAGAGTGAGTCGGTGATCGTTGCAACCGGCTCCCGGCCGAATGTCCCGGAGGTGGAAGGGGTCGGCCTGCACGGTGTCTGGACACCGCACACGCTCTGGTCGGCAAAGAAGCTCCCGGAGCATATCGTCATCATCGGGGGAGGTGTGATGGGGGCGGAGTTTGCGTATATCTTCTCCGCTTTCGGGTGCAGGGTCACGCTGGTTGCCCGGAGCGCCTTTTTGAAAGGATTCGATAAGCACATCCGGGCCCTTGCGATAAAGGAACTGGAAGGTGTCGAGATCCTCGAGAACACCCCGGTCCTCTCCCTCGAGGGCAGCTCACAGGTGACCGGCGCCCGCATCGGAACGGACGGAGGTGAGTTGACGGTTCCGGCCGATGCTGTGCTGCTGGCTGCGGGGCTGGTACCACGTTCCGAAGCGATTGAGGGGGTAAAGAAGGGGCCAAACGGCGAGGTAGTGGTTGACGACCACATGCGCACGAGCGTGCCCGGAGTGTACGCTGCCGGAGACGTTACCGGGCCCCCGAACCTCACCCCGGTTGCACGGCATGAAGGGATCGTCGCCGCAGACAATATCCTCGGGATTGACCGAGCGATGGACTACCGGTTCATCCCCCAGTCCATCAGCCTCGGCCATGAACTTGCATTCTGCACCATGCCGGGTGATTCGGTCGCTTCGATGGCGATCCCGGGCCCTGCCGGGCCCGGCACGTTCTGGCACGTGGCTTCCGGCGATATGGGACTTGCCAAAGTAATCGTGGACCCCGATACCGGTGCGATCCGGGGGATCTGTGCGGCTGGACCTGGTGGCGGACTGATCACAGGCTATCTTGCATTCCTGATGAGGGAAGGGTATACCGCACACGACTTCGAGGAGTTCATCGAAGTACACCCGTCCACTGACGGGGTCTACGGGTTGCTGAAGTATGCGTCGGAGATGCTGAAGCGCCGGGGTCCTGGTTAGCTGCTTATTTTTTTCCGGTCTCTGGTTTTATCAAACAGACAGGCTTGTGATGATGGTATTATTACTACTGAAATCGAAGAATTACGATACAAAAATGCGCAGGGTTTGATCCCTGCACCCCCGATCAGCAGGTGTGTCCCATGACCGATTATGAGGAAAAGATTGCATTTGACCAGACCCGTCTTGACAAGGTGCGGGCACTGCATGAACTGGGTGTCGCGGTGTACCCGCATTCCTTTGACCGCAGGGACACGGTGCAGGAGATCAAGACAAGGTTTGCCGATGCCACCCATGAAAAGAGTGCTGACCAGGTGACAACGGCCGGGCGGATCTACATCATCCGCAACCATGGCAAAACGCTCTTTGCAGACCTTGGTGATGAAAGAGCCAAGATCCAGCTCTATATCCGAAAAAGTGATATTGGCGACGAGAGGTTCAATTTCTTCAACCAGTACGTGGAACGCGGGGACTTTATCGGGGTTTCCGGGCATGTCTTCCGCACCAAACTTGGCGAGATCACGATCTGGGTGGACACGATCACGCTCCTCTGCAAGGCAGTATGCCCCCTGCCCGAGAAGTTCCACGGGCTAAAAGATATCGAGAAGCGGTACCGGCAACGCTACCTCGACCTGATCGTAAACGACGAAAGCCGCCAGACATTCCGTGTCCGGAGCAAAATCCTCGCCCTGATCCGCCGTTACCTTGATGAGCGGGGGTTTTTGGAGTTCGAAACCCCCATCCTGCAACCCGTTTATGGTGGAGCAAACGCCCGACCGTTCACGTCATATCACAACTTCCTTAACCAGAATCTCTTCCTCCGGATCGCGCCCGAACTCTACCTGAAGCGTCTGGTAGTAGGGGGCTTCGAAAAGGTCTTTGAAGTAGCACGGAACTTCAGGAACGAGGACGTGGACACCAGCCACAACCCCGAATTCTCTATGGTGGAGATCTATTGGGCGTACCATGATTTCGAGGATATGATGGCGCTTACCGAGAGTTTCATAACCAGCCTCGTCTGGGAGATCCTCGGCAGCCTTGATATCATGTTCGCCGGCACAAAGATCAGCTTTGTAGCGCCCTGGAAGAAATTCTCCATGGCTGATGCGGTAAAAGAATACACGGGTATCGACATCTTTGCGCACAGCGTTGAAGAACTTCAGAATATTGCATTATTAAAAGGAAAGGAACTTATCAGGATTTCCAAATTAAATTTGACCGAGAAAAAATATGCTGAAGAAGTGAGAGAACTCAAGTCTCAAAGAGAATTCTTAATTTTCTTTTTCGAAATCTTTGTCGAAGACAAACTTATCCAGCCGACGTTCATCTACGATTTCCCGATCGAGAACTCGCCGCTTGCAAAGAAACACCGCAGCAAGGAGGGCTTTACCGAGCGGTTCGAGCTCTTCATTTACGGCATGGAGATCGCAAACGGCTTTTCCGAGCTTAATGACCCGGTCGACCAGAAAGCACGGTTCGAGGCGCAGGACGAGAAGCGCCGGCTTGGGGATGCCGAAGCCCAGATGATCGACTATGACTTCATCAACGCACTCGGCTATGGCATGCCACCCACCGGAGGAGTCGGGATCGGCATCGACCGGCTCGTGATGCTTCTTACCAATAATAATTCAATCAAGGAAGTCATCCTCTTCCCGCAGATGAAGACAATAAAAGAAGAGAAAGAAGGGGAATCTGAAGAGACGTAAAAGACGGGGAACTAACTCCCCGCTCTCAGACTTTTTTCACGGTCACCTTCCAGTTTTCGAGCAGGCTGAACTCCGGATCGAAGTCGCAGGTGTCGCAGACTGCTTTGGGTGACTGGACGACCATATTGAACATCACTACGTCGCCCGGGTCGGGAACGATCGGGATATCGACATCCTTCTGGATAATATACCGGTACGGGTCGAGATTGGTCGCATAGTACGCTTTGTACTGGTGACGCTCTCCATCCGTTGCATTGAACGACCATTCGGCAATTTCGGCTACCGTCACGTCATTGGGGACCCAGCCATAGCCCGGGAGGTAATACTCGGACCAGAAGTGGGTGCCTTCATGACCGGGGACGAGCTGGTAGCCGCCGATTGCCCGCGCCGGGATGCCCAGCGAGCGGCAGAGGGCGGCAAAGTACATGCTCTGTGACCCGCAGTCACCAAAGCCGGTGGTAAGGACATAGACCGATTCCGGTGTGCCGGCCGCACTGAGCCTCGCGTGAGGGACGTTGCTGTAGGGCAGCTCAATGACGTGCCAGTAGATCTTCTCTGCCTGCAGGTACGGGTTGGTTTCGTTCCCCACGATCTCCTGTGCCGTTGCCTTCATCTCCGGGGTGATGGCGATGTTTTTGCCCGTAGCGGTATATTTTTTGTATTCGGGATCGCTCGTGTCGTAGATGCCAACTTTTGCGGGATCGATTTCAAACCGCTGCTCGCACTGGGTATAGCGGAACCGGGCGGTGACATTGAGGAAATCGCCTGTCACGCTCTCAAGCGGGACCTCGAGATATGAAAGGCCGATGTCAGCACCGGTGCCGGTCCGGGATTTGACGTACTGCGCAGGTTCTACTGAGAGGATGGTGACATCCCGTTGCGATTCCGTCTCGATGGGGAGCGGGATCCAGAGGCGGAGGGTACCGGTCTTCGGAAGCTGGTCTGCCGGGATACTGAGCACTTCTGTGCCTTCCCAGTTGACCGGGTTGACATAGTTGCCTGCACCCTCAACAGCCGGAACAGATGTGTACGGGGTCAGCTGGTCGTAAAAGGGCGTTTCGCCCTTTTGGGCGGTTGCTTCGCGCATCAGGTCAACGTTGTGGGACCGGATGTTGGGGATCGTGTTTGCGAAGTACCATTCTTCGCCGTCACTCGTGATGCACTGGCTCTGGTTACAGGGGAGCCAGCCGGCTTTCCGTTCGGCCGGCACATCCGGGAACGCCCCGTCGATGGCGGCAGTAATCTCAGAACGGTTGTAGGGGAACTCGACGATCAACCTCATGGATATCGATGCCTTGTCGAAGGCTTTCTTTGCGCCTGCCGCGTTGCCCTCGGCCTTGTACTGATCGTACGCTTCTGCATACAGCTTTTCAGCGGTATGGAGGTTGTTGTTTAAAAACTCGCTCTCCGCCTGCGCAAAGAGGGCGTCGCCCTTTGAAGATACGGGCGCACTCGTCTGGCCGGACGTGCAGCCGGCTGCAAGGATGGCGGCGGCGAGCAGGATGAGGACTATGGTGGGAAGTGTCAGGATTCGTTTCATGGGTCACCCGGTTTTTATGGTAAATAATAGACGGGAGTGAGGTGTGATTAAGGTTGGGGGGACAGTGTCAGACAGCTATAGTCCAAAAGGTCCAGCTAAGTAAAGCGGAAGGTATACCGGCCCTGGCCCTGCTCTCATCTCTGAATACATGCAAAAAGAAGAAGTTGGGGATTATTCTTACCCAAGAACCCATTCTGCCCGGGTCTGGTAATCGAGGTTTGCGACAACAAAGGTCTTGTCCGGGGCCATACCTTCGGGCACTTCGTAGATGAGGTAGCCTTCTGCCGTGTTGCTCGAACCCGGCTGGACATAGCCGCCGCTACCGCCTTTGCCGATCTGGTAGTCGTACTGGGTGCCGTAAATCCCGTCAATGATCACCCCGTCATCGGAGACCGGACGGTAGCTGGAGGTCTTGCCGTCAACAACAACTATGATCTGCTGCGGTGAAGGAGCTAAGACCGCTTTTGTGCCGGTGTTTGCAACTTTGAAAAAGATAAAAAGAAACGTGTTGCCGGCAGCCGGCCTCTCAGTGTTGTATCCTGTCTGAACCTCGTTTGGCGGGGCATAGGCTGCCTGCTCGCGGGCGCTCCGCCATGCAGGCGACGTCCAGTTATAATTTGGTTTTACGTAGTACTTTGTCACGGTTGCCGTGCCGGTCAAATCACCGGTACCGAACACTGCCGGTGCATTGAGCGGCTTTGCATCCGGGTAGGGATTTGCCGCCGGGATTGGTGACGTTGTCAGGGATACGGCCGGTGTTGCAGCCGCCGGTTTCTGCTCCTGCGTGCACCCGCACGAGAGCAGGACCAGCACGAGCAGCCCGGTTATTACAAGGGCATGAACAGGTTTCATGCTTGCACTCTTATCTTACGGTTATTAAAACTATTTCTGCCAACAACCTCCCTTGTTCTGAAGGACAGAACCGTTATCCCATCGTTTTCCCAACATTTCTCCATGACTTCGGATGAGAATCTCAAAAAGCACCATTCCCACGAGGTCTTCTCCGCAAAGAACGCAGCGCACCTTGACACCCGCCTGCGCCGGTTTATTTACCGCCCTGACCGTCTCGCAGAGCGGTACGTGAAAACCGCCAACCGCGTCCTCGATTTCGGCTGCGGCCCGGGGTTCTTCACCCGCGAATTCGCAAAGCGGGTCGGCGACACCGGTACGGTAATCGCCGCGGACTTGCAGGAGGAGATGCTCCAGTTCCTGCGGGAGAGACTGGGGACGGAGGGCCTGATGCCACGAATTAAGACTCACCGGTGCGAACCGGACTCGCTCGGGCTCTTCCCTGACCGTAACGGGACAATCGATGTTGCATTCGCCATCTTTGTCGTCCACGAAGTGCCGGACCCTGCAAAACTCTTCCGGGAGATCGCGGCGCTCCTCGTCCCCGGCGGGCTGTTCTTCTATTCAGAACCCCCGTTCATTGTTTCGGGCAGGGAGTTCCAGGAAAATCTGGCATGGGCGGAGGAGGCGGGGCTCCGGCTGGTTGAAACGCGATTCTTCTTTGTGAACCGGGCGGCGGTACTGAGGAAGGAGTGAGGTAGGGTATGCCTGCATACATCATTGCACGGGTAACCATCACCGACCCGGAGCAGTACCGGCACTACCTGAACGCCACGCCCCCGATCATCGAAAAGTACGGCGGGAAGGCCATCGCCCGATCAACAGAACCGCTCACGCTCGAAGGGCCGGATGAAACCCGCAGGATTGTCATCCTGCAGTTCCCCGGCGTCGATAAGGCTAGGGAATTCTACCATTCGCCGGAATATCGTAAGGCCCGGAAACTCCGCGAAGGTGCGGCGGTTGGAGAGCTGATTGTGGTGGAAGGGGTTACAGAATCGGATTGACTGGGAGCAGGAGACTGACTGGATGACAATCATAAAAGATGATTCCAATTCCGTGAACAGGACACGGGAGGTTCTTTCTGACAGGGACCTCATGGCCCAGATCGGGAAGAGCAGACAGAAAGATGTGAAATCCCGGGATTTTGAAGAGCTGGCAGAGGAACTTGGGATTTGATCGTTACAGGTGTCTGGCAGGATCACGAAATCATTGACGGTAAAAACAGGATACGACCCCGTAGTCTCATTATTTTCGTGATTCCTCATCTTTCAGGATATGCCGGATTTCTGTTTGCAGGTCAGGCAGCTTGTTTAAGGCATTATCCCAGAGGATCGTCGGTTTAATCCCAAAATAGACATGAGTCAGGACATCGCGGAACCCGGCGATCTTTTTCCAGTCGGTTTTTGGGTGCCGCTTCTTAAGATCGGCAGGCAGGCTCTTGATCGCTTCGCCGATTACTTCGAAATTGCGGATGACGGCATCCTTTCTCATCTCATCGGCTACGAACTCCTCGAAGCTGATCCCGCGGGTATAGGATTCGATTTTTCCTGCGGCTTCGCTGATGTCATCAAGGTACTGGAGCACCGTCCTACGCATAGACGACCTCGCCGAGGATGTACGGTTTGAGCCGTTTCTTGATCGCGCCTTTCATCACGAGATCGACCCTGCGCCCGAAAAGGTCTTCCAGGTAGAACTTGCAGTCCATGTAGTTGTCGAAGGTCTCCTGGCCTCTGCGGAACGTAACCAGCACGTCCACGTCGCTATCCGGCCGCTCCTCTCCGCGTACGAACGAGCCGAAGATGCCAATCTTCGCGACCCCGAACCGCTTTTTCAGGACAGGTTCGTGCTGCCGGAGGAGTGTGATTGCATCCATTTTTCTGTTTTCAATATATGGATGGCCTGATTTAAATGTGTGCAGGCGAACGGCATCGCCCATCCAGAACCGCTCGTCCTGCACGACTTCGCCAACACCTTAAAGATGATGAACATGGACCAGTTCCCTGCAGCGGCACTTGAGCAGGGCGTGCTGGCACGGGACGAAGCGGAGTAATGGCAGCGGGATCTGAGGGTTGCGGATTCTGAGGGGCGGTTCATGTTCGCCGGGAGGGTTTTAGCGGTTGTGGGGGGGCAGGAAGTAAACGATTCAATCAACTATTGTGTATATACTTGACCAAAGAGATCTATCAGCTCGCAGTGCTACTTATGAATATTTTTTTTATTAAAGAAATTATCAGGTTCCCGAGCATTTAATTATTAATTAAGGATAGTGTGATTATGAATGAAACTTCTATGTTTTTTATTAATAATATTCAGATCATCAATACTCTAATTACGCTAATTATTGGTGGATTTATAGGATTTATCCTCAATAGTATACTACAAAAACGTTCGAACAAACGTGAAAAATTGAAGGAAATTAACAATACATTTCTCAAAGAAATACGATTGTGGATAAACATTATAAAAAATTCTCTTGTATATGGAACTTATGTAATAATACCAGAGTCCGAAAATAAAATGGCCATAATTTATGATTTTAAAGTAAAATATCTAGAAATTGAAAAAGTCATATTAAAATTTGATATATTTGAAAAATCTGGTGAAGACTTTCTTTTATCATATAAGTCAGACAAAACATTAAAAGAACATTCTAAAAAAATAATTACTCTTTTAAGCACATATAAACGCAAAGAACAAGAACTTGAGAGAATTTTTAATGAAATTAATAACTGGAATATACCTTCACAAAACTTTGAAAGCAAGATTTCTGAATTGCTTTTAACAATAAAAAGAAGTATAAATGATTTAAAAGGCCCGAATAAGAATAAGGACTTTCAGAAAATTATTTTTTCAGTAATAATTGGAAATCCTCAATTAATTCGTGGCGGTCATACTGCTATGATGGAATTACTACAACATAAATTCTTGGAATTAGAACAAATCGTTGCACAAGATCAAAATTTTGGACAATTATATCAACAAGTCAAAAACACAAAAACTGAGATGATATCAATCCTAAAAGAATTGGAGTATGAATGCATCAAAATACATAATGAGTGGCGGGATGAATATCATATTTAGTTAACGATAAAGTAACTATAAACAACTAACTCGTAACAATAATACTTCCTTTTTCCCAGACACCTGCGACACCCCCTGAGGGAGATCATTCCCCCGGCACCCACCTTCGTACAAAAGTGGGGGGAGCTGGTCTAAGCAGGCCCGACCCCATGGAGGGGTCTGAGGGGATACCTCGATCTAAGCGGGTGGGGGGGCACCTCAGGGCACATAAGTGGGGGTACCCACCCATTTTCCACAAGAAGAGACGGTTGCCGGGATGAAGTCTCCGTCGGAGACCAAAAACCTGAACAGGGTGGGGGTACCCCCTCATGTGCTCAAAGGTGGGGGGGTGGGTCATCGTACTCAAGACCCCTCACGCGATCGCGGAAGGGGTCTCGATCGGATCGAATGGGGGTATACCTCAAGTCCGCAAGTGGGGGGTGCCACCCTGTTGTCGTCGGGAGGTTTCTAAAAATTGAGCTGGCGTGGGGAAAATAGAGGGGGGTAAATGGTTTTTGAGGTAGGGGGTAGGGCTAAGGGCAGGAAGTGAGGGTACCCCCGCCTTCAGGGGTTGGTCCGTGGGATATCCTGCACCAGATCAATAGTACGTGTAGATTGCCTCAGCAATACTGCCAAGATCGTCTCCCGTAGCCATCATGTCGTTCACGTCCTCAAACGGCACATTATTGACATAGATGGCAAAGACCAGCCACTTCCCATGGGAGGTGTTAATATACCCGGCAAGGGACTTGGCAAGCAGGATACCGCGGTTGTTCAGCGGGTCAAAGGTGCCGGTGGTGCCGGTCTTTGCATACACCCTGCCGCGTGCCGGGCTGTCAGGGCTGCAGGACGTGGCAAGCGACCCGTCGACACCAAGGATTGGGAGGGCGTTCACGTACTTTTCAGCATACGG
>Ga0268276_1001645_pt1 | contig 21190 bp, 17 predicted proteins | sample saktaG_4_FD_190145 | JGI IMG/M metagenome (GOLD analysis project Ga0268276, IMG submission 190145) | Saline water microbial communities from Sakinaw Lake, British Columbia, Canada - sak_2010_1_5_45m | ecosystem: Environmental > Aquatic > Non-marine Saline and Alkaline > Saline ... | reverse complement strand
GATAAAAGAGACCGTATCCGTTGATGTGCTGGTTTGTGCTCCGGGCTATGTCTGGAGCGAAGCGCAGGGCAAGTGCGTTTCATTCTGCGCGGCTGATCAGTATTATGAAGCAAAACTGGGCAAGTGCGTATACTACCCGTGCTGTGATCTTTCCGGCGACTGGGAATTAAGCATACTTGATTCAGACACAATGCTTTTTACGATCTATCAGGTAAAGATCAATCAGCTGACATCGTACTTGGAAGGTGAGGCAAAATGTGTTTTACCGTTGGAACAGGCGGATTGTTACGGTTTGCTTGAAGACAAAAAATTCGCGTTTAATTGCGTGAGCAATGATTACACGCTGGTGCTCACGTCCGGACTGGCGACAGTAACTTCATTTATTGGATTTTACAGTTACCAGTACACTGATGGTAATTTTAAAAATGGTTCGTTCAACGTAAAAAAATTATAAACAAAACAGGTCCGATCATCCGGGCCGTTTTAATTTTATTAATAAATTGTATATAAAAATTAATTTTAAAAAGAAAAAGAGGCGAATGTTCGCCTCTTTCTTTGTTGTGACAGAGTTATTTTTCTATCTCTTTTCTTTTGCCTTGGCCCTGACCGCCTGGCACCAGGGCAAGCCCCAGACGTACCAGGGGCAAGCGTTTTCCGGCTTGGACGCGCACATGCCCATCTGACAGAGCGCGGCGCGAGCCGGTTCAAAGGTCTCCGGACAAACCGCCACCTTGATCAGCTCGCAGATATCCGCGAGCGGGATCATGGTCGGCGTGGTGGCGGGAGCAGTGATGCTCCCGTTCAGCAGGAACTGGCCTTCGTGATGGAAATACCACACACCGGAGGGGCCCATGCCTTCGTCCGACAGTTCCCGCCAGTTGTTTACGATGACCTTGCCGCGAACCTTCTGCTCTTCATAGCGCAAGACTCGCGCCAGGGTGAAAAGCTTCAGGTTGGCACGGCGGGCCGTGTGAATGGTCACATGACCGGCCGGTCGTCTCTGGACAACGATGTCAGCGTTGGCGCCGTCCTTGAAGCGGCCGGCGCGGCCGATTTCGTTGTTGTCCGATTCGATGGCCAGGAGAACAAGCGTGCGCTCGTTCGGGCCCTTGATCTTGCTGATCTGGCCCTTTTCTTTGATTTCCTCGAGCGCGGCCTTGAAGGCCTCGTCCTGCGCCTTTTCCGCGTCAGCGGTATAGGCCAGCCAGTTCGCCGCGGAAATCTCAGGCTTGTTCGGATTCTGCTCGACGAGTAGTTTGCCGAAATAGTCCTTGCCGAACTCCTTGGTTTTCTTCTCCGCCCGAATCTTGGCGCGGATGGCCACAAGGGCCCAGTCGATGATCTCGGCGGTCTGTTCCGAGAAAACCCGGTGCAGCATGTTCACGTACGTGGCCAGCCCACCAGGCTGATCGCGTCCGTGGAGGTCATTGTCCAGGACATAGGACAGAACCTCCTTCAGTTCCTCGTTGTCCCGGACGCCGAGTGCCCTCGCCACCAGTGTGGCCGCGCATTCGTCCTCTTTCTTCGCCTCCCCGTTGGCGGGATGCTCATCAAACTCGCCACCCAGCACTCCGACGTGGATGATGCCGTGTGGACAGTGCGTTTTTAGAAACTCCTTGGTGCCGTACAGCTCAAGGAGGGAGATTGCCGCGATTTCCTCCACGTGGAGGGCGGCGTGAGTGAGAAACCAGATCTTCCGGCCTGCGACCGTGATCTGGAATCGGATGAAATTCCCTTGTCTTTCTATTGTTTTCAATTTTCCCCCCTATTTTGGTTGTCAATTTGCAAACTCTACGAAATCGTATTATAGCATATAAAAATTTAAATGTCAAGCTGTTTTAGCTATTTTTAGCTAAAATTGCTATTTATATTAAGTTCCAAAAAGACCATTGACAAGAATAAAAAAATTGGGTAAGCTTATTTGATATATTTGTTCATTTATTGAAATTTCTAAACGTTGTTCGAGCTTTACAAGGAGGCGCAATGGCAGGAAAAAGCAAAACCGGTTTTATCGAACGAGCTATGGCTAAAGTGGCCAAGCAGATTGAAAAATTGATTGAAGAAGAAGGAAAAATGCGGATGCGTTGGGTAAAGGGTTACCACCGCATGCAACGCGCGGCGCAGGGTTTGACAAAGATTACGAGACTGAAAACCAAGAGAGCTGAAAGTTTTGGGAAGATTGTCAATTCCTGGATGCAGGAATCAATAGGCATGACCAAGGCGCGTGACGCCAAGCGAGCGCAAAGGGAAGCCAAAGAAAAAGAGCTTCAGGAATTGAAGTTACAATTGGTTAAACTGCAGGCTGAAATCAACCGCGTGACCGGTGAAACCGATGAAATCGTGGACCAGGTTTTCAGTCTGAATGACGCAGTGGTGGCGGCGCTCGAGTCGCGGCAGGCATATCTCAGCAATCATGTGTTTCATCGTTTGATCGGCGACAATGGGGAGATGCGCAGTCAGATCACGTTTGACAGCAAGGACGGTTTGCGCCGGGTGGTGGTTATGGTGAATCATATAACCAAGGTTCAGACCGACTTGGCTAACGCGGCCATGCTCGAGATTGATAAGTTTTTCACCCGCTTTGGCGTTGAAACCGCAGAAGACAGGCTGGAACCGGAAGTGCAGGCGCTGTACAAGCTGACGCGCGAGATCTTGATTTCACGCCAGACATTCAAGGTCGGACGGGATTTGTATCGGTTCCTCGGAATTGAGATTGATGAAGGCATTTTCCCCGAATTGTACAAGGCTCAGATGCTCCTGCGGCGCAGTCTGCGCAGTGAGAAAACCAATTCATACATTCGCTTGTCCAAACGAGCAAACATGAATGACAAGTGGCAGGCATTGCCCCTGCACTAGATTTGAGATCATCCCCCCGCCGTTCGCGAATGGCGGGGATTTTATTTTTAAACTCTTGATAAAAAGGCAATAGTTTGTTATTGTGGGTTTAGTTTCAAGTTTTATGCTCGTATAGCTCAGTGGTTAGAGCACCGCCCTTATAAGGCGGGGGTCGATGGTTCAAATCCATCTACGAGCACCATTCTTCGCTCCGCTAAGGCGGAGCTACGAATGGCGCGCCAAAGTTTGTAACGTTCAGTTCAGGGCAGCTAGCTCAGTTGGTTAGAGCGTCTCGTTGACGTCGAGAAGGTCACAAGTTCGACTCTTGTGCTGCCCACCATAAGAAATAAATATATTTAACTGTTTATTTTTTTTTGCCTTTTTATGTTATAATGAAAAAAATCAAATATGATGATATTTATCTGGAGTATTATTTTAGTCACGAGCCTCTGGGTTCTGGTAAAGGCCGCTGACTATTTCACTGATTATGCTGAAAAGTTGGGTAAATTACTTCACCTGTCCAATTTTATTATTGGAGTTGTGATTGTGGCTGTCGGTACATCTTTGCCGGAACTGGCCACGTCCATCATGGGAGTTAGGCGGGGAGAGGTTGAAATGCTTAGTGGCAATGTGATCGGAACAATCATTGCTAATCTATTGCTTGGCCTCGGACTGGCGGTTTTATTTACTAGAAAAAAGGCGGTTTTCAATTGGGACATTGTGTCCAATGATTTTCCGTTTTTTGCCGGCGCGATATTTTTACTGGCCGTGACATTGATGGACGGCAAGTTCACTTTTGTTGAGGCGATTTTATTTTTAGTCGGCTATGTTCTTTATTTATTGTATGCCTTTTTTATTCAAAAGGAGGAAAGCGCTGTCACGCGCCAGGAGTTTAGAAAAGAGCTAAAAAAAGAAGTTGAAACAGGCATTGAAGAAACACAAAAAAGAGAAAAAAAAGCCGGCTTTCTTGCCACGATGATTAGTGAAAACACAAAAACGATTTTGGTTTTAATTGTCAGTCTGGGAATTGTTTCTTTCGCTTCTTATTATGTAGTGGAAGCAGTAATCAATATGGCTGTCTTGCTTGGCTTCGGAGCTTCGGTTCTGGCGGCAACAGTGGTGGCAGTGGGAACTTCACTCCCTGAAATATTGATTGCAATTTCAGCGGCGCGGCGCGGTAATTTTGACCTGGCGCTGGGCGATATTTTCGGTTCAAACATCTTTGATATTTTCGTGATTTACGGCGTGGCTGGCCTCATGACAACCTTAACAATCAGTCCGGCTTTGTTCAGCACTTTAATTATATTTTTAATTGGAACCTTTATCCTGCTCTGGTTGGTATTGATTGACAAAAAAATTACAAAAACAGAGGCAACACTCTTTCTTATTATTTATTTATTTTTCATCGGTAAAATGTTTTTGTTGTTTTAATAACAAAATAAAAACTTCTTTGGCGATTTAAACTGTCCCCTAGAAGGCGGACAAAACAATGAATTTATGGCCATGGAATTGTTTTTTTGAGCGGGGCTTTAATCGAATAACAATTCGTATGAACAAAGACATGGTTAAGCTAGTTGAGCCAATGTACCCTTGTCAGGATGTGCCAGTTGTTGTATTTGACGTCAGATGCCCAAAACCTTGCTTGTATTGCGATTTGTATCAGCGAGAATTTTCAGATGATCAGATAATTGCTGTCGGCGTAGACAATGTTTTAAAAAAATTGAAAAATTATAGCGGCGCATATTTTAGCGCGGTGTCGGATTGTTTTTTAGAAGAGAATCGGGAGCTGACCCATTATTTGTTGGAAAACATTTTTAGAATTATTCCGGATTTTGTGCCGTTGGTCGTTACTAAACAAATAATTCCGGATAAAACAATTGACTTGTTGATTGGGAATAAAGACCGAGTAGTTGTTCAGGTTTCAATTCCAAGTTTAAATGATAAATTGCTTTCAGTACTTGAACCTGGCGCGGCGGTAGTTGCTGATAGATTAAAACTAATTAAAAAATTAATCAGCGCCGGCGTTCCGGTTTTGCCAGTCATTATGCCGTGGTTTGAAATTTATGAGGCCGAAGATAATATTGAAGACCTGCCAAGAGCTCTGGCTGAAGTCGGTGTTACTCGTTGTACGCTGGGTACAAGTGTTTTACCGGAAAAACAGCGGAAGGCGATGATTGGTTCCGGAAATGGAGCGGTTATTGAAGCCGTTAATAGTATGACAGAATCAAGAGAAGTTGTAACCAAGACTGGCTATACCCTGCCATTAGGAAAAAGAATGTTGATATTTGGGCGATTGGTTGAGGCTTTTAAAAAACATGGTATTAAGGCTCGAATTTGTTCAGCGGATAATGTTGATATGATTGGCAAAACTGATTTGCCGATTTGTACAAAGTTTAAACATCCGCTGTTCCGAACAATTAATAAAGCAAGAAAAGCAAGTTCGCCCGCCCAATATGCCAGCCGAGGCAGGCGGGTGGGTTGCTAAGGTAAAAGTTTTTAATTTACAAAAACAGAGGCAATGCTTTTCCTTGTTATTTATTTATTCTTTATCGGTAAGATGTTTTTGCTATTCTAATGGCAAAATGAGAAAATAAAAAATTAAGAAATAAAATATAAAAACTTCCTCAGCGATAGCCGCGGAAGTTTGAGTTTTGGATTATAGCAGTTGTTTTAGTTTTTCGAGCACAACTTCATTTCCGGTATTTAATGGAAATTTAATCAGAGTCCTATTGCCCGTAGGTTCGAGAGCGGCAAAGTGGACGCGAAGGTCAAGGTTTTTTTCAGATTTCAGCAGGCAGTAGGCCTGTTCATTTTTTTTATAGAAAATAGCGGTCAGCTCAATAGTTGGGACGCTGGCGATTAGCTCGTCAATCGCGCCGACCAGGTCCTGCGGCAGGGCATTAGTTTCTCTGAAGTCTTGTTCATTTACTTCAGCCCAGGCGATTTTTTGCAAATCATCAGTTTTGAGACTGAGAAGCACTCTGCCCCAGAGACGCAGGGCACCCACAGTTTGCATTTGATAAAGATTTTTTACAATAGACTCGCGCTGGGCTCCGGCCGCCATCAATTGGCTGGCGATACTCAAACTTTTGGGAGTAATGGCCGGGGTTTTGAAACTTTTTGTTTTTTCAATCATGCCGGTCAGAAGATAAGTGGCAATGGTTTCATCGAGCAGATTGGCATCGGTTTGTTCAATAAAGTCATAAATAATTTCCGAGACTGACGAAGAAGCAATATTAATAATATTTATGTGGCCGTAATGTTCATTATCGGGCGAATGATCAATATTAACAATCGGCACATTGTAAAAAAAATCAGTATTTTTTTCATAAACATGAGACAATGATTCGAGATCCGGCGTGTTTACGGTAATAATCAGGTCATGATTGTAATGATTGTCGGTGATAGAAATGTTTTGTTTGGAAAAATTACTGTTGGTCGGATTGACATGAATGTGCATTTTATTTTTTTCAATTTTATAATCAATCTCCGGATGCTGGCCGTCAATAATATCCAAACTAATAATTAATTTTTTCAAATTATCTAGGCGGCTTTGAATGGTATTTGATTGCGCTAAAAATTGGTATGAATGCGGTAATTCAAAGTCCGGCGAGACGATTGTCGCTTTTTTATCCATCTTACGAAGGAGTTCTGCGAGAGCCAGACTAGCGGCAATTACATCGCCATTGTGCTCTTGTTTGAAAGCAATGAGCGGCGTATTGCTACTTTGTATGGCTTCGTATAATTGTTGGTGTTGATTTAATGACATATTAATTTAGTAAAATTTAAAGCGCAAAGCCCAAAGTTCAAAGGAAATTTTAAATTTAAAGTCTAAAATTCGAAGATACGCCTTTGTTTTTTAATTTTAAGTTTTAAGTTTCCTTTTGATTTTGCTTTTTGAATTTTGAGCTTGGATATAGCATCTTAGCTAAATAAATGTATAGTGTCAAGGCATTAGCCCACACAATTCGTCACAAATGGGTGATTGTGTCAAATATAGTTGTCATTACAGTATAAATATGCTAAAATCAAATAGAATTTATCTTTAATTTTCAATATGGAGATACCCAAAGCCTACGATCCGAAAGAGCATGAAAGCCGGATTTATAAAATGTGGGAAGAGGCCGGGCTTTTTAATCCGGACAATTTGGAGCCTAAATCCAAAAAGCATTTTTCCATTGTTTTGCCGCCGCCAAATGTTACCGGCACACTGCACCTGGGGCATGCGGCCATGCTCGCAATAGAAGATTTAATGGTCCGTTACAAAAGGATGAATGGTTTTGATACCCTCTGGATGCCTGGCACTGATCACGCGGCGATTGCCACGCAAAACGTGGTTGAAAAAAAGCTTTACAAGGAAGAAAAAAAGACCAGGCACGATCTGGGTCGTGAGAAATTTTTAAAAAAAGTTGAGCAGTATGTGGAAGGCTCAAAAAATGTTATTCATAATCAATTGCGCAAAATGGGTTCAAGCCTGGACTGGAGCCGCGAAGCGTATACTCTCGATGAAGTCAGAAGCAAGGCAGTAAAAAAGGTTTTCAAACAAATGTATGAAGACGGGCTGATTTATCGGGGTTATCGGATTGTCAATTGGTGTCCGCGCTGCCATTCAACGCTCGCGGACGATGAGGTTGATTACAAAGAAGAAAAAGCCAAGATTTACACTTTTAAATACGATAAAAATTTTCCATTTGCTATCGCCACAACGCGGCCGGAAACCAAACTTGGGGACACGGCAGTGGCTGTGCATCCTGACGACAAGCGCTATGCAAAATATATCGGTAAAACATTTGTCGCTGATTTCTGTGGTGTTAAGTTGAATATAAAAGTAATTGCCGATGATCAGGTTGAAAAAGATTTTGGCACCGGCGCGCTTGGCGTAACCCCGGCGCATAGTTTGATTGACTACGAAATGGCGCAAAAAAATAAATTGCCGGTGATTAAAGTTATTGACGAGGATGGAAAAATAACGGTGGCTGGCGGAAAATTTCAGGGATTAAGCGCGGAACAGGCAAGAGAAAAAATTGTTGAAGAATTAAAAAAGCAGGGGCTTTTGGAAAAGCAGGAAGAGAATCAGCACAATTTATCTGTTTGTTACCGTTGTAAATCAGTAGTGGAGCCTTTGCCGAGCGAGCAATGGTTTATCAGTATAAGTTCAAAGTTCAAAGTTAAAAGTGAAAAGTTGAGAAAAATAATCGGGAAAAAAGAGGCAAGCTTGAAGGAAATTTCGCTCGCCGTGGTAAAGAGCGGGTCGATAAAAATAATTCCAGAGCGTTTTGAAAAAATTTATTATCATTGGATGGAAAATTTGCATGACTGGTGTATTTCCCGGCAGATTTGGTTTGGGCACAGGATCCCTGTTTGGTACAAAAAGCAAAAACAAATTATTGTTTTGCGGCACGGACAGGCGGAAAGCAATGCCCGAGATCAGCTGAATTCCGATATTTTGCGGAATCATTTTCACTTGACCGTAGAGGGTAGGGAGCAGGCGGCCGCGGCGGCGGAAGAGCTGCAAAAAGAAAAAATTGACATTATTTTTTGTTCTGATTTCGAACGGGCAAAACAAACCGCCAAAATAGTTGCCGACAAATCGGGGATTAAGCAAATTATTGAAGACGCCAGACTCAGGGAAGTGGGAGTGGGGGATTTCGAAGGCAAATCCGATATGGACTTTACCAAATTTCGTCAGCAAAACTTTGACAAGTGGCATAAAGGAAATCCGCATAACATCGAGTCCTTTGTTGAATTAAGAAGCCGTGTATTTAATTTTCTTGACGAAATAAAACAAAAGTATGGAGATAAAAAGATTTTAATGGTAACGCACGGCGATGTGGCGCGAGTGGCGCAGGCATACGGAAAAATTTTATCGGATAAAGAAATTTATGGCCTTGATTATCCGGATACCGGAAAGTTTTATCGCGTTGATTTAAATCAAAAAACATCTGGAATCGAACTTAGTTTTCGTAATCGAAAAATATTTGAAGCGATTAAATCCGGCAGCAAAACCATTGAAACCAGAGCTTTGAATCCTGAAGAGCCGGATCGTTATTTTGGCAATATTAAAGGCGGCGATCAGATAATTTTGAATTATAAGCAAGGGGAGTATATTTTAGAAAGTTTAAAATCAAAAGTCAAAGCGGCGAGGCGGTACAAAACCATTGAAGAATTGTTAGCCAAGGAAAAGATGTCTAAAATTTTTCCCGGCAAAAACATTGATTATAAAAAATCCTATTCTGATCTGGTGCCCGGAAATTTGGAAAAAATAAGCAAGAACGGAATAATAGCTTTTGAGCTTGGAAAAGTTGAAAAGTATAATAAAAATATCACGCTTCGCGTTTCTGAAGAAGAACTGCCGGCTGCCGAATGGAAACAAGATGAGGATACTCTTGATACCTGGTTTTCTGCAGGTCTTTGGACTTTCAGTACGCTCTTGCCGAAGGATTGGGACGGAAAAGAATTTAAATCCAAGGATTTGGAACGATTTCATCCAACGACCGTGCTGGAAACCGGTTATGACATTTTGTTTTTCTGGGTGGCGAGGATGATACTCATGACCACTTATGCGACGGGCGAAATACCTTTTGAAACAGTTTATCTGCACGGCCTGATTCGCGACAAAGACGGCGACAAAATGAGCAAATCCAAACCAGAGACGGCGATTGATCCGGTTGAAGCCGGCAATAAATATGGATTTGACGCGGTGCGTTTGAGCTTGCTTATCGGCAATACGGCGGGCAATGATATTCGGCTTTATGATGAAAAGATTGAGGGGTACAGGAATTTTGTTAATAAGTTGTGGAATATTAGTCGGTTTGTGTTGCAAAATAACAAATTACAAGACACAAATTACAAGCAAATTACAAATAACAAATTACAAACAGTTGCATTGACTTTAGCGGATAAGTGGATACTTTCGCGATTCAATAAGTTAAAATGCGAGGTAAATAAATTGCTGGATGAATATAATTTTTCACAGGCCGGCGAGATTTTGCGGGAATTTACCTGGAATGATTTTGCCGACTGGTATTTGGAAATTTCAAAAGTTGCCCTTCGGCAAGATCAGGGTGACAATCGAAATTTAATTTTGAATTCAATTTTTCGGGAATTGCTGAAATTGTGGCATCCTTTTGTGCCGTTTGTGACAGAGGCTGTTTGGTCCCTCGCTATGCTCGGGATGACACAGCAAGCAAAAAGTATTATGGTTTCTGATTGGCCAGCGGTCGAAAAGGGATTAATTGATGAAAAAGCGGAAAAAGGATTTGAAAAAATTCAAGAAATAATTATTAAAATCAGAAATTTGCGGGCTGAATACAAAGTCAATCCGGGGAAGAAGATTTCTGTTTCCATCAAAGGCGCTTCAATTGGCGAAAATGAAATAGTTGTAAAAACCTTAGCTCGTCTGGAAAAAATTACTTACGTAAAAATAAAACCGGAAAAAGCAGCCGGCGCGGTTGTCGGTAAAAGGGAGATTTATTTGTTGTTATCAGATTTGGTTGATGTTGATAAAGAAAAAGAGAGACTGGAAAAAGAAAAAGCCGACCTTGAAAAATATTGCTTCGGATTGGATAAAAAACTTCAGAATAAAGAGTTTACGAAAAATGCTCCGGTGGCCGTGGTTGACGGAGAGCGGGCAAAACTCACGGAGGCGGAAGAAAAATTAGGAAAAACAAATACGCAATTAAGTGAATTAAAATAAAATTTATGAAAATCAACACTGACGAAAAAAAAATTAATGAACTCTTAACGCGCGGAGTTGAAAATGTTTATCCCAACCCAGAGTTTCTGGAAAAACTGCTTAAATCAGGCAAACAATTAAAATTATATCTTGGCATTGATCCGACAGGTCCCAGTTTGCATATTGGTCATGCGATTAGTTTAATGAAACTGAAACAATTTCAGGACCTCGGCCACAAAGTGATTATGCTTATCGGCAGTTTTACCGCCATGATCGGCGATCCGACCGACAAATTGGCCACGCGCCAGCAATTGACGCGCAAGCAGGTCATGAATAATTGTAAAAATTACAAAAAACAAGCAGCCAGCATTTTGGACATGAAAAAAACGGAGATTCAATACAATAGTCATTGGCTCGATAAATTAACTTTTAAAGAAGTTGTTGAATTGGCTTCAAAAATGACCGTACAACAAATGCTGGAGCGCGATATGTTTGAAAGGCGAATAGAAGACGGCAAACCAATTGGCTTGCATGAATTTTTATATCCGCTGATGCAGGGTTACGACTCGGTGGCCATGGATGTGGATGGGGAAATCGGCGGGAATGATCAGACTTTTAATATGCTCGCCGGCAGGACGCTGATGAAGGCGCTCAAGGGCAAGGAAAAGTTTGTTTTGACCAATAAACTCCTAGCAGACACTTCCGGGAAAAAAATGGGAAAAACAGAAGGCAATATGATTGCGCTTGATAATTCCATTGACGACAAATTTGGCAAAGTAATGTCCTGGACAGACGACATGATTGCCGGCGGGTTTGAAATGTGCACTTTTGAGCCGATGGAAATAGTCAAGCAAGTGGGAGAAAGATTGCAGCAAGGAGAAAACCCGCGTAATTTAAAACTGGAATTGGCCGAGGCGATTGTGAAAATTTATCACGGCGAAAAAGCTGCCAAAGCGGCGCGAGAAAATTTTTTGAATATGTTTCAGAAAAAAGAAACGCCTGATCAGCTCGATGAATTTGATCTGGCCGGAAAAAATATTGTTGACGCATTATTGGAAGGCGGATTAGTTCAATCAAAATCTGAAGCTCGTCGGAATATTGAACAAGGCGGAGTGAAAATCAATGAAAAAGTTGAGAAAAATGCGGCAGCTGTTGTTCGTGCCGGGGATATAATTCAGAAAGGGAAAAGATTTTTTATCAAAATTAAGTAGCAAGTTGTAAGGTTGTAAGTAAATTACTACTTACTCACTTACAACTTTTAAATATATGAAAATACTAGTTTTTACTGAAGGCACGGTTTTGAAGCATGTTTCAGATGACCGGATCAAGGATTATTCAAGCTATGTGCCGGTTGGTGGCGCGGTGGAAAAACTGACCGTCTGGACGGAAAATGGCGCGGAAATTTCTTATTTAACTTCCCGCGTCAAGTTTATGGAAATCAAACAAATCAAGGACGTCTTGAAAAATTTTGATTTTCCGGGCGACATGGTTCACGCGAGGCAGGAAGACGAAACATATAAGCAGGTAGTTATGACCGTTAAGCCGGATCTTTTGATTGAGGACGACTGCAAGAGTATTGGTGGCGAAGCAGAGATGATTTCGTTTGGCTTAAAATCAGAAGCAGGCATTCATGTTATTGTCGTGCCGGAATTCGGCGGTATTGATCATTTGCCGGATAATTTGGAGGAATTGAAAGAGTTTGGAAAAAAAGAAGAGGTGGCTACAACCAGAGATGATACTTATTAAGTAAAAAGTAAATTTAAAGCTTAAAATTGAAATCGCATGTTAGAGATAAAAAATAAATTAGCAAAAGTGCTTAGTGAGATTTTAAAGGTGGAAATCAATCCGGAAGATTTTACCGAGCCGCCGAAAAATGTTGAAGCAGACCTGGCTTTGCCGTGTTTTACTTTGGCCAAGGAACTAAGACGCGATCCGAATGAGATTGCCGGCGAGTTGGGAGCAATGGTCAATGCGAAAAATTTAGTTATTATTGAAAAAGTAAAGTCGCTCGGCCCTTATATGAATTTTTTTATTGATTCGGAATATTTGGCGCAAGCTGTTTTATATTCTCAATTAACGAATGAACCAATTAACCAATTAACTAAAATCATGGTAGAATTTGCGCATCCAAATACGCACAAAGCATTTCATATCGGGCATTTGCGAAATATTATTACCGGCGAATCAATTGTCCGGATTTTGCAAAACGCTGGATACAAAGTTACCCGGGCGAATTATCAGGGTGATGTCGGTCTGCATATTGCCAAGGCGCTCTGGGGAATTGATCAGCTTCGGAATGAATACAAAGAAGTTAAGAAAAAGGACTTAGACGATAAAGTCGGGTTTTTGGGCAAAGCCTATGCGCTTGGCGGCCAGACATTTGAAAAAGATGAAAAAGCAAAACAAGAAATTTACAAGTTGAATGAAAAAATTTATAACAAAGAAAAGTCGATTCAAGATGTTTATAAAACAACCAGGGCTTGGAGCCTGGAATATTTTGATAAAGTTTACAAACGAGTTGATTCACACTTTGACAGGTTATATTTTGAATCCGAGGTTTTTGAAAAGGGAAAACAAATTGTTTTGAAGTTTCTGGAAAAGGGCGTATTCAAGAGAAGCGAGGGCGCGGTCATATTTGAAGGTGAAAAATATGGCTTGCACAGCCGCGTTTTTGTCAATAGTTTGGATTTTCCGACTTACGAAGCCAAAGATCTGGCGCTGGCTGAAGCGCAGTTCAAAGAGTTTAAGCCGGACAGAATTATTCATGTTGTCGGCAAAGAACAAACAGAATATTTCAAGGTAGTATTTAAAGCACTTGAATTTACCCTACCGAAAAGCAAGGGCAGGGAAGAGCATCTGGCTTACGGCTGGGTTTCTTTGAAGTCCGGCAAAATGAGTTCGCGAACCGGGCAAGTTATTTTGGGCGAATGGCTTTTGGATGAGATTGAAAAAAGAATTGCGGCAATTATGAAAGATAGTCCAGCGAAAGATAAGGATTTAATTATTAAAAAAGTTGCGTTGGCGGCTGTTAAATACGCGATGCTAAAGATTGGCGTCAAAGTTGATATGGCTTTTGATATTGAAGAATCCGTGAATACTTCTGGCGACAGTGGACCGTATTTACTTTACATTGTGGCGAGGATAAAGAGCATTTTGAAAAAGGTAAAGGGTAAAAGTGAAAAGCATGCCCTGAGCATGGTCGAAGGGTTAAAAGGAATTGAATCAATTAAGATAAATGAATATGAAAAAAGTTTGCTTTTAAAAGTGGCAAAGTTTGAGGAGGCGCAAGAGCTGGCGGCAAAAGAGCTGGATCCGTCGCAAATTGCCAAATACTTGTTTGAACTGGCGCAGGAATTCAATGGTTTTTATCACGAGTGTCCGGTATTGCAAGCTGAACAGGCTATTCAGGCATTTAGAATCAATTTAATAAAAAAAGTTGAGCAGACAATGACCAAAGGTCTAAATTTACTTGGAATCGAGCCTGTTGATGAAATGTAGATAAAAATGATTGACGGCTCAGCTAGCTTACATTAAGATAAGTATCAAGGAGGGGTTAATAATAGGTAAAATGAAAAAAGCTTATGTTTAGATCAAATGACGAGGAGGAAAAAGATTTTAATGAAGTTGACGACACTGTTATCGGCCATTCAATTAAGATTGAAGGAGACCTAGTAAGCAATGGCAGTATTACCGTCGAAGGAGAAGTCGTCGGTAGTTTGAAAACCGAACAAGTTTTGCGTGTCGGAGAAAGAGCGAAAATTGTGGCTGATGTAAAGGCTAGGGAAGCTTTGGTTTCCGGAAAAGTAAACGGTAATGTAGCAGTCGAAGGTAAGCTGGAATTGGCTGAAACCGCAGAAGTGAATGGCGATATCAGCGCTGCAACATTGTCAATTGCCGCCGGAGCAGTTTTTAACGGCCGTTGTTCAATGACGAATCAGGGTCAGTCAGCGCCAGTCGTAGAAAAGGCCAACGTCGCCGCGAAATCGGATAGCGAAGAAGAGTAAAGTTAACTTCCGGTTTCTGATTTTGAATTTGGAGTTTTAAATTTCCTTTTGCGCCAGAGGCGCATCCGCCTATGGCGGAGGATTTTGGGCCTTGAGCTTTGAATTTTGTTATGTATTATTATATTTACGATACATTTCTTGCTGATAAAAAACACGAAAAAGTCATTGACCGGATCAAGACTCGGCTTTTGGATTTAGAAATCCAGGGCAAGCACGAAAAATTAACTTTGCTGAAAAGCATGGATGAATTAATCCGGGACGAGGTAAAAAAGGGCGTGGATACTGTGATCGTTATTGGTAACGACAAGACTTTTCTCAAAGCGATCGATGTAGCCGCGCAAAATGATGTTTCTCTGGGGCTGATTCCCGTTGGCGAAGACAATAATTTAGCCCCTTGCCTTGGCGTGCCAATGGAAGAGCCGGCATGTGAAGTGATCGCCGCTCGCAAGATTGTAAAGTTTGATTTAGGCAAGATTAATGCACAATATTTTTTCTCAAACCTGAGCATTACAAAAAATCTTGATCGGTTGAGCGTTCAAAAAGATAAATATAAAATTGTGCCCAGCCGGGAATGTTCGGAAATTGCCATTTACAATTTTTATTTTCCAAACAAGAAACAAAGGTTTGAACGGCAAATGAAAAAAGTTTCTGCTCAAGACAAAAAGCTTGAATTGGTAATAAGGTCAAAACAGGAAAAAGGGAGCTGGTTTTCTAAAAAAACAGAGACGGCCAGGATTGACAGCATTATTCAGGGAGAAGAATTTGAAATAAAAAGTTTTGAATATCTGCCGGTATTGCTTGATGGTTATAAAATTATCAAGACTCCGGTAAAAATAGAAGTTGAGCCGAAAAAATTAAAAGTAATTGTTGGCAAAGATAGATTGAAAACTATAAACTAAAATTTATACGAATAATGCGAATATGTATGCGAATGATGCGAATTGCGAATAACGCGAATAGTATAGTTCGTAATATTCGCGATTTGCGATATTCGTATTAAAATTCGCGAAATTCGCGTTAAACTATTTATGACACCAAAAGTAAATCAAGAAACTTGCATCGGTTGCGGCACTTGCGCCGCCGTTGCTGTAGATGTGTTCAAAATGAATGATGCCGGTAAAGCGGAAGTGATTGCCGGGGATTTTGCCGGCAAAGAAGATTTGATAAATCAGGCGAAGGATGCTTGTCCGGTACAGGCGATTACAGTAGAGTAACACGAATGAGCCGCAACGCGAATGACGCGAATTAGAAGTTTATATGATTGTCAGGCTGATTCGTGTCATTCGTGTCGAGTCTGTTTATTCGTATTTATTTATGCCCAGGTGGTGGAATCGGTATACACACATGGTTGAGGGCCATGGCTCTTCGGGGCGTGCGGGTTCAAGTCCCGCCCTGGGCACCATGAATTTTAGAATGAGTACAAAGCTAGATTTCATGGTAAAACATTTGTTTAGTTTTTCGGTAGATTCGAATCTCGGGTTCATGCTTGCCGTGTACCCGAACGAAGAGTAGAACTCCGGTAAATTACCACGCCAAGATGATTGGCGTTTTTTTGTTTTTATGAATTATGGTATAATTGAATTGAAAAAAAATAATCAATATTTATGTTTGTAAGAATCTTGATTGGCGCTGTTGTGTGCGCAATTGGTTTTCTTTTAGTAAGAAAAACGGATTGGGCGCTTGATACCGTCGGATCGATAAATTTTGCCGAAAAAATGTTTTCAGGCGGAAGCCGTTCATTTTACAAATTGTTCGGTGTAATTGTTATTCTGATAGGTTTCCTGGTGATAACAAATTTGCATGAAAGTTTTTTTGGAGGACTATTTCACTTCTTTTTTGGCTAATTTGCCGACGGCAAACTGTTTTTTGTTATGAAAGGTTATAAAAAAAGGATTGGCTCCTGGGGGGAAGAACTTGCCGAAAAGTACTTAGTGGAGCGCGGTTATACTTTGGTGGCAAAAAATTGGAGAGCCCGGGATATGAAAATACTGGGAGAAATTGACTTGATTATGACAAAAGATCAAGAGGTTGTGTTTGTCGAAGTGAAGACCAGAGCAACTCCGGCTTTTGGTTATGGCGAGCAAGCGGTAACTTATTCTAAAAAGCAAAAGTTAACAAAAGCGATAAATCAATATTTAACAGTCCATCCTGAATATGATGATTGTTTTCCTCGTTTTGATATTTTAGTGGTGGAAATTTTTCAACTGACGCCGAATTTTATTCATTTTGAAAACGTCGCATTAAATTGTTAAACTATTAAATCGCCAAACTGTTTAAACAATTTAGCGGTTTAACAATATATTTTATTTTTATGCAAACCCAACAATCTTCTACATCAAATCTTTCAGAAAACAAATTATTGGCGGCCATCAGCTATCTCGGAGTTTTATGCTTAATTCCGCTACTTCTGAAAAAAGACGATAAATTCGTCCAGTTCCACGCCAAACAAGGGCTGGTGCTTTTTATTGCTGAAATTGTTGTCAGCTTCATTAATATTATCCCTTTTCTTGGGCAAATGATCTGGTTGTTCGTCAGTTTGGCCTTTTTGCTGATTTCAATTATCGGCTTGATCAAAGCTTGTCAGGGAGAATGGTGGAAAATTCCGTTTTTGTATGAGTATTCGCAAAAAATTAACATATAAAATATGAAACGGACAAAAATCGTCTGCACAATCGGACCGGCGTCGGACAAAAAGAATATTTTGAAAAAGCTCGTTCAAAACGGTATGAACGTGGCGAGGCTTAATTTTTCTCACAATGTTCACAAATATCATTTGCAAGTGATAAAAAATGTTCGTGCCATTGCGAGAGAGCTGGGACAGCCGATTGCCATTTTGCAGGATTTGCAGGGTCCGAGAATTCGGCTTGGCGATCTTCCTGAAAAAGGAATTGAGCTGAAAGCAGGCAAGCAGATTACATTGACGACGTACAAGGGAATTCAGCAGGAAAAAATTCCAGTTACTTACGAAAAAATGCACGAGGATGTCAAAGCCGGCGAAAGGATTTTGATTGCCGACGGGTTGATTCAGGTAAATGTCCTTGAAGTGAAAGGACAGAACATTATTTGCAAAGTAATTAATGGCGGCAAAATTACTTCTCATAAGGGAATAAATTTGCCGGACACCAGCGTCAGCGTACCGGCTGTTTCTGGAAAAGACAAAGACGATTTGCTTTTTGGCGTGAAAAACAGAGTTGATTTTGTGGCCTTGTCTTTTGTGCGGACAGCCAAGGATGTTTATGACCTGAAGTATTTGATTCAAAAATATCAGCAAAAATTAAAAATAAAAGAAAAACAGCCGATAAAAGTTATAGTAAAAATTGAGCGTCGGGAGGCCATTGAAAATATTGACGAAATTATTGAAGCCACGGACGCTGTGATGGTGGCGCGCGGCGATTTGGGCATTGAACTGCCGGCGGAAGACGTGCCGCTCATGCAAAAAATGATTATTGACAAGTGCCTGGCCGCGGCCAAACCGGTAATTGTGGCTACGCAGATGCTTGAGTCAATGATAATTAATCCCCGGCCAACGCGCGCCGAGGTCAGCGATGTGGCCAATGCGGTAATTGATCATACTGACGCAGTCATGCTGTCCGGCGAAACCGCTTCAGGAAAATATCCGGCGGTAGCGGTTGAATACATGAAAAAAATAATTGAAAAAACAGAAAAATCAACATATGATGATTTGGTTTTGCAGGAGAAAGTAAAAAAAATTGTGCCTACAAGCGACGCGGTCAGCAGTGTGGCGAAAATGCTGGCTGAACACGTGAAAGCTAAATTGATTTTAGCCGCCTCGCTTTCCGGTTATTCCGGCCGAATCGTCAGCCGCTACCGTCCGGAATTGCCGATTTTGGTTGCTTGCGATAATGAGCGAACCGAGCGCCAATTGAATTTGAGCTGGGGCATTATTCCGTTTGTTCTCCCGCGCTGTGATTCCATTGAAGAGCTGCTTGATCGTTCAGTCGGGTATTTAAAGAAAAATAAGTATCTTTTTAAAGAAGATAAGATAATTATCGTGGCCGGCGAGCCGGTTGGCAGGAGCGGGAATGTTAATTTGGTTGAGATTAAAACGATAAACTAGGTATGACAAAGAAAAATAAGTATATTTTGTTTTTTCGGGAAATCAATAAAACCGACATTGGTCTAGTCGGCGGGAAAAATGCCTCGCTCGGCGAAATGTATTCCAATTTGGGGAAAAGAGGCATTCTGGTTCCGGACGGTTTTGCAATTACAGCCAAGGCTTATTTTGATTTTATTGGCGAGGCAAAGATAAAAAATAAGATCGCTAAAATTTTAAAAGGCTTGGATGTGCAGAACGTAAGAGAGCTGGCGCTTCGAAGTTCAGAGGTCAGAGAATTAATTATACAGGCCGAGTTTTCAGAAAAACTTCAAACGCAGATTATTTCTGCCTATAATATTTTGTCAAAAAAATATAAGGCTGGAAATCTCGATGTGGCAGTGAGAAGTTCAGCCACGGCGGAAGACCTGCCAATAGCTTCATTCGCTGGGCAACTGGAGTCTTATTTGAATATTTCCGGAGAAAAAGAACTTTTACTGACAATAAAAAAATGTTTTGCTTCTTTGTTTACCAATCGAGCTGTTTCTTATCGGTATGACAAAAAATTTCCGCTGTGGAAAGTTGGAATTTCAGTGGGCGTGCAAAAAATGGTTAGAAGCGACAAAGCCGGCGCAGGCGTAATGTTTACCCTGGAAACTGAAAGCGGGTTTAAAGATTTAGTCATGATAAACGCGGGATTCGGGCTTGGCGAAAATGTGGTCAAAGGCAGAATAATGCCGGACGAGTATTTTGTTTTCAAAAAAACATTAGTCGGTAAATTCAAGCCGATTATCAGAAAAGAAATCGGAAAAAAAGAATGGAAATTGATTTATAGTTTCAATAAACAAAAGTCCACGAAGAATTTATTAACCCCAAAAGCGGAGCGGCAGAAATTTGTGTTGAGCGATTCTGAAATTTTACAGCTGGCAAAATGGGGCGTGGAAATAGAAAAATATTTTAACAAGCCGATGGATATTGAGTGGGCCAAGGACGGAAATGACAAGAAAATTTATATCGTGCAGGCGCGGCCTGAAACGGTTCATTCTCAAAAAAATCAAAATATTTTCGAAGAGTATACGCTCTTGGCAAAATCAAAGGTTATATTAAAAGGTTTGAGCGTCGGCAATAAAATTGGCAGCGGGCAAGTGCGGATTGTAAAAAATCCCGCGGAATTGAGCCGTTTCAAGCAAGGCGAAATTTTGGTGGCGAAAATAACTGACCCAGCCTGGGAGCCGATTATGAAAGCGGCCGGAGCCATTATTACTGACAGCGGCGGCAGGACGTGCCACGCGGCAATAATCAGCAGAGAGATGGGAGTTCCCTGCGTGGTGGGGACAAAACAAGCAACTTCAATTTTAAAAAATGGACAAAAGATTACGGTTGACTGTTCCGAGGGAACAGACGGAACAATTTATCAGGGTGAGTTAAAAATTAACAAAAAGAAAATCAATCTGTCAAAAGTAAGCTTACCAAAAAAAGTAAAAATAATGATGAATATCGGCAATCCTGATATTGCTTTTGCCAGTTCTTTCCTGCCGAATAGCGGCGTGGGATTGGCGCGCGAAGAATTTATTATCAGTAATTATGTCGGCATCCATCCTTTGGCGCTCCTTGATTATTGCCGTTTGCCCTTGAAGCTTAAAAAGCAGATTGAAGAGTTAACGCCGAATTATAAAGATAAAAGCCAATATTATATTGATCGGTTGTCGCAGGGGGTAGGCCAGATAGCGGCGGCTTTTTATCCGAAAGAAGTAATCGTGCGTTTTTCTGATTTTAAAACCAATGAATATCGCAGTTTGGTCGGCGGCAATCTTTATGAACCAAAAGAAGCCAATCCAATGATCGGTTGGCGCGGCGCTTCGCGGTATTATGATCCGAAGTTCAAGAAAGCGTTCATTATGGAAATCGAAGCGATCAAAAAGGCACGCGAAGTTTTTGGTTTAGACAATATAAATGTGATGATTCCGTTTTGCCGCAGCGTGGAAGAAGCAAAAAAAGTCATGGCGATATTAAAGCAAAACGGTTTAAAAAGAAGTAAAAAATTGAAAGTATATTTGATGTGTGAATTGCCGGTTAATGTTTTGAACGCTGAATCATTCTTGCCTTTGGTTGACGGCTATAGCATCGGCAGCAATGATCTGACGCAGCTGACTCTCGGCGTTGACCGCGATTCTGAGCTGGTCAGCCATATTTATAATGAATTGAACCCTGCTGTTTTGAAAAGTCTGGCGCAGGTAATTTCCACCTGCCGCCGGATGAAGAAAAAAGTGGGAATTTGCGGGCAGGCACCGTCCGACTTTCCGGAATTTGCTAGGTTTTTAGTGAAAAATAAAATTGATTCAATGTCTCTAACTCCGGATTCGGTGATTAAAACCATAAAGAAAATAAAAAACAAATGAAATCGCAGGCAAAATATTTAATTTTATTAATATTTATTTTGGTGGTTATCCTGGCGATGTTTTTTATTTATTCAAATATTAATTCGCCGGAAAAAATTGTTTATTATCAGGAAAAGCCAAAAATATTAGAAAAAGTTTACTGCATTATCAGGGGCGGCGCGTTGGAAATTTTGGAGGATGGCGCGATCAACAGTGAAGACGGTCTTGCTGTTTATCTTTGCCA
>Ga0268276_1001644_pt1 | contig 21195 bp, 27 predicted proteins | sample saktaG_4_FD_190145 | JGI IMG/M metagenome (GOLD analysis project Ga0268276, IMG submission 190145) | Saline water microbial communities from Sakinaw Lake, British Columbia, Canada - sak_2010_1_5_45m | ecosystem: Environmental > Aquatic > Non-marine Saline and Alkaline > Saline ... | reverse complement strand
AATTATTCCTTTGGGATCTGAATAAGGATTTTCACTTGAACTAGAAAAATATTTTTCTATGCCTAAACTATTTCTTTTTGTTTCATTTCTGTTAACCATCTTACAGCTCCTTTTATAGTATCACTAAGGTCTCTAACCTCTTTTAAATATAAAGATTTAGGTTTACTAAAATATAATAACACTGAACTATAATTAAATAAATAAAAATGGGCACGGAGGGAATTTAACCCTCTTCTTCTGCTCTGGAGGCAGATATTCTAACGTTGAACTACGCACCCTCAAAAATATAAGAAACAATTGATTTTTAAGTTTGACTATTTTAAACTAAACTAAATTTTAGCAAGTCTTTTCATCTCTTCAATTTCTTCATTTGAAATTGAAGCACCTTTAAATTTTACAGCATAAAGAAGCGCATCAAGCACATTATTGCCCTTTAATTTTACAAGGCCTTTTTTGTAGGCAACATAAGCAAGTTCTGCAGAACGTATTATCCTAAATCCTTCAAAGAAATTTGAATGTGTTTGGCATATTTTTATTTTTACATGGAGTTTTCTTTCAAGAAAATTTTTCAAATCTTCCTGATTTTCTACAAGAGTTCTTATTGTTCTTTCATCAATCGCCAAAACATTTTTTATTCCTTTTTTTGTTAGCAGGGTACTCAAAGCAATGCATGAAGCCTCTCCTCCGTTAATAAGTTTTATAGCTTTCCCATCTCCAACAAAACAATTATTTGCAATATCTAATATCTCATTAGTTTTTTGAAATATCTCTGAATCTTTTATACCGATTGAAGAAGGGAATTCAAGAACTCTGTCGTCAAAAAGTTGTTTTAATTTTAGGGCTTCTAATTCAAATCTCTTTATTTTTATGGGAAAATCAATAATTTCCCTTTTTACTTCAGAAGTTATAAAAAATTTCCCTTTAAAGTTTTCTTTTAAATCTTTTATTATCTCTGTGATTCCATTTAGTGAAAAACTAATCAAAGCACCCGAATCAAAAATTATTGCTTTTTTAACTTCTAAATTATTATTCTGCTCATTGATTTTTTCTACAAATTTTTTCTTTGACATTATTCAAACATTTCTTCTGCAAATTTAATTCTAGATTTAACATCAACAGTCTGTTTTCCCGGTATTTCTGAAATTCCTTTCTCTCCTGCATAACTAGCAAGTTCAAAAAGAGTTATTCCCAAAAGATTTGCTGTTCTTTCCATAGAAATTCCGTGCTCATAAATTTTTGAAGCTTTGTTTATGCTGGCTTTTCTAAAAACGTCTTGTATACTTTTTTCAAGCTCTCCTGAGAATTTGCCTATTCCGCTTCTAATTGCTTTAATTTCTTTTCTATAAGCTTCATAATTCTCCTTTTTTATAGATTCTATGATTTTATCAATTGAATTCAGATAGTTCTTGTAAAATTTATCCCAGTCAGGAAGTTTTTGATAATTTGTTCTTTCTATAATTTTACTTAGAGAATAAATAATCACTGCAGCAGCAATGTTATCGGGATCGTGAGTCAGTGAAGCAGAATTTGTCGTTCTATTACTTAGATTCTTTATTTTTGCAGCATCTCCTCTTAAAATTGCCTCTTTTGTTTCCTGAAATATTCCAAGAATGTTCTCTTTTTCATACATAAATCAAATAGCAAAACCAGCTTTTTATATTTTAGGATTACTCTTTATTTGGATGTTAACTTTTTATATTCTTTTTCTTTAGATTATAAATGAAAAACGCAGTACTTGACACGAATTTTATACTTTCTTGCGTCAAGCAGAAAATAGACTTTTTTGAGGAAATTTGTTTTAAAGGAATGAAAATTTTAATTCCAGAAGAAGTTATCAACGAAATAAAAAAAATCGCGATTTCTGGAAAAAGACTCCATTATAGGAGAAATGCAGAATTAGCCCTGAAAGTTCTTGAAAAAAATAATTTTGAAACAATTCAATTCGGGAGTTCCAACGTAGATAAAGGTCTAATAGAATATTCCAAAGCTAATAAGAATGCTGTTATTGCGACTCTTGATTCTGCACTTAAGGGAAAAATAAAAAAGCCTCAGCTGGTTATTCGGAAAGGAAAAAGACTTGAGATAATATAATAACCTTTAAAAACCAATTTTACTCTTTTGTAGATATGTTCTATTTAATAGATGTAGATGATCATATAAGAGTTGAACCCAAATTATTTGGTTTATCTACTTTAGAGGCGGTTGAAAGGCAGTTAAAGGAAATCTATGCAGATTATTATGATAAGGAATTTGGAAAGGTTATAACTGTTGTCGATGTTTTGAACGTAGGTGAGGGTGTGCTTATTCCAGGAGACGGAGCAGCCTATTACAGCACAAAATTTAGGCTTTTGATATGGAGACCTGAGATGCATGAGCTTGTTCAAGGAATTGTAGTAGAAATAACCACTTTTGGAGCTTTCATAAATCTTGGAGTTATGAGGGGCATGATTCATATCAGCCAGACAATGGAAGATTATGTAACTTTCAGCAAAACAGGTATTTTAACAGGAAAATCCTCAAAAAGAAGCTTAAAACAAGGAGATTTGTGTCGTTTGAGAATTGTTGCAATAAGTCATAAAAGAGACGAACCAAAAATAGGATTAACAATGAGACAGCCAGATTTAGGTAAGCTTGAGTGGATTAAAGAAGACCAATTAAAAAAAGAAAAAGAAACAGCAAAAATAATGAAAATAAAGATAAAAACAACTAAAGGAGAAAAAAAGAAAAAATAAAATGCCAAAAACAAAAGCGTGTAAAATCTGTAATGCGATTTATGATGGAGACAAATGCCCAAATTGTGATTCAAAAGAATTTACAGAAAGTTCTAAGGGGAGAATAGTTGTGCTTAATCCTGAAAAATCAGATATAGCAAAAAAACTTAATATAAAAACAAAAGGAAACTTTGCAATTAAAACAAGATAATTTCAAAAAATATAAAATTAAAATCATTTAAAATGGAAATTAAAATTAACGAAGAAAACGAGAATTCCTTGTTTGATAGAAAAGAGATTCTTGGTATTATTCAATTCGAAAAAACACCAAGTCGAAACGAGGTTTTACAGACTCTTTCATTAAAATATTCTATTCCTGCCGAAAATATAAAAATAAAGAAAATTTCTGGAAAATTTGGAAAAAAAATATTTGAGATTAAAGCAAATATCTATACTTCAAAAAAAAGGAAAGATGAAATTGAATTAAAAAAGAAAAAAGAAAAAGAATCTGAAAAAAAGAGTTTAGAACCAGAAAAATCAGATATCACAGAATAAAATGCCAAAAAAAATAATAAAAAAGGGAAAAAAACCCCATAAGAACAAACCCACTAGTAAGAAATATACAAAATATAAAATCGAGGGTGAAAAAATTATAAGAGAAAAATTTTGTCCAAGATGTGGACCAGGAATATTTCTAATGTATTCTCAAGGAAGACTTTATTGCGGTAAATGCCATTATACTTCTTTTGATAAGAAAGAAGCACCAAAAACAGATTAGTTATTTCCACATGAATCTTATTTGACTTTTATTTTTTTAAATATTGCATATTAGAAAGCATTGTTAAGAAATATCAAAGATAGTGGGCAAGAAAAATTCTTAATAAGCCCTCTATTTTTTAATTTTTAATTAATTAGTGAATATTAATCTGATACATTTGAAACCCTAGGATAGATGTATCAGGTAACAAATAGTATCCCAATACCTCTATCCTGGGGAAAAAGAGGTGATAACTATCGAAATAATTTCTGGTATTTAAATCTTTCGTTCTTGTTACTCTTAAAAAGTGACGTCCGATAATTATAGGATAGTAGTAATTAAAAAAATTTTCTTTAAGGGATTTAGGTACTACAAGAGATAAAAAGAAATATATTTAGGCACTACCTTCATTTTTATTTTCTTTTTCTTTAAACATGATTGCATCAGATTTATAAAAACTCATTTATTTAAAAGCCTAATGGAGAAACCATTAGAAAAAGAGGGAAAAACTAATGTTAAACAAGATCAGATTCATGATATTTTGTTTAATAGAGAGCCCGGATGGCAGGAAATTATTTACGATTTAATAAACACAGAGCAATTAGACCCTTGGAATGTGGATATTGTAATTCTTACAGATAAATATCTTGAAAAACTAAGCCAACTTGAAGAAGCTGATTTTTTTATTTCAGGCAAAGTTCTTCATGCTGCAGCTCTTTTGTTAAGAATTAAGTCAGAAATTCTTCTAAATAAATACATAAAGAACATTGATGAAATTTTGTTTGGAAAAAAAGAAGAAAAGAAAAGGGTTTTTGAGAGAATTGAATTAGATGAAGAGATTCCTGAATTAATTCCAAAAAGTCCTCTGCCAAGATTTAGAAAAGTAACTCTCCAGGAGCTTTTGGATTCACTAAATAAGGCAATTGTAACTGAAAATAGAAGAATAAAGAAAGAAATAATCACAAAAAATGCTATGAGAGAATCTTCAATCTCTCTTTCAAAAATACAGATTAGTATTAAGGATAAAATAAGAGGAATTTATGAAAATCTTCTTAGATACTTTAAAGAAGATGAACAAAGAAAAAGAGTGTCTTTTACAGAATTTGTTGGAGAAAAAAGAGAAGAAAGAATAATCTCTTTTCTTCCATTACTACATCTTGATACTCAGAAAAAAATTTGGCTTGAACAAGAAGAGCATTTCACAGATTTTCACATCTGGATGCATAAAACCTATTTACAGCACAATCCAGATCCCTTTTTAGAACTTAGGCAGGAAATTGAGGAAAAAATAGGGGAGTTAGATGAGGAAAAAAAGAAAAGATTTGAAAAAATAAATAAGAATTTTGAAAATCCTCTTGGGGCTCTGTTTGATTGAACTTTTCATTTTCTTACAAATTCACAAATTCTTTCAAAAAACCCATCCATATACCCATCTATGACCAAATTCCCCCTACTAAACCCGTTCTCAAAATGACTTTCGTGTCTAATCAAATAACTTGTTTTTATTACCCCATTTTTGATTTCTTCAGGAAGCCAAATTCTTCCACGATAATCTATCATTATACCAGCAGGATTTTCCAAATTAAAATTAAAAGCAAGCCTTTCAAGAACACATTTGTGGTAGGTTACATCACAATATCTACAACTTCTTAAGTCAAGATGATACCCTCTTTCGTTTTGAGTTTTAACAATGGATGAAGAATTATCTTTTATTGCATCTAAAGGGACAAAAGTTATACATTTCTTGCCGATTTCCCCGATCATATTTTTCTTACTAGCTTCAACTGAAAAGGCATTTAGTTTACCTTCTTTAATTAAATTATTAAAAAAACGCACCATATCGTAATTGCTTCTCCCAATTTTTTCATTCTGTGTTTCTGTTAATTTAAGCATATTTAGGCTGATTTTTCCAAATTTATAAGTATTGTGGGGTTTAATTAGATAATAACCTCAGATTATTGCAACTTGTTGCATATAAATCAAAAAAGTATTAAAAACAAAGCAGGTTTTATTCTTTAATGAAACTCGGAATTTTGTTTTCAGGAGGAAAAGATTCAGCATATGCTGCTTATTTAGCTAAAAAACAAGGACACGAACTTAAGTGTCTAATAACAATTATTTCTAAAAATCCTGAAAGCTACATGTTTCACACGCCTTCTATTAAAAAGACAAAATATCAGGCAAAAGCCATGGATATTCCAGTTATATTCCAAAAAACAAAAGGAATAAAAGAAGAAGAGCTTCAAGATTTGGAAAAAGCAATTAAATTAGCTATAAAAAAATACAAAATACAAGGAATTGTTACAGGAGCGCTTCAGTCAGTTTATCAGACTTCTCGTATAAAGAAGATTTGTGAGAAACTTAATATAATTTGCCTGAATCTGCTCTGGGAAAAAAATAGATTTCAATATTTAAACGAATTAATAAAAAATAATTTCAAGGTTATTATTACCTCTGTTTCTGCATATCCCCTAGACGAATCCTGGCTTGGCAGAGAAATTAATGAGGAATTTATTCGGAATATAAAAGAATTCAACGATAAATACAAAATTCATCCTGCAGGTGAAGGAGGAGAGTTTGAAACATTTGTAATAGGCTGCCCTCTTTTTAAAAAAAGAATAAAAATTTTGTCAGGAAGAAAAATTTGGAAGAAAGACAGTGGAGAATATATAATAGAAAAATTAAAATTAATCTAAGGGCATGATGGACTCGCCGGGAATCGAACCCGGGCCTCACGAATGCCATTCGCGAATTCTACCGCTAAACTACGAGCCCTAAATTTTAAATAAAGACTCTTTCCCGGTTTTCATGTCCTTGACTTTAAATTTTTTAGACTTAATTTCTTTCTCTCCTATAAAGATAACTTTTAAAAAATCACAAGAATTTGCGTATTCAAGTGCTTTTGACGGCTTTCCATAATAAATAGATGCAATTTTCTTCTGTTTTCTTATTTTTTGAGCAAGATTAATTGTTTCTTTGTCCTGATTTAGAGAAACAATCAGATATTTTTCAGGCTTCAAATCAAGCTTAGCAAAAATCGATATCCTATCTAATCCAAAACTAATTCCAGTAGCTTGCACATTATTGAATTTATAACTTCCACCACCAAGAATAGATTCTTTTCTATTTTTTACTCTCACTTCAAAGATATTTCCATTATAATAACTTAATCCGCGAGCCAGCGAAGGCGAAAACATCACTTTTTTATCAAGTTTATAATATTTAAGATAATTTTTTAATTCCAAAATTTCAGAGTAAGCTGGATAATTTTCAAAGGATTTTTCATCTTTCTTGATAATATTCAAAACTTTCTCAGCCTGATATTTTTTTAGATTTTCTCTAACTTCTTTTTCGTCTAATTTGTTTAGTTTATCGATTTCTTTTAAGACCTGCTCTTTATTCTGAATTCCTTCTTTTTCCAGAATCTCATTTAACAGATTTCGGTTGTTTAGATAAATTACAAAATCAATTTTAAGCTCATCTAAAATTTCTTGAACTATTGCAAGAATTTCAGCTTCATCTTTGATTGTGCTTCCAAAAATATCAACATCACATTGGGTGAATTGTCTAAATCGATTTGAAGAAATCGGTTCGTCTCTAAAGACTTCTCCGATTTGATACCTTTTGTAAGGAAGTTTTTTGTTCTTTGCAATTCGTTTAAGCTGAAATGTGAGCTCGTATCTTAAGGCAAGTTTCCTTTTACCTTTATCCTGCAATTTAAATACATCAGAAACAGCTTCGTCCTGAGAATTTCCTTCTTTTACAAATTCTTCATATTCAATAATAGGAGTTTCAGCAGGCTCAAAACCATATTTTTCAAAAGTTGCAACTAGGATTTTCCGAATTTCTTCTCGTTTTCTTGCATTCTCTCCCAAAAAATCATTAAATCCTTTTACAGTTTCCATTTTATTCTTATAGAAATAAAGTTATTAAAATCTTTGTTTTTCCTCTTAACTAAAATTAATTTAAATTCTACTGCGGTAAAATTCTAGAGCCTCAAGCACTTCATTATAGGCTTTTTCATAAATTTTAAGTGTCCTGTGATAATTCTGGCCATAAACTTTTGACCCCCTCACACTTTTTTTTAATCTCGTTGTCTTGCAAAAAAGCATTTTTTCTATTAATCTTAATGATTCATAACTTAATATTTGCTCTAAGCTTGTCATTTTTATTAAAAAAGCGGAAAAAGGGTGGAAGGAGGGAATCGAACCCTCGTCTTGCGGACCACAACCGCATGTTTTACCATTAAACTACAACCACCATCTTTAATTCAATTTATTATGGTATAAAAAAGTTATTATAAGAAATTTTTATTAAGGACGCACCTAATTAAAAAGAAGTTAATCTAAAAACATCTTTATTTCTTCTACCTTAATCATCTGCTCAATTAAACCCACGTACTAATAAATACACAAATAACAACAGTTAAAATCAAAAAATAAGACATATCAACAAATTCACAAATATAAAAAAATAAGAATTAGGAAATTAAAAAATTAAAAAATACGCTCTCGTGTGTTTTGACAGACCATGTCTCTTCCAGCAGAATCTTCAAAGAAAGGAGTCCATTCTATCCTAGTTGCATTGCTTAAACTTACGTTGTTAACTGCTGGCATTGTTCTTGTCTGAAGCTCTGTCATAGCAGGGAAGTCAATTATCCCACTGTTGTCACCTGCATTATTGAACAATGTTATCTTAACACCTGCCATATCTTGTCCACCAGCTCTTCGGGCTAAGGTAACGTTGTAAATACCACTACCGACCGAAGTTTCAACAACACCAACATACTCAATATTAACAGCAAGGCATCTTTGCCCAAGTTCAATTTGATCAGCTCCGCTTTGGACTACATTCCTTACAACCACCCAGATAATACCAGCTGCTACGATTACCAGAAGGATAATTATCAAGGTAGCTACGATGTCTGACAAACCTCTTTTGTTTTTCATTGTCATCCTCATTGTATTTTAATAATTTAAATAAATATCCTAGCTTTAAAAATGTTTTGTTCTCGAAGTTTTTATTTTTTTCAATTTTTAAATTTTAATCACAACGCGGTTCTTTGTTAAAAAAATCTAAAAGTTTGAAAAATTCTTCTTTATCCATAACTTTATCTGTTTCTGATAAACCAATTCTTTCTGCAAATTTCCAAAAAGCAAATGGTTTGTAACCTCTTTTTTTCAGAGAAGCAATTGTTGGAAGCCTAGAATCCTCCCATCCAGAATATTTTTTTTCTTCTATCTCTTTTCTTAATTTGCTCGAAGATAACTCCAAATCTTTAAAGTGTATTCTTCCTAAAAATCCCACCCAAGGTGATTTTTTTCCAAGAGCTTTATGAATTCTTCTTTGGCGTTCTGCATTATCTCTATGCTCTTTTGCTCTTATAACATGGGTCATTTTCATTTCGAGATCATCAACACTGACTGCAAAATTCATTAAGGGCCAAACTCTGTATTTGTTTTTTGTTCTTGGATGGGGAGTTAAATTGATTCGTGCAAGAGGAAAATCCCTCATCGCAGGATTTTTATCTTTCATGTCTGATTTGAAGCGCAGAACAGCCTCACCTTCTTTGTAGCCTTTTTTATCCAGCATTTTTTTCCATTTCTCTAAATTTTCCTTAGCAGTTAATTTTCTGCACGGGCAAAAACTTTTTCTTTCTACAAATTTCTTAAACTCTTCAGAAGGACACGTACAGACATAAACTGCATTTTTATCAATTAATTTTTTTGCATATTTGTAATAGGTTTCCATTTGTTCTGACTGAATCACAATTTCAGCGCTTTTATCAAAAAGCCAATTAGATTCTTCTTTAATCATATCATAAGCAGGAGGATAAATGTTCTCGGGATTTGTGTCTTCAATTCTAACATAAAACTTTCCTCCATATTTTTTAACAAACAAAAAAGAAAGACTTGCTGTTAATGCGTGCCCTATGTGAAAAGGTCCTGACGGAGAAGGAGCAAATCTCATGATGACTTTTCCTTTTTTTGCTCCAGGCAATTCAGGAAGTCCTTCACGACATTCTCGCACCTTAATGTTTTTCTCAAGTTTTTCAAACTCTTTCTTTTGCAGATCGCATGAAAGAGAATTAACTTCTGAGACAATTCCGCATATTTTTTTAGAGCATTTTTTAATGTCTTCCTGACTTAGACATTCGTGAAATAATGAAGAAATAACAGAATCCACTCTTGCTTTTCCTTTATATGCAAGAGCATTCTTCAATGCATATGCGCGGATTTTTTTATCAAGATTTTTAATTTCCATTTTTGTTTTCTAATTTTTTTATTTTTTCATTCAATTTCTTTTTTATTTTTGGAAGATTTCTTTTCCAATCTTCTTTAAGTAAACCATACATGTGCTCATCATGAATTTTTCCTGTTGATTTAACAATATGCCGTTTTAGTCTCGTCCCTTCATATTTATATCCGATAGATTTTTGCGTTGCATTAGAAGCATTATTCTTTTCGTAAACACCTGTTTCCATCTTTCTGACTTTTAATTTATTGAAGGCAAATTCATTAATTGCAATCTTTGCTTCTGTTATATATCCTTTTTTCCAATAATGTTTATTTATCCAAGAGCCTGTTTCACATATTTTATGTTGTTTGTTGTAATTAAATATTTCAATGACACCAATTACTTTTTTTTCAGATTTTAATTCAATAAAAAAAGGAAACTTTGTTTGTTCCTTGTTTCTCCATTTTTTTAAACATTTTTTAATAAAATCAACTGCATCTTTCTTTTTGTAAGGATGTGGAACCACTTTCAAATATTTTGTAACATCTAATTCCTTACATCCATCAAGAACATCTTTCCAATCCGAAACTTTTGGCTTCCTTAATATCAATCTTCTCGTTTCAAGCTTCATCAATCTAAAAAGAAATATCTATTAATAAACTTTAATATTAATCAAGCCGGTTAAGATTTGCTTTTTTTTCCAGCACCTCAATTCTTTGCTGTAGATGATAAATTGAATTTGACAATTCTTCAAGTTTTTCAGTCATATCAACCAATCTTTTTGCAAATCTTTTTTTCTTTTCATCTGAATTATTAGATAAATCAATTACTCCTTCATAGTCTTGTGCAGAGTTTGATTTAGGGGGCGAGTCAAAAAATGAGAACATGCCTGGAGGCGAACTTTTCTCTGTTTGTTTTGTTTTTGCAATTTCTTCTCTTTCTTTCTGCTTTCTATATCTTTCAGCAAGATCAACTATGTCACTGCCTTTTTTTCCAAAACCAAATAAACCCATAAAAAAAATAAGAAGTCTCTATTTTTAAAGTTAGTTATAATCCAGCCAATCCAGACCAACCCATCCCTTACAAATAATTTAAAAATATCAGTTTGTTTTTATTTAGACAATGGTAGCATCAATTTCTCAATTAATTGGAAAGGTAAATCCAAAACTCTACGCAAAAAATGGAAAAAATCTATTGAAGGAATACGGCTCAATAGAGGCAATTCCTGCAGAAAAAGTAGATCCTCAAGCTTTATTTTTAGGCAAAGATGGTGCAGAAGTACACCACAAATTAATTTACGACTCAAGCTCAGAAACTCTTGAGCCTGTTTATTTTTTCATTATTGATCTTATGAATGATTTTGGGCTTGAACTTGAAAAACTTATAGACAATTTCACTTCTTCTCCTGGTTCAGGACATTTTGCAGAACTTGGACAAAGAGCAACAATAATGCAGCAGCAAGGAACCAAAATTCTAGGAGACATAAACACTGTTTTGAGAAGTGTTTTGAATATTATCTATGACTTAAAAGATTTCAAACTAAGGCTTAGCCAGTATGATGAATTAAAAGCATCAAAAAAAGAAGCAGCCCTTCTTTCATTAAAGCAAATATGGATGGATAAGGTTGATATTCAAAAAGGCAACTCAAGCATAAAAGCAATGACAATGGGCCAGATGGGATTTCAGACCCTTATTGACGCATTTCTTTTTGCAAAAGATATCCAAGATGTTGATAAGATTGATTTAAATGACAGAGTTAAAAGAATACTTAGAGCCAGAGTACTTGAATTTAATCATTGGCTTGAGCAATCTGAAAAAGAACTTAGAAAAAGATATGAGATTGAAAAAGCATATCTTAAAAGCCAGGTTAATTCATTAAAACTTTATTCAAGATGGGCAAAACCTTATCTTAAAATTGCAAGTGACCTTGAAATGGCAGAGCGGGGAAGAGACCCTGCATTAGTTAAGGCATTTAACACAATTGTTCTTGAGCTTATTCTGCTTGGAAAAAAAAAGATTGATACAAAAGATGAAGCTATTTCAGGAAATCTTCCTCCTGATTTTGAAAGATTAAAGACAAAAGATTATTACGCATGCGTACTTGTCAGTTTTCGCTTTAGGGGAATTCCTCAAAGAATCGGCCAGCAATCCCATTATACATTTGGGGGAAGATCAGAGATTTCATTCAGGCCTTATGCTCTTAATGAAGATGAATTAAAAAAATTAAATGAAGAATTAGAATCTTCAGACCTTGGAGATGTTTTTAGATTGATCCAAGGAGCAACAGATGAAAGCCTCGAGCAAATCCAGGATGAAATAAACTTTTTCTTAGAAGAAAAAGAGGGAGATGAAAAATACAAAGCTTCAAAAGACACATCAAATCCATTTATGGCATTGTTTGGAAAATATAACTCTAAACAACCTGCTAAAGAAAAAAAGATAGAGCAGAATAAGAAAATAACCTTAAAATCAGAAACATATGCTGAAAAAGAATATGTAAGACCATTAGCAGCAGAAATGGCAAAAGACCTGGCATTCAAATTCTTTGATATTTATAAGAAAGCACACGGAATGCCTAGTTTTACTTAAAATCTCTTTTTGAAAATGCAAGATTTATATATTTCTTTATTCTAATTCCTGTATGCAAAAAAATAAATCTTTATCTGATGCTGAGAAAGAAAAAATTTTGAAAAAAATAGCTATCGAATTAAAATCTGCTAAAAAAAAGAAATTCGAAAAATCTGAGAAAATAGAAGAAGAACCCAAAGAATTTCCTGCTGAAGAAAATTCAGATGAAAATCTAGATAATTTTGAATTCTCTTCTTTTAATCAACAAAGCCAGAATTCAGAAATAAAAAGTACTGTTCTTGAAAGAATAGCTCTTTCTTCACCAAAGCCAATATTTGTCGGAAAAATCCCTCAGACTTCTTCAGAAATGTTTGGAGAAGAAAAAGATAAGGGCAATTCTAATTATCTTACTTCTGCAGAAAAAAGAAATGAGCCAGTATACGAAGCAGCTCCTGAAAAAGCAAATGCCATGGCTGAAAGAATTGATTTTTCAACAATTGGAAGAGAACTTCCTAGAGCAATTTCTGAAGAGCAGGGAAATATTCCTTTTAAAAATTTTGAGCCAAGAATAGAATCAGTCACAACAGAAAGAGCTTGGACAGCAGAAAGAATAGATGTTGAAAAAACAGGAAGAAAAAATCCTTTTGAAAGAGAAGAAGAAAAATACAAAACCTACAAACCCAAAATTCCAAAAGGCTATTGAGTTAATTATTTTTAAGAGTATTCTATCTAACCATTTTATTTATCTGTTATCAGTGAATATATTTTAACAAAAATCTAATTAGGTTTACCTTATCATTAATCAACAATTAATTAAATAATCATAAGTTTCTGCAATCACAGGACCAAAGACAAATTATTTAAACAAAACTTCCCCATATAATTCATGCCAAAAAGCAACTATAAAATAGGTGATTATAAAGTTTCAGATATCTATCAAGGAGGATATTCAACTCTCGCCCCTTCGCAAAATATTTATACAACTTCAGGAAATTTAGGCCTGACAACAGATCCTCGAACAGCAAATATACTACAAGATGTTTCAGCAAAACTTTCTACAGGAGCAAGACACATTGAAGTTGAAGGTGTTTCTCCAGAAATTTTTGATTCTATTCCAAAGCAACAACTTAAAGAAGTTTATAGACTTTCAAAACTAACAGGAATAGATGTTTCTCTACACGCTCCTATTGTGGAGCCATCTGGACTAACTCAGCAAGGTTATAGTGAAGCAGAAAGAGAATCAGCTGAAAGAAGAATTATTGATTCTCTTTTAAGAGCAAAAGATTTGAATCCAGATGGAAACATACCTGTTAATTTTCATTCGGCTGCAGGAATTCCAGGCTCACAATTTTTGCCTTATTCTAAAAGAAAAGAAGACGAGGAATATAAAAAACTAATTATTGTTAACAGAGAAAGTGGAAAAATGGTTCCTTTAGAACCGAGAATACAATATGCATTAGGAGAAAGAAACCTAAAACCAGAAACAATAACTCCCGAGCAAGAGCTTGATATGATTAACAAAACAGAATGGAATAATTCTACTTCGCAACTTTTATTTCAGAAAGAAAGAGCAGATGAAATTTTAGAAAAACAAAGACCTTTTATTGAGCATTTAATTGAGGATCTTAACTCTGGTAAATTTAAAGAAAGTGATATTCCGTCACCAGAACAGCAAGTAGCATTAAGGCATTTTAGAAATGCAGAAGCATATCTCCAGGATTTGCATAAGCAAACCAATACATTATTTAGCAAAGCAGCAGAGTTTGCAGATGGGCATCAAATAAACGAATTGAGAAGAATTTCAGAAAATTTCAGAGAGAAAACTGAAAAAAGCAAAAACCCTTTCACGCATTCTCAAGCAATGAATGAGGTGATTCATGAATTAAGAGAAAAAATAACACCAAAAATGTATGTTCCGATAGAAGAATTTGCTGTTGAAAAAGCCAGTCAGACTTTTGGAAATGCAGCTTATAAAACTTATAAAGAATTCAAGGGAAAAAATGTTCCTCTTTTGGTTATTGAAAATCCACCTGCAGAGGTTGCATTAAGCACAGGTGAAGGCATAAGAGATGTTGTTAAAAAATCAAGAGAAATCTTTGTTGAAAATGCAAAAAAAGAAGGGATGTCAGAATCTCAGGCAAGAAAAGAAGCTGAAAAATTAATCGGAGCAACATGGGATGTGGGGCATATAAACATGCTGAGAAAATACGGATATAGCGAGGAAGACATAGTCAAGGAAACAGAAAAAATAGCACCTTATCTAAAGCACATTCATCTTTCAGATAATTTTGGATTTGAGCACACAGAACTTCCAATGGGAATGGGAAATGTGCCTCTTAAGGAAATGATGAACAAACTTGGTGAAAAAGGATTTGAAGCAAAAAAAATTATAGAGGCATCAGCATGGTGGCAGCATTTTAAGACATCTCCTTTTCAGGAATCTCTTGAAGCTCTCGGTTCTCCTGTATATGGATTAAAAATGGCTCCTTACTGGTCGCAGGCCCCTGGATTATATCAAGGATATTTTTCTGGGATGGAAGGCCCGTGGCTTCCTCAAATAAATTATGAAACATTTGGGGCTGGTTTTTCAAGATTGCCCTCAGAACTTGGCGGCTCTATGCCAGGAGCACAGGGAAGCCGTATGAGTGGAAGACAAATGGAATAAAAATCAAAAAATAAACAAATTTAAAAACTATATTCAATAATATACTTTGTAACATATAAAAGAGGTTAGACATGGCATCAAAAAAATCCAAAAAAAATAAATTGAAAATTAAAAAGCAAAAAGCTGTTGTTAAGGGTGCGCCCACACTTCAATTAAAAAAAGAAGCTGATATTGCAGCGGATTTTGCTGCAAAAGCTTACAAAAGATTTGACAGAGTAATTAAATCCATAGTTCTTTTTGGCTCAACTGTAAAGCAAAGTGCAGTGGCTGGTTCTGATATTGACATTGTGATTATCATTGATGATGTTACTATTAACTGGGACCAGGAATTAACAGCCTGGTATCGTCAGGAATTAGAAAAAATTATTAAAAACAACCAGTATTCAGCTAGCCTCCATATTAACACAATAAGATTAAGCACTTGGTGGGAGGATTTAATGAGGGGAGATTCTGTGGTATTAAACATTCTAAGATATGGCGAAGCAATGATAGATGTTGCTGGATTTTTTAATCCTTTAAAAGCCCTTTTAATTAGAGGTAAAATAAGACCAACACCAGAAGCAATCTATGCTGCTCTGCAGAGAGCCCCAGCACACATTGCAAGAAGCAAGGCTGCAGAAATTGGGGCAATTGATGGATTATTCTGGTCAATGGTTGATTCTGCTCACGCAGCCTTAATTGCCGCAAATGTTCCGCCAGCTTCTCCAGAGCATATTTCAGGAGATTTAAAAGAGTATTTTGTTAATTCTGGAAAATTAAAAATGAAGTATGTTATTTGGTACAGAGATCTTTTAATGCTGCACAAAAAAATTTCTCACGGAGAAGTAAAAGATTTGAAAGGTGTTGAAATTGACGCATGGCAGGAAAGAGCAGAAGAATTTCTCCAAGTAATGGCAAATCTTGTCAAAGATTTAGTTGGTGAAAAATAATTAAGAAATAAAATTATTCTTATTTGGATTTGTCTTCAGCAATTATTTTTTCTAATCCACCTTTTATTTGTTCAGATTTTTTACCCAAAGATTTTGAAACTCCTTGAGATACTGCATAATCAAGATAGCCAGTCATTAAGGTCATTCCTATCTTTTTATCCTCTTCATTTGCAGATTTAAGAAGATCAATTAAATATTTTTCTTTATATGCTTCTTTAACATCAACTGTTGAGCCCAGCAAGTCCATTATATCTTTAGCTTTAACATATTCAAGAGATTTTTGTATAATGCTTGCGCTTGTTTTGATTATTTCATGCTCAGAAATCTGTCCAGAATATCTTACTCTATCTTGTCTTGATGCTAGCAAGCTGTTTCTCATTAAGTCATATCCTTCTCCAGATTCAAAATCATATGTCTTAGTTCCTGAATTTATTGCAGGAAAATATAAAAATTCTTCAACAGCAGCATTATCTCTTTCACCATAACCCCTGTCTTTATCTTGGGCAAAATAAGATATAGCTAAGTTTTGAAGATTTGATTCCCTTAAATTTTTCATAGCAACATATCTGCTTTTTTCTCTAGCTTTCTCTTTTTCTTCACGACTTGGTTCTTTTGATTTTTCCATATTAATTTAATCCTGCTCCACTAAATTTATTATATGCTATTGAAAGCACATGATTATAAAGTTTTACTCTATCAATGTCTTCACCTATATTATAATTTCTATTAGCAATTTCACTACATTCTTCAGCCAGATTATCTGGTATTCTATTTTCAAAAAGTCGAGTTGCTCTTTCAAGTCTTAAATTTTCCATATCTTTTAGAGAAATATAAACTTTATAAATGTTTCTATTTGTTACCTTTAAGCAGAAGTAACAGATTTAGGGTTTATAGGAACCTGAATTTTATTGCTTTGGATTTGATACAGTATTCTAGTCTTGCATGGAAGCTTTGATTTTATCTTCTTTAAAGTATTTCTTGCTGATTGTGCTGCTCGTTCATTTGGAACAGCAACGAAAAATATTCTTCCTCTATTTTTTATTATGGCTGCCTTTCCCATTGGTTTTCCAAAAGCAAGCTGCATTCCAGACTGCATTCTGTCAGCTCCTGCTCCAACAAGCATTTTATTCTCTCTCTGAATATGATGGGGAAACGGAATTACTTTGAAAAGATATTGTCCTGAAAATTCTTTATCAAATTTTTTATTTAGATACTGTCTGCAGGCTTCAAGAGCATTATGTCTTATCTGGACTGGTTCTTCAGAAATCATAAGAAGTTCATGAGGAAGTTTTCCTTCTCTATAAAGAGATTCAGAACCCATAGAAAATTTTACAATTTTTTGCGGTGGAACTGTTTTAATATATGACTTTCCTTTCTTTTTGCTTATTCTAGTATACGGAACTACTTTCTTTTTTGAATACGATGCTGCTTTTCTTAATGCCATTTTATTTTATATAATTGACTTTTACAAAATCTTTGATTTTAGTTAATGCCATTTTATTTTATTTCAACTTCTGTTGTTATTGCCTGGCCTGGAAGTCCTTTTTCAAAAATAGCTCTTACCAATCCCTTATTTCCGTGGCAAGCAGAAATTTTTCCTTTAATTATTTTTCCTGCAGGGGATTTCCATTCAACACATTTCCCAACAAATTTCTCAGCTTCTTTTTTATTTGTGACACCTGCATCTATTAAAAAATGCTTTTCGTGAACTACGTGCCTTCCGCGCCGAAATTGAACAATTTTTCCTTTCATTTGGATTCTCTTGAATACGAATGATTGAAAATCTTTGATTTTTCTTTCATTTTTATAGTATGTTATAATTTAATTATAAAATCAGTTTTTAAAGTTTCCTCATAGAATAACTTCAAATTCTCCTAATTCTTTTCTAAGCAAATCAAAAATTTTTGGATTAATTGCAAGATCTTTTTTTGATTTCTGCTGCTCAATAGCATTAGAAACCTCTTTCGTGCTTGAGTTTTCTATTTTTTCAGTAATCTTTTTTACGCCCCCACCAATAAACAAAAAGCTTGCCCCATTGCAATGTAAAAGTTCTGCAAGCAGTTCTTTGCCTTCTTTTTTATATCTTAATCTCATTCTTCCTTTTTCCAGAGAAATAAGATCACTTCTTTGTGCGTAATCAATCAACTCATTAATCAAAATTGCTGCATCTTTTCTCAATGCATCAACTTTATGAATACTCATTCTTTCTTTTTTAAATTCAGTTTTAGCCTTGATCGTGTCTTTCAAAATTCTAAGATGCTGATGTGTGAATTTGCCTTTTTTGACAAGTTTATCAAATTCAGAGATCATCATTGTTTGAGATTTTTTGCCAACAATTGCCCCGAGCAAATCAAAAATATCTTTGGAAATCTGCCCTATAATTCTTTCTTGGCTTCTTTTTTCTATATCTTTTCTTAATTCTTCAAGTCTTTTAATGTAAACATCTGAATCCTTTGTGAACCCGTCTATTTCTGAACCCCTTACTTTCATTTTTGGATTGTGCTCATATTCTTTAAACATTTTCACAAGTTTTTCAAGAACAGCAATTTCAGAGTTTTTTAGAAGTTTTTCCTTGAGAACAAAAATATCTTTCATTAATTTAGGTGTTTCTTTATGAGTTGGTGGTGGAGAGCCATAAAGCATAATAAGTGCTTGTGATGGATTCAAAACCTTGTAATAAAGGTCAACCATTGCGTCAAGCAAACGTCTTTCAACAAATTCTCCTGTTTTTTCAGCTGTTCTCATGAACATATCAATTGCTTCAGGACTTGGTTTTAATCTTCCCATTTTTAAAAGAGCTTTCCAAGGAAGAAATGTCCCTTTATCGTAAAGAGGAACTCCGTCTCTAATAAAAGTAAACATAACAGGGTGTGCGTCTTTAACACTTTCCCAAAAATCTGTCAAAAGATATATCTGCACGTTAAGTATATCTTTTTTAACACCTGCAAGAGCTGTTGCTTCTGCAATATATTGGTAAATCATCCCTCTAAGTCTTTCTTTAAGTTCAAGTCTTGGCATTCTTTTAACATCTGTATCATTGATAATTACAAAAGAATCAACATCAGATGTTTTTGTGACATTGCCTCGAACAAGACTTCCGCCGACAACATAAGAAACAACATACTTGTCAAATTTATGAAGAACAAGAGATTTATGAATTTCTGCAACTCTTAGTGCAGAAAGAATCCCCCTATCATGAAGAGGAAAAGACATTCCAATAGCATTAACAAGTTCAAATTTACTATCAAGACAAGCCTCCCAAAGATCAACAGGAGTTTTTGTATAAATCCAAACATTTTGCTTGGATTTTTCAATTTCTGAAATAATTTCTTTTTTTATTTTTGGTATTTCCTTGAATTTCTCTTCAGGAAATATAACACAAAGATGAACTTTTTTCAGCAGTTTTTCAGATTCTTGCTTTGGCACATCTTCGCCGAGTTCATCTTCTAAAAACAGACCTGCAGATTGGGGTGGTAAAATACCAATAGCCTCTGTAAAAGGATATTTTTTAACAATGAAAATTTTGAGTTTTTCAAGCTCTTTTTTTGTTTTTTCAAGAGCTTTTTGCATTTTTTCTGGATTTTCAGAAGCATTATTTTTCTTTGCAGAATAATCTTCATTTATATTCATTTCTGGAATGATTCGCCCTCCATTATATTCGTTTTCCTTGTTTTCTTTAGCCATTTTTAAGTATGTTTTTTGTCTATTTTTTATTTGAAATGGGTTATACGAAACGATTTTAGCGTTTCAGTTTAGCCATTAAAAAACTAATTTCCAAAGACTTATAAAGGTTTTGAAGATTTGCCAAGCAGAAAGTTTTATAATCCAAAATTGTTAAATAAATTAGGGCCTCGTAGTCTAATGGTAGAACACCTCGTTTACACCGAGGAAGCGAAGGTCCGATTCCTTCCGGGGCCATTTCAAAGAGGTTAATATTCATGGGAAAGATTAAGGATAAGATTAGATTATTGAAGGGTTTTAAGTTATTAGAATTTTTGTTAATAATTCCTTTACTTTTAGTTTTTCCAAGAACGGTTTTTAATTCACTTGACTTTGAATCAATTTTTGAAATACTTCGAGCAGGTTAAAATAGTATAAAATGAAAAAAATAAATTGGAAAATTTTGGTTTTTTCCCTGCTAATTGTATATCTGATTGCTTTTCTCGGAAGTTTATTCACTTCATCTTCTGTTAATTCTGACTGGTATGAGACAATAAAGCCAAAATTAACTCCCCCAAATTTTGTTTTTCCGATAGTGTGGAATATTCTTTTTTTCCTTATAGCAATTTCTCTTTATATTGCATGGACTTCTGCAGATAGAACAGAAAGAAAAATAGTTTTTTTGGTTTTTGGAATAAATCTTTTGCTAAATCTTTTCTGGAGTTTTTTATATTTCGGAGTGAAAAATCCTCTTTTTGCTTTTTTTGAGCTTATTTTTCTTTGGCTTTCAATTCTGATTATGTTAATTGCAACTTACCGTATAAATAAAACCTCTTTGTATCTTCTTTTACCATATTTTGTCTGGGTGAGTTTTGCAGGAATTTTGAATTATCTTTCAGCATTCTAAATTTTTAAAAACTAATAATTCTCTTTATTATCAAGCGGTATTAGTTTAGCGGTAGAACAGGTCGTTGCCATGAATGACGAAGCTTCGGTTCATTTGAAGAATTCCTCTGCAAAAACGATCAAATCGGGGTTCGATTCCCCGATACCGCATTTACTGCAGAAACAGCCCCGATGGCACAATGGTACTGCACTCGCTTGGAAAGCGAGGCCTTTACAGGCTTCCAGGTTCGATTCCTGGTCGGGGCGTTTTTATCACAAGAATATTTTTAAATTGCTATAAAAAACATATTTTATGGAAATTAAACGAAGAAACATAAATGCAAACGGAATCAAATTTTATATAGAACAAAATGGAAAAGAAATTGGAAGAGCTTATCTTTATGTGCTTTCTAATGATTTACATGAAAAACCTTTTGGAATAATGGAAGATGTATTTGTTGATGAAGTTTTGCGTGGTCAAGGAGTTGGCTCAAATCTTGTAAAAAAGATTATTGAAGAAGCTAAACAAAGAGATTGTTATAAACTAATTTGTACCAGTCGTTATGAAAAACCAAATGTGCATGAATTATATATAAGGCTTGGTTTTAGAGATCACGGTAAAGAATTCCGTATAAATTTCTAATTTATTAATAGAAAAAACTCCCCTAATCCTTCATTTCAATCTTTATGTTCACGCTTTTTGGAATCTGCATTCTCATTATATGATGAAGAACCTTTTCATTTGCTGGAAGATCTATGAGTCTTTTGTGAATTCTCATTTCA